>ERZ764778.2047-NODE-2047-length-18660-cov-4.258855_pt1 | contig 18660 bp, 19 predicted proteins | sample MGYA00374951_ERZ764778 | MGnify/ENA primary metagenome ERZ764778 (study PRJEB28918, sample SAMN05720193) | bioreactor metagenome | isolation source: Anaerobic biogas reactor | place: USA:Washington, USA | collected 2015-08-08 ...
CTGGAGCTGTACACCCCCATTTTTGCCGTGGCACGGGTGGCGGGCTGGAGCGCCCACCGCATTGAGGAGCTCATCAACATGGGCAAAATTATCCGGCCGGCCTACGTCTATGTGGGCGCCCGGCAGGACTATCTGCCGCTGGAAAGCCGGTAAACGCGAAAAACCGCCCTCAGGCCGGAGCGCCTGAGGGCGGTTTGAGCTTTTTCGGCGCCGGACAGGCAATGGTGGTGCAGGCCGCAGGGGGCGCGCCGTCCGTCACTGCTCCCACTGGACGGTGTCCTTGCCTTTGCCCTTGGCTCTGTACATCAGAATATCCGCCTGCTCGATCATGGAGTCAAAGGTTTCCTCCCCCTTCATTTCCACCACGCCAACGCTGCAGGTCACGGAAATGCCCCGTACGGTCGACTTTTCCCGAACCACGTCCTTGATCCTCTCTGTGATGGCAATGGCGCTGCGGTAGGAGATGTTCGGCAGAAGCAGAATAAACTCATCTCCCCCCCAACGGGCAATGACGTCCGATCTGCGCAATTGTATCCGTATCAGCTCGGCCACTTCGGAAAGCACGGAGTCTCCGGTAGGGTGGCCGTACTTGTCGTTGATTGCCTTCATATTATCCACGTCCAAAAAAGCCAGACACAGGGGGAACTGATGCCTGCGGCAAAAATCCATCCACCTTGCCGCTTCTTCCTCCATTTTATAGCGGTTGACCGCGCTGGTCAGCAAATCGGTGGAGCTCAGCCGCTCCAGCTCAAGTTTTGCCTGAAATTCCTGATACTGGTGCCGCTCCGAGATCCATGCGGAATAGGCGCAGATCAAAAGGTCAAAGGAAATATAAACCGAAGCGGCCAAAAGCTCCCCCGTGCTCACCGGCGGGGCAAAGATGCGGGTGCATATAAAAAACCCCGCCGTCCCGCACAGAGTGATAAGCAGCATGTAGATCCAGCGGTTGGGTATCGAGAAGAACGCGATGATTAAGGTGACGAGCCCCATGGTCTGAACGAGGAAGTTGGGCTGCCGGTACTGCGTGTAAACAAACAGAAACACAAGAACACTCAGAATCTCCAGCACGGAAATAAGCGCCGACAATACCCGAAAGGTATTCAACCGCTTAATTTGCGTGCTCAGTAAAACGGTCAGGAGAAAGTAGAGCGCCCGGAACAGAACTATGCCGATCTTTGCGGCTGCATCCGTGATGATGAGATCGGGAATCAGCAGCATGAGATTGATAAAGCCGGCAATGAGGACGGTGGTATGGATGTATTTTCTCAGCGTCTGGAAGCGGTAGGCGTAATATGACGAGCTGACCGGAATGATAAAGTCTCCCGACCGGAAGGCCTGACTGACCGCTGGCAACTAGACCACCTCACTTAATCGGATTGTATACTATAATCACTGCTTTGCAGCGATTATATCATACAAGCATACCGCTTTCCATCCATTTATTGTGTTTCCCGGCAAAAACTCCGGCCTGTGAAAGCGCCCCTTGACATGATCTCCCACAAACCATAAAATAAGTGGATAAGACTGAATGGGAGAGAGTGAACAATGCCTGCATATCTGGACAATGCGGCTACCACCCGGGTGCGCCCGGAGGCGGCCGCAGCTGCTGTGCGCGCCATGACGGAGGAATACGGCAATCCGTCCTCGGGCTACGCGCCGGGCAGAGCGGCCGCGGCCGCGCTGGAGCGGCACCGCGCCGTAGTAGCCGACGCGCTGGGCTGCCGCAGCGGTGAGCTTTATTTTACCTCCGGCGGCACCGAGGGGGACAACTGGGCCGTCTCCATCGCCGCCACGCTGGGCAGGCGAAAGGGCTCCCATATTATCACGTCCGCCATTGAGCATTCCGCCGTTCTGGAGCCGGTGAAGGCGCTGGAGCGGCAGGGCTGTGACGTCACTTTCCTCAGCCCCGGCAAAAACGGCCGCATTTCCGCCGGGGCGCTGAAGGAGGCTCTCCGACCGGATACCATTCTGGTGTCCCTGATGCTGGTCAACAATGAGACGGGCGCCATCCAGCCGGTGGCCCTGGCGGCCGAAGCCATCTGGGAAGCGGGGGCGCCCGCACTGCTTCACACCGACGCCGTGCAGGGGTTTCTCAAGGTGCCCTTTACACCCGAACAGCTGGGAGCCGACCTGCTCACCGTCAGCGGCCATAAGATCGGGGCGCCCAAGGGCATCGGGGCCCTTTATATCCGCAGCGGGCTGAAGGCGCCCCCGCTGCTGCGGGGCGGGGGGCAGGAAAACGGCCTGCGCTCGGGCACCGAGGCCACCGCCCAGATTGCCGCCCTGGCGGCCGCCTGTGCCGGAGGCAGGGAGCGTCTGGCCGAGGGGAGCGCGCACATGCGCGGGCTCAAGGAGTACACCCTTTCCATCCTCACCCGGGCGTTGCCTCAGCTTGTCGTGGTATCGGAAGGGGATGCCCCCCACATCTGCGCCGTCGCGCTGCCCGGCTACCCCAGCGAAATGCTGGTGCGGGAGCTGAGCGACAGAGCGGTCTATGTCTCCTCCGGTTCGGCCTGCCACAAAGGAAAGCCCAGCCATGTATTCGCCGCCTTGGGTCTGCCCAAGCGGGTCCTCATGGGAGCGCTGCGCATTTCCTTTTCACCCGACAATACAAAAGACGATGTCCATGCCCTGCGGGACGCGCTGGTCCAAATTACACAGGAACGAATTGCAATGAGGTAACTATGTTCTCCTATTTAAATAAAGGCAAGACCTTTTACCACGATCTGATCAAACTGTCGGTTCCCATCGTGCTGCAGAACCTGGTGATCCATTCCCTTGGACTGGTGGACACCTTTATGGTGGGCCGTCTGCCCGGCGAAATCCCCATGGCGGCCGTGACGTTGGCCAACGTCCCGATTTTTGTGATGCAGCTCATCGTCTTCGGCCTTCAGAGCGGCGCCTCGGTACTCATCAGCCAGTACTGGGGAAAGAAGGATACCGATGCCATCAACCGGGTGCTGGGAATCGGAATCTATGCGGGGGCTGCCGTTTCCATCCCGTTTGCCCTGGTGATGTTTTTCTTTCCCGCTTCTTTTATGGGACTGTTCAGCAACAACGCCCCGCTGGTCGCCGTTGCGGCCGGGTATGCCAGGATTGTGGGGTTTTCCTGTGTTTTCAACAGCGTCACGCAGGTATACCTCGGCGCCCAGCGCAGCATGGAAAAGCCCTCTGTCGGGCTGTGTATTTCCAGCGTCGCCATGCTTTCCAACACCTTCCTCAACTGGGTGCTTATCTTTGGGATGCTGGGCGCCCCGGCTATGGGGGTGGAGGGGGCGGCACTGGCCACCCTGATTTCCTGCGTGCTGGAGTTTGTCATAACCGCCGTTTACGCCGCCTTCAGCCCAGCCTTCCGCCTTCGTCCCGTCCTTCTGCTGCGCCCGGGCACCCTTCTCCTGCGCAGCTATGTCCGCTACGCCACGCCGGTGGTGCTCAACGAGACCCTGTGGGGGCTGGGCACCTCGCTCTATCCCACCATTATGGGGCATATGGCCGAGTCCACCGAGATCCTGACCGCCTTCACCATCGCGGGCAACATCGACCGGGTATGCACCGTTGCGGTATTTGCCCTGGCCAACGCCGCCGCCATCATCGTGGGCCGGGAGATCGGCGCCGGCGGCCGCAGCGACCGGGTCTATGAGGTGGGCGCCGCCCTGAACACCGTGGCTTTCGCTGCCGGCCTTGCCACGGGCATGGTGATGATCGCAGCTACCTTCCTGGTGATCGCGCCCTGTATTTATCCGTTTTTCGGACTGTCAGCCCGGGCGGCGGCCATCTCCACCATGATGCAGATGGTGACCGCCCTCTTCCTCGCCACCCGCGCCTTCAACGCAGCCAATATCGTCGGCGTGCTCCGGGGCGGCGGAGATGTGCGCGCGGCCTCCATGATCGACCTCGTTCCCCTGTGGGGGCTTGCCCTTCCCCTTTCGGCGCTGTTCGGGCTGGTTTGGAAGCTGGATATCCTGTGGGTGTTTTTATGCATCTCGGCCGAAAACATCGTCAAGCTTATCCTTGGGATATACCGGTTCCGCTCAGGGGCGTGGATCAACGACGTCACTCAGGCGCCCTTTACGGATCATAACTGAACCAAGCCGTCCCGGGGTGAAATCTCCGGGACGGCTTGTGCGTTGCGCCGCGTATCCGAAAGGCATGGAGCCTCCCCGGACGGGCATTACATTTTTTCGGGCGCGGACACGCCGATGAGTCCCAGGCAGTTGGCCAGCACCGCGCGCACCGTGTCCGCCAGCTTCAGGCGCGCCCTCAGAATGTCACCGGGCTCGCCCATGATGCGGCAGGCGCTGTAAAACCGGTGGAAGTCCCCCGCCAGCGCGACGAGATACCGGCACAGCCGGGAAGGATCGTAGTCCCGGGCGGCCAGGCGGATCTCCTCCGGCAGCTGGGACAGGCTTTTGATGAGCGCCTTCTCCTCGGGGGCGGCCAGCAGGGCGGGGTCAACCGCGGCTGCCTCGGGCACCGCCGCTCCCTCCTCGGCCAGGCGGGCGATGAGGGAGCAGATGCGGGCGTGGGCGTACTGTACATAGTAGACCGGATTTTCGCTGTCCTGCCGCACCGCCAGATCCATATCGAAGATGAGATGGCTGGTGGGCTTGGAGTTGAAGAAAAACCGGGCGGCGTCCACCGAGATCTCGTCGAGCAGGTCGGCCAGGGTGATGGACCTGCCGCTGCGCTTGGAGACCTTTACCTCCCTGCCGTCCTGCACCAGCTGGACCAGCTGCATGATGAGAAAGTCAAGCCGGGAATTGTCGATCCCCAGCGCCCGGATGCCCGCCTTGAAGCGCAGGGCATGGCCGTGGTGGTCGGCTCCCAGCACATCGATCACCTTGTCAAAGCCCCGCACCTGGAACTTGTTGCGGTGGTATGCCATGTCCACGGCAAAATAGGTATACCCGCCGGCGGAGCGCCGCAGCACCTCATCCTTCTCGCCGCCCAGCGCGGTCACCTGAAACCACAGCGCGCCGTCCTTCTCGTAGGTGTAGCCGCTTTTCTCCAGCAGGGCGATGGTCTCGTCCACATAGCCGCTATCATGGAGGGAGGACTCGCGGAACCATTGGTCGTAGGTGATGCCGTAGCGGTTCAGGTCGCGCTCCATTTTGGCGATGTTATACTCCAGCCCGAAGGCGCGGACGACCTGCCTGCGCTCCTCGGGATCGGCTTCCAGATACTTGTCCCCGTACCGGTCGTAAAAAGCTTTGGCCAGAAGCCTGATGTCCTCGCCGTGGTAGCCGTCCTCGGGGAAGGCGGCGGCGTCCTCCCCCCGGAGCAGCTGGATATACCGCGCCTCCACCGACAGGGTGAATTTTTCCACCTGATTGCCCGCGTCGTTGACGTAAAACTCCCGCCAGACATCATAGCCCGCCCGCTGCAGTACCGAGGCCATCACGTCGCCCAGCACGCCGCCCCGGGCGTTTCCGATGGTCATGGTGCCGGTGGGGTTGGCGGAGACAAATTCCACCATGACTTTTTTGCCCCCGCCCTCGTCTGCGGTGCCGTAACGCTCCCCTTCGGCCTCAATGTCGGCGAGCACGCGGCCGTACCAGCGCTTCCCCAGGCGGAAGTTGAGAAAGCCGGGCCCGGCCGGCTCGGCAGCTTCAAAATAGGTGCCCTCCAGCTCCAGGTGGTCCAGAAGAGCCAGGGCAATGGTCCGGGGGGGCAGCTTCATGGGCCGGGCGGCCGCCAGGGCAAAGGAGGTGGCATAGTCGCCGTGGCCGGTATCCTTGGGGATATCCACCGCGGCCTCTATCCTGTGGCCGCCGGGGAGCACTCCCGCGGCCGCCGCCTTTTCGTAAGCCTTTTGAGTCAGGGCGGCCGCCTGGGCTTTCGCGGCCTGAACCAGATTGGACATGAAATCACCTTGTATTCTTTATTCTTTCGTTACTGTTTCAGATGGGAAGCGCTTTCCCGCACGTTGATCCTGAAGCAGTTCTCTCCCGCTACGGCGTGGTCGATCTCCAGCGCGTACTTGATCTCAATGTCGCCGCCGGTCTCCCCCATGTCCACCTGGGCCTTGCGGGTGTTCACCCCCACGGTGAGGGCTCCGTACGGCGTCTCATACATGGAGAGGTGTTTCCGCCCCTCCTCAAACACCATCTGGGAGTTGACCTGGCCCACCCGCAGAAGGGTGACGCGGTTTCTGTCGATCTGAAAGGTGGTCAGAGTACCGTCCAGGCCGGTGACATTGCTCTCCTGATAGGAGAGGATATAGCCGGAATCCACATCTCCCGCGAGCCTCCCCTCGGTGATGAGCTCCATGGGCTCGCCGGAACTGTCGCCGTTTAGCTGTATCCCCTTAATGGAGATAATGACTGGTTTATCCATCATCATTTCTTACCTCAATCAAACATAAAAGTGCCGGATGCATGCGCGGTACGGAAAAGAGACGTCGTTGCCGCGCTAAAACGCATCAATATCCACCCGGTTTACCCTGGCGGCCACATCGCGCTGCAGGAAGAGGGAGGCCAGGCGGGCAAAGCCCTCCGCCGTGTCGCTGACGTAATAGCGGTGCGCGCCTTCCCTGCCGGCGGGGGCAAGGACATCCTGCCGGGCCAGCAGGCTGGCAACCATGCGGGCACACTGTTCTCCGGAATCAATCAGGGCAACGGACTGCCCCATGTAAGCGGAAATCAGCGGCTTGAGCAGCGGATAGTGCGTGCAGCCCAATACCAGTGTGTCCACACCGGCCTTTTTTATGGGTTCCAGATACTCGGCCGTCACCGTCTCCGCCACGCAGTCTCCCGGCTTGAAGCGCCCGTTTTCCACCAGGGGCACCAGCAGGGGGCAGGAAGCGGCGATCACTGTAACGGCGGGGTCCAGGGTGCGGATGACACGCTCGTACGCGCCGCTTCGGATGGAGGCCTGGGTGCCGATGAGGCCCACCCTTCTGTTTCTGGTTTCCTTCACCGCCGCCAGCCCCGCCGGCTCCACCACCCCGAAAACCGGGATGGGATTTTCCGAACGCAGGGGCTCCAGGGCGTTGGCCGAAACCGTGCCGCAGGCAATGACAATGGCTTTCAGATCAAAGGTGCGCAGAAAGGCCACGTCCTGCCGGGCATATTTCAGGATGGTCTCCCCGGAGCGGCCGCCGTAAGGCACCCGCCCGGTGTCCCCGAAGTATATGATCTCTTCGGCGGGCAGCAGACGGCTCAGTTCCCGCACCGCCGTCAGTCCGCCCAGGCCCGAGTCAAACACGCCGATCGGTCGTTTGTCCAATAGAATGCCCTCCCGGTGCATGGTTTTGTATGTCCGCCTCTGCCGGCTGACAGGGGGGGGGAAGGTGCGTCACGGTTTTTCAGCCCTGTTCTATGATATGTCAAAGACAGGCGGAAAACAAGTAGGATTTTCCGTAAAAATTTTTGCTGTTTTCCTTTGACATTCATCCGTAATATACTATAATGATAGCTGTTATGGATGTCAGCAGCCTGTCAGGCTGCAGTGGGGAGGTTCGTGAATATGAAGCTGGAGCTTACCGCCAAGGAGTTTCGCCGGCTGCTGGATATGGCATACATCGGAAACTGGGTGCTCAATTCAACGCGGGGAGACGACCGCTTTGCCGACTACGACAGGGTGGAGAGCATTCTGTTCGCCAGGGCGGCGGAGAGCGGCATGACCGCGCTGGCCGAGGTCTATCAGGGCGAGATCATTCCCTCCAAGGCCTTTGCGGAGGGGGGTATTCACGAAGCCATTATGGAATATGAGAACAATGTATTTTTCCAGATCCTGGCTGAGGACCTGGCCCGGCGTGACATGGAAGAGGCCGCCATTGACGAGAGCAACTACGCCGAACTGGCCAGCCGCATCGACGCCTATATCAGCGAGTTTGAGGAAAACGGCACCAACAACGTTCTGGTGGTATCGGATACTCTTTGAAAAAAACGGATCAGTCAGGCGTCTTCCGCCCCAAGGGCTCGGAAGACGCCTGACTGTTAGACGCGGGGATGGAAGGTGTAGGACAGGGTTCTTCTGCATCCCTGGACATCCGTTTGGTCTGAACACCGCCGGAGGGCGGCTCTTTCTCCCCCCGCGCCCCATTCGTCCTATACCCGCCGCGCGCCCGCTTGCCGGGCGGGCGGCTTTTGTGCGTTATCCTTCGCTTGCTCTGTCTATCAGGCGCTGGGCTTCCTTTCTGGTAATCCCCATGGCGGACAGCATGGAATCGGACGGCATGAGGCCGTGCTGCAGCCAGAGTTCCCCGTAGGAGGCCGCGTTGTCCGTTGCGTTCCGGGCAGCCGACTGTTCCTGCGCCGCCAGCATATCTGCCCGGCTCCGGGCGTCCTGCCAAACGGTGTAGTCCGCGCTCCACTTGTTGCGGTTCAGCCCTGCCTGGGAGAGGGCGGTGGAAACAAGGGACTGATCCACCCGTACCGCCTCCTGGTAGAGGGCGGCGGCCAGATCATATGCGCCGCCGGCCTTTGCCGCGGCGATGGCGGCCTGATACTCGTTTGCCGTCCGGGTGCGGTGGAGGTCCAGCTCGGCAAGGGCGTCGGCCTCGGCCTGATGAATGGCGCCCAGCTCATGCTGCAGGGCAACGCCCCGGGCCAGCTCGGCCTGTCCGGCGGCGCCGGAATGAAGGCCATGGGCATTGGCGTATTCGGCGAAATTCCGCTTTTCCCGTTCGCGCTCCGCGGCGGCACGGCTGCGGGCCGCCTGATAGGCGGGCGCGATGCCGGCCCCGGCCGCCTCCAGCTCGGCCACATTCTTTTGGTAGGCCGCCTCCAGCTCGGCCAGAGCCGCGTCCTGTCTGGCCTCATTCATATCCTTGATATAAGAGGAATAATCCCTGCTTCCGGGCAGAATACTGCTCTCGCAGACAGGGGCGGCTGCGGGCAGCTGTGCCATGCCGCTCCAGGTTCCGGTCGCGCTGTCAAAGGTGACGCCCGAACCCAGCTGAGCCGCAAGCCGTCTGTTTTCCTTTTCCAGCCCCTTTTTCGTCTCTTCGTCGGCCCCGTGCCATATTTGAGAGTTGGCGTTCATCCTGTCCCGAATGGCGCTTTGTTCGCTGTTGCAGACATTTACGCCGGCAGCGGATGCAACTGTTTTTGTGTGAGCGTTGCCCGCCATACCGTCACTTCCCTTCTATTCTGATGATGCGTTTTTCGTGGTCGGCCAGCCGCTCATCCTGGCGCCCGTCATGCCTCCGGATGCGCTCGTGGGCTTCGCTGTTGCGGGAAGCGAGCGCGCTCATGTCCTTCTGCAGATTCTCCACCGCCACCGTGAGCGTGGTAATGGAGCGGGTGAGCGAGACAACGGGCTTGCCAATGGAGGCGCCCAGTCCGAACAGCGCCATGACGACCAGCACCACGCTCCATTCATTCACGGCTTCCCCTCCTCCTTCAGCGCCGAGACCGCTTCCCGTGCGCCCCCCAGCCCGGCCCTGACGGCGGCGGTATCCACCCTGCCCTCGGTCACAATGTAGGTCACCACCGAGGCAAGGGCGGTAACAGCGCCGGCTACGGCGGTGATTTCGGAGGTCTCCACCCCCAGCGCCAGGGCGACGCCGGTGGCCACCCCGGCAAACGCAAGCCACAGCTTGCGGGAAGAGAGCTTCTGTAAAAGTTTATTCATGTTCATGCCTCCCCGTTATGGTGGCCGGACGGCTTGTCCGGCCATTTGTTGTTCATGCTCAGATTTTCAAGGAGCGATTTCAGGCAGTAGATGAGCACCACCCCGATGATCTCTGTAATGGCCACCTTGGACAGGCTCTCGGCGATCTCAGCCCGTCCGCACCATGCCAGCAGGTAGGAACACCACACCCAGGCCACGCCGTTGCCCAGGCAGGCCCACACCGCCAGCTTTGTGGTTGTCCGCTTCATTTCATCGCCTCGGCCAGCTTGACCAGAAGAGAATCTCCGTAACGGTAATTGTACAGAAACTCAACGGTGGCGTCGGATAGTCCGGCTTTTGCCTTCACGATTTTTTTTGCTTCTTCCGCGGTCATGATTTTTTCCTCCTTTGTCTGATATAAGGGCATTTCGGGCGGGTACTTTCCCGCCAGTATCATGCGCGACGTGTATTTGCCTCCGGCGGACCACTGGAAGTGGGGCTTGTCCACAAAGGATTTCCAGGCGCCCCCCCATTCAAAGCCCATCTTCCGCCCCAGCGCGCCGCAATAGTCCCAGAACGCGTTGTCGCTGTACTCCTGCCCTTTGACATTTTTGCAGATATCGAAGGCAAGTCCGGCCTGAGAGCTGTGGAACGTCGGCACCCTGCTTCTGGAGGCGCCTTTTTTATAGCAATACTCCTGATATTCGTTGTCCCGCACCGTTCCGGTCACCAGAACGGGGTATCCGTCCGCCCTGGCAATCGCGATCATTTTTTTGCAGTTGGCCGCCACATCGGGGCGCAGACGGCTAATATCCCGGCTGTTTTGCATGTTCCGCCTCCCATTCGTTGATCCGGTCCCGCAGCGCCTGCCGCTCCGTATGTAGTGCTGCCACATCGTAGGGCAGCTCCAGCCCGTTAAACCGGTACTCGCCGCACTTGATGATCTTATAGTCGGTGTCGGCCAGCTGCTGCCTGAGGGCGGCAATCTGCTTTTGCGCCGCCGTTTGTACAGTTCGCTTGCGTGAAATCCTTTCCGCTTCCATCTCAATATCCTCCCCATGCCACGCCGAGGAGCTCGGCGTCGATCGTCATGACGCACTTCAGATACACGGAGGCCGTCCCGAAATTTACCGCCTGAGACATGTCGAGGTCTGTTATCTCCGTCCAGCTTGCGCCGTCGTCGGACAGGTAAAACGTGATGGTGCCGTTTTTCAGTGTTTCCTCCGCCGTCACCGCGGCGCAGGCGAGCGCCTGGGTGGCGGTCACCGGCTTCCAGGCCACTGTCGCGCTTGTTTCTTCTGCAAATACCACAAAATACATATCTTGCGTTGGCGAGGTGCTCCATGTTGTAGTGGTGCATGAAATAAGTGTACCACCAGGATAAGACTCCGTATCCTTCATAAAAAGATAGTAATAATTGGAATCGCTTGTCGCTCCTGTTCTTGACAGTACAAGCGCGTATTGCGTGTTTGCCGATAACACCAGTCCTGAAAAAGAAAACGTAAACTCCCTTATATCCGGAATTGATGTCCCCGATATCGTGTTGGCAGACGTACCTGCCAAAGTTGTCGGAAGCCCGCTGCTTGTCTCATAAATCTCCATCTTTACGGCATCGTAAGGGCTCCCCACTTTGTAAAGCAAAGTTTTTATCTGGTTTACCGTAAAGCTGCCTCCAGACGGGGTGGTGAATGTCTGTCCATATTTCGGATAATTTATGGTACCAAAGCCCGCCGAGGCGTTATGCGACCGCTGAGAAATCCCGCTACACACCAGTTTCCCGTCAGCCAGCGTATACCCGCTGCCCGCGCCGGCGTTAATCCGCGTGCCGTCTGCCAGCAAATCCGCCCAGGCGTCAATATCGGACGCTGCCAGGGACTGCTGCAATTTGAGACGCAGAATATTGACAAAGCTGCGGTTCAGTCTGCCGCTTACCCGTACCAGCACCTCATCCGGCGCTGCCGAAGCTGTGAGGCCGTAAAGGGTTTTTGTACTATCGGCCAGCGTTTCCGCCCTGGTATAGACCTGGGCGGAGTCCGCCTTTTCGTCCAGCGTGGCGCGCAGAGCGGCGCTCAGCTTTTCCTGTGTCAGGCTGCCGTCCGGGATCTGGCCCAGCACCACGCCCCCCGTGATGGAATTGATCTCCCGGACGGTTTCCGGAATCAGGGTGTTGTTGATGTAATGCCTGATGGCGTTGCCGCCCTCGTCGAATTTCGCCTTGAGCTGGGCGGCGGTGAGCCCGCCCACATCGTTGGGTTCGTCGTCCAGAGCCGCGATGATGTTCAGGTCGGTGTCCAGAGGCGTAATTGCCATGGGTTTCATCCCTCCTATTTCACGTTGCCGGTCTCCTGCAGGAGCACGTCGGCAGACAGCACCGTGGCGGTGGCCGACGCGGATCTGGAGGAGAAAATCAGTTTGTAGTAGACGAATTTCTTCACCCTGAGCTTCAGTCGCCTGACCTGAGGCTTGCGGTTGGTGCCGAAGCTGAATTGGTGAAAGGCCGCGTTGGTAAAAGTGGACAAGCCGGAGGAGATCACCCGCCGGGCATGCTCCGAACCGCAATCGGACTGCACGGTGACAGTCAGGCGGGCCTGGCTTTCCGGCTTCATGGCCACCCACAGCTGACGTGCGCTTTTTTTTCGCCAGCTCCGGTCGAAGAGCATCGCCCCGCTCTCCCAGTAGGCGTCAATCTCGGCCCTGGCATCGCTGCGGTAATCCCGGGACAGGTGCATCAGGCGCCCGTCCGGCGTGCCGAAATAGACCTGACCCCCGGCGCTCACCATACATAGCGCCGGAATGTGATCATAGTAATACCACGCGTCGGCGGCGTAGTGATAAACCAGCGCCCTGCCGCCGCAGACAAGGTAGAGCTCCTGCCGCTCGTTGTCGTCAAACAGAAGGCACTCGTGCAGATCAAAGGTACCCAGGGTTTTGGCCACCCGGTCGCTTCGCCTTCCCGCCTGCCGTTCGTCGCTGCCGGAAGCGGCGCCCGACAGCTTCCACTCGTAAGCCGCCCCTCCGAACAGAGACCAGGGATTGTTTTCCACCAGGGCGATCTGTCCCGGCGCCTCATGCCCGACGGAGCGGTTGATGGGGGTGAGGCAGAAGCCGGCGGTCAGGCTTCCGTCGTCCAGGGTGACGGCGGAATACTGCACCGAATAGGCGCTGTCCGACTTGAACACGACAAGCCGGGAAAAATGCCGCACAAGCGCCGTGACGGGAGTGTTTCCGCTGCCTGCGTCCAGGACGTTGAGGTCGGGAAAGTACTCTGCCGTGGGCGCGCCGTTTTCATCCAGCCCGCTGTAGACGGCCCGGTTGCTGCCGTCGCCGTAGAGAAAAACCCGGGTGTCCCGCGCGCCGTTATACAGCTCGGAAAACCGCATGGCGGTGACCGCCTGCCGGTCGCCCGTTCCCTTTGTCCAGGCGATCTCCACGGTATTGGTCCCCGCCGCCGGCGCCGTGCCGAAGGTCACCGTGCCCGCCGCGGCATCGGCGGTAAAGCCGGTGGTGACGGCGTTCCCGTTCACCTTGACGCAGTCGACACTGTCCACGCCCGTCTCTGCCAGCCGGAACAAAGCGGACGTTCCGTCGGGGGAAAACTGCTGGCGCTTTTTTCCGGTGAGCTTGTTGGCCTGCTCCAGCAGGGTTCCCCCGCCCGCAGGGGGCGCGGCGGTGGCCACGATGGGGACATAGCCTGCGACCGGTGCCAGGCTTCCCGTGCCCGTCCAGACGTAATATTCGGTGCCGTCCAGAATATAAACGCTGCGGTTAAACCCGAAAAAGGCGGCGGGCGCGTCGGCAACGCTGCCCAGCTCGGTGGCGGCCCACCCGGCGGTGTCCACGCTCCACACCTTTCCGCCGCAGGCACACAGCAGGCACCGGCATCCGTTTACATACCCGCTCCACAGCCCCCGCACGGGACTGCCCGGAACAAGGGTGCATTTGGCGGCGTAGCCGGGGCGGATCTGGAGGCTTCCCTCCTTTGTCACCCGGAAATTTCGCATGGCCGCCGCCTCGCCCCGGCGAAGCTCGGTGTCTCCGTCTGGGTGCTCGCACAGGCCCAGCCATCTTTTTATGGTAACCATGCTCCCCCGGCCTTCGCGTACCTCTGCCATTTTCTCACCTCACCAGCGCGCGGCGCCGGAAAACCCGATGCCGCCGTATACCTCTTCAATGGGGACAAAGGCCCGGGGCAGCGTATGGTTCAGGGCGGCCAGCCGTTCCCGGTACCGGTCGCTGAAATACGCGGCCAGCCCGTTATGCTCGTCCAGCAGGAGGTGGGCGGCCAGCCCGTAGGGCAGAACACCCCGGCAGATGCCGTCGTCCAGCGGGATGGGGGTATCAAAGCCGGTGATCTCGGGACACACGGGGCGCCCCCCCGCCGCCGGGACGGCAAAGGTATCCGAGCAGGGAAGGCACTCGCTCAGCAGCACATTGAGGATGGCTAGGGTGCGGTTTTTGTACGGAGCGGTGTCGGCGAAGTCCGCCGCTCCCGTATGCCGGTGCTGCTCGTCCATAAGGTGTATGGCCAGCTCAAATACGCCTTGCGCTGTGGTGCTCATATTCTCTCACTCCTTCTCACCGGCCGCCGCCAGAAACTCCCGGAAGGTCATGGCCGCCACAATGCCGGCGGCCTTGTTCTTCCAGCATTCCTGCTCGGCCAGAAATGTCTCCTGCAGATACATGGCGCTTACCGCGTCCTCCATGGGCGCAAAGCAGCCGCGATAAAAGGTCCGGATGTGCTCCATGGACTCGCCGGCATAGAGCGGCTTGTGATAGCAGATGCCCATGTGCATGAAATACAGCCGGCACAGGACGCGCACCACCTGGCTGCGGATGAGCTCCCTGTTGAGGTTTCTGGCACGCATCTCCTCTGTCGCCCAGATCATGTTTTCGATGTAGCCCCTGTGTCCTTCGTCAAAGGCGTAGATGCCGTTTTCCCGCCGAGTGATGCTGTCCGGCTTGAAATGCCAGAGGTACACCGCCTGCGGAAGGAATACATAGTGCCGCGTGAGGGCCTTTACAAGGGTGTTGAAGCCGGTGTCCTCGTTGGCGCGGGTATGATTGAAACGCAGAAGGAAGCGCTCCAGAAAGCTCCTGCGGTATACCTTTCCGAACATCCACACGAAGTTTTCCCCGTGGGTGAAAAAGCGCCCGTCCTCCAGCTCCTCCAGAAACCGGCCGCCCACCATGTCCAGATCGCCGGAAACGATTTTCTGTTCCAGCACGGCAAGGGAGTTTGCGGCCAAAAGCGTGTCGTCGGCATCGATGAAGGTCACAAAATCGCCGTCGGTCTCGTCCAGCCCCTTTTGCCTTGCTGCGGCAGGCCCTCCGTTTTTCTCCGTTCGGACCTCCTGGATCTCCATCATGGGGGAAAACCACGCCGCAAGCTCCCCGTAACCGCCGTCGGGCGAGCAGTCATCCACGATGGTGACGCTGAGGCGCTTCACATTTGTCTGCATGGCGATGCTGTGCAGGGTTCTGCCGATGGTGGCATGGGCGTTATACGCCGGAATAATCACATCCAACATGCTGTTTCCTCCTTTTTCCCGTGAGAGGCGGGAAACCCTGCCTTCCGGGCGCTCGCCGCCCTTTTTCCGCAGCTCTCGTCCCGCTCTTGAGGTAATTCCCTAAAGGGGCTTTTGCCCCTTTGGGGTGGACGTTGCCGGGGGTAAGGGGATGGCGCCACCCCCTTTCGCCGGAAGTGTCCGTTCGCCTCTGATAGATAACGGCCGTTATCTATCAGAGTGTTTTGCTGGCCACGCCGGAGGCGAAGATACCGTTGGTAAGGTCGGAAGCGTACGCACGTACCACGGTTCCGGCGGGATAGCCGGCAGCGGCGTAGTTGACGTTTCCGCCGTAGGTCACGGCGCTTTCGGAATAGCGGGGGTCGCTGCCGTCCACGGTGTAGTAGACGCTGGCGTTGCCGGTGGTGGTGGCAATGCTGACAATGCTGTTGACGGCGTCGTCGGTGATGGTGGGCGTATTGGTCACCTTGGCGGCGTTAGCCGCCATATACACCGCGTCCTTTTTGGCCTCCAGTACGAAGGCGTCGTGGAGCACCCGCCCTTCCACCAGGTCGCCGTTGATGCCCGGGGGGTCTTTATGGATCTTGTAATCCTGCAGCTTGGCGGGGCCCAGCACGGCGCTTTTGTGGGTGATGAGCCAGTACACACCGGCGGGGAAATAGGAGTTGGGCACCTTGACCACCTTCATGCCGTCGATTTCGCCCACCTGCCCCCTGGCCAGGGCGGCCTCGCCCAGCCTGTCCACGCCCAGAAAGTCCGGGTTCTCCTTGAGCACCTTGTACATGGACGCGGTGATAAAGAGGGTTCTGCCGTTTTCCGGTACCAGCGCGTCGTCCAGCACCTGGGTGCTGTCCATAACGAGTCCGGTGATGGTGCTCTTGTTGGGCGCGGCGGCGAGGCCGCGGATGGTGCCCGCCTTCTTGCACCACACATCAAAGCGGTGCTTGTCCAGCGCGGGGATGACCACCTCGTCGATCTGGCGCCGCAGGGAAAGGGTGGCGGCCTTGACGTTGAGCTGCTCCTGCTCGTTGCCCTTGTCGATGGTATAGGTAAAGGCCTTGTCCTGGGTCATGGTGAGCTCCTGCACGGTATCCCCCAGCTCGGCGGGGGTGCCGTAGCGGGCGGTGCCGCTGCGGCTGTAGTCGGTCAGGGGCACGGTGTCCACCGAGAACACCTTGACGGTGCGCACCCCCTCAAAGGAGTAATCCTTATTGGACACTCCGCCGGTGAGCGAGGCCTTTTTAAAACGCTCGGCCACCTTGTCGCTGTATCTGCTGGTCAGATTGATTGCCATACTTCATCCTTTCCGCCCGCCAAAGCGGGCCGTTACATCTCGAGATTCCACCACTTGTCGATCTCATCCTGCTTTCCGGCTCCCATCGTGGATAGCTTGCCGGTGGTCTTTTGGGCGTTCTGACGGTTCTGCCGCTCGGCGGTCAGCTCCGCCTCCAGCGCCCGGCTGCGGTGCATGGCGTAGGCGGCGGTGAGGGCCTCGCCGTTTTTTACGGCCTCCCACACCTGCGTGGGGATCTGTTCGGGTTTTACGTCGGGATAGCATTTTAAAAACCGGGCCATTTCTTCCCGTCGCGTCCGGCCGGCCTGCTCCTGCCGCTCCGGCCGGGCGGGCGGAAGTCCCTGCCGGCGGCAGTGCTCGGCATATTCGGGAAGGGACATCCCCTGCATGCCGGCCAAATCCCGCACCGTGGTCAGCGCGGGATCAGCCTGCTTTCGGTAAGCGCGCAGCTGGTCCCGCTCCGCCTTCACCCGCTCGTAGTCCATGCCCTGCTGGGCAAGCCGCACCACCTCGTCTTTGTCCACGGCGCGGGTTATGCCCAGGTGCTTGAGGATAAAGGCCGGTTCCTGGTCTGTCCCCGCCCCCTGCTCCTCCGGTGCTTTTGTCTGCTCTGTCTTCTGCGCGGGTATGCCGCCCTCGTCGTTTTGCATATCCTCCCGGGTCTGAGAGATGACCGGGTCGGCCGCTTCCTCCCGGCGCCACGCCTCATCCAGCGCCGTCTGAAGCTCCTCCTGCGCAATGGTGCCGTCCAACTGTTCTTCCATGCTTTTTCCTCCTTCGGCTGTGGTAGGCCAAATGATTTCCAAAGCGGCTGGTCTTGCCGCACTTTGGCATGTTTCAGGGGAATGCATCCCTCCGCTTTTCCGCTGTCCGCGGCAGGCCGGGGCGGTTTCCCGGCGTGTGCGCCGCGGGAAAAGCCGGCTGCATTTCTTTCATCGCAAGCAGATCATCTTGCGCTGCCCATGGCCCGCCGAAACCGCATCATTGCGGGGGCGCTTTGTGCCGCTGTCCCGGACCCGGGAAGCTGCTCCGGGGCTGCGGGCAGCTCCCCTTCCGCGTCCGGCTGCCCCGTTTTGGCCGTCTGGGCCTCCTTTTTCCGCCTGCGCAGGGTGGCAATGAGCTCCTGCTGATGGGAGATATAGCCGCTGGGCACCCGCTCCAGATAGTCCAGCACGTCGATCTGCCGCTGGGTGAGGAGGTTGTCCAGGGTGTTCATCTGCGCAATCTCGCTCCAGTAGGCCGAGCCGCCCACGTCCAGCTTCATGGACAGGGGAATGTCTCCCAGCCCGGCAAAGTCAAAGAGTTCCCGGCTGCCGCTCTTGCTCCCCTCCCCTTCTTCCGCCGGCTGGTCCGGCGGAAGATCCACATAGCGCACGCCGTAATACACCCGCATGAGATCAAGCCAGATGCTGCCCAGGTCCTCGATGCACTGGAACAGATTCTGCCTGACCAGTTCCATGGGCACCGAGGAGGCCTTCTGCAGCGCAAGGATGGCCGATGTGTTGTCCGGCCGGACGTTGCCCAGGGCGGCGTCGGTGGCGCCCATGAACTCCTTGGTGAGTCTGATGGCAAGCTCGATAAACTGGCTTACCTGGGGGGAGATGGCGGCCGGATCAATGGTCTTGGCCACGCCTGACACATCCCCGCCGTTTACCCCGATGGCCGCCCCTACCCGGGAGTCCCATCTGGCAACCCGGGTCTGGTCGTACACCACCTTGGGATAGGCGGTGGTCATGAGGGAAATCATGGTCATGGCGAACATCTTGTTGACAAATACCTGATTGGGAATGAGGCCGGTGACAGCCGCCTGCCCGTGGTAGCAGCCCTGCACATAATCCCAGGGCATCCATACGATGGGGTATCGCTTCTGCCCCAAGTCCCATGGGGGACGGACCACTGCGCCCCGGGTGATTTCCGCTGCGTGAACGGTATCGGTCTCCCGGCAGCGCCACAGTTTCAGTACGGTGGTGCATCTCCCGTCGGACATGGCATCAAAGCGGTCGTTTGTCTGGTCGCTGTCCGGCTTTATCCCGTCCGTCTCCCCGCCGAAGCGTTCCGCCCGCCGCCTCACCTCGGATACCGGTTCCCGCCGGGAGATGAGGATGTAGGGCTGAGCCTGCGCCTCACGGCTGTTGGGATTGCCGAAGATCACCCGGGTATTCTCCAGCAGTTCGGTGCATATGGCGCCTTTGGCGGCCTGTCCGGTCTCGGCCTCGGGATCGAACCAGGCGTACAGGCAGCCGTCCCCGTCCACGGCGGCATTGCGCATGAAATCCCGGATAA
>ERZ764778.2065-NODE-2065-length-18574-cov-4.775636_pt1 | contig 18574 bp, 11 predicted proteins | sample MGYA00374951_ERZ764778 | MGnify/ENA primary metagenome ERZ764778 (study PRJEB28918, sample SAMN05720193) | bioreactor metagenome | isolation source: Anaerobic biogas reactor | place: USA:Washington, USA | collected 2015-08-08 ...
ACTTCCCAGTCCGATGCGACCCCCTTCCCGGAATGCAGCCAAGAAGTAAGGGAACAATGGGATAGCCCGTCCAAATAAAAGCAGGTCAAAAGCCATCTCCTCTCCCGCAGGCAGGAATTCCTGTCCCCCTGATGGCGGTTCAATTACATAGGGTCGTGGTACCTGATCATAACCGCTCATCATGGCAGCTGCCGGCGAAGGAGCAGTCTCGAAAACATAAGCATAAGGACACTGCGGACGCAGGTGGCAATCCAAACACTGCCAATCCGGATCGGCACAGGACATCTGCCGCATAACCCGCCCCATCACTCCCCGTAGAGCCGATCCCTTAAAAGGAGGTAAATCTAATCCTCGCTCCCCCGCCTGGATATGGAATCGATATCTGGCTAAATGAAAGTATTCCATAAATCCTCCTCGTTATATATTGCCTTTAGATTATTTTAGTTTCGGGAACTAAACCAATACCATAAGCCCCATATCAGGGTCAGAGTCACAAATATACCCAGAGCCCACCAGGGCCAGAGTGGCAGCCCCTCTACCAGGTCAAAGTTGGTACCAAAAATAGTCCCCAGAACGACCAGGGGCAGGGTAGTGGCAGTAATAATTTCAATGCGGCGGGTGCGCTTCATAGAAATATAGTCATCTACCGCTGCCAGTTCATTAAAAACCTCTTTATAAAGGCTGGCGTTTTCGAAAGTATCCCGCCAGCGCCGATATACTTCCATGCTGGTTTGATTGTGGCTAACCTGGCCAAACCAACCGATAGTGGTAAATTCCAGCAAGAGATGGCGCAATTCGGCTATTTTCCTTTTATTGTTGCTGTTAACATAGGCAGCCAGATCATGAGAGAAACGCATCAGGGTATGACGTTGATGCAAGGCCAGCAGAAACGACCAAAAATCAACCTGGTAAAAATTCTTCACCGCTGCTGTTTGCCGCTCTTTCATTTGTTCTCTTCTGCCTGCGTCCAGTGTTTTGTTATAGTCATCCTGAAGCACAAGCAACGCCCCTCCAGTTTTGGCAAAGCTATAAAAAACATCCTCCCCTAATTCCAATATGTTCTCATCTGCTATTGATTCATAGTAGCGGGTGTGGCCAAAGGGTTCATCCCAGCGCATAGCTCCTGACAGCTTATATAATATTTCTTTGGTTTCCGATATGTAAAAGGAATCCCGGTCAATAACTGAAGCGGTAAAGACCAGGCATTCTGCCGACACTCGGGGTTCCCAGGGTATGAATTGATTATCAGAATAGTTATCAGTTCTTTTTATTTTCTTATCAGCCAGGCGGGAGGCTTCCTGCAAAATTTTCTCATGGGGTAGTAAGAACTCATCAAATATTTTCTTGCCAGTCCGGACCAGGATGTTGTTAAACAACATTCCTTGCTCCAACATCATATCGTTTTCAATTGGTAATTCCATTTCAACAATGATATAGCCACTGCCATAGCGAAATATCAGTGCATTAAGTTCTGATACCTTAAACTTCATTTGCGCTATCGTTTCCTGGTGTCTGTTGGGTTTATCCCCCGGTTGGGAATCTTTACCGGCAGCGGCTTCCTGTAGAGTTTTATCATCAGGTAAATTACTATTATTTATATCTGTTTGTATTGGTTCATTTCCCGCATTGGCACAGGGATCGATATCGGGACTGCTGTCACCTATATCTAATTTATACTGGGCTACCATCTCCGCTAAATATTGGTTAATAGGTTCTGTATCCATCTTTAGATAGAGACGGTGAGGAAGACCGTCCTGACCCCGGGTGGCGGAAAAAAGGTAGTTTTGAACCGCCTTGGTAAAGGTGTGGTCAAGTTCTTTATTTGAGTTATCTTTAATCTGCTTGTTTTCATGGCACCAGTTAACCAGATCGGGATAAATTTTGTGCGAAAACTCAAAAGGTATTACTAGATTACAGCGATGGCTTTTAAGGGAAGGTTTTGTAAATTCAAGGGTGATGGCTTTGATTTCTGCAACCGTGAGCAAGCTTCCTATTCCCGGAGCATCTACAATCGTGTAATCGAAAGCATGTCCATCATACCAGGGGTCTGCATTATTGCACCAGGGAATATCAGGAAAGCGCCGTGTTTTCCTACTGCGCCATTTGCTGAAATCTTCGCCGAATACTTCTTTCTCCCGTTCGCATTCGGTTGCTTCCAGAGCAGAAGCCAGACCATTGAGGTGAAAGGGCAGAGCAGGATTTACGGAAATAACTGTTCGGCAGGTGTCTATATTGGTCTGCCCCAAAGGATGTTGTATCTTTAGTTCTGACAAATCTACTGTCTTACCCTCGAAGGGAATAAAAGTTAATATATATCCCAGGTCTTCCGATGAATGCTCATAATCTCCTCTGGCCCAATGTTTATGTAGTACACATTGTGGAGGCCGCTTCCAAAATAGAGCATCAACTTCCTGTAATTCGTGGCCTCGGTCAGTCCAGGCGGGTACACGGATTCTTGCGATTTCCGTCCAATCCCTAGTGTCCCGTTCTTTTATGTACTGTTCATAATCATTCCTCAACAGTTCCATTTCCTCTTGAAAAGGATGTTGGGCAGCAAACAGAGCCGGATGAACCAAACTGCGTTCCTCCGGCAACATCTGCTCCAGGCGCTGCATTATGTATGCTATCATCTCTAACCCCCGCTGAAGGCTCTGCTCCCATAGAGCCGGACCTCCAATCTCAGGTTTTTGCAGTTTCAGTACCTCATCTATAGCACAGGCAATTGCTGCCGGACTTAAGATAGTGTTCCGGTTTACCAACACCATTCCCCGGTCCACCTGCTCCACATAATCTGCCAGATGGGCAGTATGCAGCGGCAAATTCCCCTGCTCAATCAAACTGCGAGCCAGGTAAACTGCGGCAAAACAATCCAAATCCGGCTCCTGATGTATCACCAGTTCCACGCTGCCTGCATCAGAATCAATGTTGTCCAATACCAGGAAGGGGTAACTGGCCAAAACTGCAGTGGTACTTTTCAGCTGTTTCCCGTTAACCATCGCCCCGCCCGGCAAGTGGTGGGTATCGATAACCCCTAACCGCAGGTCATTACCCACATCCAGAATAATGCGGTTGCGGGTGGGGTGTAATTCAGGGGTTTCACGAACCAGTGACCCCATTTTTACGAAGGTGTATTTGTAGTTCATAAGTTGCTCTCCCCGATAAAAAATTAATAACCATTAATTATATCCTTCGCAGACACACCAGATGCCATTGTAACCAATAGCAAAGCGTTTCTCCTTTTTGACCCCGGTTCCTGGAGTCCAGCAGGGCGTAAGGGGTGTAAAATTACGGCCGTACCTGGCTGCATCGGTAGTCAGACGACCTGCCAGCATTTCCATTCTACCCTCAAAATCATCAGGTATTAATTCATTCGCATCGACATGAGAAGTAATAAACGCATCCTTCGGTAAAACTACTTCCGGATTATCGTTATCTAATTCCAGGTTAGCACCAAACATTTTTTTCGTTTCTATGAGCATATTCTTAAGTACATCTTTATCCGGAGGAGCTACCCTTCCCCAACCATAACTGCGTTCACTACCCAATTGAATGCGGATTATGGCTTCTTTCCAGTTTGCTATACTTTCATCAAGTTGTTTTCGCTCAAAAACCCACCCGGTTAAATATACCTGTTTACCCTCGCGGGTAAACGGCATTATGTGTTCAGTTTCATGCAAGCCCCCTTCTTCAGCCACCTGTTGCTCAGTTATGGGGCTGCCTGCATAACTGTTCAGGTATTTCCATTCGAATAAAGTGGCATTAGCTTTATCCTGCCCGTCTACCGACCAGGGCCAACCCCCCGTGGAATAACAGCAATTTAATTCAACTTCGGGCTGGTCAATAAAGTAAAAGTAGGACAAACGAAGATTATCATTCACTTGTCGGCCTATTTCTGCATAGTCTTTCGCTTCAGTTTCCCGAGCCAAGCGTGATGTCAATGCCCCCCACATAGTACGTGCTGGGACATAGAACCTGGTCTGATGCAGATTTCCTACTTTGCGCCAACCGATGTGCATAGGCGTAAGGAGCTTCAGAGTTAGACGGTAAGCTGTCCATTGGGCATCACTCATTTTTCTACCTCCTGTTAAGAACCCGTTGAAGTATCAGTTTTACTATCTTTTTGCGGTTTCTCGGTTTTACCCGAAGCCTTGGCTCCATAGCGGGCATAAATCAAGGTTTGCTCATATATATCGCGAACCAGGAATAGACGTTCAATATCTTTTAGGATATTGTCACTGTAAAATTTGAGAACTCTCTGGAAGTTGTACTGATTTTTCTCGTTTTTCTGCGGCCACGTTTCCTCCTCGATGTTTTTCAGCCCAATGTTTTTCAACAATTCTATAAGGTGTTTATAAATGGCCTTCGTTTCTTTACTGTCCTGCGAAAATAAAAGCAACATCAATGCATATATTCCCTGCTCCTGTAAGACTCCCAGGGATTTGGTTACCTGGTTTTCCAGATCTTTAACTTTTACATCTTCATTAACAATTTTTTGCGCATACTGTGCCGCTATACGATCCAGATTCACAATTGTACTCATACCTGCACCTCCCGATCGGTCAGTTTGCGCAGGCGACCGAACCCACGAGTTCCCATGCCGCCAATCCCCAGGTATTCACTCCACTCCAACCCTGCGTTGACTACATCCCAGGCGCACTTCCATCCCTTTGGTTCACCATTATTTAAACCATTTGTAGCTGCGGGATAAAGAGCCCTACCTTTTTCATCGTTATTATAATATTTCACTTTGCCATCGGGGCCATTTTCTTCTTTGTAACACTTCCATATAATTCCGCCATCTTTCCATAGATTTTTATCCCGGTAGTCATCTACAACTACTTCTGCCCATAAAAAAGTAGCTCGGGGTATAGCTTCATAAGTAAACAACGCTCCTTCATCAGCTGCACCAGTTACGGGGTCTATACTGACCGATGTACGTACTTCCAGATTGCTATTGACTATGCGGGAAAAAAGGGAGTCGTCTACCAAAACCAGTCTATTCTTTATGGCTTTATATTCCGAATTATCTAATAAGCCATTATCTTCAATTTTCAGCCCGTTTTTACTTTTTAACATTAACCAACCTAGATTTATATCTCCCTCTTTATCCAGACTTGTCCATGCCTCAGTACCTTCCGGCATATCATCAACTTTAAGTCCGGCTTCGCGAAGAATGTATACGGTACTAACCCACACCGGCCCATGCATGGAATTAACCGGGAAAAACAGTATTCTCGCATCACTTACACTTACCACCCCAGCATAACCCTGCGCATCTGAACCTTTAGCAAAACCAAAAGTATAGCAGATAGGGCAGGTTCCATTTCCGCAATGCCCTTTTTGCCCGGCACAATCAGGTTTATTATATCGATAGGCCGCATAATGACGGGCAGCTCCGTGCAGGCTGGTTCCCGGTATCTTTGGCAGTTTAGTACCAGGCTCACGAGCAATCGCTGCATCAACTCGTCCCAAGCGATAACCTCCCGTACCAATATGTACTGGGTCTACCGTCATAAACAAACAACGGTTTAAGCTAAAATTCCTGGTCATTTTTACTTCCCCCTTTACCGATTTCGTTTTTCATAATCTGCAGGTATAGTTGAACCACATCTTCAAACCATCCACGTACCGCATAATCCGCCCACTGATCAAAAAACTCTTCATGGTTTGTTCCGTTCTTTTCCCAGGGATATATTGTTTTTTCCTGCTCGGGCAACTCTAATTTATTCCAACTAGCCGTAACCAGCATGTCCCGGCAGAACTGTTTAAAGGTTTCATCTGTTGAAGAATAGGACTGTTTCCACTCTTCCCTCTTATTAGCGATAGCATCACGCAAAGCATATATCTGGTTACGGTTAAGTGCCCCCGCCTTTAGAACTTCCCAAATCTTATTTAATTCATCAACTTGCTCCAACAGATAAGGACGCTGTGCCTTGTCTGGAGATTTCCGTTTTCTCTTTTCATAGGCAATTTCAAAGCGGACTCCCGCACTGTCCAGATATTCGAAATCAAAGGTAGATGGATATAGAATAAACTGTTCTTTCTCGAGAAGATTTTCAACATGAATCATTTGCCTAATTTCCTTAACGGAATCGCCATAATAAACACTGGCTGGTGATTCTAATTCCCAAGTACGTCCTCCACTTGGCCCATCCCAGCTTACTGGGAAATATGGATACCAATCATCTTCAATGTTAGAATCCCCTCCGGTTTTCAGGGCTATAGGCCAGTATGTCGTTGCTTTTTCATCCTCTATCTGCCAGTACAGATTCAACTTGTTGTTCTTATCGTCTTGCACTTTACGGACCACTTCTGCGCTCGCTGCCGCCGCTTCCTGGTTAAACATACGCTGCCCAGCATCCAGTATGGCTCGTAATGGAGTGTACCGATTAGCATAGACTATCCCTAAATGTAGAGGAAGGCGTCCCCTCACCTGACCCATTTCCTTTTCGTATTTAGCTTTAATTATTTTTACTATTTCAATAGCTTTGTCGGCAGGAAGCAGGTACATAAAGGTGCGGGGTTCAGTTAGTATATGCATGGCAGAAATGTAATTGGTATCATTGACTCCTACACCCTCAATAATTACCGAACCCCATTCTGCAGATTTGCTGCCATACCCCCCAGGGATTCTTATCGTTGCAGGTTTGCCTATATGCGCTGCCAAATACTCCTTAGCAGTCTTTCCCAATCCATTTCTTTTTTCAAATCCATTTAAGTTTTCCAGGGTAATAAAATCGGCGCCGGTCCACATTACCATAAGCCTGTTTCCATCTATTATCAATTCATAGGCATGATAATGTGATAGTTTTTTACCTGTCTTATCTGCTTCAATTCCAATACTCAATCGCTGGCTATCGGAACCAATTAACTGGCCAATAGCCTTATTGATCACCTCATCAATATCCTTCCAGAATTCACGGCAGGTTTCCCAGATGCGACGCTGTCGGGCAAAAGCTTCGGCGGAGACCATTTCATTCCCCAATTTTTTAGAATCTATCTTGCCATCTTCTTTCTTTTCACCAATAGGCAAATAATCCAACTCTATAAAACGCTCGGGGAAAAAGCGACCCGTAATTAGAGCCAGTCGACCGTTATCATCCGCAATTTCCTCTAACCAGATAGTGCGGAAACGTTGATTTTTTTCATTTGTGCCCCACCATTTTTTAGCTACTCCACCGCGTTCATCCATGCACTCCTTACAAATCATTCTTGATTTATATTCATTAGAAATTAAACGCAATCCACAATAAGGGCAAATATCCGTGTTCGGCTCATTATTTTTTTTATATGCTTCTGGAACAGGATTAGCCGGCATGGGATTTAGTATCATGTTCTGCATTTCCTTGCCAATGTATCGAGACTTTGCTTGTTTTGCATCTCCCGGATGTGCCATAGAGCAATCAGTTGATATCTGCATTGATGGTTCAATGCCATACATTTTAGAGATTACTGACTCCCCGGATTTCATACCGGATTTAATACCATATTTATCATTTATAAGCTGTTTAATCACCTTAGCTTCATCCGAGTCCGGTCCCCAATCCGGGAATACAAATACAGAGCCGTTTTCATCCCGATATACTTCGGTAGCCACCGGATACTCTTCTTCCAGCAGTTGTTTTACCTGGTCAAGATACTGATCCAGCTTGTTTTTACGAACCCTCAAGTCTCCCATGCTGACTGACTCTGCAAGATAACTAATACCATCCAGGCTAAAACGCAATAGCCGCCAGCGCAACCAGTTACCCTCATCCGTCCAGAAACTATCGTGGGTGAGATTTTTGTCCCGTAATGTCCATATAGCAGATTTCAGAAGAGCCATACCGGAATGTCCAATATCATGTACGCTGATATTGTTAAATGGCCGCTGGCTATCAGCCATGGCTTGCTGAAAAACTGGTTTTAAATCTTCTATAAAGCCGATCAAAGAGAAATCTTTCTGTTCATCTTTACTAAGATACTTCTTAATTACATCCTCTGCTTTTTCTCGTAAATCGTCATACTCGCTATACTCCTTATCAGCATTTCGGGTTTCGAAACCAAACGGGGTAGCTATATTAGAATCAACAACCTTGTTTTGTTTTTGAAGATAGAACACATCCTTCTCCCCGCCGGAAGCACCACGGTGACAAATACTCATTAAATGAGCAAGAAGCGAACTCGGTTGCCTGATTAGGCTAATATAATACGGATGACCAGTTCCCTTCTCGCCTATAATCTCATCATGCCTTCGAAAGTTTTTGGCGTCTTTATTGAAATATAAGCGGGCATCATCAGGCCCCTGCCCCAAATATTCTATAAAGTCTCCCCATCGGTATTTACAGTCGTTAAAAGGTTTAAATAAGGCATTAATACTTCTAGCCAAAGCAACTCTAGTTTCACTACTGAACACATCCTCAGTTGTATCGTTTCCCGAAGCGAAATGCTTTTTGGAGTTATCAGTAATGAAAAACTCCTGGTTGATATCTATAGTATTTTCTGCAGTATCCGCTTTAAGAAGGCCAATAATATGTTGGTAAAAATAGTACTGTTTCTGTTTGTCTTTATTAAAAAGCAACCCTTGATGATCAAGATTAAATTCCTTACTAACCTTCCCCAGGTTATGGAGATAAGCTCCAGCGGAGGCACGTATAACAGCTTCCCGATAATTCCGCACGATATTCAAAAAGTCTTCGGAATTTTTAAGATCAGTATTATCAAGTTTCACTCAACTCCCCCCTCTCAATTAGATCTCAGACTGCTCTTCTTTCATGCTTTGGTGGATCTTCTTCAAAATCTTTTCGAGCATTTTCCAGTCTTTAAATCCCTGGTTAATTCCGATTTCTACACTGTTTTCTATATTGGGGCAGGTTTCAGCATTAGCTTGGTTAAGCTTTGATTTAACGAGTTCTAAAGACCCCAGACCTTTGAGTTGTTCCCTTTTTCCCTTTTTGTTCTTTTTATCATTAGCCCGATGATTCTGTGCCGAATCAGCTTCCGGGTGTTTTTCTGGTACACCTGGTTGGTTAGGATTAAGATTTTTTTCCAAATAGTCTCGGGTTTTGCCATCCTCAATAGTTATTAGTATCCTGTTTTTTTCAACATCGTTCATTATTTGGGCTAAGCCGAAACCACTGGAAGTTTTGGCTCCGAGGCCATAATAAGAAAATAAGTATTTTATCCCCCTAGTTACACACTCAAGATCCTCGATAGCAATCTCTAACCGCTTTTTGTAATCTATATTTGTGAACCCATATATAGGAACATATAAAATATTAAGCATCGCACACTCTTTTTCCGGGACTATTTCAAATAAAATAGGTTTATCACCGGCTCCGGTTTTCCGGTTATGCGGATTGATTACTTCCAGGGAGGTTTTTTCAAAAAAGCTGGGAAAGAAATGCAGATTACCACTGTGATTAGGTAGTGCCTGGTCGGAATCAAACCCAAAACAACCCTTCACCTTCTGCCGATACAATTCTTTAGCTCCTACCGGCCCTGATTCATCAAGATATTCGGCAATATCTGTGCAATTATTTTCGAGTTCTCCTTTCTCGTCTCCAAATAATAAGCTTAACCGCAGCCGCCTTTCAGCAAAGGCTTCACAGGTTTTTTCTTCTTCAATCATCAAATTAATCATTGCCGCCCTCAACATGCCTTTCCACTGGGAAGGTGCAATATAAGGTGTCTTAAATATCCATTCCTTTTTTATCGGATTTTCTATAATATAGAATTGTTGGTCGTCTCTGCTAAGGTAAGGTTTCATAAGTTCAAAAGAAATATGTAATTGCCAGGAAGCGTTAGGAAAAAGTTGCTGAAGGTGGGGATGGTTATTCAGACCCAAGTCTTCTAAAATACCTAGATCAACAGAAGACGGCCTTTTATCCTTCCAGGCGCTGCGAAAACGTTCTTCCAACTCCTTATTTCCTATTACTTTAGATTGAAGATAGGCTGTTGTATAAATATCACCTTGCAAAGATTTCATCTCTGGCATCTTCTGTGAATTTCCCATTTGTTCCTGAATGTATAAAATAAATTCTCGCTTCATTCATTCACCTCCGAACGAATCACCTTGTATCCCTCACTCCTATTTAAGCTAAATGAGTTCATTATAATTGGTGTCTTAATTTCAAAAATTCTTTTCAATTCTTCCCCAACTTCTATCCCATGGCTAGAACCTGAAAAACCCCATGCTTTGACATGATAATCTGTCATTTCAGCTCTACGATAAAGATGACTAACGAAAATATTACTTCGTTGACGATGATCGCCATCAACATATCCAAAATACTTTCGAGTAATATTCCTGCCATGTCTATTTTTACATGAAGCTCTTAACCCCAATATCGGATCATCAGGTGAATTAACTGGAGGTATTTTATATCGAATATCAAAAGCTGTAGGCAACAGAAATTTCGCACTCTGATCCTTACTTCGATTAATGTAATACCTACTATTTTGCCATTGCTTAACCATAGAGTTATTATCATTAATGGCAAGATCATACCACCATAACTTTTCTAGATTATTCCAACCACTGTCTTTTTCGTTAGAGTGCCTAACACATTTACCATTTCTTAAATAATCGTAAATGCCTTTTAAGGAATCATCGGGAGATACTGAGTCATTGCACTCAAAAATGCCAAATCCATATTGATTTTTTGCTCCAATACCTCCACATGTCTGCATTATTGATAGTAAGTATTTTAATTGTTGAATTATCTCATTGTTTGTATTTCGTATAACTATTGCAAACTTGTTGTCAACTACATTACCCTTTTTAGGAAATTCAAATATCTTATTTAGCCACCATTGATTGTTTCTATCAATTGATTTTAGCCAAAAATAAGATTTATCATTGGGTTCCCATTTTATCTGAAGATTAAACTGCCTCCTCCATCCAGTAGTACCAAACATCCTGCATACTGGACATAGTTGTTCATCAAACGGTTTTTTGCTGTTAGGATCAAATTTACATTGATAATCTTTTGATGTAGGATCACATGCATAAAAGCCTAATCCTCTTATAATTAATTCATACCACCATCGCATACTTCCAATGATCCCCGTTTCATGTAACCTGTCGCAGTATCTATCTACACCACCAGTAAACATAGGAGTCAAGCACTCAATATCAAATTTTACCGTTTCTAGCATCAGTCTATCCGCCTCCATGTTTTCAATTGCATGAACTATAAAATCTGTGCTATTCATTATAAAAGGTCACTCACCCCCCCCTCACCTATACTCAAACGTAAACCGCCCTATAAACCTCTGGACCTTCTTTCTTACCGAACTTTTGGAACCGGCATTTTTTACACAGCCGTAGAACCAGGATTTCTGGTTATCGGGATGATAGACGGGATGACCTTCCTCACTGGCGCATATTTCCTGCAGGGCTGTCAGAGTTTCCTGATAAGCCTGTTTCAGCTGCTTACCCTTACAACAGTAGTAAGCTGCCATCAGTCCGGTACCCAAATGAAGAACCCGGAAGGTAAGCGATGGGGTTGGACTACCCACGGATAGCGATTGCTTTGCCCAATCCCGCCCTGCGTCCTCGTATCCGGCCTTAAAAGCAATTTCAGCCAAATGGCGGTAGATTAGTTCCCATGGGTGGTGATTGGTCGAACCAAAAACGGCCTTATAATCAGTATTCAGCAGTATTTCTATGACTTGATTCTCCCGCCATTTATCATAAACGTTGATATATTTGACCAAGATAAATAGTTTAAAAGGGTTATTGCTGTTTAGTCCTGCCCTACAATACTGTAAAGGCAGGCTTTCAGCAGGTATTGTATTTTGCCGGGAATACTTTAAGGCGTTGTCATCATCCAGCGAAACAGAGTCTGAAAATGCAGAATTTTGGCCAGGCAACTCACCAAAATATCCGGAGGCATATTCATCAAACAGTTCCCGGTTATCTGTGGCCAATGCCAGTTGCAGGATATGGGCAGTGGTGATTTCGATGTCCCATGGGTTGGTGGCAAAATGCTCTAATGCCCGTTGAAATGCTTGTAAGGCCTTTTTGTTTCGGCCCAGGAAGGCATAATTCTGACCCAGGGAACTGTAACATTTACCCAGAACGGGATCGAGAGGAGGCCCGCTGCCGTCATCTTCCAATTGCAGGCGCTTTGCCAGACGAGGAACCAGGTCCTTTTCCAGGAGAAGAACAGCCGCTTCAAAGTTAAACCGGTTAGTCTCAGTTACACTCATACGGTTGAGGGTTTCCAGACGGCGTTCCATATTATCTAATGAACGGGGTGATAAATCCAGTTGTTTAAGAGCTTTTTCCCCGTATTCTATGGCTTTATCAGGCTCACCCAGGTGATTATAGGTTCTTAGCAGCAAGTCATACAGGTAATAAAAAATTAAAGGAGGGGGAGGAGGTAGTTGTAAACTGGCCAGGTCCAATATTTCTTGCAGAATAGCTTCTTCTAAGTGGTATTCGACATTGTTTCCCTTTAATGTATTATTAGCCTTATGGCAGGCTGCCTCCAACGTATCGGCAGTGACGTTTATTTCCGGTAAAGTAAAATGTTCTTGATAGTATTGGTGTAAAAGGTTGGCATCGCGGTTAAATCTTAATCGTTGGGCTAAACATGAATAAATATCGGTGCTTTCTGCCAACTCGTATACTTCCCGCCACTTATCATCAACCTGATCATAAGTCCATAAATAGGAATTAAGCCCCATACTATGCAGTCTGGTGCAGATGTTATTCAAACCCCGATCGGCCTGCCCGGGATCAATATTTCCAAATATCCAGTTACATATTAGATCAGCAGCCATTAGTCCGACATTTTTGGCCTTGTAGATGTTCTGCACAAAAAGTTGGAAATCAAGTTGGGGAAAGTTTTCCCGTTCTTCATAGAGCTGGCTCAAAGCTGCGCTGATTACAGGCTCATCAATTAACGGATAGCACCAATTGTTCTTGTCCCGATGCTCCAAACGGTTATAACCTAATGCTGCATACTGGCTTTGCCGTTCCCGATCGCGTTTATCTATGACGGCAATGCGACTGGCTATATGCAGTTGTGCCTTTTTCTGTCCTTGTGCTAACGGGCTATAATAAATCGCGTTGTCTAGCAAACGCATCAGCATATTGCGATAAAGGTTGCTAGCCTGGCGTTCATCAATGATATTGGAGCGCTCATCTTGTATAAAATCTCCCGCCACAATACCAATAACGGCCCAATCCTTATTGTGTCCCAAAAATTCCAGTATTTGATGCTGGATCTGGCGACGCAGTTTGAGGTTTTTAATTTCGCTGCCATGTAATCCTTCCGGATAAGTTAATCTATGTTGGAAACATATCTGCTCCAGCAATGTTTGCAAATTTTTTATAGCCGGTTCCAGGTTTTCGCCTTTATAAACTAAACCGGCATTAAGCTGGGCATGTTCGTTTACCTTTTCAAATATTCCGCTCTCATCTAAAAATATTGCCAGCAATACAGCTCACCTCCAACAGGAACAGTTGAAAGTATACCTTTTGGTTTTATTGCGGATCATTTCTGTAGACCTAGAAATAGCTGGTATTTATGTTACATGGTATTCTTTCCTTAAATATTCTCGGTAAATTTTCATAATCCTGCCAGTTTCTTGGTGTTTCTTCTAGATATGATTTTTAGTCGTCTGAATAAATTTTAACGATGGATTATTTGTTGGAATAGCAAGGGGACGGTTCTTGCGGCTGGTTTTAAAGATAAGAAACCAGCCACAAGAACCGTCCCCGTGGCTGGTCAGCGCGGTTGGCTAGCCAACAAAAGGAACTTTCTGTTGGCTCCTTGGTTGGCTCTTTTTGTTTTTACGCCATTGGGTGAAATCATCCAAAAGAGTATAGATGACCGGGACTACCACCAATGTCAAAAGTGTGGAGGTTATTAAGCCGCCGATTGTGGCGTGCGCCATGGGAGCGCGCCATTCGGTATCTGCTCCCAGTGATAGGGCTACCGGCACCATCCCCAATATCATAGCCGTGGAAGTCATCATTATGGGCCTTAGGCGGGTCGCAGCCGCCACTCGTACGGCTTCGTTCCGTTCTACGCCCCGGGCCCGGGCTTGTTTGATAAAGTCAATCAAAAGAATAGCGTTCTTGGTAACCAGACCCATCAACATAATGATCCCGATCATCGATACCAGGCTTATATCGCTGCCCATCAAAAATAGACCCAGTATCGCACCTACAATGGCCAAAGGCAGGGAAAACATGATCGCAAAGGGGTCGATATAGCTTTCAAATTGAGCCGCCAGGATCAAGAATATGAACAATATTCCCAGGATAAGAGCCAGCCCCAATAAATTAAAGGTTTCTCCCATTTCCTGAGAATCGCCCCCGGCATATACCCGGTAACCTGCCGGCAGGTCTAACTCTGCCGCCAGCTGTTGCTCAAACTGCTTATTAAATGAACCCAGCGAAATACCGCGCAAGTTGCCGGACAGGGTTATTTCCCGCGCGCGATCACTGCGCTCAATGACACCGGGCGAGCTGGAAATCACCTGCCTGGTCACCTGGTCTAAGGCAACATTCCCCGCCGGGGTGGGCAGGCTGATCCGGTTCAGATCTTCCCATTTCTGCCGCTGTGTGTCCTTCAGTTGCAGCCGTACATCGATTCGGTCCTCTTTATCTCTATACTGTGTTGCTACTTTGCCGGTTAAAAGGGTGTATATGGTATCCCCCACATAACCGGCGCTTATCCCAAGATCAGCTGCTCTTTCGGGATCGATTTGCAGTTGCATTTCCGGTGTACCCGGACGGTAACTGTTGCTGATATCGACTGCGCCGGGCGTATTTTCCAAAAGACGCTGGACTTTTTCCGCATAGTCGGCCAGCACAGGTAAATCATTACCCTGTATGCAATATTCCCAGGCATGCTGTTCAGCAATAATGTTATAAAAGAGCATACTGGCTTTATAACCGGGTTGAGTGCGCAGCTCTTCGCGCAGTTCGGCGGCAATATCCTCTATCGATGCCTTGCGCTTGTTTTTATTGGTGAGCTGGACAAAGATCCGGGCCTCACTGGGGGATGCCGTCACAAAGGTACTTATCACCTCGGGATGCTGCTTGATGATGTCGTCCGCCTGAGTTGCTGTCTGGGCGGCCGCATCCAGGGTAAGGCCCGCATCCAGATCTAAAACTACGCTGAGTTCGCCAAAATCACTGTTAGGAACAAAAGATGAGCCCATAAAGGGTACTATAGCCAGGCTGAGAATAAACAGCGCCGCTGCCACCCCCAAGGTCTTCCAGCGATGGAGCAAAGCAATATCCAGCAGGTGGGCGTATTGTACCTTAAACCATTCGAATCCCCGATTGAAATTGTTTAAAACCCAACCGGTTATACCGCGGTAATTCTCCTCGTCTGATCGAAGATAGCGGGAACTGAGCAGCGGTACCAGGGTAAAGGCCACCAGGAGTGAAATCAGCAAACTGAACACAACGGTAAGACCAAATTGTTTCAAAAACTGCCCGGCTAAACCGGTCATTAAGGCAACCGGCAGAAAAACTGCCACCACCGTGAAAGTGGTAGCCATTACGGCCAGACCAATTTCAGAGGTAGCGTCCCGGGCAGCAGCAAGCGGATTTTTCCCCATATGCATATGTCTGACAATGTTTTCGATGACCACAACAGCGTCATCGATAAGCAAGCCGATTGATAAAGACAAGGCGATCAATGACATGGTATTCAAGCTGAAGTTCATTGTCTTTATCATCAGGAAGGTGGTGATTATAGAAGTCGGGATAGCCAGAGCTCCAATCAAGGTGCTGCGCCAGTTGCGCAGGAACAGAAACACAGTTAAAAGCGCCAGTATAGTGCCTTCGAAAAGAGTACCCAGCACATTATTCACTGAGGCGCGTACCCGGACTGAATTGTCGCGCACTACGTTGATTTTTACCCCTTCGGGCAGCTGTTGATTAAGCTCGGCAATAGCCGTCTTTAACTCATCTGCAATGCGCACGGTGTTATTGCCGGACTGTTTGATAATGTTTAAACCGATGGCCGGTTGCCCCTGAAAAAAGGCCCGGTTCTTCGGATCTTTAATGCTATCATTGACTGTGGCCACATCACCGATTTTAAGCAGGACTCCATCGCGGACGGCCACGGCAAGATTCTTGAAATCTTCCCAGTGCTTGACTTCACCGGAAGTGCGCACAGGTACTTTGCGGCTTTCACTTTTCAGGTCTCCGGCGGGCACCTCCAGGTTTTCCTGCTGCAAAGCTGCGGCCACTTCGGCGGGACTGACATAATAAGCGGAAAGCTTTTCAGCGTCCATATCAATATGGATTTCCCGCTGTTCATCACCGACCACCTCTACCATCCCCACTCCGGGAACAGCTTCCAGGCGCTGTTTGATGATATCATCCACCAGTTTGCTCATGTCCTGCACAGATTGTTCCCCGGTAACGGCCAGCGACATGATCGGAGCACTGGTCGGATCGAAGCGAGAAATAACCGGTTCTTCTATATCCTGAGGTAATTCATGGCGTATCGAGGCCAATTTATCGCGTACATTCTGGGCCGCGGTCTGACCCTCGGTTTCCAGAGTGAACTCTGCCCATATAATGGCCACACTTTCATGTATTTGGGCATTAATATGCTTAACACCGGCAATCTGTCCGATGGCCTCCTCAACTTTGATAGCCACCTTGCTTTCCATCTGTTCCGGCGAAGCTCCAGGCTGGACGATGGTAACGGTCACATACGGGAATTCCACCTCCGGCCAATCATTGATATCCAGTTGAAAGTAACTGTAGAAGCCTAAAACTACCAGAGCGATGATGGTTACCGTAGCCAGCACCGGTCGTTTTAAACTCAGGTTGGTCAGGAACATAGCTTATACCCCCTGCTCCGTCACGATTTGGATACGATCGCCTTCTTTGAGTTTATTAACATTGCTGCTGATAACCACTTGCCCCTCCGCAAGTCCTTGTTTGATCTCCACCCGGCCATCATAAATTTGCCCGATTTCAACGGCTGCCATTTTGACAACATCTCCCTGGGGTACAAAAACATAAAACTTTCCCTGTTTGGAGGTCAAGGCTTCCTCGGGAACGCTTAAGACCGTCAATTCCTCCCCGGTATAAATTTTAACGCTGGCGAACATACCCGCCCGCAACAGGCCATCCGGATTTGACGTTTTAATTTTAGCCAGAAACACCCGGGCTTGGGGGCTTGCTGCCTGGTTGACAGAAGTAAGTGTGCCTTTAAAAACTTGGTCGTTGAATGCATCCACCGTTATCTCCGCCGGCTGTCCCAATTTTATATTGCCCAACTCGCTTTGGCCGATGGAAACGATCACATTCACCTCGGCAAGGTTGTGTACTTCCATTAAGGGTGTACCCTGCGCTACCATCTGTCCGCGAATAACGTTCCGATTGACTACCAGGCCGCTGATGGGAGAGACTACCCGGGTATAGCTCAGGTCATTTTGCGCATTACCAAGCGCGGCTCGGGCTGCAGATACATCAGCTTCGGCGGCCGTTAAAGCAGCTTGGGTATTTTCAAAATCCTGATCCGAGACTGCCCCGGCCTCATGTAGTTGCTTCATTCTGTCAAAAGTGGTGCGGGTGCTGTTTAGTTTGGTCTGCGCCTGAGTTAAAGTGGCCTCGTTTATCGTCACCAGGCTTTGATAGGCCTGGTCATCGATCTGCAGCAAAGTTTGTCCCGCCCCAACCAATTCGCCGTTGTCAACATTCAGGCTTTCGACGATACCTGCCACCCGTGCAGTTATCAGATCCTTTTCAGCCGCATCCACCGTGCCGGTAATCTGCAGGATATTTTGCCGCTGCGATTTTTCCGCTACAGCGGTTTTCACGGCCTGCACCCCCGCATTGGCAGTATCAAATTCTGGTTGCCCCTGTATTCTGTTGATTATGAGCGCCCCCAAGGCCAAAACCAGGATCAGACGGAGCAGCCACCATTTCCATTTTGATTGCATTATTCTCCCCCCCCGCGATTATCGGTTTGTACCAGGATCCCATACAATATCATACTTTTAACATCTTCTAACGCATGAACCATTCCGATATCGTTTTCGGACAGAAATCTGTAATCCAGAACCCCGTCAATGGCACTTTTAACTACCAGATCAATAACAGCCGGATGGATCATACTGCGGATTTCCCCGTTTTGGATGCCTTCTGCATATATCTGCAGGATCTGGTTGCGGGTAATCTGGATGGCCTCGGCACATTTGTCCCATAGCTCCGGAAAGTATTGTTGGATTTCTGCCAGCAGTTGCGTGGGAATCGGTTTCTGCTTAGCAGGCAGGATCAGGGCTTCAAAACGCTCACGGAAGCTTTGGGTTGAAGCCATCACTTGCGCATGCGTATTCAATTCTTCAGCCACGTATTTATTCAGAACATATTCAATAATTTCGTTTTTGCTGCTGAAATGTTTATAAACGGTTTTCTTGCTAATACCTAATTCTGTTGTAATATCATCGATGGTAAACTTGCGCAGGCCATATTTAAGGATTTGATTAAATGCGGATTCAGCAATTCTTTCTCTCAACTTTATCCCCCCAGGAAACTATTTTCGTTTTTTATAGTTTCCTCTACATTAACAGTCCTGTTTGGAACTTGTCAACAGGAATA
>ERZ764778.2091-NODE-2091-length-18422-cov-10.118147_pt1 | contig 18422 bp, 16 predicted proteins | sample MGYA00374951_ERZ764778 | MGnify/ENA primary metagenome ERZ764778 (study PRJEB28918, sample SAMN05720193) | bioreactor metagenome | isolation source: Anaerobic biogas reactor | place: USA:Washington, USA | collected 2015-08-08 ...
GAAAGATTCATGTTAACAAGACCTTATCTATAAAAGACGTGGACAATTCAACTGGCAATCTGAAAGTTGTTGGTGATGTCGTAATCAGCGGTACGGTTCTTCCCCATTTTGTTGTTGAAGCAAGCGGAAATATTGAAATATATGGCACGGTTGCATCAGCCAAACTGAAAGCAGAAGGAAATATTATTTTGCGCAGTGGCGTGATTGGCAGCGAGCTAAGCTGCAAAGGAGATTTAACCAGCAAGTTTATCGAGAACAGTAATATTTCTGTAATTGGTTCCATAACCGCAGATTATATCATAAATAGTAATATTGAATGTGGCCAAAGTCTGCAGCTTATTGGCTCCAAAGGTAAAATATTTGGTGGAAGCTGTGTGGTTGGGCAGGATATAACAGCCTACGTCATTGGTTCCATGGCCTGGCCGAGGACCGATTTAAAGCTTGGCACTGTTCCTGCTGTTATAAAAAGGCAGCAAGAGCTTACCCAACTGCTTCCCGGTTTGGAAAAGCAAATAGAAAGTTTAAAATCCCTTATTTCATTGTTTCAGCAACAAGAATCTGCCAACCAGCTAACTCCCCAAAATAAAATGATACTGGACAAATCAATTTTTAGTTATGAAACCTGCACAACCATGTTTGAAAGCAGCAAACAAGAATTGGCGGATATTAATGAATCAATCCGGAAAATGGGTTGCGGTAAAATTATATGCTCAGATCATATCTTCCCGGGAATAAATATTACCATAGGCCCTGCCAAGCTATTTATCGTTGATAAAATGAGGAGCACTACATTTTATAATAATGGAGACAAGATTTGTCAGAGTTCTTCATAGAAAAGTAGTTATTCCCTTAGCTAGGCGATTAAGTTTGCAATTAGGACGTAACAATACGGTTGGCTGAAATATTTTAAATGTTATATGAATAAGAATAAGTTTTCTATTTCATTAGCAATAATAATTTTCGGAAATTCAATCCCGTTTGTCTCATAAATCTTTGGCCGGGAATGAATTCCCGGCTACAGTTTTGGTTGATATTATTTTTGGCAAACCGTTTCCACGGTTTTAGGTTGATGTAATTTTTGCAAGCCGACCCCGAGAAAATCATAAAATAAATCCTCCGCTCACTTCCTCATCATTTCCGCTCCGTTGGCGAAAAATTCTTTTCCCAATCATCCACGTAAAACCCGGTGGCCCATTCGGCCATAATGATGGTTGTTCCTTCCTGCAGGGGAATTTCTCCCAGGGGGGAGCTGTTTAATTGTTGGCCGTTGATACTGAAAATGTATAATCTGCTTTTGGTTTTTACCACCGCAATATCCTTGTTGGGAGAGGTAACTGCGTCCAGCGCATTGGGAACCCGGTCTTTGATACTCTGCCAGCCGGGATACAAGGTATCGTAAAAAACCAGATTGGCGGGAGGAATGAAATTGATATTGAAGTCCACAGTTGCGGGAGCGCTGCTGGCGTAATAATTTACTCTCCCCTGCAGCTGCCAGTGGCCGTTTCGACGTGTCAATCCGAAATTATCCTCGTTCACATCGGCATTGATAGAATTATTCCCCTGGCCGGTAAGAGCCTGCACCGCTTGTTCCCGGGCGCCCTGATATGATTTTAATCCCGCCGGCCCCAGCAGATCTGCTACTTTGATCCCGATCGGCGAGGACAAATTATCCACCGGCAATACCTGCAGCTTGACTGTGCCGCCGATATTTTTCTCTACGGCGGCATAATCGTTGCCGATATAATCGATGACAACGCTCTCCGCGGGCGGATAATCGGTTGCGGCGGAGATTTTTTCTCTGGACGGAGCCGGTTCTTTTTCAGCAACATTGCGTGCGGATAATTCTTCTCCTTCACCCTCGCGGTTCTGCACATTTTTCACCTGCAGTTGCCAGAAACCGCTTTTGCGAGGGAAGTAAATATCATTTCTGCTCAGCACCGGGCGAAGTTTTTTGTTGTCCGCAGCAATCCAGAGCGTTTTGTAGATATAATCCTGGTTGGACGGGATTTTCAGGCCGATAAAAATCCCCGAAGCACCGGTTTTGTTGTAATGGTTGATATCGCCGCTGCTGGCGTTGGCAATTGACCGGGGATCGTCTGCCTGGTCGGCGACTTTATGCAGCAGCAGCACTTTGTTTTGTACAAAGGCAATCGCGTCGTTGTCATCTGTTTTCATGAATTCACCCAGATAATTGGCGTCGGCAAATACGGTAACGACCTCCACGCTTTTGTCTATGGCGGCCAGATAGCTGTCCAGGACGGTATATCGGGTCATTAAATAATTTTTTGCATTGACCTTTTTGATTTTATAGGTAGGCTTGCTCCAGACATTGCTGCTAATGATGGCGGTTTCCCGGCTGAACTGAAAGAAACTGCTCTTCCCTTCCTGGCCGGTTTCAGTTGAGATTCCTGTAGAATCCGGTTCCCCGCTCACCGACCATTTCCCCTCCAGCGGACACTGCTCATAGGCGGGCGCAACGATCTTACCTTCCGTCGTCCAGGAAGGAGCGCATCCGCCGACTACAAACAGCAGCAACAATACCGGTAAAAACTTGCCAATTTTACGCATCTGCCCTCTCCCCTTGGGGTAAAATGATGACCACATAGGTACCCCGGCCCAGCTCGCTCATGATTTCCAGCCTGCCTTTCATCAGGTTCACGATCTCCTCGCAAATGGAAAGCCCGATGCCGTTTTTGGAAGGCGAGCTTTTACCTTTATAGAATTTCTCCTTGACCTTAGGCAGTTCGTCGGTGCCTATGCCGCAGCCACTGTCGGAGACGGTAAATTTGAAATTCTCCCCTTGCATTTCTGCTGTAAAGCGGACATAGCCGCCGGGATGATTGAAATTAAAGGCGTTGTCCAGAACATTGATAAACAGCTGTTTCAGCCGGTTGGCATCAGCATAGAGCGTGGGCATGTTTTCGGGATAGTCCACGGTAAACTCAATGTTTTCCCGCATGGCCCGCGGGGTCAGCTGCTTGCGCAGATGCTCGCACAGATTGACGAGGCTGACTTCTTCGGGATTGAGTTTGATGCGGGCGGAGACGAATTTGGAGAAATCCAAAAGGTCTTCCACCATCCGGGTCAGCCGGTCGCTCTCCTTGGCAATGATGCTCAGACCGTCGTTCAACATTTCTTTCTGCTGGAAATTTTCGTTCTGCAAGGTAATTGCCCAGCCCTTGATAGCTGTCAGTGGCGTGCGCAGCTCATGGGAGACGGAGGAAATAAAGTCATTTTTCAGTTGTTCCTTTTTAACGATTTCATCGGCCATATAATTGAGGGTGTCAGAAAGTTTGCCGACTTCATCGTCATGGATTTTTTGACTTCTGATTTGGAAATTGCCTTTGGCCATTTTTTGTGCCACAGAGGTGATTTCCTGCAGAGGCACCACAATGGTGTTGGCCAAAAAAGCGCTCACTGTACCAACGATGAGGATGACCAGCAAACCGATCAGGATAAAGATCTCCTCGGTTTTAAAAATCTCCCGGTCGACGGCGCTTAAAGAGGTGACAAAGCGCAGGACACCGACGATTTGATCGCCTGATTTTAAGGGGGTGGCAACGGTCATGACTTTGTGTCCGTTTATGGTTCCGATCCAGCTTCCGGTTTTGTCCTGCAAGGCTTCTTTGATGTCGGTACCGGTTGTTTCGGCTGAAATAACGCCCTGGGAATCCATGATAATATTGCCTTTCTGATCGGCAATCTGCACTTCGGCGTTGCTCTGGTTCCAGAAGGTATCGACATTGTACAAGACGTTGTCCTGCAGTGAGGTATCGCCGTAATATTTGGAATACATGTCCGCACAGATCTTGATCTGGTTGCGCAGACTGCCTTCCAGGCTGTTGTAGTAATTCTGTCGGACGATATAAATGAGCAGGATTTCCAGAATCACCACCGTGCAGATGATAACGATCATGAAAATGGCGGTCAGCCTTATTCTGATTCCCTTCATGGCGTTCTCCCGCGAACGCCGGGCTGCCATCGGTAGCCGCGGCCCCAAACTGTTTTAATATATTCAGGCTCGGAGGGGTTATCCTCCAGCTTTTCCCGCAGACGTCTGATATGCACATCAAGGGTTTTGGGCTCGCCGTAATAATTCTCTCCCCAGATGGCATTCAACATTTCATTGCGTTCCAGCGCCCGGCCCTGATTCTCCAGAAACATCTTCAGCAAAGCGAATTCAGTCGGCGTCAATTCGATTTCATGATGATTTTTAAAGAATTTATTGGCGGAGAGATCCAGCAGTAAATCGTCGCAGGTCAGCACATCACGATCCGCCCTAAAACGCGTCCTGCGCCGCAGCATGGCCTTGACCCGCGCGGTCAATTCAACCGGGTTGAAGGGCTTGACCATATAATCGTCGGCGCCCAGTTCAAGGCCGACGATTTTATCGGTATCCTGCCCCTTGGCCGTCAGCATGATCACAAACGTCTCGGGCATCTTTTCCCGGACCTGCCGGCAGACTTCAAATCCGTCGATCCCTGGCAGCATCAAATCCAGCACAATCACCTCGGGCCGGAAGCTGCCCAGCATGGCCAGCGCTTTCTCCCCCGTATCCGCCTCGCCGATCTCATAACCGGCCGCGCTGAGATTCAGGGTGATAAAACGCCGGATGGGCTCTTCATCTTCGACAACCAGTACTTTGGTTTTTATTTCATTCATCGGACTCTCCACTCCCGATCGAAAATTCATTTGTCATTTGCAGCTGGAGGGTTAAGCGCTCCGGCCACCAGCGCTGCATAGGCCTCAACCCCCGCTTCTTTCAGGTGAACTCCATCGGCATAAAAATATTCATTATGGCCGCTGCTGGCAGAATACCAATCCACCAGTTTTATGTTGGGCGCATCAGCGGCAGCCTGGGCCAGAAGCTGATTGACCACACTCTCCCAAGGTTTCGGAACCCGGGTATTAATAATCACGATTTGCCGGTCACTTCCCAGCACTTCCAGTATATCGGCAAACTGTTGCTGCGTAAATGCTCCATTTGCTCCCAGTTCGATAATGACCGTATTTCCCAGAACACCTTGTTCTTTCATATTTTTGATTATCTGGGGTGCCTGGTACATTTGCCGGCCAATTTTGCCGTCGACGACAATACCCGGGAAGAGCTTCTTCAGTTCCGGTCCCACTTCCACCATGACGGAATCGCCAATAGCCGTTATTCCTTCACCTGAAAAAACTTCGTTTTGATCTTCGTCCGGTTGTATGGCCCCGGCAGCGTCCGGGGTCTTGGTTCCATTTACACTGACTTCCGGTGCTTCGGTCCCGGCCGACTTGGTTGTTGGCTCTGCAGTTTGCCCGGTTTTATTGACCTGTTCCGTTTTTTTGACTGGTTCGGTTTTACCCGTCTGCTGAGGCGGTAATATCTGCTGCTGCGTATGACTGATCATTGAACAGCCGCTCACCACCAGCATGAATACGGCAAAAATTAATACGGTATTTGTGACTGTAACCTTGCCCTGGGAACCCAGTAATCTGCGGCGCCATCTAACTGCATGCCCCAACTGTTCCAGGTACTTTTTCCAGGTTCCGTAGCGGATGGGTTTCTCAATGAAATACCACGAAACTGCTGCCAGTAAAATGCACATAACCGTTTGCAAAACCGCCAGGGCAATGTTCATTCCCCCGGTATTAAGCTCCGGACTGGTCAGGGTGATCACCGGATAGTGCCAGAGGTAGATCCCATATGAACAGACCCCCAACCACCGCAACGGCTGCATGCCGAAAATCCTGCCCAGACGGCTGGCCGGATGAGCCAGTACCGCTACCAGCACTGCCGCGACGATGGAAAAGAGGAAAAGTCCACCGTAGTATAGAGAAGTTTGATATTGATTGCTTTGCCAAATCATGAATAACACGGCCAGCAGCGCTGCTCCTCCGGCTGCGTCAAGTATAATGCGACGCCGGCGGGACAGATCAGCCGATAGTTTGCGGCTGGGCCATACCAATGCCAGCGCCGCACCGATCAGTAAAGCAAAAGCACGGGTATCGGTTCCATAGTAAACCCGGCTGGGATCCAGGCCAGGCTGATAAATAATTGCCATGGCGGCAGCCGAAGTAAAAGCCAGGGCTATGATCAATCCGATCAGACGTCTCCGCCGGGGAATACAATACAGACCCAGCCCCAACAACAAGGGCCAGATCAGGTAAAACTGTTCCTCTACGGCTAAAGACCAAAGATGCCCCAAAGGTGAAGGAGGTCCAAAACTGTCGAAGTATGAGACCTGGTGAAATACCAGCCACCAGTTGCTGATATAGAATATCGCTGCAATCACATCATTCCACAATGATGACAGCCGGCCGGGATCGAAGACAGATAGCCAGACAATTACTCCGCCCAGCATTACAAACAACGCCGGCAGCAATCGCCGGGCCCGTGCCAGCCAGAACTCTTTCAGATTTATTTTTCCGGAAGACTGCCATTGGGCAGCCAGAATGTCGGTGATAAGATAGCCGGACAGCACAAAGAACACACATACCCCTAAAAGACCTCCCGGAGCCCAGGGCAGATTTAAGTGATAAGCAATCACGGCCAGCACCGCCAGAGCTCGCAGCCCATCCAATCCCGGCATATAACGCCTGCCGTCGAGCTGTTCCCTGGCAATAAAAGCAGCCCCTCCAGTCTTTCCTGCCCGTTCCATGGTTTGATTTCACTCTCCATCCGGTATAATTCAGTATTCCTCGACGCCTTTCGTGTCCAGCGTGTCCTTTTATATCACCATAACAATTTTTATTGCTAATTGCGTTACAAAATGCTTAAGAATGGTTACGAAAAAGTTATAATTGCAGAAAATAAAAAAAGACCCTGCCGGATCTTGCTGCATCTTTTACACCGGGACGTTCTTCTTGTAACCTTCACTATGCTTCCGTGGGCTCCTTTGCTCGAGTTCTTGCATTACACTAAAAACGTCCGAGATCACTGAAAAGTCTCTTATATGTGTCATGCTGAGCGTCAGCGAAGCATCTCATAACCGGATAAATGCAATTAATACGGTTGTGTTGATGAGATCCACCGACGCTCAGGCGGCGCTATACTTGCCTTCTGATCGCTTATGGCACTAGATGTCAGATGGCATCTTCGCTTCGTCGCCTTGGCTCCTCAGGATGATAACACATGTACTTTTCAGTGGTCTCAAAACGTCCCGGTGTAACGCGGTGCCTTACTTATTTCGTCTAATTTCTGCCATGATAAATCCACCCATGGTGGCAATCGCAAGCACTGATCCTAATGAAGGAGCATTCATTTCATATCCAATAGCTGTGCCTAATACTCCAATAACAAGAGTGGCTAGAATTCCTAGAATAATCATTGTGTCACTCCTCTCTCAATTTCCCATATAACCATGGCTTTTTATCGCAAATCAAATCACCAATCTATCTATCGCATAAAACATTGAGTAATTTCGCTTCTTACTTTTGCATACACCTTATGTGCGACTTTTGCATAAACGATTTACCGGAAAGGTGTTCAATATATTGGTTGAGCAAACAAGATGTATACCCTATATATTGTGCATGCTAAGGCGAGCTTCAGCTAATTTTTTTACATAATTCTCTCATATAAATTGGAAGCAAAAGAACCGTCCCCTTGCTTCAAGGGCGAAGCTGCGCTCCCAAAATTGAACCCGGCCGTCATGCTCTACCAATAAAACGGTGGTGGTTCGGGTTCCGTATTTCGGACTGAGGACGAAGGCTGGCGCCAGCATCCGTTCCATTTCCAGACTGACCCCGGTTTGGGGCAGCATCTCATCGGTTGGCTGCTCCCGGTCTGCCATCATGGTGAACAAGCTTTCCGGATCAATCTCTTCATTCGTCATGATCCTGGCCAGGGTATTCTTGCCTTTAACAACTTTGGGCCAGGGATCATCCAGCAAACTGTTGCTGAGGCCATGAATGCCTCTTTCCACCTTTCGCATTAAATGATCCCGGTTGGAATAGCAATAGAGCGAATCCTGATCGCCCAGCAGCAGATTGAAACCGTTAAATAAATCCGCCTGGCTGATAATTGATTCAATATACTCCAAAGGCTCAGAATTGCCAGCCAGGTAGTTGTAGACCAGATGGCCGCGTGACCGGGCCGAGGGATTGAATGAGGCCGGATCGCGGTAGTTGGTCAAGGTGGCAAAGCGCCCTCTGGTGGTGACTCCCATCCAGGTACCGCCTGCCTTGAGATCACGACCGGCCAGAAGACCTTCATGTTCCGGCCAGAAGGCTGCCGGTTGGGTGGGACGCTGATAGAATTCATCACGGTTGGCGGCCACCACCAATTTATACCGGGGATGGCAGTCATAGGCAAAAATAATCAGACACATGTTGATTGCTCCATTATTTATTCATTGAGAGTTTTAAATAATTAAATACTTTCACTCTGAACGATAAGTGCCATAGATCCCCCCTACGGGGACTAAATCCTCCATCAAGTCAATGGGCCGCCCAGACTTGCCTTATTCCCGGTAGGCAGCCTTAAGCATCTTTATTTCTTCGGCGTATCCTTCCAATTCATTAGGAGTTTCCAGGTAGAAGGGCAAATGTCTGAGCCGAGGGTGATTGATAATCTCGCTTATGGCCGCCATGCCCAGGAAACCTTCCCCGATTTTTTCATGCCGGTCTTTGTGGCTGGCAAAGGGGTTTTTCGTGTCATTTAAATGAATGGCCAGCAGCCGTTTAAGACCTATGACCCGGTCAAATTCCGCCAGCACGCTGTCCAGATCATTGATAATGTCGTAGCCGGCATCATATATATGGCAGGTATCAAGACACACGCCCAGTTTATCCTGCAGTTCGACCCGGTCGATGATCTGCTGTAATTCTTCAAATTTGCCTCCCACTTCGCTGCCCTTGCCGGACATGGTTTCCAGCAAAACCAGGGTGGTCTGCTCCGGCTTCAAAATGGTGTTGAGCAGATCGGCGATCAGTTCGATTCCCTGTTCAATCCCCTGTCCCACATGACTACCGGGGTGAAAGGTATAGTAATTATTGGGGGTGTATTCCATGCGCAGCAAATCATCGGCCATAACCTCCAGCGCAAACTCTCTGGTGCGCGGTTCGGCCGCACAGGCGTTCAGGGTATACGGCGCATGGGCCAGGATTTTTGCCAATTTGTGCTCCCGGGCAAATTGCAGAAATTTCTCCACATCCTTGGGGTCGATGGCCTTGGCTTTACTGCCCCGGGGATTGCGGGTAAAAAACTGAAAGGTATTGGCTCCGATGCTGATCGCTTCCTGTCCCATGTGAGCATAGCCTTTGGAGGCAGACAGATGACAGCCGATAGTGAACATGGCTTGACCCTCCTTACTTGGGCTGAAACCAGCCGCTTATGAATTTTCTATGGCAGTGACCAGTTGCTCAACATTTTCCGGCAGCGTTGCCCAACTGGTGCAGAAGCGCACCGCGCTGCGCTGATCGTCAATCCTCTGCCAGTAGGAATAGACGAATTTTTCACTGAGCTTTTCCAGTACTGTATCGGGCAGGATGGGAAACTGCTGATTGGTGGTCGAGTCTATAAAGAATTCGCAGCCTTTCCTGATGCAGGCTGCTTTGATCAACATAGCCAGTTCATTGGCATGGCGGGCCATAGCAAAATATAGATCATCTTCAAACAAAGCCGTAAACTGCACCCCCAGCAACCGGCCTTTGGCCAGCATGCCGCCCTTTTGTTTTATTATGTAACGAAAATCAGGCTTTAGTCGCTCATTGCAAATAACCAGCGCCTCGCCAAACAGTACGCCTATTTTCGTTCCGCCGATATAAAATGCATCACAAAGCCTGGCAATAGTGGGCAGGTCCAGATCATTGTCCGGGGCACAAAGTCCATAGCCCAGTCGGGCTCCGTCCATGTAGAGGATTAAATCATTTTTAAGGCAAATTTCATGCAGTGCGGTCAGTTCCGCCCGGCTGTAAATCGTGCCAATCTCGGAAGGATTGGAGATATATACCAGTTTGGGCTGTACCATGTGTTCATGGGTTACATCACCGTAATGCTCATCACAAACCTGCTGAATCTGAGCGGCGGTCAATTTCCCGTCAGGGCTTGGCAGGGCCAGTATCTTGTGTCCGTTGGCTTCAATGGCCCCGGTTTCATGTACATTAATATGTCCAGTGTCGGCTGAAATTACGCCCTGATGAGGGCGCAGCGCGGAGGCTATAAAAGTAAAATTGGTCTGGGTACCGCCCACCAGAAAATGCACATCGACATCGCCCCGCCCGCATTTTTCCTTAATCAGCCGGGCGGCCTCTGCACAATACTGATCCTCGCCGTAACCAATGGTCTGCACCATATTGGTGGCCAGCAGTTTTTCCATAATTTTAGGATGGGCTCCCTCACAATAATCATTGTTAAAGTAAATCAAGCCGGTAACCCTCTTTCAATTTAACCGGCCAACCGCCGGCTTTCATTTCTAATAACCCTTCCGGTACAGCAGCATACAACTGACGGCCCCCAGCGCTGACATCGATACCAGGAACAACAAACCCAGTACGTAGCTGCCACTGATTTGAATCAACCAGCCAATCGCCAGGGGAGAAAGTGCCGACAGCAGATTACTTACCCCGCTCATGGTACCTGAACCGGCCGCCATCATCCGATCAGTCAGAAGTGATTGCAGCAACGACCACACCGCCGGATAAACAAATTCATTGATTCCCACCGCTACAATCATGAATATAACAGCCCAGAAGGCCGAGGGAACAATGGCAACCCCCAGGGTAGCAAACGCCACCACCAGCAATGACATGGCCGCGATACGGCTGCGGCGGCTGCTTCTGTCCACCAGCCGCCCTCCGGTCAGGATACCGATAGTGGAAACGATATAAGCCAGCGTAACATTACTGGCGGTACCCTGCAAATCAAAATGCCTGGCTTCCACCAGATACTGGGGCATCCATGTCAGCAGCCCCCACCAACTGCTTAGAAACGCCGTATAGGCCAGGCACAACAGCCAAAAAGATCCGTTACCCAGCAAATATTTTAAACCGGATGGTTCACTTTCATCACTGTCACCACCCGACTCCTGATTGTAGGAATGGATATAGGCTGCCTCGGCGGCAGAAATATACGGATTATCCTGGGGCGAATCCGATATCCAGCGCAGCCAGAGCGGCAAGGTTACCAGCAGTGCCAGCAAACCGGGAATGATGAAGCTGTATTCCCATCCCAAACGGGTATTGATGCTGGAGAAAAGCGGGAAGGCAATCACCATACCGATACATCCGCCTACTCCGTAAAGGGAGTTGGCCAATCCTCTCTCATGAGGCGGGAACCATCTTTTAACCAGGATACTCATATTGGGAAAATGAATCCCGTTGCCTACCCCGAGCAGCACCCTGACCGTCAGAATCGCGGCAAACGACGCTGCCCAGCCTCCGGCCAGCATCGCCAGGGCGGCAATTAATACCCCCAGCAGAATGGCACGCCGCGGTCCCAGACGGTTGCTGACCGGAATGGCGACCATATTGGCCAGCGAGTAAACAATTAAAAACACAGTCATCAGCAGGCCCTGCTGAGCGTTTTTCCCCTGCAGGCCCAAATCCTGCAAAAAATTTACATCAACCAGCAGAGCACCGATGTTCACCCGCATCAAATAAATTACAATCCACAGCAAACTCGTAGAAATGATCATTAAAAATCGAAACTTGTTGCGGCTGACGATATGTTTAAGCAATATTTCATCTTCTTTGCATATAATCATTGAGGCAGGAGACCTTTCCTGACTCCAGAATTTATTTTAACATAATAAGCGGGCAGGTATCGCTATAAATGAAAGAATGTCAAATGTCAAGGGGGTTGTCAATCCTTCTGCCTGTAATACCACTTTCATATACATAGCAGGAAGACATTAGTCCTTGCCAGCAGGGTAAATTGGCTTTAAGATGAATAGATAGGTCAGGCAGAAAACAGGAGGAAATATTATGATTATTGGCATTGATATAGATAACACCATTACCCATACCACCGAAATGATCCTGCATTATGCGCAGCTTTTCGGCCGCGAGCAGGGGCTCAATACCACCCCCGACCTGCGCTATTATTACCTGGAGGACATATTGGGCTGGGATAAAAGGGTCGCGGATGATTTTTTAAACAATTATCTGGGCCGGATCTATACCAACATGCAGCCCAAGGAGCAGGCGGTAGATGTAATCCGGGAATTGAAAAAACAGCATGAGCTGATTCTCATCACGTCTCGCAACCAGAAATTCCCTGCCGTGGAGGAGGTCACCAAAAACTGGCTGCAGCAGCACGGCGTCCCCTATGACCGCCTGATCCTGAACAAAACCAGCAATATGCACTTTTTCAGTAAGTTGGACGCTTGCCGGGAAAACGGGGTGGAAGTGATGATCGAGGATCATTATGAACTGGTCAGCGAGATCAGCCCCCATATGCCGGTCATCATGTTTGAGTATCCCTACAACCGGCACCTGCAGAATGAAAATATCATCCGCGTCAATCACTGGCGGGAAGTGGCCGGCTGGCTGGAACAGTATCAGCCGCAACAGATCGGCAACGTAGGCTGAGCGATAAATAATTGCCGGGTATATGGCGTAATATAAATAGAACGAAGGAGGATGCATATGGACAAAGTACTCGTCCGACAGCTCGTCAGAGACTTCAGCACATATACCGGCCAGGAAATTGAAATCAGCGGCTGGATCAGAAACAACCGTGACCAAAAGTCTTTCGGATTTATCGCTTTAAATGACGGCACCCATTTCAATACGATTCAGATTGTCTACGAAAAAGATTGTCTGGCTAACTACAGCGAAGTTGCCAAGTACCGGGTGGGCGCGGCCGTGATCGTCAAGGGTTTAGTCATTGCTACCCCTGAAGCCAAGCAACCCTTTGAAATATCCGCCCGTGAGGTTCTTTTGGAAGGCGATTCTCCGGAAGATTATCCCATTCAGCCCAAAAAACATTCGCGCGAGTTTTTGCGCGAGACCGCCCATCTGCGCCCGCGTACCAATCTATTTGCCGCCGTCTTTAGGATCAGATCACTGCTGGCCTATGCGATCCACCAGTTTTTCCAGGAACGAGGTTTTGTATATGTGCATACCCCCATCATCACCGCCATCGACGCCGAAGGAGCGGGGGAAATGTTTCGGGTTACCACCCTGGATGCCAAACATCCTCCTCTGGGTGAAGACGGGGAAGTAGATTTCAGCCGGGACTTTTTTGCCAGCAAGGCCAACCTGACCGTTAGCGGCCAGCTCCAGGCAGAGATATTTGCCTTGGCCTTTCGGGACGTATATACCTTCGGCCCCACCTTTAGAGCCGAGAACTCCAACACTGCCCGGCATGCCGCCGAATTCTGGATGATTGAACCGGAAATGGCCTTTGCCGATCTGCAGGACGATATGCGTATGGCCGAGGCGATGATCAAATACATCATTACCTATATCCTCGACAACGCCCCCGAAGAAATGGAGTTTCTCAACAGCTTCGTAGATAAAGGGCTGAAAGACCGGCTGCTGCAGGTCATCCAGGCCGATTTTGCCCATATTACCTATACCGAAGCGGTTGATCTGCTGCTGGATTCAAAAGCTGAGTTCGAATATCCGATTCAATGGGGCCATGATCTGCAAACTGAACATGAGCGCTATCTGACCGAAAAAATCTTTAATAAACCGGTCTTTGTCACCGACTATCCCAAAGAAATCAAAGCCTTTTACATGCGCATGAATGATGATAACAAGACCGTGGCCGCCATGGATTTACTGGTTCCCGGCGTAGGTGAGATTATCGGCGGCAGCCAGCGGGAAGAACGATACGAAATTCTGCAGCAAAAAATGAAGGAATTCCATATCAATGCCAAGGATCTGTGGTGGTATCTGGATCTGAGAAAATACGGCGGGGTAAAGCATGCCGGCTTTGGTTTGGGATTTGAAAGGATTCTAATGTATATTACCGGAGTCAGCAACATCAGAGATGTCCTGCCCTTCCCCCGCACCGTCAAATCCTGTGATTTCTAATATATGAACAGCCCCCGGTTAGCAGAATGATCGTGCCCCCTGTTCAAGTCTTTTTAGATAAGATGCAGATACAAATCAGTGCCCTTCTTCTGCACTAGCGGGAGGAAGCAGACCATACTTGCGGGCTAAAGTAATGCAGAAGATAATACCTGCCAGAATACCTCCGCCGCCGATTATTGCGGTCAATCCCCAAGTTACATACTCAGATATAATTGCTGCAGGAGTCATGGTTGCTGCTTCAGCAGCAGAGATCAGTGCAATAGTAAAATAAATGAATGCAAAGTCATTAAATGCTTTCGGTACAAATTCTTTACCAAAAACGATCGAGAAAACAACAATCCAAACCAAAAGTAAAATTCCCAATGTTGGCCCAATCGCTGCTATAGTAGGTGTAGCGGCTATTAGTAACAGAAATGCCAGAATCAAGCCAGTAAGGCTTCCGATAAGTATATTCGGTAGATTTTTAACATCTGCTCCCGATATAAAGAAGGAAATCATAACAAAGAATGCCGGCCAGGTAGCGTGAATACCAAGTGCACCAATAATGAATACGCCTAAACAAACCATTGAAGCAATAATTAGCCCAAGAATAAAGTGTGCCTTTATAGAGATTTTTTTAATTGGATCCAAATTACACCCTCCCCTTCGTATTTTAATTTTTGATACGCCTTTAGAAAGCCCGCCATATAACTCTAATATTGATAAATATTTGTTAAAAATATATTCAATGCGTTATGTATTTATGACTTTGGCCTGAACAGGATATTTTTTGATGCAGACGCAGCATTTAATACAGCCGTTTCAAGGATGCGATTCCTCATCTGTCAGACGACGACACCGGCTATGCCTGTGATGATCTTTCTATTGTATCTGTAGCACTGAAATACAGCGTTTGAATGCTTTACTGCTCAGTCGGTCAAAACAAGCCAACGCCCACATCAAATTAGTCCCGACTTTATCAGTCAGCCGGAACATTATCGCAGATCAGCACAACCTTATAAGAAAACCTCCGGATAAATGCTTCACTCAGCATCCTGTCCGGAGGTTTTTATTGTTGATTAAAAGATAGAACCAACCTAGCTCAATGCTTTTAACAGGGCCGGCATGACTTCTTCCACATCGGCGACCATGACATAGTCAGCCATTTTTAGGATATCTGCGTTTTCATCATTGTTGACCGCCACGATGGTTTTGGCATCACGGATGCCGACGGTAAACTGAACCTGTCCGGAGATTCCCAAAAGGATGGCCAGGCTGGGTTTGCATTTTTTACCGGAAAGACCGATGATCCTTTCTTCCGAGAACCATTTTTTATCGGTAGCCACCGGTTTGGAGCAGGCCACTTCGCCGCCCAGGGCTTTGGCAATGGCTTCGACGGTCGTCAGATCATCCTTGTTTTCCACACCCTGTCCAACTGCCACCAGGATATCAGCCGCCTCGATGTCGACGCTGTCGCCGCCTTTGGCTTTGACTTCCAGCACCTTGAGCGGAGAGGCTTTGACATCAACGGCCAGGTCATTCAGGCTGCCGCTGGCCTCGGGCGCAGCTTCAAAAGCTTTGGGCATAACCGCGATGACTTTGTTTTCGGTTTCGATCTGCTGGGTGGCAACGGTGGCACCGCCCAGGGCGTTGCGCAAACATTCGATATTGCCGCCATTGATGTTGATACTGTTCACATCGGCCAGACAGCCTGCTCCCAGCGCCTGGGCCAATCTGCCGGAGAGTTCCTTGCCGCGGCGGTTGGAAGAAAGCAATACTATATTGGCACCCAGCTGGTCGGCGGCTTGTTTCAGGGCAGCCGCAACTGCAGCCGTGTCACCGATATTGATGGCCGCATTATCAATTTTGTAAGTGTCGGCACGTTTGGCCAGTTCACCGGCCTGATCTGCGTCGTTTATGCTGACGGCTTTGATCGCCAGGCCTGCATCCTTGGCAATCATCTGCGCCACGGTAATTAATTGCATTGCATATGGGGTCTTGTCACTATAAATCAGTATTCCTGCCATTGCGATCACCTCCCGATAAGGCCTTCAGCGGTGAGGGCCTTGACCAATTCATCTACAGATTTGACGGCGATACCTTTACGCGCAGATTCCGGGGCAAGATTGCTGAGGGTAACAGCCACCGGTTTGGCGCTGATGTCAATGCCGAGTTCGTCGGGGGTAACGACTTCCTTCGGTTTCTTGCCGGCTTTCAGAATCTGGGTAACAGACGGAATACGGGCTTCGTTAATATCTGATACAACCGATATAACCACGGGAAGTTCCGACTCGACCACTTCTTCGCAGTCTTCCAGGGAACGGACGACTTTGACTTTGTTATCGGCCAATTCGATCGCTTTAGCATAACCGATCTGGGGCAGACCCAGGATTTCAGCCACGCGGGAGGCGACTTGCCCGGAATAGTTGTCACCGCTGCCTTCGCCGAAAAGGATGATGCCTGCCGCATCGATTTTCTGGATCGCAGCAGCGATCAGAGCGGCGCTTACATCACTGGTGATATCGTCCAGTGCGTCATCTGTAACCAGGAAAGCTTCATCGGCGCCTGCAGCCAGCGCTTCCTTGATGGTATCTTCCAGTTCTTCGTTGCCGGCTGAGACTACGAACAATTTGGCATCCGCTGCCTCTTTCAAAGTCACCCCGGCTTCGAGTGCATTCTTATCAATGTTGCCCAGGGTAAGGGGTACATCATCAAATACCGGCTGACGATTGCGGATCCTGACCTGCTGAAGATCGGGGATCTGCTTCATAGCAACCACGATGTTCATATCTTTCCCTCCTAGAAATTCAATTTATTTATTAACCAAACCGGAATTGTACGCCGCATCCGCTGTTGGGATAGTTCCATTCCAGGACTTCTATCCCGCAGGCGATCCTGCAGGTACCGCATTCCAGACAGCCGTCAATGGTAAGCTCTACTTCCCCTGAGGCGTTTTCGCTGTACAGTCCTGCCGGACATACCAGCACCGCCTTTTTCAGGCGGGGATCTTTTTCCATGCCGGGCTTGATTTTGATATGCGGTTCCTTGTCGTGTTTGAACACGTCCAGACCTAGTTTGGCCTTTAAACCCATCAGTTCGCTCATATTTTTCTTACCCCCCTGAAATCCTTGAAAAATGCCCACATCTCACCGAATTTGATATATTTCATCATCGTCGGGTAAATTCTTTCCTTGGAGCCGTTGGGCACCGCATAAAGATCGCGCATGATGTCCCCGGCCAGCTGCGGATAACGATTGAAGAAACGGGGGTTGTCCAACGCATGGGGAGCATCCTTGAAGTTTTTAAAATCCTTCATTACAAAACTGTCGTTTAAGAGTTTTTCATAAACAGCCAACGTGTCTGAGCCATAACTGCCTGCCTCTTTAGCCTTAATAGCCGCCTGGGCCGCATAGTAACCGGTAGCCATGGCATATTCCATGCCCCGCACGGTAACGCCGATGTTCATGGAGAACCCGGCGGCATCACCGGCAATCAGGGTGCCTTCACCATATAGCTTGCCCATACTGTTGAGCCCGCCTTCCGGGATCACATGGGCAGAATATTCGCTGGTCTGCCCGCCTTTGATCAAACGGGCCACTTCCGGTCTTTGTTTGAAAGCATCCAGCAGATCCGGAGCTTGTACCAGCGGCTCTTCCATCAAATCCTTGATGCCGACCACAATCCCCAGACTGATACTCTCTTTATTGGTATAAAGGAACCCGCCGCCGAACTTGCCGCGGGTGACTTCGCCCATGTACAGTCGGGCCGCACCTTCGTCCCCTTCCAGATTGAAACGGTCTTCCAGCACACTGCGATCCAGTTCAATGATTTCCTTGAATCCCACCGCATGGTCTTTAGCCAGGCCTGGTTTTCTCAAACCGGCTTTCTCCGCCAGTAAAGATAATACGCCGTCACAGGCGATGACAATATTGGAAGTCAGGGCATCGCCGCCAGCCATTACCCCTTCCACTTTGCCGTTTTCGATGATCAGATCATCGACCCGGCTTTTGGTGACGATGGATACGCCTTTTCTCTCCGTCACCTTGGCAAAATTTTTATCAAATTTACCCCGCAGGATACTGTAGCTCTGGTAAGGTTCCTGGGCCAGTTCACTGCCGTCGTAGCGCATCGTAATGCTGCGATCCTTGTCCATAATACTGACTTCTTCGTGGGCGATGAATCTTTCCATGGGAGCCTTTTTCCATAAATCAGGGAACATTTCCCGCACCGGATTCACATACAGACGTCCTCCGGTAACATTTTTGGCCCCGGAATAATCGCCCCGCTCCAGTAACAGAACTTCCAGTCCTGCATCAGCCATGGTGTAGGCAGCTGCCAAACCTGACAACCCGCCGCCAACAACGATTACATCAAAATCCTTTTCCATCCCGGGCACACCTTTCTGCTGGACTTGTAACCAGTCGTTTTTTAAAAAGGGAACCCCCTATAAGGGTTCCCATATTCATTTCTTTATAATA
>ERZ764778.2095-NODE-2095-length-18413-cov-7.942096_pt1 | contig 18413 bp, 16 predicted proteins | sample MGYA00374951_ERZ764778 | MGnify/ENA primary metagenome ERZ764778 (study PRJEB28918, sample SAMN05720193) | bioreactor metagenome | isolation source: Anaerobic biogas reactor | place: USA:Washington, USA | collected 2015-08-08 ...
GCCTGCCAGGGCAAGCGCCTCAAGCCCGAGGCCCTGGCCGTCACCGTGGGGGGCATGAACCTGGCAGACTTCAGCGCCCTGAACCTCACCGCCGCCCAGCGCTTTTTGGAAAGCCTGCAGCTGAGCCAGACTCACCAGATGATTGCGGCCCAGATTATCAAGGAGCTGCGGGCCCGGCTGTCCTTCCTCAGGGATGTGGGCCTGGACTACTTAAGCCTGTCCCGGGCGGCGGCCACCCTCTCCGGCGGGGAGTCCCAGCGCATCCGCCTGGCCACCCAGATCGGCTCCGGCCTGGTGGGGGTGCTGTACATCTTAGATGAGCCCTCCATCGGCCTGCACCAGAAGGACAACGCCCGGCTGCTGGGCACCCTGAAGCGCCTGCGGGATTTGGGCAACACCCTGATTGTGGTGGAGCACGACGAGGAAACCCTGCGCAGCGCCGACTACATCGTGGACATCGGCCCCGGGGCCGGGCAAAACGGCGGCCAGATCGTGGCCCAGGGCAACCTGGAGGAAGTGACCCAGTGCCAGGCATCCATCACCGCCGACTACCTCTCCGGCCGCAAATACATCCCCGTGCCCAGGAAGCGCAAAAAGCCCAGCGGCTGGCTGAAGGTGTCAGGCGCCCGGGCCAACAACCTGAAAAACATCACGGTGGACTTCCCCCTGGGCCTGTTCTGCGCCGTGTCCGGGGTGTCCGGCAGCGGCAAAAGCAGCCTGGTGAACGAAATCCTCTACAAGGCCCTGGCCCGGGATTTGAACCGCGCCAATACCTACCCCGGGGACCATGACGGCATCCGGGGCCTGGAGCAGCTGGACAAGATCATCTCCATCGACCAGAGCCCTATCGGCCGCACCCCCAGGAGCAACCCCGCCACCTATACCGGGGTCTTTGACCTGATCCGCAAGGTCTTCGCCCTGACCCCGGAAGCCAAGGCCCGGGGCTACAAGGAAGGGCGCTTCTCCTTCAACGTCAAGGGCGGCCGCTGCGAGGCCTGCAGCGGGGACGGGATGCTGAAGATCGAGATGCACTTCCTGGCGGACCTGTATGTGCCCTGTGAGGTGTGCAAGGGCAAGCGCTACAGCCATGAGACCCTGCAGATTCACTACCGGGGCAAGACCATCGCCGACATCCTGGCCATGACGGTGGAAGAGGCCCACGGCTTTTTTGAGCACCACCCGGCCATCCGGCGCAAGCTGGATACCCTGGTGGATGTGGGCCTGGGCTATGTGCAGCTGGGCCAGCCCTCCACCACCCTCTCCGGCGGGGAAGCCCAGCGGGTGAAGCTGGCCACGGAGCTGAGCCGCCGGGCCACCGGGAAGACCCTGGTGCTATTGGACGAGCCCACCACCGGGCTGCACATCGACGACGTGGCCCGCCTCATCAAGGTGCTGCAGCGCCTCACCAAGTCCGGCAACACCGTGCTGGTGATTGAGCACAACCTGGACGTGCTGAAAACCGCCGACCACATCATCGACCTGGGTCCGGACGGCGGCGACCGGGGCGGCCAGGTGATTGCCGCCGGCACCCCGGAGGAGATCGCCCGGACCCCGGGCAGCTACACCGGCGAATACCTGCGGAAGGCGGGGATTTCCTGATGCGCTGCGCCTGTCCCTTCTGCGGCGTCTTCATGCCCCAGTCCGGCAGCCGGGATGCCTGCGTGTGCCCGGACTGCGGCTATGTCTGCGCCGCCTGCGTGTCCCGGAACCTGCCCAAAAGCATCGAGGAAATCCGCAAAATGGCAGCGGACCAGGCCTTTGCAGCAGAGGAAAATCCCCCGGATTCCAACTGACCCAGGCCCCGGTTTTACAGGCTCCTTCACCTTGTGTATGGGGCCTTTTTTCGTTATACTGATTGCATCCATCACAGGAGGTATTCAATGCAGCAAACGATGCAATCACCCCACCGCCGGGCCTGGCAGGTGGTGACACAACAGACGGGGCCGGTGCTGGCGCTTTTATTGTTTCAGCTGCTGCTGCGGGCCGTCGCCTTCATCCCCCTCATCTATGCCGCGGTGACCGGCCGCTTCTTTGGTTTCAACAAAAACTATGCCCTGGCCTTCGGCTTTCTCTTCTCCCTGCCCCTGGTGGTGCTGCTGATGTTGCCCTTCCGCTTTCAGGCAGCCGCTCGGAAGGCCCAGCTGCTGGGCCACCACCGGGACGCCGCCATCAACCTGAAAAACTACGGCATCTGGCTGCGGGCCGCCCTGCTGCGGCTGCTACGGGCCCTGCCCTATATCCTGCCCTTTTTTGTGTTTGCCGGGCTGTATTATTACTATATGCCCTATCCCGACTTCACCGTGCCCATGCTGGGCATCTCCCGGATCGGGGACGTGATCGGCAAGGGCTTCCTGGGCGGCGCCATCATCACCGGGGTGGTGGGGGTGGCTACCGCCATCCTGGCCGGCTGCGGCTGGCTCCGGGGCGTGGCCTTTGAGCACCAGGACATTATCGGCCAGGGCATCGGCCTGTCCCTGAAGCGGGCCCGGGAGCTGCGCCGCCGCAGGAAAAAGACCATCCGGCGCACCGTGTTCAAAAATGCCCTGCTGTCCCTGCCGGCCCTCATCGGGGTAATGTATGTCATTGCCCAGCATCTGATGAGCCTGGACCGGGTGGGCATGCTGGCCCTGGATTATCTCAACGCCGCCGCCAACCTGCTGAAGTTTGACTTTCCAAGCCGGGTGCCCGTCACCATCGCCATCATTCTATTGGTGCTGTGGCTGCCCCTGCTGCCCTTCCGGAAAACGGCCCTGGCTGCGGTGATGACGGAACAGACCAAGACCGCTGCATGAAAACAGAGCGCCTGGACAAGCTGGTGAGCGACCGCACGGACCTGAGCCGGGCCGAGGCCAAAAAGGCCATCCGGGCAGGGCGGGTGCAGCTGGCAGGCCAGGTATTGATCGCGCCGGACCTGCGGGTGCAGGCAGATGACAGCCTGAGCCTGGACGGCAAGCCCCTGCGCTTGGCGGGGGAACTGTATGTGATGCTCAACAAGCCCACCGGCCTGTTGACCGCCGCCCGGGACAGCCGGGCGGGCACCGTCATGGACCTGCTGCCGGAAGTTTTCTTGCGGCGCAAATGCATGCCCGTGGGGCGGCTGGACAAGGACACCTCGGGCCTGCTGCTGTTCACGACAGACGGTGAACTGGCCCACCGCCTCCTCTCCCCCAGGCGGGGAGTGGAAAAGGTGTATGAAGCCCTGGTGACGGGCCGGCTGGATGCCGCGGACGTGGCCGCTTTTTTACAGGGCATCGCCCTGAGCGACTTCACCGCCCAGCCTGCCCAATTGCGCATCCTGGCTTCAAATGAGGCGGAAAGCCGCTGCCAGGTGGTGGTGACTGAGGGCAAGCACCGCCAGGTGCGCCGGATGCTGGGCAGCCGGGGCCATGAGGTGATTAGCCTCCACCGCTTGCAATTTGGTCCCCTGATGCTGGATCCGGGCCTGGCAGCAGGCCGGTACCGGGAGCTGCGACCTGAAGAAATCCAGGCGCTAAAGGAGGCGGTGGACCTTGTCTGAGCAGTATTTCACGAAGGACCCCCAGTCCCCCCACGACAGCCGGCAGCTGGAAGTGCTGTTTCAGGGGGAGCGGTTCCGGTTTGAAACCGATGCCGGGGTTTTTTCCCGGGATGGCTTTGACTTTGGCAGCCAGCTGCTGCTGGCCACCTGCCTGCCCCTCTTGAATGGCCGGGTATTGGACCTGGGCTGCGGCTGGGGGCCGGTGGGGGTGATTGCCGGAAAGTTGAAGCCGGGCCTGGACATGGTGATGACGGACATCAATGTTAGGGCCACGGACCTGGCGAAAACCAACCTCAAGCGCAATGGCGTGGCAGCAACCGTGCTGAACGGGGACGGCTTTGACGGCGTCACCGGGCAGTTTGACTGGATTTTGCTGAACCCCCCCATCCGGGCGGGCAAGCAGGCGGTGTATGCCCTGTACCGGGAGAGTGCTGCGCGGCTGACGGAAAACGGGGCCCTGGCCATCGTCATCCGCAAGCAGCAGGGCGCCCAGTCCAGCCGGGAGTACCTGGACACCCTGTTTCAGGAGGTGGTGCTGATGAACCGGAAGAAGGGCTATCATATTTTCATGTGCAGGAGGAGTTTGCATGCGGTACGACCAGGCGTTCTTTGATGCCGGCATAAACAGGACAGGCACCCGGAGCGTGAAATGGTGCGCCCCGGGGCTGATGGAAGACGGGATGATTCCCCTGTGGGTGGCGGACATGGATTTTGCCTGCGCCCAGCCCATTGTGGAGGCGCTGAAGGCCCGGGCGGACCATGCCTGCTACGGCTACACCCATGGCGGCCGGGAGGATGCGGTGGCCCTGTGCGGCTTCTGGCAACGGCGCCACCGGCTGGCCCTCCAGCCGGAGGAAACCCTGATGATGCCCACGGTGATTTCCGGACTGGCCGCCGCCGTCCAGACCATGACCCAGCCCGGGGACGGCGTCATCATCCAGACCCCGGTGTACGGCCCCTTCATCACCGCGGTGGAGGAATGCGGCCGGGTGGTGATGGATGCGGGGCTGAAGCGGGACGACCAGGGCCGCTACACCATGGACTATAAGGCCATCGAGGGCTTCCTCAAACAGGGCGCCCGGCTGATGCTGCTGTGCAGCCCCCACAACCCGGTGTCCCGGGTGTGGAGCCAGGAGGAACTGCGGGTGCTGCTGATGCTGCTGAACCGCTACCGGGCCCGGCTGGTGTCTGATGAAATCCATGCCGATTTTGTGTATGCTCCCCACCGTTTTGTGCCCGTCCTCTCCCTGCCGGAGGCCCGGGAGGACACCGTGGCCCTGGTGGCCGCCAGCAAGACCTTCAACATCGCCGGCCTCCAGCAGGCCACCGCCATCTGCCGGGACAAGGACACCCTCGCCAGCCTGCGCAAGTTCCTGCAGCGCAGCGGGGCGGCCAGCGGCAACATCTTTGCCCTGGCGGGGACCCAGGCGGCCTACACCGCCTGCGACGACTGGCTGGACGGGCTGATGGCCTACCTGGCCGGCAACCGGGACCTGCTGGCAGACCTGCTGGCAGAGCAGCTGCCCAAGGCGGTGGTGAGCCCCATGGAAGCCACCTTCCTGTCCTGGGTGGACCTGCGGGCCTACGCCCTTCCCCATAAGGAGCTGAACCGCCGCTGCAAACAGGAAGGCGTCGCCCTGGTAGACGGCCGCTTCTTCGGCAAAGGCAGCGGCAAAGGCTTCATGCGCATCAACTATGGCTGCCCCAGGGAGCAGCTGACACAGGGCGTGGCACGCTTTGCCCGCGCCGTCACGAAAGGAAAAGAAGAATGAAAAAAGAAGCATTTGCCCGGATCGTGGACAGCATGCGGGAACCCATGGTGCAGACGCTGCAGGAATGGGTGCGCATCCCCAGCCTGAAGGAAGAAGCCGCCCCCGGCGCCCCCTTTGGCCCGGCCCTGCGCACCATGCTGGACAAGGTGCTGGAAGACTGCCGCAAACTGGGCTTTGAGGTGAAGGACTATGACGGCTATGCCGGGGACGCCAGGATGGGGGCAGGCCCCGACGAGGACGCCCTGGGCATCCTGGCCCATGTGGACGTGGTGCCGGTGGGCGACGGCTGGACACGGGAGCCATTCGGCGCCCAGCTGGAGGGGGACATCCTCTACGGCCGGGGCACCAGCGACGACAAAGGCCCCCTGGCAGCAGCCCTGTACGCCATGGCGGCGGTGAAACAGGCCGGCATCCCCTTGAAGCGCAAGGTGACCTTGATTTTCGGCTGCGACGAGGAAAGCGGCATGGAGGACATGAAGCACTACAAAAAGGTGGCCACCATGCCCAGGACGGGCTTCAGCCCGGACGCCAGCTACCCCATCATCAACCTGGAAAAAGGCATGGTGGGCCTGGAGCTGACTGCGGATGTGGCAACAGAGGGCCTCAACGTGCTGGAGCTTGCTGTGGGCGAGCGCCGCAACGTGATTCCCGGCAAGGCCAGCGCCCTGGTGGCCGGGGATGAAGGCTTCATCCAGAAGGTGGCAGACATCAGCGCTAGCCACGGCTGGCCCGTGGAAGCCCGGATGGAAAACGGTGCGGTGCGCATCCTGGCCACCGGCATCAACGGCCATGCCGCCTACCCGGAGACCGCCCGGAACGCCATCGGGCAACTGCTGATCACCTTAAAGGAGCTGGGCGCCACCGGCCCCCTGGCCACCCTGGCGACGGCCATCGGCACCGATTCCTACGGCGTGGGCCTGGGCATCGGCTCCCAGGACAAGGCCTCCGGCCCCCTCACCTGCAACCTGGGCATCATCCGCATTCAGGAGGGCAAACTCTTTGCCACCCTGGACATCCGCTACCCCCTGATGGTGGCCGGCGAGCGCATCCGGGACGTGGTGGCCGCCCACCTGCCGGGGATGGACGTGGCGCAGGAATCCTTCAAGCTGCCCCATTATGTGCCGGAGACCAGCGAACTGGTCCAGGGCCTGCTGGAAGCCTACCACCAGGTGACCGGCTTTGAAAAAGGCACCCTGTCCACCGGCGGCGGCACCTATGCCCGGATGCTGCAGGAAGGGGTGGCCTTTGGCGCCAGCTTCCCCGGGGACCCGGATGTGGCCCACCAGGCGGACGAGCACGTGAGCATCGACAAATTGATGACCAGCATGCACATCTTTGCCCAGTCCATCATTAACCTGGCAGCAGAGGAAGGAGCCTTGTCATGAAGGAAACCCAGCTGCTCACCTGCATCAGCTGCCCTGTGGGCTGCCGGATGACGGTGGAAATTGAGGACGGCCAGGTGACCAGCATCACCGGTAACGCCTGCAAGCGGGGGGAGGTGTACGCCCGGCAGGAGAGCATCAAGCCCCTGCGCATGGTGACCGCCGTGGCCCCGGTGCAGGGCAGCGCTGTGCCGGTGAGCCTGAAAACCGAGTCCCCCATCCCCAAGGACAAGATTGCAGACTGCATGGCGGAAATCAACAGCCTGAATCTGCGGCTGCCCATCCTCCTGGGGGATGTGCTGAAAGAGAACGTGGCGGGCACCGGGGTGAACCTGGTGGCAACCCGCACCCTGGTGTAAAACGATGTTGAAGCCCATTGTCATGACCCCTGCCTGGCGCCACGGCGCCATGACCCCTTGGGGGGGCGAAAAGTTGAAGGACCTGTACCAGAAGGACAGCCCCGGCGAACGGGCCGGGGAGTGCCTGGAGATGTCCGCCATCCCCGGCCTGGAAAGCCGGGACGAACAGGGGCGTACCCTCAATGAGCTGATTGCGCAGCACGGCAGCGCCCTCATCGGCCGGAAGGTGTCCCTCCCCTTTCCCCTGCTGCTGAAACTGATAGATGCCAAGGACCAGCTGAGCGTCCAGGTGCATCCCGGGGATGAGTACGCCCACGAGCACCACGGCAAGCTGGGCAAGAACGAGGCCTGGGTGATCCTCCACGCCGAGCCCGGCGCCCAGTTGACAGTGGGGCTGCTGGAAGGCATCAGCAAGCCGGGGCTGGAGGCTGCCTCCCTGGCGGGCCCGGATGTGGAGGGGCTGCTGCGCAGGGTGTATGTGCAGCCTGGCGATGTGTTCTACATCCCTGCCGGCACCGTCCACGCCATCGGCGGCGGCCTGGTGCTGTATGAAATCCAGCAGTCCTCTGACGTCACCTACCGCCTGTACGACTGGGGCCGGGTGGACAAGGAAGGCAAGGGCCGGGAATTGCACTTGGACCATTCCCTGGCCGTGGTGGACCTGGAAGGCCGGCCCTTGCCGGCCCTGCCCAGCCTGATAGAGGATGATGAAACCGGGAAATGGGAGCGGATGCTGGACACCCCCTATTTCCAGCTGGACCGGCTGACGGATTGCCGGCAGCTGAGGCTGCAGCCGGATCCGGACCGTTTTTCCGTCCTCACCGCCTTCTCCCCCATGACCCTGGCCTATGAAGGGGGCGACGTGGGCTTGCAGCCCGGGCAGACTGCCCTGCTGCCGGCAGATGGCTATCCCCTGCAGGTGACTGGAGCCTCCGCCCTGGTGGCGCGGCCGGCGATTCCAGACTGATATCGCATCTTCAAACACATCAAGCAAGCCGGGCGATTGCCCGGCTTGTTCATTGCTTGTATTGGTTTATTAGATATTGCTGAGGAGGATGTCCAGGCTGTCCTTTGCGTCACCCAACAGCAGCAGGATGTCCGGGTGGGGGTCGTAGAGGGGGTTGTCCACCCCGGCGTAGCCCGGCTTTTTGTCGAAATTGCAAATCACCAGGTGTTTGGCCTTCTCGGCGTCCAGGATGGGCATGCCGTAGATGGGCGTCCCCTCCGCGGTGTTGGCGGCAGGGTTGATGACGTCGTTGGCGCCGATGACCACCACCAGGTCCGTGGCGGCGAAATCTGCGTTGATCTCGTCCATTTCGCACAGCAGCTCATAGGGCACGTCCACCTCGGCCAGCAACACGTTCATGTGGCCGGGCATGCGGCCTGCCACCGGGTGGATGGCGAAGCGCACGGTTTTGCCCTGGCTTTGAAGCCGGTCGGTGAAGGCCTTGACCTTCTCCTGGGCCTGGGACAGGGCCATCCCGTAGCCGGGGATGACGATGACGCTTTGGGCCTCCTGGATCCAGTCCCCCAGGCTGTCCACCGTGGCGGCGGCCGGGGCGGCTTCCTCTGTAGCTTCTTCCACCGATTCCGGGGCGGCTTCCGGCATGTCCTCTGCCTGTGCCGCTTCTTCCACAACGGGCTGGGCTGCCACAGGGGCCGCCGGGGCCTTGTGCACCGGCGCAGGCTGGCTGCTGCCGCCAAAGAGCACGGCTGTGAGCTTGCGGTTCATGGAGCGGCACATAATCTGGGTGAGGAGCAGGCCAGAGGAGCCCACGATGCCGCCCACGGCCACCAGGAGGATGTCCCCCAGGGCCATGCCGGCGATGGCCGCCGCCACGCCGGAGGTGGAGTTGAGGAGGCTGATGGTGATGGGCATGTCGGCCCCGCCCACCCGGATGGCAAAGAGCCAACCGAACTGGAGGCCCACCACGCTCAATACCGCCAGGATGATGTAGTGGTTGCTTTGGGCTGTGAAGGGAAACAACACGATGAGGACCAGCAGCACCAGGGCCGCAAAAGCCGTCAGGGCCTTGTGGGCCGGGAGGACGATGGGCCGCTGGGGCAGCTTGCCGTGGAGCTTGCCGGCCGCCACCAGGGAGCCGGAGAAGGTGAGGGCGCCCACCCCCAGGGCCAGCCCGGCGGTGATGCGCTCAAAGGTGCCCAGCTCCTTCTGGAAGGCCACGGTGAGGATGGCGGCGACGGCGGAGGCCAGGCCCCCCAGGCCGTTTAAGAGGCCCACCAGCTGGGGCATCTGGATCATCTTAACCCGGGTAGAGACGATGATGCTGATGAAGGTGCCCGCCAACAGCCCCAGGATGATGAAGACCAGGCTGTTGCCCAGGTTGCTGCCGTTGCGGATGAAGGTGACCACCACGGCCAGGAGCATGGCCAGGGCACTGACCTGGTTGCCTTTGGCGGCTGTCTGCACCTTGCTCATCAGGCGGATGCCGTAGAGAACAGCCAGGCTTAAGATGGCGCTGACGATGTAGAAGATGGTGTCATTCATTTGTCAGCCTCCTGTTCCTTGCCGCCCTTGAACATGCGCAGCATGCGGTCGGTGACGCCAAAGCCGGCCACCACGTTGATGGTGGCGGCCACCAGGCCCAAGAAACCGGCCAGGTTGCCGATGTAGGTGTCTGACATGGTGAGGACGGCGATGATGCCCAGGATGGTGATGCCGGACAGGGCGTTCATGCCGCTCATGAGGGGGGTGTGCAGCAGGCTGGGCACCGCACCGATGAGCTTGTAGCCCAACAGGGTGGCCGCGATAAAGACCAGCACCAGGATGATCTCTTTGCTCATAGCCCCATGGCCTCCCTGGCACCCTGGTGCACCACCTGGCCGCCCTTGGTGGTGAGGATGCCCTGAACGATTTCGTCGGATTCATCCAGGTTGAACTGGCCGTCCTTGGCCAGGTAGTTCACCAGGTTGAACATGTTCAGGGCGAACATGCTGGTGGCGGATTCGGGCAGCAGCCCCGGGATGTTCTTGATGCCCACCAGGTGGACGTTGTGGGTGAGGGCGATCTCCCCCGGCGGTGTCAGGGCGCAGTTGCCGCCCTGGTCGATGGAGATGTCCACGATGACGGCGCCGGGCTTCATGGTTTTCACCATCTCTTCGGTGATGAGCACCGGGGCCAGCTTGCCGGGCACCAGGGCGGAGAGGAAGACCAGGTCCATCTCCGGCAGCCGTGCTGCCAGGACCTCCCGCTCCACCTGGAGCAGGTCTTTCGTGAGGGCCTTGGCATAGCCGCCCTCGCCCACCGCGGCCTCTTCCGGCACGTTCAGCTCAATCACCTGGGCCCCCAGGCTCTGGGCCTGTTCCCGGGCTGCCGGGCGGATGTCCGCCGCAAAGACCCTGGCTCCCAGGCGCTTGGCGGTGGCCAGGGCCTGCAGGCCGCCCACGCCCACGCCGATGATCAGGGCGTTGATGGGCTTGATCATGCCTACGGCGGAGAAGATCTGGGGCACAAAGCGCGGCAGCAGGTTGCAGCCCATGAGGACGCCCTTGTAGCCGGCGCAGGTGGACATGCTGGTGAGGGCGTCCATGCTCTGGGCCCTGGAAATCCGCGGCACCCCGTCCAGGGTGAGGGCGGTGACCCCCCGGGCGGCCAGGTTCTTCACCATCTGGTGGTTGGCCGGGGCCGCGGGGTGGATGAAGGTGATGAGGGTCTGCCCCGGGCGCATCATGTCCACCTCGTGGATGGCCAGGTTTTCATTGAACAGCGGCTCCTTGACCTTTAAAATCACGTCCGCCCTGTCATAAATCTCCTTGGGGCCCATCACCAGTTCCGCGCCGGCGGCCTGGTATTGCTCGTCATGGAAGAAGGCCCCTTCGCCTGCATCATGCTCCACCAGGACGGTGTGGCCCATGCTGATGTAGCGCGCGCACACCTCCGGTGTGGCAGAAACCCGGTTCTCGTCGTGCATAATTTCCTTCGGTACACCAATGATCATGTAAACTTCCCCCTATTGATATTTGCTGGTTCCATTATATTTTCAGAACACAAAAAATACAAGAATAATTTTGTCAACTTACTTGAATTGCGGCAGCCAGTCTGCATACTGGGCGAACATCTCGTCCACCATGGCCCGGATTTCCTTCAGGCTGAGCACCGCCGAGGTCAAGGGGTCAAAGCAGATGGCCTGGTAGACCAGGTCCCGGTTGCCGGTGAGGCTGGCCTCCACCGCCATTTCCTCCATCTGAGCCGAGGTGCTGCACAGGATGCCCAACTGGGGCGGCAGCTTGCCCACGGCGATGGGCTCCAGCCCGTGGGCGCTGGCCAGAACCGGCACCTCCACGCAGCAGCCGTAGGGCAGGTTGTCAATCAGGTTGACATTGCGCACATTGCCGTTGAACTTGTACATCTGCTGGTCGCCGAAGATGGCGTTGAAGATGCTGGCGGCGTATTCCCCGCCCCGGTCCAGCTTGACGGGCTCCTGGAACCATGCTTCGATTTCCGCCTGCCAGGTGTGCTTCCTTTTCTGGTATTCTTTGAGGATGAAGGCATATTCCCCGGGGTTCCACCCGGTGCCGTGGGTGCAGTATTGTTCAATCAGGTCCGGCCGCTTCCGGAACCAGGCCACGTATTCGCTGTTGTGGCCGGAGGACTCGGTGACATAGTAGCCCAGGGCCAGGTAGAGCTCGTTGCGGACGATTTCCTCATTGTAGACCGCGGGGTTCTCCCGGATGGCCTTGTCGATGAGGGGATAAACATCCTTGCCCTGGTGGAGGAAGTTGAGGTAGAAGGCCTGGTGGTTGATGCCGGCGCAGGTGTAGGTTACCTCCTCCGGCGGCAGGCCGATCCACCGGGCCAGCATGGCCGCCGTGCCCTGGACGCTGTGGCACAGGCCGGTCATGGTGAGGGCCGGGTACTGCTCCTGCACCACCCGGCAGAGCATGGCCATGGGGTTGGTGTAGTTGAGGTAGACGGCCTCCGGGCAATAGCGGCTGATGTCCTGCGCGATGTCCAGGATGGGGTTCACGGTGCGCAGGAAGCGGAAGATGCCGCTGGGGCCCCGGGTGTCCCCCACGTTGATGTCCACGCCGTATTTTTTGGGGATTAAGATGTCGTGCTGCCACACGTCCACATCCCCGGCCAGGATGGTGGTGATGACGCCGTCCGCACCCTTTAGGGCCTCCGCCCGGTCGGTGGTGGCGATGACGGTGGCCGGGTAATGGCCGGCCTCCACGATGCGCTCCACTGCCTTTTTGATGGTGGCCAGGCGGGCCTCGTCAATGTCCATCAGCACGATGGTGGCGTCCCGGAAGGCCGGGAAGGTGAACAGGTCGCGCACCAGCCCCCGGGTGAAGCCAAAGCTGCCGGCGCCGATGAAGGCGAATCGTTTTGACATGCTTCCTCCTAACTTTGTCTTATTTTTTACCGTTGCACCCATTATAGCCCAAAGGGCCGTTTCATGCACCTGTTCTTCCCTTGTTTCTTCTTGACATCTGCCCTTTGTACCGTATGATGAAGCAGGTATTACACGGAGCCGGAGGAAACCATGCAACAGCGCGTTCCCAACAAGTTCAGACTGGAATCCATCTTTGCCGGCATGCACTCCACCTACTGGATCACCACCTGCACCTTTTCGGGCTTCATGGCCCTGTACCTGTCCCACTACGGGGTCAATGACGCCCTGGTGGGGATCACGGCCTCGGTGATCTCCCTGATCACCATCATTTTCCAGTTAGCTATCTCCTCCTTCTCCGACAACAACAGCCATGTGCCCCTTAAAAAAATCATCATCCTCATCTACCTGGCCATGCTGGGCCTGGTGGCCCTGCTGACCCTGGTGCCCCTGCCCATGATGCTGCTTTTATTGGTGTACAGCTTAACCGGCGGGCTGGGCAGCAGCCTGCCCGGGCTGTACAATGCCCAGATCATCCACTTTGTGAACCTGGGCCTGCCGGTGAACCTGGGCTGGCCCCGGGGTGTCAGCGCCATGGCCTATGCTGTCTTCGCCTTTTTCCTGGGGCTGCTGCTGGAGCGCTACGCCCCGCCCATCCTGATGCCCATCTGTCTGATTCTAATCGTGCTGGCCATCCTGATGGTGGTCATCATGCCCCGGCCGGAGCAGGTGGTGGCGGGCGGGGCCATCCAGGACCTGGCTGCTGCGCCGGAGCGCACCAGCATGCTGGACCTGCTCAAGGCCAGCCGGGTGATGCAGGTGTTTTTGCTGTCTGCCGTGTTCATGAACGCCGGGGTCATCAACAACCTGCTCTTCCTGCCCCGGGTCATCGCCGCCAAGGGGGGCACCGAGGCCGCCCTGGGCCTGGCCATGTTTCTCCAGGCCGGGGTGGAGATGCCGGCCATGTTTGTGACCCCCTGGCTGCTGCGCCGGTTCCGGGCCCGGGCCATTTTGAGCCTGTCCCTCACCATGTATTTTGTGAAAACGCTGCTGATTTACATCGCCCCGGGCATCGGCACCATCTATGTGGCCATGGCCCTGTCGGTGTTCTGCTTTGGTCTGTACGGCATCACCTCCGTCTATTTCGTCAATGACGCGGTAAAGCAGAACGAAAAGGTGCGGGCCCAGTCCCTGGTGACCTCCAGCGGCGCCCTGGCCGCCATTCTGGGCAATTCCGGCGCTGGCTGGGTGGTGCAGACCTACGGCATTGACCGGCTGAACCTGATCTGCCTGCTGCTGCAGACGGTGGCCATGCTGCTGATGTTCTACACTGCTTATTTGCACCGCCAGGAAGAAAAAAGAAAGCAGCCCCCGACTTCGGCGCTGCCTTTTCCCTTCCTTCAGTGATGCTGCCTGTACCACCCGCAATGCGTAGTAGCTATGATGCACTAATAACCCATTCAAGTTGGGAAACCGTCAGTTTTCCATCAGTCCCCCATGGTTCTTGAGCGCTTTTGCATCCTGTGTTAGGATGCGATCAGGTCTAAAGAGATGCTTGTTTCAACCATGAGGTTCTTCACGGACTCATTGGTTAAACCAAAGATTGCTTAATTTTTCCGTGCGTTGAGAGGATAGAAAACGATGATACACCCTTCATATTCGAAAGTAGGCTTTGTGCGTTGCCCGACACCATTTGAAGAAATGGCGCGTTTGAGAAAAGACCTGGGGACCAAGCCCCGGTTGTTCATCAAGCGGGACGACCTGACCGATATGGGCCTGGGGGGCAATAAAAACCGGAAGCTGGAGTATGTCATCCAGCAGGCTTTGGAGGAGGGGGCGGACACCATTGTCACCTGGGGCGGGCTGCAGTCCAACCACTGCCGGCAAACCCTTGCCTATTGCTGCCGCCTGGGATTGGCTTGCCATCTCGTGTTGTCGGGCAGCCCGCAGGATAAGCCTCAGGGAAATCTGCTGCTGTTTGACATCATGGGTGCGCAAACGCATTTTCAGCCCAAAGGCACGCCAGGTGAGGAAGCCTGCCAATTGTTGATGGCAGATTTGCAAAAGCAGGGAAAGAAGCCCTTTTATATCCCCCTGGGGGCATCCACACCGCTGGGCTGCCTGGGCTATGTGGAGGCTGTGGCGGAAATTGCCCGCCAGGCCAAAGAGCTGGAGGTAAAAATTCGACATTTATATCTGGCCACCGGATCTGCCGGAACCCAGGCCGGGGCCCTGGTTGGGGCGCGGCTGTACCTTCCGGAATGCCAGGTGCACGGCGTGTCGGTGATGCGCAAGCAAGAGGAATTGGTTCCCCAGGTTCTTGCGCTGGCACGAGACGTGGTGGACATGCTGGGGGCGGGGCTGCAAATCAAAGATAATGAGGTGCTGATTCACGACGATTATATCGGGAGCGGCTATGCTGTCCCGACGCAGGAAGGCCTGAACGCCATCCGCCGGCTTGCCCGTCAGGAGGGCATCCTGCTGGATCCGGTGTACACCGGAAAGGCGATGGCGTGTTCCATTGACCACTTGCAAAGCGGTGCGCTGGACGAAGCTTCCGCTGTAGCCTTCCTGCACACAGGCGGCAGCCCGGCCCTGTTCGCTTATGCGGACAGTTTTACAAGGAGCAGTTAAATACAAAAGAGGACAAGGAAAGCCTTGTCCTGAAGTTGAGAAGATTCACATATGCGTTATAACAGAATAGACGCTGAAATGCAGATGGGTCACCAGATCATTCCGTTTTCTTGAACACCTTGAGCAGCTTGCCCAGAGGCGTGATGAGGAAGGCCCCGGCCAGGGCGGTGAGGATCAGGATATAGCCCCTGATGGCGTCCAGAAACAGCAGTTCCCGGCTGCGCAGGCTGAGGAGGCTGTTGGCGGCTGACTGGTTGTTCCAGAAGGTGGCGGCGATCTCCTTGGGCTCCACCAGGATGGCGGGCACCCATTCGGGGAAGACATACACCGGGGCCAGCAGCTGGGTGAAGGAAAACACCAGCAGGCCCACGCCCGTTAAGTACATCAGGAAGATAACCAGGCCCACCCCCAGGTAGCGGTGCAGCAGGCGCTGGGCGTATTCCACCTTGAGCCATTCCCGGGTTTTGGCAACCAGCCGGGCGGATTGCCGGGCGGCAAAGCGCAGCACCACCAGGGCGCCGGCCATGCCCAGCAGGCACAGCAGCACCCTGAGGGGCAGGCTGGCCCGGTATTTCTCCTTCACCAGGTCGATGGCGTTTCCGCCTGCCTGCCACTGCTCCAGCACCTTGGCCAGGCCGGTCCGGGTGCCGCTGCCGCCTTTGGACCGCATCTGGACGCTCATCACCTCCCAGGCCGGCTGGGTGGCAAAGGCCTTCAGGGGCACCATGAGGCCGTATTCTGCCCTGTCCCCCACGCTGCGCTTGTGGCGGGTGACCCCCACCACGGTAAACTGCTGCCCCAGCATCTGGAACACCATGTTCACCGGGTCCCCCTGGCGGAACAGGGCGATGGCCAGGCCTTCGTCAATGACGGCCACGGGCTTGCCCTCCTCCAGGTCCTCCTGGTAGAGGAGGCGGCCGGACAGCAGCAGCTTCGGGTCCAGGGCATGGAGGTCGCCGTACAGGGCGGTCAGTTCCCCTGCGGCGGCGTTGTCCTCGGTGGCCTGGCTGACGGCGGGCAGATGGGCGCTTAACACCGCCGCGTTCAGGTTGTCCCGCTGGGACTCCACCAGTTCATCGTAGCTTGCCAGGAAGCGTTCAAAGGGGCTGGGCTCCTCCCTGGCGGGGGTTTCCTCCTCCTGCTCCCCGCCTTCCTGGCGGGCGGGCCTGCCCATGAGGTTGCTTTGGGCCGGCACGAAGACATACTGCAGCAGGGAAGGCGCGCTGTTTGCCTGGATGACAAACAGCACAATGAGCAGGCTGATGAGCACCAGGAAAACCGTTCGTTTAATCCACATATTCCATCACGACCTGGCCGTCCCGAACGGCACGGTCCTCTTTGTCGGCGATCTGGTAGTAGCTGACCTCCTCCGCCACGGCCACGTAGCGGTTGCTCTTCTCCAGCACCGTCACCGGCTGCTTTTTCAGCACATACTGGGAATTGCCCAGGATGCCGCCCCAGTTTTGCTCCACGGTGAAGACATAGCTGCTGCCGTCGGCATCGGTGCGCACGGCGCTGGCGGGGAGGAGGGTGGTGGTGCGGGCGGATTTGTACACCAGGGTCAAATTGGTGGGGTTGCCCATGAGGCTGGAGATGCCGCCCAGCTGGCTGATGATGTTTTCGGTGAGCTCCACCAGGGCATACTTCCTGTTCAGGGCCTCGGTCTTGATTTCGGACACCGCCAGGTCCTGGCGCAGGCTGTCAATCTCCACCCGGGTGCCTTTTTCGATGGTCTTCTTCACCTCGGTGATGTCCGCTTTCAGTACCGGCACCTCCCCCTCCTTGCTGATGACGAAGAGGGGCTTGCTGCCGTCGTAGCTGTCGCCGCGGTTTAATTCAAACTTGATCAGGTAGCCGTCATGGGGCGCCACTACCTCGTTGAGGCCTTCTGACAGGTGGATGAGGGCGATGAGCTCCTGGTTCTTGTCCGTGAGGGCGGCCTGCAGCTCGTTGATTTTTTTGATGTAGTCAAAGACCAGGTCCGGCGTCCTGGTAATCTTGCTGTTGCCGGTGTAGATGCGCCGCAGGTCCATGAACACGGCTTCCGAGGCCATGTAGGCCTCAAAGGCCTCCTGCATCAGGGCCTTCATCTCCTGGGGCATGTCCGCCAGGGGCGGCGGGGTGGGGGTGGCCCGCATCCCCGGCCGGGGGGTGGCCGCCGGCTCTGTTTCCCGTCCCCAGCTAAGGACGTCCCCGGGCAGTTCATAGCCGATGGCCGTGGCCCGCTCCTCCACTGCCAGGCGCTTTCCGTGATAGGTTTCCAGGGCCTTGAAATAGCTGGCGTAAACCTGGTAATGCTCGGAATCCTGGGCCAGGCGCACCTGGCTCACCAGGTGTTCCCCCAGGGCCTTTACCGCGGTCTCGTGCTCCTGACGGGCTTTTTTCATTTCATCCGCCAGGGTGGGGATCTCAGCCTTGGCCAGCAGGTCTCCCTTCTTGACGAAATAGCCCTGCTTGGCCAGCACCTCCGTGAAGAGAAGGTTCAGCTTCTTGGCGTTTTTCACATAGATTTCCTCGCCCTGGCTGAAGCTGAGATCGGCCGAAACCGGGATCTTTTCTTCCAGCTTGCCCCGGGTGGCGGAAATCCTCTGAATCTTGGGGGTGGTGATGGTTTGCACGGTGCGGGAAAAGAACATGCTGGCCAGGAGCACGGCCACAAACACCACCAGCCATTTCAAGGTTTTGTTTTTCTTCATTGCGCCCTCACTTCATGTCACTGAGCTGGATGCCCAGAAGGATGTCTTCCTGGAAATAGGAGTAGATGAGCAGCGCCGGCAGGATGTACAGCGCGGCGGCTGCAAAGACCACGCCCTGCTCCGATGAACTGAAGGTGTTGAACATCACCGACAGGGGCATCAGGTTCTGGGTGTTGGACAGGTAGATCAGCGGCTGCTCCACCAGGTTCCAGCTGTCTGCAAAGGACAGGGCCGCCGCCGCCCCCAGGATGGGTTTGGACAGGGGCAGCACCACGTGGAAGAAGCTGCGGATGGTGCCGGCACCGTCCATGAGGCCGGCCTCCATCATCTCGCTGGGGATGGAAATCATGAACTGCCGCACCAGGAAGATGTAAAAGGGTGAGAACATGATGGGCAGGATCACCGCCCAGGCGGTGTTCATCAGCCCCAGGGCCCGCATGGTGAGCACGCTGGGGGCCATGGTGACCTGGAAGGGCAAGAGCATCAGCATTAAGATCATGAAAAACAGCAGCTCCCTGCCCTTAAACCTGAAGCGGCTGAGGGCATAGGCCAGGGTGGGGATGAACACCACCTGGCCCAGGAGGATGGCCCCGGTGTACTTCACCGAGTTCATGAACAGCTGCAGGTAGACGGGTTTGTCGATCAGCAGGTCGTAATACTGCCGCAGGGACACCATGGCAGGCGCCAAGAGGATGTCCA
>ERZ764778.2096-NODE-2096-length-18410-cov-32.188668_pt1 | contig 18410 bp, 18 predicted proteins | sample MGYA00374951_ERZ764778 | MGnify/ENA primary metagenome ERZ764778 (study PRJEB28918, sample SAMN05720193) | bioreactor metagenome | isolation source: Anaerobic biogas reactor | place: USA:Washington, USA | collected 2015-08-08 ...
TGAATCCGAAACGTATCTTCGGCATCTGTGTCCTGTTCGTGGCGCTGCTACCCCTGCCCGCCTGTGCTGGTGATGCAGATACCCTTGCCGGGACCATCGGGGTGCTCACCGACTACCAGCGGGTCCCGGGGCTGGACGACGGGGCGGCCGCAGACTACATCGCCGGCAGGCTGGAGGAGTATGGGTATACCGTGCATGAAGAGCCTTTTTTCGTCGAAACGGACGCGGGACCGGCCACGACCCGGAACGTCGTCGGTATTAAGGATGGCTCCGCTTCGGGGATTGTCATCGTATGCGCACACTACGACGCCTACGGTCCCGACTGTCCGGGAGCGGACGACAACGCCGCCGGGGTTGCCGTGATGCTTGAGGTCGCACGGGCGCTCCGGTCGGAGCCTCTGGACCGGTCGGTCTGCTTCATCGCCTTCTCCGGCGAGGAGGTCGGGCTGCAGGGGAGCGCCGACTGGCTGGACCGCCACGCGGACCTTGCCGGGGATATCATCGCGGCCGTCAACCTCGACTGCGTTGCACGCGGCGACGAACTCCGCGTTGAGACCCTCCCCCAGTACCACTGGATACTGGACACCGTCCCTGAATCTCCGGCGATCAACCATCTGATTGGATCGAGTCTCGGGGGCGACCACTGGCGCTTCTGGGAGCACCATATCCCCGCCGCCCTGATAACCGACAACAGCGGCTACACCCTGCGGCATACCCGGAACGATACCCCCGAGACCCTGAACCTCTCCCTGGCGGCGTCCTGCACCGAAGCGGTGACCGGCATGGTCCGGACCCTCGCCGCCGCAGACGACACGACACCCCCGGCAGTGGAAGGGTCGGTCGAGGAGGACGGGACGATCCGGTACACCGTCTCCGAACCCGCGGTTACGCATCTCATCATCGATGGGACCGACTTTGGCGTCCTCGCATCAGGGCAGGTCATCCTCCCGCCGGGCCCGCATACCGTCCGGGTCATCGCCTACGATGCGGCCGGGAACCGGGGCGTCCTGGACCAGGAGGCCGACGTGCCCGGTACCGGCCGCGACACCCCCGGGTCCGACCATCAACCAGGGGGCATCAGCATCCCCTGGAAGCGGACGGAAGAAGACCGCGAGAAGTATGGTATGCAGCAGTACGGCATCCCGTTTGTCTCCCTCTCCTACGACGGCCCGGGAGAGGAGGAGATCAGGACCCGAGCCGACGGTTACGTGGACGGCATCCGGATCTCCGGGCTTGAGGGGGGTCATACCATTATCCATGCCCCAGGGCTCCACCGCTACGAGGTGGCGGCGGTCGCTGGCGGGGATGTCGTAGGGCATGACGAGACGACGTATCTCGTCAGACGAATGTATGACGACCCTATGCGTTACTACATCCAGAACAGCGCTGTGCGGGAGGCACAAGCCCCCGAGGACCCGCTCCCCCTAGTCCCGGTCGCATGCACGGTCGCCGCCTCGCTCCTTGCCGTCATATACCTCTTCTCGCGGAGGCGGTAGGCAGAATGAACGATCATATGACACACAAGAGGTAATGATATGGCAGCAGAACGAGTCTTCACCGTGGCCGGGAAGGAGTTCACCGACCACCTCACCAGCCGGAAATTCCTGGTGATCCTTGCGTTGCTCCTGATGTTTGCCCTGCTCGGCATGCACCAGGGGATCGACCAGTACAACAAGAACCTCGAGTCGTATAACCAGCAATTGCAGGAAGCGGGAGATTCCGCAGGACCCGGCATGATGCCTGAGCGGCCGTCGATCCTCTCCGTCTTCGGGTATCTGGTCAGCTCCCTGATACCGTTCGGAGGAATGCTCGCGATCGCGACCGGGTTTGACCTGATATCAAAGGAGAAGGAGTCCCGGTCGCTCAAAACCCTCCTCTCGCATCCGGTCTACCGGGACGAGGTCATCAACGGCAAGGCGCTCGGCGGGGTTGCGGCTCTCGGGGTTGCCCTCGTCACCGCGTTCGCTCTCACTCTTGCCGTGCTCCTCGTCTGCTCGATCGTGCCGACGGCGGGCGAGGTTGTCGCGATCGGGGTCATCGGGTTTGCCTCGCTCCTCTATCTGCTGGCGTTCTTTGCCCTTGCTCTCGCCCTCTCGGTCGTCACAAAGGAGAGCGGGCATGCGGTGATCTACGGCCTGGCGCTCTTCTTCGCTATCGCCTTCCTGCTGCCGACCTTCGGGACCGTTCTCGGGGACGTGGTCGCTGGCGACCCGCCGCAGAGACCAGAGATGCCGGTGACCGTGGACGGGCGTCCAGTTGATGAAGCGGTATGGATGGCCTACGAGGAGGAGTGCAGGCAGCATACCGGGGAAATGGAGGAATACCGGGGCAGACGACAGGTGGTCACTGATACGGTCAACCTCTTCTCCCCAATAGTGAGTTATCATGCGGTGGTCTGGCCGGTCGCCGATCCTTCGGGTATGCCGCCGGAAGATGCCGCGGGCCAGATCTGGCGGGGTGTTGCGGCGTTGGTCGTCTTTTCGTCGGTCTTCTTTGCTGTCGCCTACGGGAAGTTTATGCGGATGGATATCCGATGAGGGCGGAGAGCGGCCCACCTTGCGCGCATCTCCCCTCTAACGAGGGGCCGCGCCAAAGACGGGTCAATGGTATCGCCGGATCTCGATATCAGCGGGATGTGTACAGGGTTCAGGTCGGCGTGTGTTCTCAAACCCGTGAGATGGTGATCAGGGTCGGTTTCGACTGGAGATCGGCCGTCCCACTCATGAATCAGACTGTTCACTGCTATTTTGGGAGATCCGGCGGGCCTGAGCCGCGACGACAATTCAACGCGATGGAGAGAAACGTTATGGGGAGCAACGCCGAAGTCTCGATCGGCGATACCGCACGCGGTATCCCGCGGGGGCCGGGTGTCTCGATTGGCGTCGTGCCCCGACCCCCACCGCGTGCCCGGAGGGCAATAGGGTTGTGGCTGTCATCAAGGATAGTCGTTGCGGTTCTGTGGCCTCCCGGGGCATGCAAATACGGAGGTCGAGTAGATGGAGCAAAGAATCAAAATGCGGCCACTCCCCTTACTCATAGTGGTGCTGTTAATGGCTGCGGTGGTGCCTGCAAGCGCGTACTACTACTGTTGCGCAGAGTGGGGAAATAATTATAGTAATAATCCGGATTTCGAAAATTCAAATTTAGACTGCAACGAGGAAAATGCAAAGGGATTTTTTGAGGTGATCAGATGAATATAAAACAAATTGGGATAAGCGCCGGAATCCTTGCGCTCCTGGGAGTACTCTGTGCCATTGGCATACCCCTGCTTCTCAGCGACGGGCATGCACCCGGCGCTGACCATTCCAACCTGACAGGCAGCATGAAATCGGGGAGTACCACAAACCTCACCTACACCCTCTCTGCTGCGTTCCCATCAACGCCTGAGACGGTCGTCCTGTACCGGGTGGTGGAACCGGAGATCACGACAGAACTCGTCTCAGCGATGGCTGAGAAGATGGGCCTGGAAGGAACGATCCGCGAGTCGCATGACCAGATCCTGCTCTCCGACGACCCCTACTCACTGGAAGTCCATACGAGGTCAGGACGCGTTGCCCTGATCGATCTTCCTCGCTGGATGAACCCAAACGGCAACGATCTGCCGGAAAACCTCCCCTCAGATGATGAGGCGGTCGGAATCGCAACCCGGTATCTTGAGAAGACCGGTCTGATGCCCCCCGGTGCAGTCCTCTCTGGCATCGAGCACCCCCGGATCGTTGAGTACGACGAGAACGGTGAAGAGGTTGGCATCGCCTTTGAGGATGTTCAGGTCTCCTACTCCCGCACAATCGACGGCCGGCTGGTTGTCGGCTCGAAACTGACGGTTGAGATCGGCGACGGCGGGGATATCCTGAACGTCTACAAACTCTGGAGGGACTGCACCCCGGAGAAGGAGATAGCGGTCATTCCGCCGCAGGAGGCGTTTGAAGAATTAAAGGCCGCCGGGGTAGCGGCTGACACAGAGGGCCAGACCGTGGTTATCACCGGGATCGAACCTGGCTACTATGAAGCATCGGCGATGGATGAACCTGCCTACCTCATCCCGGTCTACATCTTCACCGGTGAGGTGCGGGATGGGACCGCGAAGACTCCGTTTGTCAGGTATATCCCCGCGTGCCCTGACCTTCGGGAGGAGATCCCGGCGGTGAAGTGACCGCCCCGGTCACCTTCTATTTTCGGGGTGAGTGCGTATGAAGAAGGTTTTGTATCTTGTCATCGCCTGTGTCGCCGTGGGTGCGCTGATCCTGGTTGGAGCAGATGTACTCTCGAATCCAGGCCTGCAAGGGGCCGGTAAGGAGATGCCGGGGGAAGTTCCGGAGAGCCAGACGCCTTGTTCGGCAGACGGTCCCCGGGAGGATACTCCCTACATCGAGATCCATCGTGCAGGGGGCAGGAGCGTCTTCCTCTATCCAGATGACTCCGGGTATCCTGCCATCGAAGCAGAATGTCGAGAGCAGATCCAGAGCATCTCTGGCCAGTATAAGATGGGGTTCTCGTCGGCGGAACTGGAGGCCATGAAACAGAACGGCACCTACGTCGCGATGAACTTCTCGGTTCCCACGACGTTTGAGACAAGTTATCTCGTTGGTGGGTTGCTGAAGGTGATCACGGTAAACGAAGCGATAATCTTTCTCGATCTCGAAGGCTATCCTGAGACCATGATCATCACGCGGGCTGATGATAAATCCGGGGTCTGGGACACATCACGCAACCGCAGGGAACTCCGCGATCTGGTCGCGCCGGTTATGCAGGAGTCGTAGAACCCGAAGGATAACGGCTCGGATGCCTGCAGATAATTCTCTCGGGAAGGAGTCGCGAACGAGGGAACGCTGCTCTCACCAGCAGGCACGATCTCCGGCTCGGGTCCGACCTCTCCATTACGGTGGATCGTCTGTTCGCCCGGCACTAGTGGAGCATTTCATCTAATATTGTCCATGCAATACCATCTCACGCGAAGGGCGCGAAGCCGCGAAGTTCGGTTGCTGGGCGGCAGAGTCCCCTTCGCGTTCTTCGCGTCTTCGCGTGCGGTGGCGATCGCTCACCCCGCATCAGGACCCGCACCATAAGGTGAAACGGTCCACTGGTCGATTTTGGTGCGGTACATGCCGAAACCCGGTGCGCCGGCGTACACGCATCACCCCCCACCGCCACCACCGGGCCCGGTAATCGCCCGGGTTCTGCAATCCCCGGCAATTCGTCCGGTTACCGGTCCCTGGTACCGTTGGCTCGAAGGGGGGCGGTGAGGGTCAATTTCCACTGGAGATGTCCCTCCCCATCCATATTACCAACATAAACCTTCAATTTGACGATATCAACGGTTCCAACCCCCCGATGACAATTCAACGCGATGGAGAGAAAGGTTAAGGTCAGGGACCTGGACGTAATGCGTGGTGATCTCATGAGCGTAGCGAAACGCAGTGAGTACGTTGCAGAAAGAATGCTTCTTGTCGTCCTGCTCATCGCACTCCTTCTCGTCCCCGGCGCTACGGCCCGGGCCTGCATGCCTGCCACCGGGATTGTGGTAACGCCTGTCGCCGACGTCGGCGACGGCGTGGAGGTCCAGTCGATCGTCGGCACGATACACCCGGGCGAGTACCAGACCATCGAGAAGCCGGTGCCGACAGGTGTAAGAAGCATTGTGGTCAACCTTGACTGGAGCGGGCACCAGCATCCAGGAACCGATTTGCTTACCCTGACCATAACCCTGCCGGGGAGCGCCGCGCTCGGTCCCTACCATGACGGTGCCGACGGGAGGACGGACGAGAAGATTGCCCTCACCCTCTCAGGGTCCGATTCCCTGCCGTCGGGCACGTGGAAGTTCCTGATCTTCGGGGAAGACGTTCCGGAGGAGGGAACGGAGTATACGCTGAATGTCATCTATTACTACTGAGGGGTGCCGGGCCTCCGTAGGGGGCTGGACCGTGCACAGGGCAGCTCTCCTGCTCATATTCCTGGCCCTGCTCCTCCTCTGGAGCCCGGCAGCGGCGAAGATCATCGTCGAACCAGGCCCCGCCGAACTCCCTACTGATGGGATAAACGTCGACGACGAACGGTTCGTGCCGGTCTGGCAGGCCTACTCGCCGTTGGAATTCCTCACCATCCTCCTCCTCATCCACTGCCCGCTCCTCGCGATGCCCTTCGAGATCATCTGTTCAGCTGGTGTCCTCGCGTTCCTCGGCTACCGGACCTCACGCTGTCCCCTGGACAACAAGAAACGGTCCCGGATCTACGCCTGCATCCGGGACCATCCCGGGATCACGCCCACAGAGATCGCCCGTGCCACCGGGATCAACCGCGGGACGACCCGCTACCACCTCTCCCGCCTCCGGGAGGCCGGCCTCGTCAGCGCCGTAAACCGGGACGGCAGGGTGGGCTACTTTCGGCGTGGTTACGATGCAACCTCAAAGACCATCTGCTGTCACCTCAGGAACAATACCCGCCGGGAGATCCTCGCCCTGCTCCTCGACGACCCCGGCATCACGCAGTCAGAGATAGCCGACGACACCGGGATCTCCCGCTCTGCGGCTGCCTGGCACCTGCAGAGGCTCGATGCCGACGGGCTCATCGAGTCTGACCGCGACGGCCGGGCGGTGCGCTACGCGCTCACGGATGAGGCACTCGAGATCTTTGTGGTCCTGGAGCGGGGAGATCACGGCCGGGCGTGCTGAGCTCGCCCTGGTAGGGGACCGATATCGTCGACTGATGACTGAAGGCCCCCTCCAGGCTGAACCGGTGGAAGTGCGGGGCGCTGGAACGGGAATAACCCCGGTTTGCCCCCTTCGCCGGCGGGTCGTGGTGGCCCCCTCCCGGATGAGGGGTTATTGAGACGGTCCCCCTGAAAAACACGGCTTTTGAGGTATGGATGAAAGTGGAAGGAGAGGTATATTACAAAAATTATCTGCTATCTCAATAATTTCGTCAGAAATTCCTCACGGGTAAGACCGGCCTGCCGAATGATCGCCCTCAACACCCCTCTACCAAGTTCTTCTCCCTGATGATCAGGGATAACAATACTCCTTCCATCAGGATGTTGCAGAATGACATGACTGCCTTTCTGCCGGGCAAAAGAAAAACCAGATCCTTCCAGTACCTTTATGACCGCTTCAGCCTTGACAGGTCTTAATTTCAATCCTCTGAACCCCCACAAACTCTCGTAACTCATCTGGTTCAGGAGATTCATTGACTTCAAGGTAGAGCGAAATTGCCTCATCAAGCCGCCTGATTAACTCATCATAAGTCTTTGCCTGTGTAAAGCATCCCGGCAGTGAGGGTATCGAGGCATAGTAGTACCCGTCCTCGTCTTTCTCTATAAGGCAATTGACTTTCATACTAATTTTATAATATAGTTTTGCGGATTAAATATTTATCTCGCAGGATCCCACAGTTGCAGAACTCTCGAAAGTCCCTATTGTTTCCCCCGACACACCTGGAAAATGAGGTCCCCCCTCACCGAAACTCCTCGATCCTCCATCCCAGGTAATCCCTGATGACCGTATACGCAAGTTCCGGCGGGATCGCCCCCCGCTCGGTGATGATCAGGTCGATATACTCAGCCGGAGTCACATCAAACGCCGGGTTCCTGACCCGCACAAACGGCAGCCGCTCAGCCTCCTCCCGCGGCAGCACCTCGGTGGGGTCCCGCTCCTCGATCTCGATCTTCTCCCCGAGGATCGTCCGGGGCGCAAACTTGTAGGTCTCAGCCGCAACAATGACGTTCGTCCGTGCCTCGTTTGCGGCGTGAGCAATCTGGGCGGTCCCGATCTTGTTCACGACCGCACCGTTTACCGCGATCGCGTCGGCGCCGACGATGACCAGGTCGACATCGTTGATGAAGTAGCGGACCGCCGAGTCGATGATATAGTTCGTGCGAATACCTGCCTCGTTTAAGGTCCTGATCGTGATAAGCCCCTGGCCCCGCGGCCGCACCTCGGTCGCGTAGACCTCGATCTCCTTCCCCTGCCGGTGCGCCTCGAGGATACACCCGAGCGCCGCCTCAGAGTTGCAGTGGGTCAGGAGGACGTCGCCGTCAGAGATATGGCGTGCCCCGATCTCCGCTATCCACTCAACCGCATGCTCCGAGTGCTCGATGAACTCAGCTGCCCGCGATAAAGTCGCCTCCCGTGCCGCCTCTACAGACTCAAATGAGTCCAGGGCGCGCATAACATACCTGACGGCGTTCGGGAGTGAGACGGCGGTCGGGCGGGTAGCAGTGAGTGTCGCGGCCGCCCCCTGCATCTCTCGTTTGAAGACCTCAGGGTCAGATACATCAAGATTGCGGGCGAAATCAGCCAGCGCCTCCACCGCCGCCCGGGCGATCCTGCCGGCCCCCCGGATCTCCATCTTCTTTATGTTTTCTGCCGTCTCACTCAGTAACATAGATCTTCATTCAAGAGATGACCAGAGACTACATAGATTTATTGACGTGAAAACAAATGTCGGTTGCCGTTGTATTTGATAGCGCGGGCACACTTCTCAGGACCTACCGCGTAGCACGCGATCTCGTCCAGGGTGAGATGCTGACCGAGGTTGAGACAACAACCCTCACCTTCGCGGCAGAAGGCAGGATCCTCGTCCTCCTCCACCTTCACTCCCGGGACGTCATCGATGCGCCGCCCGGCCAGTACCTCTCTGACTACCTCCAGGAACGGTCGATTGGGTTTGGGGTCTCCTGCTCCCGGCGGATCATCCCCGCAGATGATGTCGCAGAGATCCTCTACACCGACCGGCAGGCCCGCATCTGTGATATGCAGGCCTGCATCAGGAAGGTCTGGAGCTGCTGCAAGCAAGAATCGATCGTCGCCATGAACAGCGGCGTCATCCTGAACGTGGACCTCTCCGGTGTCGAGTTCACGGTGACGACCGGGGGGAGGCCGTTTAGCGGCGCACGGGACGCCATCAGCGAGCTGCACAGGATGGGCGTCCCTGCATATATAGCGTCGGGGGACCGCGTCACCAAACTCGAGCGGATGGGCGACTACCTCGGTATCCCCCGGGAACGCATCTACGGCGTCGCCACCCCCTCGATGAAGGCCCAGATCGTGGGAGAGCTCCAGGAGCACTATGATAAAGTTGTTATGATAGGGGATGCTATCAACGACCTGAAGGCCTTCCAGAAGGCGGATCTGGCAATACTCACTGAACAGCAGTCAGACTCGAAACCTGGTATCCTCTACGCAAACACCGATCTCGTGATCCGGGATGTCAGCGAGGTGCCCGGTATCGTGGCGGAGCTCCTCAAGGATACCACGGAGACCGGGAAAAGTGCAACAATATAAACTCTAATATGATACCACGAGAAGATTAGTTTAACGAGGAGCTCAAGATGACCCCACTCATTACGGTTAAGAACCTCTGCATGGAGTTCAATGGAAACATTGTACTCAACGATATAAATTTCGAGATAGCAGAGGGCGAAACAGTCGGCATTATCGGGAGAAGCGGGGCCGGCAAGACCGTTCTTATGCACCTTATGCGGGGCGTGGACCAGCCCCCGTCGAGAGGTTCGATCATCTATCATATCGCCGCCTGTGATGCCTGCGACCACGTTGGTGTCCCGAGCGAGGCCGGGAAACCGTGCCCTTCCTGCGGCGCGGAACTCAAACCGGTGGATGTCGATTTCTGGACGGAGGAGAGCGCACCGATGAAACGGCGGATCATGCGGCGGACTGCCATCATGTTCCAGCGGACGTTCGCCCTCTACGGCGACGACCGGGTGATCGAGAACGTCTTGCGGGCGCTCGACGATATCGGGTACCCGGGCGAGAAGGCAATCGGCAGGGCCGCCGACCTCATCGACCAGGTCAGGCTCTCCCACCGGATGATGCACATCGCCCGTGACCTCTCCGGCGGCGAGAAGCAGCGGGTGGTGCTCGCCCGGCAGCTCGCCAAGGACCCGTTCATGCTCTTTGCGGACGAACCGACCGGCACCCTCGACCCCGAGACCGCAACGCTCGTCCACCGGATGCTCACCGAGAGCGCACGGATAAACGACATGGCGATGGTGGTCACGTCGCACTTCTCAAACGTCATCGAGGACGTCGCCGACCGCGCCATCCTCCTCGAAGACGGAGAAATCCTGGCTATCGGGGCGCCGGACGAGGTTATCGGCCGGTTCATGCAGGACTACAGCGACACCGCGCAGTACGAGGCGGCGGAGGTCGGTGAGAAGATCGTGGTCGCCAGGGACGTGGTCAAGCGTTACCTCTCGGTCGACCGGGGCGTGGTCAGGGCCGTCAACGGCGTCTCTTTCGATGTCAACGAGCAGGAGATCTTCGGGATCATCGGCAAGAGCGGGGCCGGGAAGACGACGCTCTCCCGGATCATATCAGGGATTCTTGAGCCCACCAGCGGCGAGATGAACGTCAGGATAGGGGACAACTGGGTCGATATGACAAAGCCCGGTATCGAGCACCGAGGGCGGGCGAAAGGCTACATCGGTCTTCTCCACCAGGAGTACGACCTCTACCCGCACAGGACGGTTCTTGATAACCTCACCGACGCCATCGGCTTAGAGTTCCCGAAGGAACTTGCGATGCGAAAGGCGATCATCACCCTCGGGATGGCCGGGTTTACGCCCGAGAAGAGCCGTGAGATCCTGGGCCGTTACCCTGACCAGCTCTCCGAGGGCGAGAAACACCGGGTGGCGCTTGCCCAGGTCCTTATCCGCGAGCCCCTGCTTGTGGTTCTTGACGAGCCGACCGGCACGATGGACCCCATCACGAAGATCGACGTGAAACACTCGATCCTCCACGCCCGCGAGGAGATGGACGAGACGTTCATCGTGGTCTCGCACGACATGGATTTCGTCAGGGATATCTGCGACCGGGTGGCCCTCATGCGGGGAGGAAAGATCATCAAGTTGGGGCCGACCGAGGAAGTGCTTGCCCACCTCACCGAGGACGAACGGAAGGTGATGGGGGCGGGTGCCCCCTGAGGTGTGGATAATGGAGGTTCTTCTGGACGGGAAACTTGTTCAGGTTCCGGAGGATTCCCGGCTTTCCGACCTCCTCCCCGACCGGGATCCCCGGTTCAGCGTCGCCGTCATCAGGCCGGTGCTCGAGGAGGAGGCTGAGTCGCAGGAGGTCAGGTTTGTCACCACGGCCGGCGATATGGTCGTCGAGGTGGCGGATCCGGCACTGGTCTCCCGGATTTTTGCGCCCGGACTTGCTGAGAAGCTCCGGCTGCACTGGCAGGACCGCTACACCGCCGCCTTCGGGCCGTTTGAGTCGGGCGTTCGGCCGGCACGGGAGCCGGGCCGCTACGAGCGGGGCGACGTCATCCTCGGCTGCGGCGGCTACGACCCCGCCCGGTCCTATCTGATATTCTCGCGTATGCGGCATACCGCCGATCACGGGGCCGCGGCGGACGGCGGCGTCATCGGCAGGGTCGTCACCGGCAGAGGGCTGCTCGACCGTATCGGGACCGGCGACCGGATCACCGCGGTCGAGCGGATACTCAGGCGTGCCGACCGGTCGCACGCGGTCGTCACCCGGGACGGGGACTTCCCGCTCGAGGACGGCATGCAGGTCGTCTCCTACGTGGAGGCCGCAGTGCAGGGCTGGGAGAGCGGGAATGTCGATACCGGGGCCGCCCGGAGCGTCGAACACTTCCTCCTTTCCGTGAAAGAAGGGCGGTTCCAGGTGGGCCGGTCAACCAGCACCCATGTCGTCGATACGCACCTGGTCCCCGCGAAGGTCCCGCTGGAGTTCTCAGGTCCAAGGCTCGAGGGGGCTGTTACTGTCAGGACCGCCGGCAAGTCCTCCGGAGCGGTCTACATCTACACGCAGGGCGTATCGGCAAGCGCGGCGCACACCGTCGTCGGACAGGTGGTCCACGGTATCGAGCTCGTGCGGTTTGCCGGTGAAGGCGACCTCCTCGCCATCAGGGCCGAACCAGAGAAGCTTGATCTGATCGGGTTTTCACTCGCAGAGGCGGCGGCGGTCGCCGCCCGGCGGGGGGTCACCCTCACCAGCGACGAGACCGGGGGAGACCGGGTGGTGGTCGGCCAGACCCCGGCGACGACGCTTGAGGTGCTCGCCGCAGGAGCGGTTAAGGTCGCAACAGAGCCGCCCGGGGCCGTCATCAGCATCACCCTCGATGAGGCGGCGGCGCCCCGGTCGGTCACGATCTTTCGTGAGGCGACCGGGCTCAAGCACCACGACGTCGGGAAGATGCCGCTCGTCTTCAGGTTCGAGGATGTCTCCCTCTTCAAACCGAAGATCGGGAAGGGTATCGGGATCATCCCTGAGAACGTTCCCACGGGTGAGGTGCCAGCGTTCACCCTTGCGATGACCAACGATTCCCGGCGGGGCGCCGGCATGGTCGGTGTCCGGGCCTCGGCGAACGCCGAGTTCGGCCCGACGTCCGAGCCGCTGACGGGCACGAACATCATCGGGAAGGTGCTGGATGCGGAGAAACTCGAGCAGATGCGCGAAGGGACGACGGTATACGTGAGGGAGGTGAAGTGATTGGCTGAGTACACACCAGGCTACGTCGGCACAGTGACCAAATACGTCTTTGTCGAGTCCCCGTCCATGACCCCGGGCGAGCTTGCGCTCAGGGCATACGAGGTCTCCGAAGGCGTCCTGATCAAGGAGACGTGTTTCGGGCTGCAGGTGACGGGTGAACCTGAGGCGGTCGACCGCCTCATCGCCGAGATCCGCACGTTCGACCCCACCCACATATTCGTCAAGGACCGCGGTTTCCCGCCCGGGGATCCCCGGCGGTGCCGGGCAAACCTCGGCGGAGCGAGGCCGGGCTACCTCGGCCACGAGCGGGAGTTCCGGATCCTCCGCTACATCACCCGCGGCCTTGAAGCCCTTGAACGAGGGGAAGAGGTGCCTGAAGCGGCACCGGCACCCGGGAAGAAACCCGGGCTTGATATTCAACGATTACAAGAACTTATTGACGAGGAGTCCTGAATTCAATGGCAAAGGTGTTTATCTACCCTGCAACGAGCCTCATTCTCTCTGATCTTGTGGCCCGGTTCGGCCACAAACCGCTCGGTGCAGCCCTCGGTATCAGGGAGCGGATACAGACCGCCGGGATCGACTCCCCACCCCTGCAGATCACGCCGGAAGAGCCGAAACGCGGCCTGAAGTACGCGGCCGTCGAGGTGCCGTCAGGCGTCCGGGGGCGGATGGCGATCTACGGCCCCCTCATCGAGGAGGCGGAGGCCGCGGTCATCGTGACCGACGCTGATCTTGCGTTCGGGTGCATGGGGTGCGCCCGCACCGACGAGTTGATCCTCTTCTCCCTGCGCCAGAGCGGTATACCGATCCTGGAACTGAAGTACCCCACGAATGAGGAGGAAGGCGTGCAGTTCGTCGCCGCCATCAAGAAGTTCCTCGAGAGTCTCCCGAACGGAGGTGAAGCGTGAGCCGAAAGGTGCGGATCGCCCAGCTCTCCTGCGGGCCCGAGTACAGCGGCGTCCAGAAGGAGATCTACGATGCCGCCGAGGCGGTCGGCGCGGAGGTCTTCTTCCCCGATATCGCGCTTGCCGACGTCGAGCGGGCGGTCGATGCGTTCGGTCTGGATGTCCGGAGCGCCGACCTCAAACTGATGATCGCCCGGGGCATGGCCCTCGTGGACGGGAAGGTGGATGCGGACGGGGTCTTCATCGGCACCTGTTTCCGGTGCGCCGAGGCTGCGATCGTCAGGAATGAGCTTCGCCGCTACATCCCGGAACACTCAAAGCTCCCGGTGGTGAGTTACTCATTCACCGAGCGGACGACCTCAGGAACCCTTCTCACGCGGATGGAGGCCCTGACCACCATCGCCCGGCGGAGAGCGCTCCTTGCCCGCGAGGAGCAGACCGGGATCACGATGGGTGTCGACTCAGGTTCGAGCACCACAAAGGCAGTCGTGATGAAGGATAACGAGATCGTCGGCACCGGCTGGCACCCGACGACCGAGGTGCTCAAGAGCGCCGAGAGCGCGGTTGCGGACGCGCTCGAGATGGCGGGCCTTACCCGGGACGATATCCAGGCTATCGGCACCACCGGGTACGGGCGGTTCCTGATCGGCAAGCACCTCGGGGCCGACCTGGTCCAGGAGGAACTGACGGTGAACTCGAAGGGCGCCGTCTACCTCGCCGACCACCAGCGGGGCGCCTCGACCGTCATCGATATCGGCGGTATGGACAACAAGGCGATCAGCGTCATCGACGGTATCCCGGGAACCTTCACGATGGGCGGCATCTGCGCCGGTGCGAGCGGCCGGTTCCTGGAGATGACCGCGAAGCGTCTCGGCGTGGATATCACCGAGCTCGGTCCGCTTGCCATGAAGGGCATGGGGAAGAACGTCCCGATGAACAGTTACTGTATTGTCTTCGGGACCCAGAGCCTGGTGAACGCCCTCGCGGCAGGGAGCTCGCGGGAGGATGTGGCGGCCGCAGCCTGCCACAGCGTTGCGGAACAGGTCTTTGAACAGCAGTTGCAGGAGATCGATATCAAGGAGCCGGTGATCATGGTCGGCGGCACCTCGCTGATCGAGGGGCTGGTCTACGCGATGGGCCAGCTCCTGCAGACCAAGATCATCGTCCCGCCCTACTCGCAGTACATCGGCGCGGTCGGGTCTGCCCTGCTTGCGTCCGGATTTGTCAAGGGAGAGTAGATGCCCCAGTTGAAACAACTCGTGGTCGAGTCGCCCGACGAGGTCGGGAGGGAGGCTTATGAGCGGATCGCGGCCGACGTGCTCCAGGACCTCGACCTGGTCAAGGTGGTCGAGTACCTGCACATCTACGTCGACCCGAAGGTGCCGATCTTCGTCGCCGCCGGGCGCCTGCGCCATATGCCGCGCGCGATCCGGGTCAACGACTTCGCGAACGTCAACATCGGCGAGAAGATGACCGTTCTCGATATCGCCGACGAGACCTACCTTGCGCCGCTGCTCCGGAAACTCTGGGCCCGCTACGGGAAGGAGAACGTCGACCAGCCCGACCGGTTCACCGTCGTCCTCCCGGCGGGGGTGGCAGGGGAAGAGGAACTTGAGCAGATGGTGGTCGCCGACCCGAGCGAGACACTCTATAAGGATGTCATCTACGCGCTCCAGTACATCGCGCCCGAGGGGTTCAAGGTCCGCCGCCAGTATATCAAGGGCGGGAAGTTTTACTACGTGGCAAGCGAGGATACCCTGCCGGGTGATATTGTGGAGACGATGGTCGCGCCGATCTTTGAGAGGATGGGGGTGACGCTGTGACGACGCTGGTGCCGGTGACCTACAAGGGAGGTGTCTACCGGCATGACGAGATCATGGACCTGATCGACGACCTCGGGGGGTATGTCGTGCAGAAACACGTCATGGCCCAGGACGTCGTGCTCCAGTCGTTTGTGCCGCGGGACGATATCGACCTGATACGGGAGGTTGCAAAACCGCTAGCCGGCGAGGTGGCGGAGGCGCCCCTCGTCGGGACCGAGATCGCGGTGGTCAGCCCGAGCCTGGAGATCCACCATCTCCCGCACACCGCCTGCGATATCGCCGAGTACCTCAGGCGGGCGGGAGCGAAGACCAACATGGTCGGGCTCGCGCGAGGGTTTGGGAAGCGGATCGCAAACCTCAACGATGAGGAGCGGGATATCATCAACGAGCACGACCTCGCCGTCTACGCCCTCGGGAACTTCGAGGAGTGTATCAGGGAGAAGCTCCCGGCGATCAGGCAGGGGATCCACGTGCCGATCGTGGTGACCGGGGCTCCTGACCGCGAGACGCTGGTCCGGATCATCGATCCGCCGGTCCAGGGGTACGTCGGGGGGGTCGGCAGGATCATGCATAGGTTCAAGCGCCCCGAGGAGCTCGCGAAGCTCGACGAACTGGTGGAGGAGGTCTCCCGCACCCTGGACGCCCGGCGTGACGACCTTGCGCGTGACCCGCTCTCCGTCTTCCCGCCCCGGCTTATGGCGATCCTCGAGGAGCAGATATACGAGGTCACCATGCTGACGCACCCGACGCCGGTGACCGCCCAGATGGAGGGACTGCGGGTGAAACTCCCCTACGAGTTCTACGCCGACGACCTGCGGGCCCTTGAGGTCGCCGACGGCGTCATGCTTGGGGATATCGCCGACGTCCTGCCGTCACGGATGCGCAATTACATATTGATACGGATTAAACCCTTCTCTGAGACCGGGATACTGGTGTAGCGATGGATTTCGAGAAGATATCCGCGAGGATTGCGGAACAGGGATCGGAAGCGATTGCAAAGGAACTCCTCCGGGAGATTGAGAACGAGTACGGCAGGGTCCCCCTGATTTTTGAACGGATGTCGGAACGTCCCGAGATCCTCATCTCGCACCTCCTCTACAAGGGCGCCGTGGTGGAGACCAGTCAGCTCGAGCCGAAGATCATCGAGTTGATCAGCCTTGCGGTGGGTGCCGCGCTCAAGTGCAGCCACTGTGTTGAGTACCACATGCAGGCGGCGATAGCGAAGGGCGCAACCCGGGCCGAGATCCTGGAGGTGATCCTGATCGCGGGATTGCTCGCGAACGCCGCGGTCCTCGCGGATGCTTACCGCGTGGTGAACGGTTCGGCCCCCTGCCCCTCCTGCGACATCAACGGCACTGGCCTCGATAAGACCTGTTCTGATGAGTGATCGATCCTTAGTATGTGCGGCATCGCCGGACAGTTTGTCCTGAACGGAGAGGAGGCGGATGCGGACCTCGTCGCGGCCATGGCGGAGCGGCTCCGCCACCGCGGGCCTGACGGCGAGGGAACCTGCTTCTCCGGTCCGGTCGGGCTTGCCCACCGCCGTCTTGCGATCATCGACCTCTCCGACGAAGGCCGGCAGCCGATGGCAAACGAGGACGGGTCGCTCTGGATCGTCTTCAACGGCGAGGTCTACAACTACCTGGAACTCAGGGAAGACCTCAGGAATCTCGGTCACCGGTTCGCCACCGCGACCGATACCGAGGTGGTCCTGCACGCCTACGAGGAGTGGGGGCGGGACTGCCTGCACCGGTTCAACGGGATGTGGGCGTTCGCCATCTGGGACAATCGCCGCCGTGAACTCTTCTGTGCCCGGGACCGCCTGGGCGTAAAACCGTTGTACTATACCCTTGCCGGGGAGTCGTTCCTTTTTGCGTCGGAGATCAAGGCGCTGCTCGTGCATCCCGCGGTCGGCCGGAAGCCAAACGACCGGATGCTCTCGACATTTCTTGCGTGGGGGGTTGCCGACCATACCGGGGAGACGATGTACGACGGGATCTTCCAGCTGCGGCCGGCTCACTGGCTCGTCGTTTCGGTCGAGGGCGCCGGGGAGCCGGAGCGCTACTGGGATCTTGCGATGAACGCCGCCTCCGGGGGGGCTGACGACGATGCCGCCGCCCGCGGGCTCAGGGATCTCCTGACCGATGCGGTCAGGCTCAGGCTCCGGAGCGACGTCCCGGTCGGGACCTGTCTCTCGGGGGGGATCGATTCTTCGACGATCACCTTCCTGATCAACGATCTCCTGCGGGCGGAGCGCCTGGAGAGCGTCGGCGACCGGCAGAAGACGTTCTCGGTCTGTTTTGACGATCCCAGGTTCGACGAGAGCAGGCATATCGACACGGTGGTTGCGGCGACGGGGGTCGCGAGCCACCGGATCACTCCCGATACGGAGGGGCTCTGGGAGGATATCGAGCGGCTGCTCTATATGCAGGATGAGCCGTTTGCGTCGCTCTCGATATATGCCCAGTACTCCGTGATGCGGCTTGCGAGCGACGAGGTGAAGGTGGTCCTTGACGGGCAGGGGGCCGATGAGCAGCTGGCCGGATATATCGCCTACCAGATGCCGTATGTCAGGGGGCTCCTCCGGCAGGGCCGGATCCTTGCGGCGCTCCGGGAGGCCGTCGGGGGTGCACGGCACCACCGGTCATTCTTTTCGTGGGCAGTCCGTCAGTCTCTTGTCCGGTCGGAGCGGAGGGAGCTCCTCCGGGGGGACGCGCCCGAGGTCCTCCGGTACGCGGGATCGCTTGACGAGGTGCTCGCACGGGAGATCACGGCCTCGAACCTCCCCCTCCTGCTGCACTGGGAGGACCGCAACTCAATGGCCTTCTCGATCGAGGCCCGGGTTCCGTTCCTCGACTATAGGCTCGTGGAGTACCTCGCGGGGCTCCCGCTCGACCAGAAGATCAGGGGCGGGGTCACGAAGTACGTGCTGCGGCGCGCGATCCGGGGGCTGGTCCCGGACGCCGTCCGGTGCAGGATGGACAAGATGGGGTTTGTCACGCCCGAGGAGGCCTGGATGAAGGACGAACTTGCGGTCCATATCCTTGACCTCTTCTCAACGCCTGAGTTTGCCCGGCGGCCCTACTGGGACGCGGAACTGGTGCTCCAAAACTACCGGGAGTTTCTCGACGGGAAGAGCGAGTACTCCACCGAGTTCTGGCGGATCGCCTGCGCCGAGGTCTGGCTGCGGCAGTTTGATTGACCCGTGATCC
>ERZ764778.2105-NODE-2105-length-18332-cov-79.860480_pt1 | contig 18332 bp, 21 predicted proteins | sample MGYA00374951_ERZ764778 | MGnify/ENA primary metagenome ERZ764778 (study PRJEB28918, sample SAMN05720193) | bioreactor metagenome | isolation source: Anaerobic biogas reactor | place: USA:Washington, USA | collected 2015-08-08 ...
CCCGTCTTATGCCAACCCGTGCGAATATTGACCTCTCTGTATACCTTATCAATTCGCAACTCGTCTATCAGCGTGTTGATAGCATTGTTTCCGTTCCGGTCAGTGCCGATAAAGAGGTAATTGCCAAGCGCTGTAGGTAGCCCCGGATTCTCGATGTAGCATGCTTCGGAGTCGTTTACTACCAGCGACAAGCGGTCAGACTTCCAAGCTAAGGAGATTGAGTCCCAGCCTGTTAGGGTAGATTTATCTGGGCCGTAAACGGCAGTACCTGCGCTTTCTAGGATAGAAAATGATAAGTCATGTAGTTGTGGTGTTTTGCTAGTATCGGTTGTAGATAGCGTTTGCCTGATTTTTAATCTTGCATTGGATAGGTCGGTTCCCGCTGTGATACCTGGAATACTGCCGCCACTGGTGGGTTCCTGCCATGCTCCATAGGTGCTGCCACCATTGGTCGATAGTGCAGTTTCGACCTTAACGGCGGTTCCTGTCGGCGTAGTTTTTGACCATTCAATTTTAGTACCGCCTGCTGGATTTGCACCTGATAGGTCTATTGTTTTCTCACGGGTGCCAGAGGGCTTATAAGGGCCAATTATATTGATGTCATTTACTTTCATTGTAGTAACAGGAGGATAAGTACTGTATTGCTGAAAGGTTAATTTAATTTGCGTAACTTCTGTAGTAGTCCCTCCTGTTAATGTACCTAATAAGGTGTCACCTGCGTAAAAAGTCCATGTACTCCCTTTGCGAACTAATTTGAGAGTGCCAGAATAATTATTATATGTCGTGTTACCGGAGCCAGTATTAAAAATATCGGCACTCCCTGCCCCAGCCCTTAATATTGTATGTAATTCTCCAGCCCAATTGTCCCGCATTTGGATAAAAGCTATTTCATTACCAGATGAATCAAGTAAACTTATTAGTAGCACTCCTATAGCCCCTGTAATATTATTCAGCCAAGTAACGTCAAAAATGCAAGTTATGTCGCCCATACTAGCCCCAAGAGTTTTTGTAAGCGTTGGGCCGTGAAAACTACTTCCAGAACCATAGTTAGCAGCATAAAACGAATTTCCATCACTTGCTGCCATTCCTTCGCCACCCATTGTCCACCCTGTTACAGAAGAGCAGTTATCAGAAAATACATCTTTTTTTAATTCCAAATCCCCCGCACTTGTGGCCACTACATCTGTAAGAGTACCAGACTGAAAATCGGCTTGAGAAGTCTCAGTATAGCTTCTCGACACCTTATCTGAATCAGTAATATACAATTTTCCATCATTAGCTATTCCTGCTTTTATGCCTTGTGAATTATCGGACTTCGGTAAATCCACCAACACCGAACCATTACCCGATTCTGCAAGGTTTTTAGCTCTAAAATTAATTGTGCTCTGATTCGGAGACAGCCCCGTTGTTGGGGCTTTGAGTACGCCGAGACGAGTTGAATATATTTGCCATTCCGAAAGTTCATAATAAGCACCTGACACAACCGCACTAACAGTCATGCGAACATATCGTCCTTTTATCGCTGTAAAAGCGTGCTCTACCCAAGTGCTATAAGTGGCATTTCCTGTTTTCGCGATAACTACAACTTCTTCGCCTGCAAATGCTCCTGTTTTCGAAATAGCAATAGTATAATCTTTGGGTAAATTTGCTGTGTTTCTATTGTTTATCCATCTAACTTTGTTGATACTGAACACGCCACCTAAGTCTATTTGATGCCATTGCGGGAATGCTGCCCCACTTGCACTAGCAAAAGCCGTACCTGCTCCGAAAACAATACTACCGTCTACCAAGTTATCAGGGCTGTAGGCAGAGCTATACATACTTGATGCTGACATACCGCTTTCTTTGCCTGTTGACACATCACCGTCAAAAGGAGTGGTCACTTCAACCGCTTGCCCAAAACAACCCGCATCAAAATTAGCATCCCCTATAGCCGCCACGCCCTTGTGACTGTTCAAGCTCCCATCAAAGTGCCAAAGGCCCAAGCAGTCAGAGTCTACGCCCATAGTTGCGGAGGCTGAAGGGTCAATCAACGTAGGGTCGTAGCCGGGGGCGAAGGTGGTTTCGGGGCCAATCTGCACCAGCCCAGCGTCAATTATTCCTGCCGTGATAAGGTCAGCGGTGAACCCCGAACCATCACCAAAAGTACGCCAGTTCCAGCCTCCTTGCCCATCCTTCTGGTTAGCAATTGCAAAGATTCCCCCACCCAGTTTCATGGCTTTTGTGGCTTGGTCATAGGTTGGGGCATCAAGGATTAGTATGCCATCCTCTCCCGTCTGAAAGACAAAGGACTGAGTATTCTCTATGGCGTTCTGCAGGACTGATATTTTCCCATCTAGCCACTTGGTGTTGAAAGGCCGGTTCGCCATCTCATTAACTCGCCGGGCAGTATTGATTGTTGCCTCAACGATGGTCGGCGCGAAGCTCCCCAACACTACTTTAGTGTTCGCCGGGTCAAGCGGGTCTCTTTCGATGTCAATTACCCGGGCCGATACTACCAGTTCCGGGGTAAATTCCCGGTCAATTACTCGAACAAGGTCACCTTTACGTACCTTCTCGTGCTCATATCCGGTCAACTGCTCCAGGCTAACTACATCAAGGCGATATGTGACCCGCGGTACCTTCCGCCGGGCCAGTTCATCTCTGGTCTTCTGCAGTAATACCTCCGGGTCGGTCTCTTCCTCATCAACAAAAACATCAAATCTATGTCTGCCGTTCCTACCCCATCGGGATAGAGCATCATCGTCACCAATCCATTCCTGACCGGCTGGCTTGTCCACGGCCACGACATTGGCAAAGGTCAACCTGCGGCCATAACTGCCAGAGTCAAGCTCGATGCCTTTGCCTCTGCCATAAAGAGCAGTCACGACCCCGGAGGAATCCACTTCGCGCTCAATACTCAGGATGTCCTTGCTATAGACAAACTGTTTGCCAGTATCAGTGCCACGCTGGGCTAAGAGATCAACGTATCGGGTGATTACGCCTCCCTGGATTACGCATCTCCAATTAAGTTCGCCATGCCAGGCATTGGCTACGTTCTGCACAGCTGAGAGGACAGACTCATAGTAAGCAGATGTTGAGGATGCGCCCAGGTCGTCAACGATACCCACCTGCCACCGGGTGCCTTCCAGCATCCCGGCTAGGGCAGCAGTAGCATCAGCTGAGGGTCGCTTGTCGGTGACGATATCATCTAAAAGCTCATAGAAGATGTGCTCACAATAAGCTGTCCTAGTCATGCCATCGCCGTGAACATCTACCAAGCGTTTGATCTCAAATACCTGCCAGTAGCTATCAAGGTCACGGAAGGCTACCAAGTTCCCCTCGACTACATATTCATTGCCTACAGGAATGGTAAACTGGAAAGTATTCTCGCCATTCAATACATCCCGGTGGATGGCATCAAAAAAGCTGCCCTCGGGAAGCGTTGTTATCAATTTTTCAGTTGAATCAAAGATGTATAACATTACAGCCACCTCGGTGTATATTTTACCTTCGCGGTGCATCTCCCGGTCGGGGAGATGCTTAGAGTGTTATTGCCAACTGCAAGCTCAAAGAATACGCTGTTCTGCCAATCCAGTTTGTCCATGGCCCTGGTGCCGTTTATCAGGACTGCACCGGTACCGGTATCAATCTTAAGAGTATCGTTAACCTCAAAATCATGTACCACCCGGACATATTCGGTACCCAGGGTAACTTTGAATTCACTGGCAACATCCGTGAATGTCGCCTCAATTATCGGTAGGGCTGAAAATGTCCCTGCGTTGGTCACGGTCGCGGAATCACTGATAAAGCTGGCAGTAACCTGCTCACCGTAGGCCAGCGGCTCACATATAAAGGATAGGCCGAATTGCCCCATCCTCCCAATATGGTCGAAGTCCACCGCTGATGCTAGTTTGGCTTTATATGTCTTTCCCGTTTCATCGTCGAAGCTAAGGCTGGCTCTATCTGTGGTGTTTAGCCAGGCGGCTATGTCCCTTGCCTTTGTTCGTATGTCAGCCAGGCTTGAACCAACAAAGGCGCAATCTAGTTCAATGCGTCTGTCTGCCAGCTCCCCGGGAAACAATATGCTCCCGTTCCTGCCCGGTACCTGCACGTAACGGTCGTTGGGTTCGGGGAGGAGTTGACGGTTTTTGGAGCGCATGACTACGCCATGAGTTGAACAGTGAACCCCGTTAAAAGTAAAACCTATCATCTCAATCCCCTCCCTCTGGCGTTAGTCTGTTGCAGGTTATAAAGTTCCCTGGCTACCAGCTTAATGTCGTTGTCATTTCTGACATAAAAAGTATTACCCGTTATCAGTACACCCTCCGAGGTTGCTACATGACTGCCTCCCATCGCCTGCCGGAGCGCATCCGCTATCAGCCCCGGCATCTTGTCCAAAGGAATGACTACCTCGGTGCCAGCCTCACCTACGCCGATTATTGAGGGTCGGTCAAAGATGCCACCCGACTTGTACCAGTTCAGATCGAAGTCGGGATAAGGGATTCTGATGTCTCCGACTGATTTATATTTAGTAGATACCGATATGTGCGGAAGTTTCGGCTTTGGTATCTCTATCCGCATATTAGCAAAGGCGTTTTTAATCGTGGTTATGATGTTCATGATGGTATTCTTTGCCGACTCTATCGGGCTAGTGATTGCGGTTTTGATATTATTCCAGACCTCACTGGTTTTAGCTTTTATGCTATCCCAATTTTCTGCGATTTTCCTACCCAGCAACACGGCCCATCCTGCAGGGCCTACAGCTATCAATAGGATTTCGTCTCCCCATTTTTTGAAGAAATCTTTGATGTTGTTCCAGGTATTGACCAGCCACGTTTTCACGTCCTCAAAAATGCGCTTCACATTATCCGAAAATTCCTTGAGCAACGCTTTTGACTTCTCCCCGTTCTCCTTCCACTGTTTATACAGCAGGACAATAGCTGCTACAAGCAACCCGATGGCTGCCACTACAAGCCCTATCGGGCCAGTCATAACAGTAAAAGCTGCGGCAAGGCCGGGTGCGGCTATAACGATCGCCCCTATTCCCTGCAACAATGGTCCCATCAATGCTAGCAAAGCGGCAAAGGCAACGATGGCCACCTGTAACCCCTGGGGCATGTTCGCAAAGCTATCAGCCATTTTCTGTAACGGTGGCACAGCCTTTTCTATCAATGGCACTAGTTTATTTAGTGCGTCAAACAGGGTCGTCGCTATCGGTTCAGCAGCAACCATTACTTGGTTCTTTAGCTTCGCTAGCCCTTCTGCCCAATCGTCCGTCTCATCTGCTACGCCGTTGATGGTTTCCTTGGAGTTCATTAGCTCCTGGACCAGTGCCTCATACTCCAGTTTGCCCTCTCGTATCGCACTGGCCATAAGCGGGCCTGCCTTGCTGCCGAATATCTCTATGGCTAACTCTGTGGCCTTTATGTCAGAGGGTGCGCCCTTGATCTCGTCAAATAGCACCTGTAATGCTTCGTTGGCGTCAGACACGCCATCTTTTGCCATGGTCACCAGGGCTTTATTCAGGCCCACCATCGCCTGCTCAACTTCTACCCCTGCCTTGTCAAAGAATCCCATCAAAGCGGCAGAGTCATAGAAGTCAAAGCCCATCTGTTTGAGTGCTGGGGAGAATTTGACCAGGTTCTGCTCAAGCCGGTCTATGCTTATGCCGGTGGATTGCGCCACCTTGAAAACATAGTCTAAAGCGTCTCCATAGTTCTCCGTCGGAACCTGGAACGCCTGGAAGGCTTGGCTGGTTTCTTCGATGATTTTGCCTAAGTCTCCCTCGGTAATCCGGGCGAGGTTCAAGGTCTGGACAGACAGATCTTGTAGCGCCTGTCCTGATATCCCCAACCTGGTGTTATAGTCAGCTATGGCGGTGGATACTTCATCGAAGCTGGACGGGACCTGCGTTGCAACCTTGCGGAAGTCGTCGTTAAGTTCTTCAAGCGCTTTACCTGTCGCGCCCGTGCCGATTCGTATGTTGTCAAAGGCATCATCGAAGGTCTTTCCTACCGCAACCATGCCGGCTCCGGCGGCTGCCAAGGGCACCGTGACATATTTGGTCATAGTTTCCCCGGCAGACTTCATTTTCTGTCCGGCATCCTGGAGTTTTTCACCCAGCGACTTGGAGGCCGTGGCAGTATCTTTGAGTTGTTTCTCAAAGCCTTGTAATTCCTGCTCGGCCTTTGCTACTTCACGCTGAAAGGCCCGGTATTGTTCCTCGCTTATTTCGCCTTTAGTAAACTGTTCGTTTACTTGCGCCTGGGCTACTTTGAGCCGGTCTAATTTCTCCTTGGAGTTCTCAACTGCTTCTGCGAGGAGCTTTTGCTTTTGGGCAATTAAATCAGCGTTGCCCGGATCCATTTTGAGAAGTTTCGAGACTTGTTTCAATTCTGATTGAAGACTCTTGGACTTTTTGTTTACATCCTCAAGAGATTTATTGAGAGGTTGGGTATTACCGCCAATCTCGATTGTAATTCCTTTTATTTTACCTGCCATATACTCACCACCTTAAAACGCATCAAAATCGGCCTGTGTGGCCTGTCTTACTTCGGTCTCTTCATCGTTGCCGGTATATATCTGCACAAATTTGAGTAAATCTCGTACCCGAAATAGGTTCATTTCCTCAAATGTTAGTCCGGTTTTCTTGCCCATTGCCAGTAGTTCCAAGTCCATTCTGTCTGGCTCGGTGTCAGACGGTTCTCCGTTACTTTCGGCCTCCACGAAAAAAGCCGTCGGTGGCCTCCTCGATCACCGCAGTCATGATGTCGTTGTCTGCGAAGTCGAAGGACTCCATGTCTGCTAGCCAGGCTTCAAAGCTGGGAAATCCTTCTGGCTTGTCAGCTTTGTTCATTGCCCAAATCAGTTGTAGCATCTTGATAGAGTCAAACTGGCTAGGATCGTTGGCCATCTCCTGCATAGAGATAAGATCGCCAATCAGATCAGTCTTAAATTCCTGGCGATAGTAGAGTAGGGCCAGGGGCGTTGCCCTGACCCTTATGGTCTTTTCGCCTATCGTAATTTCACGCATAGTTACCCTCCTATGCCGTTGCCTTTACAACCAATGTGTAGGTCACGCTGTTACCCTTGGTAAACTCAACAACTATTGGATAAGTGCCGTCATCTTGGGCTGTTATAAATGTTTCATCAATTGTCACTATCAAGCCATTAACCGTCAAACTAGCTCCAGGCACCGGCAGTCCACCAAATAGCACATTCTTGACTGTAGGTGCAGGGGTGCCATCGGAGGTAGTTGTAAGCACAACGGGGGCGGCGGATGCTTTAACAAAGTCAGCAGGATCAGCACCCTTGGTATTGACTACAGCGCCCTTTAAGTAGACCCCACCAAAGAAGTTGATATATGAAGGGTCTGAACTGGCCGGCAGGCTGGCCTTGACATGGTATGTGTCCGTCGCCGGGGACGCAACAATATTCAGCGTCTCGGTCTGTGGCTCTATGTTCTTGGTTTTCGTGCTACCAGCAACATCGGGCCGGGCGGCATTCACTTTGTATAAAACGTGCCGGGTGGCTTTAACGTCGCCGTTAAATTCAAATAACAAGGCAAAGTTCTTCGGTGTTGCGCTGGAGTTCTCAATATAGGCACCGTTGGCATCCAGTTCTTCCAGCATTACGTCTTCCCTGAAACTGTCGGGAATCCTCGCTATTTCCAGCGTGCCCTCGTATCCCTGGTTGGTGTTGGTGCCGAAATACAGCAAGTCATCTGCGTAGAACTCAACTTTTTCGCCCGCTGGCGACAAGCTGATATTCACTGCGCCGGGAATTGGTTTCGGTGTTGCGTAGTGTACGACCCCGCCAGCCTCGGTTATAACGGCATAGTGTACGTTCTTGAGCCCGTACTTAATTTTATTGCTCATCATCAATCCTCCTTAAATCTCATAAAGGACCTGGTAGAGATCCTCACTGTCAATATAGGTTTCGGTTTTGTCCCAAAATATGTCGTTCGCATCAAAAAGACCCTCGATCAGGGCTTCTGACGTTGGGTCTTTGGTTTTAGTGTAAAGCTCCACCTGGAAGTTCTTCGCGGCGGCATAAACTTTATTGTCGGCGCCGAAGTTGGTGTTATAGCTGAACAGGTAAACCATATAGGGCGGGCTCGGCGGCGAAGTGAAGTGGTGATACGCCACCGGCAGGTTGGTCGTTTTTAACAGTGCAAACAGTGTCGCCTCATCCACTCTTGATCGCCTCCTCTACCTCACGGGTAAATTCCCGGATCACTTCCTCTTCAGCTGGCCGGACGTGAGGTATCCCCTCTACTCTGCCCCCGCCTACTTTTGCATGGCCATGTTCCAAAAGATGAACCAATCGATAGTATGGCGCCTTGGCATGAATAATTCGTTTATGAGGCTGACCTACTTCTGGCTCGGTTTTCATCGTCCAACTCTTGGCATACTTGCCGTATCGTTTCGGTGATGTTTGTTTGAGCCGCTTGACTGCCGCCTTGCCGACCTTATCACTGCTGACGTTGACCTTCTCAACCACATCCTGCGAGTATTCAGCCAAGCCCTTGGCGATCTCGGCCGCCAGTTGGTCAATGTTGACATTCGCCATGTTACCACCCCACAAACACAGCGAGCAGGGCGGCCTCATACGCTGCCTTGTCGCCTGGCGGCATAATCACGTTGGGATCGTCCAGGATAGTCTCCACCAAGTCCTTGAGATCCTGCACCAGTTTGTGATCAACCAACTTTGCGCTGCCGGTTTCGTCAGCTATGATCCGCTCACAGGTCAGTCGGGTTTTGTCGCCCCGCTTCTCAGTGCGGATCACGTTGTAGCCTTTTCCGTCATGCTCCAGCTTCGGCTCGTCCTGGTATTCATAGGAGTAGATTTCAAACTGTTTCTCAGGCTTTAGGTCGGCCACGGCGGCGTTATAAAACTCGCTTTGGCTGACATAGTATTCGTTAGCATAGACTGTGCGCTCGGTAGTCGAAGCGATCTGGTTGCCTATAGCATCTTCGGTGATAATGACGTTGATTAGTTTGATTATCTGATTATGTCTCATGGGCTCACCACCGCCGCCTCAGTATAGTCAACCGACAATGACAAGTGCATCTTTAACATCAAGTAAGCCTGTAAAAACCTCTCAGCATCGGGGTTGTCATAGCCATAGTGGGCTTTACAATAGGTCGTTATGGCCCTCTTAATAAGTGGGTCTGTGTCTATTGCTTTGTCTGCTGCTACTCCAGCCAGTTTAAGGTCATCAATTGCTGCGCTGATCAGGTCATTTATTTCTCCATCAAAATCAGTTGTGGTTGCGGCTATCCGCAGAGCCACCTTTACATCGTCCAGGATAGCCAATTATGCCACCCCCTTATTTTTTTGCCTTGGTCGATTTTTTGACAGGCTTGATTACTGCCTCGCGGATTTCCGGTTCCACTATCACGGCTGTCTGTATCGGCTGTTCATACCTACCGCCAATCAGTCCCATGCGCCGAAGTTTGGCGGCGCGCCAGTCATCAAGTTCGATGGAGCTACCGACAGCCTTAAACCCGGTTAGGCCATCATTGAAGGCTTTAATTACGATATATTTCATAGGCTACCTCCCTAAAAAGTTAACAGGGCATCGGACCTTATCCAGTTCGCATCATTAATCGTATTATCAGCGGTACAAAGATAGATTCTGCTTGCGTCCATTACGATTTCGCCTTCATAGCCCGGCGTTCCGTCCTGCCCACCAACAAAGTCTTGACTTGCTTCTGCCGCTACCAGTGGGTCGTTGCCTGTCCCAGATGCCACAGCTGTTACTTCAGTCAATGAATCAATAGCAGCGGCTACCAAACTAGCAGTATTCTTTGTAGGTTCTAAGGCGGCGGCTGTTTTGCCTAGTGTGACCGTTATCACTCCTGCGGCAATGTCGGCGGTCATAGCGCAATCATCTGCCCCAGCATCGCTGACTATTATAGCTAAGTCATTCCCCGCAGCCCCTTTTACGGCAGCAGTCACAGTGACTTCGCCATCCTGCCCCGCACCTATGGTCTGGCTTGCGGCTTTGGCGTTAGTTGGAGCAGCAGCCTTTCGCACACGCTCAGCCTTAGTAGCGCTGTCGGCGGCTGTTGCTCTTGTGGCTGTATCGGCGTTCCCGGTTACGTTTCCAATAATATCTACAGGTAATACGGTTATCCCTCCCGGTGGTATCCTCAGCAATACGCGTCCGGTCTGCCGGTTATAGACTTCCAAACTTTCATTTTTCCATCTCAGCTGAACCTGCTCATTGTCATAATCGTCAACCAAGGATACAAGCCCCTGCCGGATTAGTTTAGCTCCAATTTGCTCATTAGCCTTAAATCTATCACCGGCAACATGGGCTCCGAATGTTTTTAATGCCAAATATGTGTTCGTTGTTCTCACCTCCTGAGATTAAATATGGGGGCCGTAGCCCCCATTGAACTTAAGCTTCGCAGTCGTATTTCTCAGCTGCTACCTGTTGTCCAGGTGAATAACGAGGGTCAAAGATTGCAGTGGTACTGCAAGTAATCGCTGCACTGGTAGTAACCAAACAGCCTATGTGGTCAAATCCACCAGCAATATCCAAATTAGAGGCGTCAACCTCAACAATTGCCTCGAGCGCGGTAGCAATCGGCGTGAACACGGCGGACTCATCACTAATTGTGATTGTGGTTTCGCCGGGTTCGTCAACGGTCAGGTCGATGCTATTTCCTGCACCATCGGCAGCAGTCACGCCAGGAACCCCATAGGTAGCATCGTTGATACAGGATATCAATGCGGTGCAGTCTGCTGCATCATTGCCACTGGCAATGAACTCACGCTTAGTAGCATCAGTGGCGGCTGCTCCGGTAAAAGTAAGTCCATTAATAGTAATCACGCTGCCAGCCGCCGCATTAGCCAGAGTCACGTTGGCGGCAATGACTTTAACTGGTACAGTTGCGGTGGCCGCATTATTGGTTATAACTTTGGCCCCGTTTCCAGCCGAGTCAGTGGCCTGCATGGTCTGGAGTGTCATAGTCACAGCATCAGCAATAGACGCGGCAACCCCGATAACATGGAAAGCCACACGATAGAACCCTGCCATAGAAAAAAATTTATGGGTAGTGCTGGCCCCGCTCACGCTGACAGGCACCATAGCATTAGCAATTTTAACTTTTTCAGCAACTAATTTCATTTTGTTAATCCTCCCTTCCCTTAATCCAAGACCACAAATGGGCTTACAGTGGAAACGCCATCGCGGGCAAGCAACGGAGTGCTTAGCCAGGGCTGACCGTCAACATTCCAGAAAGCCTTTATGATAGTCCTGTTCTGGGTAAACAGCGGATGTTCGGACATTGAAATACTGATACCGGATCCATCCTTGATCAAGTAGTAGTTGAGGTCAACCAGAATCAAGTCACCTTCTGCTCCCAGGATTGGGGACTGGTCGTTGAGTAAGAACGGAATACCTAACAGGGTGCCTGGTGCGCCTTCGCGGGCATTGGGTTGCCATACCAGATTCTGCCCAGCATCAACCATCGTCATTAACTGTGGCAAGCAGGTCTGAGAACCAATCCATGCCAATCGCCCCCCGAATTTAGCACGGGCAAACATATTGACAACATCGGTATAAGCTATCTGGTTAGCACCGGCGCGGGCTACCTGGATGGCGGCAGGATGGCCGATAATGCCTAAAGGCTGACCTGCACCGTTACCGGATAGGAAAGCATCTTCTTCAGCGGCAATTATAGCCTTGCGAAGTAGACTAGATACTAAAGCGCCAGCAGCCGCACTGTTGCGGAGCAGTTTGTCGGTTACCACTACATGGGCGGCCACTTCGTTTGGTTCCAATTTTATTTCACGGAAAGCAGGTTCGGTTTCGGGTTTCTGCGCTCCTTCAGCTATCCATGTTACCTGAACGCCAGCGTAAACGCCGTTGGCACCGCCTTGGTCGAGTGCCGGGATGGTAATAGCTGCATCTGGAGGATCCCCAGCAGGGATGACTTGAGCTCTAGGACGGAATATAGCTGCCTGATCATCAACCATTTTAATTTGGTTGGAGAACTGCTCGGGAACTATAAATCCACCATTCGCACCAAATCCCATATTCATAAAGCGTTTCTGGGTCTTATCGCTCATTTCTTTGGCCCGTAAAGCCTGGTCATGGGGATTGTATTTCACGGTCTGCAAAAACTCCCCAAAGTCACGGAACTCCTGTTCCTGTGAGGGGTCGGGAGTCGGGTCAGCTTTCCTCGGCTGAATGTTTATGGATTCAAACATACTGCGCCGTTTTTCAATCTGGGCCTTTTCGTCGCCTAAGTCGCGGAGTTCGGTTTCTAAAGCATCTAAATCAATATCGGTTGCATCACTTTCTAAGATACTGCGGATTTCAAGCATCCGGGCTTCAATTTCATCTATTCTTTTCAATCTTTTCAACCTCCTTAATATGTTAGGGTCTTTAACAACAGGGCTCTTTTCCTCGCGTTGAAGCTCTCCAGCTCCTGTGCCCTCTCCAGGGCTGCCATCCTCTCCCTCTCCAGATCAAGGACTTTTCGCGCGGATATTGAAGTAGCGTCATAGGCCGGTTGGTCTACGGCAGCCACGTCAAATACTTTATCAATCTTGCGGACGTGCCATGTCCGGGTCTCCTTGTCGAAGGACTCCTCGCGGATAGTAAAAGCGAAAGACATTTTGTCAACGGCACCGGCTTTGATAAGAGTGTAAAGGTCCCTCGCCTGCTGGATGTCAAACAGCTTTGCTCTTACAAGCAGGCCATCAGCATCCTTAGTTAACTCCAGGCTGCCGCCCCGGGTGCGGGCCATAACGAACAGGTTGTCGTTATGGTTATAGCGAAAAACGACGTCCCGCATGTCGGCCTCATCCAGCGCCTCCGGCTCGATTACCTCATGATACTCATTGCCATTCATCTTAAAAAGGACCGTTGGTTGGTTGAATACTACCGCCCGGCCCTCGACTATCATCTGGTTTTCTTCGGTTATAATCGGACTAAGGTCTGCAAACCGCAGTTCCTTTCCTTCTCTCTTAGGTATCTGGATCGTCAACTGGATCCTCCTCCTCTCCTAATTGGTATTGACCAGCCTTGTCTGCGTCAACTACGTTTAGCGTCTGGATGCGTTTGTCGCCTCCCTCAACCGGGGCCAGATTGAATATTTCCCTGCCCTCGTTGATGGTGAACAGTCCCAGGGGCGCCAGGTCTTTTAGCATCTGCACCTTAGTCTTAGTCGAAACATACTGCAGCCGGTTAGCTTCAAATATGATTTCATGGCCGCGGGTGCGCTCATTTGCTGTGAACAATTTATAAGTAAACTCCAGGCTCAACTGGACGGCCAAGGGTTCCAAGGTTGATTCATAAAATGAGTCCCAATCCTGCTCACTGTAGCCGCCGGTAATGATTTTTTCATTTACGCCATAATACCTATAAATGTTCTCTCGCAATTCCTTCATCTGGGCGGCGTCTACCATTAATGGCTGGCTTTTCAACTCAGTATAGTCGGCTTTACTGTCCAAGGCCGCAACACCGCCATTGTTCTGAACCACAAGATATTCCTCAACGAACCTGTCCCGGTTGGCCTTAATGTCAGATTCTTTAAGGATGCCCTGATACTTGAGTATTCCTCGCAGGCTGGCCGATGTCTTGACCGCCTGGCCCAGCCCCTCGTTGGTAGTGTGTATGGCCTCCAAGGTGTTGTTTATTGATTTATTGCTCTCGCCCAGCAGGTCGTTCTTGTAAAAGTGTCTGCGCAGATGGATGATTTCATCGTAGGGCAATATAATGCTGTCATCCGCGAACCAAAACTTGATGCCTATCTGCCCGTCCTGTAGCTCGATAAACTCAACCTGGCTGGCAACTACCGGCCAGATCGCCTTTAGTTGCTGGCCTTCCCATACTGGATAGGCGTAGGCGTTATTGTCGATCATCAAGGCCGTGACCATTTTATACAAAAAGTCATAAGTCGACATATTGGGGTTCGGCCGCACCTGCAGGACCCGCTCCACCTGCCCCGCTACCGGCTGGATGTCTTTACCTGTCCGCTTGATGTGCTTGGGCTTGAGTTTTGCGGCGTTACGGGCGATGGCATCAACCGCGCCCCGGACAACATCAGCACTGTATGGGTCATTCCCCCAGGTTGTGAATACAGCATTGTAGCCGTTAAGCAGCTTTAGCTGGTTATAAATTGTGTCAGCTCTGGGCTTGCGCCCAAACATCATCTGGAATAAGCTTCTGCGTTCCAATCCATCACCACCCTATCAGTCCTTTATAATCCTCCATGTTGTTCTGGAGTACTGTATATGCAATAAGCAGCGCTACCGCTGGGTCTATGCGCTGGCGCTGATGCTTACCTTTGATGGGCCTTATATTTTCATTCTTATCTACTTCAATAGCCACATTGGTCAGGGCCCACTTCATAAGCGGGTTGTTATCGTAAACAATATCTTTACTACTTAGGTCGGCCCCCAACAGCTTCATGGGGGCGCTTAATGTCTTGGCTCCCATGATTACCGGCAGTAGGTTGTTTTTGTTTTTGTACCCTAACCGGTTCTCCATATCCTCAACCCATGCAGGACTATTCCAAGAGTCATAACCTGTCCAGTAACCGATTATTCCATACTCATCTTTCATTCGCTGGAACCACTCTGTCACATATCGGTAGTCAACTTTGTTGCCTGGGCATAAAGTAATTAATCCCCGCTGTGCCCATTTATCATAAGGTACTTTATCCTCTTTTGATCGTTGTTCAACGGTATCACCCGGCATAAATGCCTGTCCGATTATGTATTTTTTATCACTGCCCGGCTTCATAACGATAATGGCAGCGTAGGTCAGGTCGGTTGTCGCTGAGAGATCAACGCCCCCAACGCCGTAACAGTCGCGCAATTCCTCGATATCAAACGTCTCCTCATTATTCGCCTGCTCAAAGGTCAGCCATTTATCGGCTGTAGTCTCACGGATGTTAAAGTCCTTGGTTAGTACGGTAGGTAAGAAGTTCGGATCATGCTTGGCCCGCTCGACGTTGGCCGCCAACTCCTCATAACTCTTTATGGTACCCAGCCCAGGGTTGGCCTTCTCCCACATCCGGAAGTCTACCCACTCACTACGGTCGTCAAGTTCATAGATAAATGCCAGGAACCGATCATCATTAATCACCCCATCCAGAACCTTGCAGGCGTAATCGTAAATATCGTCAAAGATACACTCTCGGACGAATCCGGCAGTGGTGATCATGTCCAGAAGCGGCTGCTCTCTGGCGGCCATGCTCTGCTTCATAACGTCGTACAGGTTACGGTCTTTAATTGCATGCAATTCATCCATTATGCAGTTATGAGTATTAAGTCCATCAAGACTGTTGGAGTCGCTGGCCAGCGGCTCGAACTTAGAGAACGTAACCGGGAAGTATAAGTCGGTTTTCCTCTTCTTAACATGTTTACTGAGAGCCGGTGACTGACTGACCATATTGACGGCTTCTGAGAATACGATCCGCGCCTGGTCCTTTTTAGTGGCCACCGAATAAACCTCAGACCCGCCTTCCCCATCACCCACTAACATATAATTGCCGGTGGCAGCCTTCTCGGTTGACTTACCATTCTTACGTCCAACACAGGTGAACACTTCACGGCATCGCCGCAGGCCGGTGTCCTTGTGGACGAACCCATAGACTGCTTGGATTTTGGCCTTCTGAAATAACTCCAGCTTTACTGGCTTGCCTATCCATTTGCCTTTAGAGTGCTTACAAAATCTCTCTATAAACTCAATTGGCTGATTGGCCCTTTCAATATCAAACACCCACGGATTACGCGGGTTCTGTAGTTCACTGATTAATTTTTCATACTGTTGGATGGTTCGCTTACAGGCCACTATTTTGCCCGATTGTATCTGCTGCCAGTATTCTTCGATGTAGTTGGTCACGAAGTACCACGCACCCGGTTATGCCTCTTGATGAAATCAATCAGCTCGTCCTTCTCTGGCTCCGGCGTGTTGATGGTGGTCATTCGCATCCGGGCCGCCGGGGTCAACCCCAGATCGGTGGCGTATTTCTTGTAGGTATCGCTGTATTTCTGGGCCACCATAACGAATGGATTGATAACTAGGTTCTTGGCGCCGCTTTTATTCGTGTGGGTACCAACTAAAGTGGTGTCATTTATCTTTAAGGTGGCGGCCATATACTTGGAATAGGCATCACAGCAGATGGCCAGGGCCCCCATGTCCAAGGTGCTTAGTATCCCCATGGCTTTACATTCTTTTATCAGTCGGCGCCACTCTTTCTTTGCTGTCTCATCCAACCAGGCCGGTGGAGTAGTCTTGATCGGTGGCGCTTCGCCCATGACCTTCTCGGCAGCTCCCCGTTTTGTTTTCTCAGCCTTGGTCAAGTGCTTCTTGTTTTTATTTATAGACACAACTTGTCTGGGCATGTGATCACCTCCTCCACTTCGATCTGCCATTCCCACCAGATAAGGTTAGCCCGTGGCTGCACTGGACACGGGTAAGGCCCCACAGCACCCACAGGCGAAAAGTTTCTCTTGGCAAGGGTGTCTATTGCCCCCTGCACTGCTTCATCAAACGTGGCCGCGAATGTGCGCCCCTGAATAAAATATCTACCCACTCAACTCCTCCAGGACGTAAAAAAACCGGCTTACCGCCGGTCATTTATTATTAAGTTTCGTATATACTCGCTCAGGTTTGGTTCACCGTTGGGTTTTATATGTCCTAATTTCGCCGCTTGCTGCTCGGCCTTGGCTTTGATTTTTTCCGGCAGCCTTATAGCTACTAAGGGGCTGGCCATCAAGCCAGCGCCTCATCATAAAATCCTAATGCCTGCCCTACGCGTCCATCGAAGTCATCTTTTAGTTGTTCATCAAGGCCCCAAAAATCTACCAGGTCATGTACTACATCGCGGAGTTTTAGAATATCACCCCTCGCGTCATCCACACCCATTACGCAAATCTTTTCAATCGCGGTGTCCGCTAATACCTTTATAGCTATTCTCGCCTTAGCCGTTGTCATACAATCAGCCTCCTTATTTTTATTAGCTTTACTGTATAACATTTGATATACAATAGTCAAGAGTTTTTATAAAATATTTCTAGCTGATCAGTTCAGCCTTCTGCCCAGTGAAGTTTTCCCAGCGCTTTACGATAACATCGCAATATACCGGGTCTATCTCCATCATGTAGCAGATGCGGTTTAGTTGTTCGCAAGCTATAAGGGTTGAACCAGAACCACCGAATAAGTCCACCACAAGTCCTGCGCTGTGGTTCTTTATTGCTTTTGCAGCTAATTCAACGGGTTTTTGTGTCGGATGTAATTTATTAACGCCATCTTTGCATATCTCCCATATGGTCGTTTCGGTTGTCGGCCCTACGAAATTCAGCTTCTTACCCTTCGGTTTCCAGTATAAACAAGGCTCATGCTTTTGCTTATAGTTGGCATTCAACGCCCCGTAGCCGCCGTTCTTGACCCATATAATCAGTGAGTGAATGTCGCCTACCGCTTCAACTGCCGTGTATAGTTTGCTTGCCTTTGTATCCGCAAACCATGTATAGCATGGCCCGTTGCATATAGAAGCTATTACTGGGATAACTTCTGTGTATATATCATCCGATTCATCGTTTTTAATCATTTGGCGATTATTCTTCTCGACTTCGCCGTCTTTGAATTGCAACCCACCCGTATATTCCACGCCATACGGCGGGTCTGTGAACACCATATCCGCCTTCTTGCCGTCCATCAACCGCTCCACATCTGCCGCTACTGTCGCATCCCCGCACATGAGCCGGTGCCTGCCTAGCTGCCAGATGTCCCCGAGCTTGCTTACCGGCTCGGTAATACCCGCAGTTGCAGCATCAACATTGAAATCATCTTCCTTGACTTCGTCCGTTGTCTGCATCTTGCGGAACAGTTCATCCACCTCATCAGCATCAAAACCAGTAAGCGCCAGGTCCAGATCCGTCCGTTTTAGTTCGTCCAGGAGTTCAGCCAGGGCAGCCATGTCCCACTCTCCGCTGATTTTATTTAGAGCAATGTTTAATGCCTTCTCCTGGTCCTCATCCAAGTCCACAACACTGACCTGAACCTCAGTTTCCCCGGAGTCAATCAGGACCTGCAAGCGCTGGTGGCCACCAATAACATGACCGGTTCTCTCATTCCAGATAACCGGGTCAACATATCCAAACTCTTGGAGTGACCGTTTCAGTTTTTCATACTCGGCATCCCCTGGCTTTAATTTCTTGCGCGGGTTATAGTCTGCAGGTACCAGCTGGTCAATGTTTAGTGTGCGAATCTCCACCGTATCTCCCCCTTTATGTTGAATAGGGACCTCCGAGGTTCTCGAAGGTCCCCTCCCCGGTCCCTGGGCTCTCGATCTAATTTCTTATACCGGGGGGTGTTA
>ERZ764778.2124-NODE-2124-length-18205-cov-3.906501_pt1 | contig 18205 bp, 14 predicted proteins | sample MGYA00374951_ERZ764778 | MGnify/ENA primary metagenome ERZ764778 (study PRJEB28918, sample SAMN05720193) | bioreactor metagenome | isolation source: Anaerobic biogas reactor | place: USA:Washington, USA | collected 2015-08-08 ...
TTGGAGGGCCACGTCGGCATCCCAGAGATCGGCGATCTGTCGGTTCCAGGTGTCAAAGCAGGCGTTGGTCGCCAAGTTCCAGGGTAGGGGTTGGGGGGTGAGGGCCGCGCATCGCTCTCCCAGCAGGGCGCAGGCGGGCATATAGTCCAGGACGCGGCGATCATGCCAGGCGGTGAGGCGTGCGCCTGGTGGACCGTACCCTCCCAGCAGCATCTGCACGCCCATCTCTCGCGTGGTCATGAACTTTATCCAGTGCAGCGCCAGGCTCGGGCTCTGGCACGCGGTGGTGAGGCAGTACGCTACACCGCTCAGTTCGCCTCTGATCTCACCCGCTGTCTCCTCCCCAAAGGGGCCTACCAGCCCTGCAACGGTGCCTTCTGGCAGACGGGCCGTGCGTTGCAGCAGCCAGAGGCCCACGAACGAAGTCCGCAGGATTGCCAGCTCACCCCGAGCATAGAGGGTTTCAGGCGACGAACCTACCTGGCCCAGGCGTGGCACCTGTCCTTGTCGACGTGCGGCGGCCATCCAGGAGAGGGCTTGCTCGCTGGCCGCGGAGCGGAGCGCGGGCTGGGTGCCCCATTCGTTGAGCCAGCGGGCATCAAAGGCACCCAGAAGGCTCCCCGCGGCGGGCATCTGCGTGTCATCGAGGTAAACCCAGGCAGCGGCGGCATTCGGCAGCGCGCTGGCTGGTGGCAGCTCCTGGCAAAGGGCGCCGTCTTCCAGCACGCCCTGGGCGTCCAGCAGGTCGGTGTTTACCAGAGCCAAGCAGTCGCCAGGGTGGGCCGCCAAAGGAACGCCATAGAGGGCTTCGCTCTGCGTGGCCTGGCCGAGAGCGGCTGGAAAGACTCCCTGCAGGTCATATCCCTCAATCTCGATCAGATCCTCGAGGGGCGCGATAATGCCATCCTGGGCCCAACGACGCAGAGGCGTGCCTAGCGGTGCTTCGATCAGGTCTCCCAGGTCACCCGCGGCGGCCAGGGCGGCGAGCCGCTCCCCGAACTGGGGCCAAGGGGTGACGTTGCGCCAAGCCAACTGGGTGCGCGGAAAGGTCTCCCGAAACGCGGGCACCATGCGCTGAGCAAAGGCGTGCCAGCCGTGCCGCATCCCGTCGATGGTGATGGTCACGGTGGGTTCGGGTGAGGGGGTGGCGGGCGTGGCGGGGACGGGCGGCTCTGGCTCGGGCGCCTCGGGGGTGGCGGCTACGATCACCGTCTGCTGGACGATCTGGGTCACCACCTTGATGACCTCTTTTTCGATGACCTTGGGGATCTCGATCTCGCGCGCTCGGCAGCCTGCCAGGGCGCCCATGGCTGCGCCAGAGATGAGGGCTGCCCCCGTCGACAAGAGCTGCCTGCGAGAGACCTTGGCACCGTCCAGCCACGCGGCCGCACACTGTCTCGGATGGTGTCTCACACCGCTGTCCTTTGCTCCATGTGGCCATTATACCATGGCAGTGGCGCGCAGCCAGCGAGTTGACGGACCAATGCGCAGATGGTACAAGATAGCCAGTCTGTGACGACGAAAGGCAAGGGAGGCCATGAGGAAAGCATTGATCGTTTGGGGCGGGTGGGATGGACATGAACCCAGGCAGGTGGGCGAAATCCTGGCTGGCGCGCTGAGGGGACAAGGCTTTGACGTGACCGTGAGCAACACGCTGGACGCCTTTGCCGATCTCCCACTACTCAAGTTTGACCTGCTGGTGCCCGAGTGGACCATGGGCAGCATCACCAGCGAGCAGCTCAAGCCGATGCTGGAGGCCGTCAAGGCGGGTGTGGGCATCGCGGGAGTGCACGGCGGTATGGGCGATTCGTTCCGCCAGGAGACAGAGTACCAGTTCATGGTGGGCGGCCAGTGGGTGGCGCATCCTGGCGGCGACGGCGTGAAATACACCGTGCGCATCGTGGACCACGACCACGTGATTACCGAGGGTCTGACCGATTTCGACGTGTCCTCGGAAAAGTACTATATGCATGTCGATCCCGCCAACCATGTGCTGGCCGTCACCGATTTCGACGGGGCGGACGTCCCCATCGCCTGGACCAAGACCTATGGCAAGGGACGAGTGTTCTACTGCTCATTGGGGCATGTTGCCCAGGTGTTTGAGCAAGATCCGCAGATCCTGGAGATGGTGACGCGAGGGATGGTTTGGGCAGCGCGCTAGGCTACCAAGGATGGCGCTAGAGTCCCAGCGGAGAGGCCCCGATACCCAGCGCCCAGCGAGCCCACAGGAACGCCACGGTAAAGGTGAGGGTGCCGAGCGTGATGACGGCGTCACGCCAGCCGAATGAGAGGGTCAGCAGCTCGGTGTGATGGGTGTCGCTGGCAAAAGCGCGCGATGAGAGCGCTCTGCTGAGGTTCTCTGCCGCTCGCAGACTGGTAATGATCACCGCGACGCCGATGGGCACATAGGCGCGCGCACGGCGAATGAGCCCGCCTCTTGAGAGATCCAGGGCGCGGGCTCTTTGCGCATCAGAGATGGTGTGAAAGCTCGCCGCGATGGCGGGAATAAAGCGCAGCGACATGGCTAGCGCCAGACCGTAAGGGTAGGGCAGGCCCAGCGCGACCAACCCTCGCACCAAAGAGGACTGGTCTGTGGCAAAGAGCCACGACGAGATGACCAGTGCGAGTGCGGCGATGCGTAGGGCCGTGGCCAGCGCGTTGGCTACCGCCGTCGTAGAGATGCCCCAGCCCCAGAGCTCGACGAGATTGGGGCCTGCATGTGGGCCCAGCAGACTGCCTAGGACGATTATGAGCAGCATGGTGGGGGCTGTGATCTGCCAGACCGATCTGATCCGCATCCATGGGATTCGGGCCGAGAACATGAGCAGGTGGGTCAGGAGCAGTACGATCGCGATCAAGGCCACGGAGCGCATGGCCAGTAGCATCACCACGCCACAGATGGCCATGGTCAGCTTGGTCCTCGGGTCCAGTCGGTGCAACCATGACTCGCCTGGACAGTAGAGATCGAGAGAGAGTGTCATGGCCGCCGTCCCAGTTGGGCAACGATGGCCGCGGCCGCCTCGTCCACGGTCATGGCATCGCTCGGGAGGCCCAGATGGGCCAGCCCTTGGCAGAGTTGGGTGATCTGTGGCGGCTCGAGGTCGGCTCGGCGCAGCAGGTCGGGCTGTGCCAGCAGGCTACGGGTGACGTCGTGGGCAAGCACGCGGCCCTGGGCCATCACGACCATCTCTCTGGCATAGCGGGCCGCGAGCGCGAGGTCGTGGGTCACCAGCACGATGGTGCGTCCCTGGCGATGGAGCTCTTGGATGCGAAGGAGCAGGCTCTCGGCCGAGGCTGCGTCCAGGCCGACGGTGGGCTCATCGAGGATCAGAATCGAGGGCTGCATCGCCAACACCGCGGCCAGGGCCACCAGGCGACGTTGGCCAAAGCTGAGCAACGCTGGAGGGTGTGCGGCGTAGGGCTCCAGCCCAAACCACGCCATCGCCTCCTCGGTCCGTGCGCGCACGACGTCGTCGGCCTCGCCCAGGTTTCGCGGGCCAAAGGCGATCTCTTCGCGGCACGTGGCGCAGAAGATCTGGTGATCAGGGTTCTGGAACACAAAACCGACGTGCCGCGCCAGCTCGGCGACGGAGGATCGGCGGGTATCCGTGCCGTTTACCAGTACGCTGCCCTTGGTCGGCTTGAGGAGGCCGTTGAGGTGCTTGACCAGGGTGGTCTTGCCAGCGCCGTTCTGGCCGCAGATGGCTACCCAGCGGCCAGGCTGTATGGAGAGCGTAACGTCGTGGATCGCGGCATGCAGGGGCTCATAGTTGTGCGAGAGGCCGTGGATCTCGATGGCGGTGTCCGTCATGCGGGGTGACCCCCATCGAGAGCCGAGGCGAGGTCCGCTTGGGCCTGGGACGCCGACACCCAGGCGTAGGTAGTCCCCAGTTGACGATTGAGATCGGCGGCGAGCTCTGCAACCGCTGGCCTACCCACGCCCGTCTCTGCCATGATCTGGGCGTCAAAGAACACGCGAGATGGTGCGTCATCCAGCACGATGCGCCCCTCGTGCAGAAGCGCAATGCGGTCCGCTGACTCGGCGGCGATCTCGGCATTGGTAGTGGCGAGGACCATGGCGATCTCGCGCTCGGCGCGGAGCTGGCGGATGGCCTGGGCGATCTGGCGGCGGCCGGCCGGGTCCAGGCCCGCAAACGGCTCGTCCAAGATCAGCAGCCGCGGCAACATGGCGAGGTTAGCGGCGATGGCCACCCGCTGCATCTGTCCACCCGAGAGCTGCGATGGCGGGCGCTGGCGCAGCTCCTCCATGCCTACCAAGTGCAGGGCCCAGGCCACGCGTTCGGCGATCTCGTTTCGGTCTAGGCCAAGGTTGCCAGGTCCAAAGGCGACCTCTTCCTCAACCGTCGGCATGAATAGCTGCGACTCGGCGTCCTGATAGACGAGAGCCACGTGGCGCGCCAGTTGGGCTGTGGGCGTCTGACGTGGGTCCTGCCCCAGGATGGCGATCTCGCCACTGAGCCTTCCCCCCGTGCTCTGCGGGGCCACGCCGTTAAGGCACATGCAAAGGGTGGACTTGCCGCTGCCTGTACGCCCCATGAGCGCCACCATCTCGCCCGCCTCGACGCGGAGGGACACGTCGGTCAGCACGTCCGGGCAAGGCAGCCCGGGCGCGAGCCGAGGATAGGCAAAGGCAACATGCTCAAGCTCTACGGCGGCCAAAGGGTGCTCCTATGGGTGCGCGAGGGTGGAATGGCCTCGCGCAGTAGAGGCTGGGTCTCCGCAGCGATGGTTACAGGCCGTCCTCGTCGGCGCCCGGGCGCCAGCGCGCGATAGGCGGGTAGGCGCGACGCACGGCCAGATAGAGCGGAACGCCCACCACACCACCGGCCAGGGTCTGGAACACGTTGGGAACTATCTCGGCCAGCGCCGGCCCGATGCCGAGTAGCGGGATCTCTCCCACAAAGTAGACCCCGATCATGGCGACAGCGCCCGCTGCCCACCCGAGTAGGAGGGCCGGCATCGTCCCCTTGCGGCCGATCAGCCCAGCCAAGAGCCCCTGCAACCCATGCGCCAGAAGGGTGATGGGCGCGAACTGGGCATAGCCGCCCAGCAGGTCGGCCAGGCCCGCCCCGATGCCACCGGCAACGAAACCGAGGGCGGGACCGAACGCGAATCCGGCAAAGTAGGTGGCTACATCGGAAAAGTTCACATAACCTTGGGTGGCCGGCACGGGCACACGCACAAACAGGGTAAAGACGGTGGTGAGGGCGATCAGCACCGCCGCCAGCGCGATGGTACGTACCTCAAGCTTTTTCATGGTCGCCCGCCTCCTCCTGGTTCCCCGCGCGCATGGTGATCTCTTGTTGCTTGGCCTGTTCCCAGAGGGCGTCCATCTCCTCGATGGTCATCTCCTCCAGGGGGCGTCCCGCGTCGGCTGCGGATCGCTCGATATGCTGAAAGCGTGTCGCAAAGCGTTGATTGGCGCGGCGAAGGGCCGTTTCGGGATCGATCTCCATCCAACGGGCGACGTTTACCAGGCTGAATAGCAGGTCGCCGAACTCGTCCAGACGCGAATCGGCATCGTCGGCTTGCTGCACCTCGCCGACCTCCTCGGCCACCTTGGCCAGCACCGGTTCGGGTGCGTCCCAATCGAAACCGACGCGGGCCGCGCGCCTCTGAAGGGCGATGGCTTGGGCGAGGGCTGGCAGGCCGGCTGGTATACCCTCGAACAAGGATCGGTGGGGGTCGCCACGCTCGGCGCGCTTGATCTGCTCCCAGTTACGGAGCACCGTGTCGCTGTCGTCAGCCTGGGCGTCGCCGAACACGTGCGGATGACGACGCTCCATCTTGGCGGTAATGCCCTGGAGCACATCGACGGCCTTGAAGGTGGCCTCTTCGGTAGCGATCTGGGCATGCAGCACGATCTGCAGCAACAGATCACCGAGCTCTTCGCAGAGCTCGACGGGATCGTCCGCATCGATCGCCGCAAGAACCTCGTAGGTCTCTTCCAGGAGGTTGCCCTGGAGGCTCTGGTGCGTCTGTTCGCGATCCCAGGGGCAGCCGCCCGGGGCGCGCAACCTGGCGATCACGTCCTGGAAGGCGGCGGTCGAGGAGCGCCGCTCCACCGGCGGCACATACAGGGTGGTCAGGTGGTCCAGATCGTCTTGCCAATCGAGCTCATAGAGCTTGATCTTGCGACGCGACGGCACCGGGCCGTCGGCGCCCTGGACAAGTACTACCGGATGATCATCGTGGTAAAGGTTCATCAGCGCTAGCTTGACGTCCGACGCGACCACGCGGTTGTAGACCTGCGCGATCAACGCGGGGAGGTCAGGGTTGAGCCAGGGGTGGTGACTCTGGGCGATCTGGGTGCCGTCGGCGATCTGGATGCCATCAAGGGCGTCTATGCCGAGCGATTCGAGGGCCGCCTCAACAAAGCTCAGCCCCCCGATCAGGCGGACCGCCAGCCCCGCGGCGGGGGCTAGCGCCAGGATGCGCTGCACCGACGACTCGCCTACCAATGGGTGCCCGGGCACGCCGTACAGAACGCCCTGTGGACGGCCGCCCAGGCGGACGACTTCCTGGGCGATGGCATCGTAGACGTCGGCAAAGCTATCGTGCTGCTCATACAGCTCGTCAAAGGTGTGCAACGTGAGATGAGCGGGCAGGTGCTCTACCGTGGGGTGATGCCGCGTTCGTAAATAGAGCTCCTCGGCCAGGCAGAGCGTGTCCCATGCCCCGCGGGTGAGCGCGCGCTCATCGCCAGGTCCAAGCCCGATGATGGTGATGCCCATGCTTCCATCCAGCGCTGCGGGTTGTTTGGCTGTCATGCTAAAGGCTCGTCCCGTTCTCTAGACTAGCCCGCCGAGTTAAAACAGTACCCGATGCCTCGAACCGTGGTGATATAGCGCGGGCGGGTGGGATCCTTCTCGATCTTTTGGCGGATGCGCCACACGAACAGCTTGGGATAGTCGGTCTCGCCAACATATTCGGAGCCCCACACGTGCTCCAGCAGCTCTTCGTGGGTGACCACGCGATCAGAGTGACTGACCAGGTAAAAGAGGACGCGCAGCTCGGTGGGCGTGAGCCCCACCAGCTCGCCGTCCAGGCGGACCTCCCACTTGTCTCCGTCGATCACCAGGGTGTCGTCCGCATAGAGCTGGGTGGTCTCTTTGGGCTGTTGAAGGCGACTTCGCCTCAGGACCGCCTCGGCACGGGCTTCGAGCTCGCGCATGCTGAAAGGTTTGGCAACATAGTCGTCGGCGCCCAGCCGCAGGCCCGTGATGCGATCGCTCTCGTTGCCGCGGGCGGTAAGCATGACGATGGGCACATTGGAGACCTCGCGGATTCGTTGGCAGGCCTCCCAGCCGTCCATCTCGGGCATCATGACGTCCAGCACGACCAGATCGGGGGCATGCTCATGAAGGGCGGAAAGCCCCTCGCGGCCATCATACGCACATACGATGCGGTAGCCGTGGTTGGATAGATAGAGCTCGAGGGCTGTTGTCAGCCGTCGATCATCGTCTATGACCAGGATCGTCTGCAGATCTGGCACGGCAACTCCCCAAGAGCGATTGCTAGACCAAAAACAGTATAGCACATTCGAGAACTATCCCAAGCATGGCGACATCACATCAACTGAATGGCTGTATCTGCGTTGCTCCAGTCGTTGACATGTTTCCCCGCTGTTCCTATAATCGTCGCATTGATCAAGGGCCCGAAGGAGGCGCTCCGATGACGTCAAGCTCTGGAAAGCGTTCCAGCTACCGTGGTGGCGGGGGGAGCCAGGAGCTTTTCCCCAAGTGGATGTGGATCGTTGTGCCCATTCTTGTCATCTTGGTGCTGGCAGGCATCTGGGCCTTGCTGGTGAGTGACGATGGCGAGGCCTCGCCCGAGGGCACCGTTCTGCCGACCCAGGCCGCGGCCGTGGCGACTAGCGCGCCCGAGCGCGAGCAGCTGCCAACCGTGGAATCCTCTGACGAGACGGTGCTGCCGGAGCTCGATGTGACGGCCACGCCGACGCGAGAGGTCCTCCCGCTCAAGACGCACACGCCTACGCCGGCGCAGGTGGCGGCGACACCCACCGAGGCCGAGAGCGAGGCTGGCGTTGGACTGGCCGTGGGAGAATCGGTCAAGGTCGTCAACACCGGTGGCGCTGGGCTGAACATGCGGGCCGGTGCCGGCACAGGCCACGCCAAGGTCAAGACATTGGCCGAGGGCGCGACGGTAGAGATCATTGGCGGCCCCGAAGAGGCCAACAACTATACCTGGTGGCAGGTGCGTGACAGCGGCGGCGCCACAGGGTGGGTCGTGCAGACCTATTTGCAGAAATAGGACTGGTAACGCTGCAACGTCTTTCCACAATGCCCGGCATGGGGTTTTGCCTCGTGCCGGGCGCTTTGGTCTTTGACATGCTGGCCCACGGCAGCTAGAATCGCGCCGTCGCTGGAGGAGCTGGAGGGACAATGCCGCGTCAGGTGCCACAATCGACGGGAGACGGCGGGCCAGCGTGGCGATCATTGGTAGAGTTGGTCTTGCCCATCTTGCTGGTGAGCGGGGTGGCTCTGGGTTGGATTCTCCTGTTCCGCCCGCGGCAGGCGCCAGCGAGCGTGACCTCGACGCCGCCTCGCGTCGCCATGACCCGCGCGGTGCCGACGCAAGCGCCCACGCTATGGGGGACCGCGGCTGCACCCGAGGACGAGGTGACCTACCGCGGCACGGCGCTGCCCACCTTTACGCCGACGGCCCCGGGCGTGACTACCCCCACCGCTGGCCTGGATATGAATCCCGCTGGGCTCAAGGTGGGTGAGGGGGCCAAGATCACGGGTACCGGGGGCTCGGGCCTGAATATGCGCACCGAGGCAGCCTCATCGTCTCCGCACATTCGAACCCTGCGAGAGGGTACCGTCGTAGAGTTGCTCGATGGGCCCCTGCAAGGTGGCCAGCATATCTGGTGGAAGGTCCGTGACGACGACGGCAACACCGGATGGGTGGTGGGTCAGTACCTCGTCCCCGACTAGCCGCGGCTGGTTCGCGACGCGATTTGGAGCCGGTTGCTCGTTCCTCGCCACGTGACGTTCGACCAGTGTCCCACAGGAGGCATCCAATGGGCCAAGACGTAGCCGCGCGCATAGAGGAGCTACGCCGTCTGGTCAGCTACCACAACAATCGTTACCACACGCTGGGCGAGCCGATCATCAGCGATGCCGAGTATGATGCTCTGCTGAGGCAGCTGCGCGAGCTCGAGGCGCAGCATCCGGAGCTGGTCACGCCCGATTCGCCTACGCAGCGCGTGGGGGGCGAGCCCCTGCCCGAGTTCTCCAAGGTCGAGCACCCCTACCCCATGACCAGCCTGGCCGATGCTTTCTCCCGTGACGAGGTAGAGGCCTGGCGGCAACGAGCTTTGCGGCTGCTGCCCGACGGCGTCGATCTGGCGTACGTGATCGAGCCCAAGATCGACGGTCTAGCGGTGGCGCTGACCTATGAGAACGGCGCCCTGGTTCGAGGCGCCACCCGGGGTGATGGTCGGGTGGGCGAGGATATCACCAGCAACGTGCGGACGATCCGCAATGTGCCGCTGCGGATCCCGGTGGTCGGGTCGGAGCCGCCCCCCCGTGTGATCGAGGTGCGCGGCGAGGTCTACCTGCCGCGTGACCTGTTTGCGCAGATGAACGACCAACGGGTCGAGCGTGGACTGGAGCCCCTGGCCAACCCGCGCAACGCTGCCGCAGGATCGCTGCGCCAGCTGGATCCGCGAGTCACCGCCGAGCGTCCCCTGCGTTTCTTTGCCTACGCCGTTGGCTATGTGGAGGGCGAGAGCCTGACGAGCCAGTGGGAGGCGCTGGCTTATCTGCGACGCCTCGGCTTTGCCGTCAACGAGGCCATCGAGCGCTGGAGCGAATTCGACAAGGTTCTCGAGCGGTGCGAGCGTTGGCTCGAACAGCGGAGCGATCTCAACTATGACGCCGATGGCGTGGTGATCAAGATCGACGACCGGGCGATCCAGGACCAGCTCGGCATTGTCGGCAATGCACCTCGTTGGGCCGTGGCCTACAAGGCTCCCTTGGGCGAGGCTACCACCAAGCTGCTCGAGATCCGGGTCAACGTGGGGCGGACGGGCGTGCTGACGCCCTATGCCGTGCTGGAGCCGGTGCGGTTGGGCGGCGTCACCATTCGGCAGGCGACGCTGCACAACTTTGAGGATCTGGCCCGCAAGGATCTACGCGTCGGCGACACGGTGGTCATTCGCCGGGCTGGTGAGGTCATCCCTCAGGTTATCAAGCCGGTCGTCGAGATGCGGACGGGTGACGAAACACCGTTCGATGTGCCCGAACGGTGTCCCGTCTGCCATGAGCCGGTCTCGCGTGATCCGGAAGTAGTCGCTGTGTATTGCGTGAACGCGGGCTGCCCGGCCCAGCTCGTGCGCCATGTGGAGCATTGGGTTTCACGCGGCGCCATGAACATCGAGGGGCTGGGGAGCAAGCTGGCCGAGCAGCTCGTAGCGGCAGAGCTGATCGCCGACGTGGGGGATCTCTATGCCCTGGGCGTGGATGATCTCTTGCCGCTGGAGGGATTCGCCGAAAAACGCGCCCGCAACCTGGTGGAGGCGATTCAGGAGAGCCGCGAGCGCCCCCTGTGGCGCGTGGTGGCGGCCCTGGGGATACCAGGGGTGGGCGCGCGTGTGGCCCAGATCCTTACAGAGCGCTATCCCTCCATCAACGAACTGATGCGGGCGGCGCAGGAAGAGCTGGAGACGATCGCGGGCATCGGCCCGCACATTGCCGAGATGGTGCTCGGCTATTTCCGACGGCCGCGCCATCAAGAGCTGGTACGCAAGTTGGAGGAGCGAGGGGTGCGGCTCCGACAGGAGGCCAGCCAAGAAGAGCCCGTGGAGCAGCCGCTGGAGGGATTGACCTTTGTTATCACTGGGACGCTAGAGGGGCTCACGCGCGATGAGGCCAAGCAACTGGTGGAGCGCCATGGCGGCCAGGTGACCGGCTCGGTTTCGGGCAAGACTTCCTACCTGGTAGTGGGGGAGAATCACGGGGCCAGCAAGGTGAACCGCGCTCGCGAGCTCGGAGTGCCCGAGATCGACGGGAATGCTCTTCAGGCGCTGATCCGTGGCCAGTCACGTGCCTAGCGGCTTGTCCGGCAGTGCCGCATATCCAGTGGACTCGGCGCTGGAGGCGCTGCGGGGCTCACCCGAGTTCATGGCGCAGGTCACCGCGTGGCGGCGTATTCCGGCACAAGAGGCCCGCCTGGCCGAGCTGCCCGGCTGGGTCTCGCCCGAGCTGGTTCGCGCGCTCACCCAAGCCGGCATCTCGCGTCTGTACACCCATCAGGCTGCCGCGCTGACCGAGCTCCATGCCGGCAACGACGTGATGCTGGCGACGCCCACAGCCTCTGGCAAGTCGCTGGCCTACTTGATACCCACTTTGGCGGCTCTCGAAAGCGACCCAGCCGCTACCGCTCTCTACCTGTACCCTACCAAGGCTCTTGCTCGGGATCAGATGCGAGCGCTGAATGAGCTCGCTGCGGCGGTAGGACTGGGTCAGCCGGCTCAAGCGTACGATGGTGACACGTCCAGTGGCCAACGGTTGGCGGCGCGCGAGGGCGCCCGAGTGTTGATCACCAACCCGGACATGCTCCATGTCGGCATGCTCCCCCGGCATCCTCGCTGGCGTCGCTTCTGGTCTGGCTTGCGCTACCTCGTCGTCGATGAAGGCCACCAGTACCGCGGGGTCTTTGGCAGCCATGTCGCCAACGTCCTGCGGCGGCTGCGGAGGGTGTGTGCCTTTTACGGCGCAGAGCCCCAGACGATCTGCTGTTCGGCAACCATTGGCAACCCACAGGGGCTGGCCGCGCTTCTGACGGGTCGCGATGTCCGGGTGGTGACGAGTGATGGCGCCCCCTCGGCTGATCGCACGTTCGTCCTGGTGAACCCGCCAGTTATCGAGCCAGTGATGGCGCTGCGGCAAACCCCAGAGGATGCCGCGTTGCCCATACTGCGAGCGCTCCTGGGTAGGGGCGTGCAGACCATCGTGTTCATGCGGTCGCGGCTGGGAGTTGAGCTGTTCACGGAGCGCCTCTGCCGTGAGTTGGCCGACATCTGCGATCCCGCTCGTATCGCCGGATACCGTGGTGGCTACCGCCCATCGGAGCGGCGTGCCATTGAGCGAGCCCTGGCCAGCGGCGAGATGCTTTGCGTGGTGGCGACCTCGGCTTTGGAGCTGGGCGTGGATATTGGTGGGATGTCCGCCGCGGTGCTGGTTGGGTACCCGGGCACCATCGCATCCACCTGGCAGCGCGCCGGCCGCGCCGGTCGTCGCGAGCAGGCCAGCGCGGTATTCTTGGTGGCCGGCGACACGCCCATGGATCAGTACGTGGTCGCCCATCCCGAGTTCCTCATGGGGCGGTCGCCCGAGCGGGCGCTCCTGAACCCGGATAACCTCGCGGTGCTCTTGGCTCACGTGCGCTGCGCCGCCTACGAGCTGCCTTTCGGTGATGGGGAGCGTTTCGGCGGAGAGGACTTGGCGACGATGCTCGCCTTTCTGGAGGAGCAGCGGCAGTGCCGTCGCTCGGCGCGCGGGTGGCTCTGGGTGGGGCCGGACTATCCGGCGGCGCAGGTGGCGCTGCGATCGGCCGATGGCGACTCGGTTCTGCTCTATGATCTGGAGGCCGACCGCCGTGGTGCCGTGGGTACCCTGGATGGCTTGGGCGCCGCGCTGCTGGCTCACCCGGGGGCGGTTTACTGGCATCAGGGCCAGCAGTACCTGGTGGACGACACAGAGGTCGGAGCAGGTCGGATCGGCTTGCGACGGGTCTCGCTGCCATACTTTACGCGAGCCACCACCGACACCGAGGTGGCCGTCAGGCGGGTCTGGGCCGAGCGGCGCGAGCAGGTGTCGCGCGTCATCGAGGGCAAGGTGCGGGTCACCACGCGGGTGACGGGCTATCGCCGGATCTCATTGCGATCGGGCGAGGTCCTGGATCGCGTGGCGCTCGAGATGCCGGAGCGACAGCTGGATACCGATGCCGTCTGGCTAGTGGTGAACGATGACCTGATCGCCACGCTTGCCCAGGAGGACCAGTATCGCGGGCCGGTAGCGAGTCGCGGCGCTAGCTGGCCTCGCCAGCGTGATCTGGCGCGGGCGCGGGAAGGATACCGGTGCCGCATGTGTGGCGCCGCCGAGGAAACGGGCAGGCCGCACCACGTGCATCATATCGAACCGTTTCGGAGCTTTGGCCCGGGCGCAACTCACGACCAGCGCCAAGCCGAGGCGAACGCGCTGGACAATCTCGTGACGCTGTGTGCGGCCTGCCATGCCCGCGTGGAGCGGACCGTCGCTACCAAGGGCACCTTGGCTGCACTGGCGTACGGCCTGGGCCATCTGCTGCCGGTCCATCTGATGTGCGACCCGCAGGATCTCGGCCGACACGTCGATGCCGAGGGGGCCACCCTGGGCGGTCCGGGCATCATGGTGTATGAGCGGGCGGCGGGCGGTGTGGGTCTTTGCGCTGCGGCCGCCGAGTTGTTGCCTGGCCTGCTGGCCGATGTCGCCGAGCAGGTGGAACGGTGTGGCTGTGTAGCCGGTTGCCCAGCCTGCATCGGCGCTGACGCGGCCGAAGACGAACGAGCCAAGGCCCGAGCGGTGACTCTGGCGCATGCTATTGTCGGCGGCAACGCCCCGCTTGGCCGCTGACGCGATCTAGTGCGCTTGGGATGCATTGAGCGGAGAACTGGTGTAGAATGCAAAAGAGCGCCGTTTGTTCGCCAGGCCCCGAACCGCTCCGTCAGCGTCGTGGGGAGATGACGCTGTGAACGACCTTCGACAACGCCTGCAAGAGCTGGCTCGGCGGGAGGCGATGCGTCAGCCGCCAGAGCCGGCGAGATCGGGCATGCCGCTGGAAGAAGCCATTAACGGCAAGTGGGTGGAGACTCCCACTGGACGCTGCTATGTCACCGAGCGGCGGTTTGGGGGCTCGTATGTCCATGGTGGCCGACGGGTGGATGGGTTTCTGGCGCTGCCTTCGGAGGTCTGGGAGCCGTTTGTGGCTGGGCCACCCGATCGGGTACTGGATCCCTCCAGGGCCCTGTTCCTCGATGCGGAGACCACGGGCCTGGGCGGTGGCGGGGGCACCTATGCCTTTCTGGTGGGCGTGGGCAGTTTCGAGGACGACGCGTTCGTCGTGCGGCAGTTCTTTATGGGTGACTATGAAGACGAGCCCGCCTTGCTCGATCTGCTAGAAGATGCGTTGGCAGCCAGCCGCGGGTTGGTGAGCTTTAACGGGCGCGCCTTTGACTGGCCGTTGTTGGCCTCGCGATTTGTCATGGCCCGCAGGGAGCCAGTGGGCGACGATCTGCCCCATTTGGACCTGCTGCTCTTGTGCCGGCGCCTGTGGCGAGAGATGCTGCCGTCCTGTTCGTTGTCGTCTCTGGAAGAGCACGTGTTGGGTCTAGAGCGCTCCTTTGTGGACATTGCCGGGCATCTGATTCCCGATATCTACCGTCGCTATGTGGAGGATCGAGATGCCGCGCCCCTAGACGGGGTCTTTTACCACAACCTCGTGGATGTGCTGTCGCTAGTTTCGCTGGCCCAGGTGGCGGCCGAAATCGCCAGCGAGGGGCTGGACAAGGGCGACGACCCCTTGTGTGATGCCTATGCGCTGGGACGTCTCTACGAGGGGACGGGGCGGATCGAAGCGGCGGCGCGCGCCTATGGCCAGGCTTGGCGCGGCGATAGCCACGCTACCAACGCCTGGGAAGCGGGCTGGCGCGAGTCGATGCTGCTCAAGCGGCGCGGGGCCCTTGACGCGGCCGCTGAGCGCTGGCAAGGGTTGCTGGAGGGCCCGCGGCTGGACCCCTACCTGGAGCTGGCCAAGCACTATGAGCACCGCTTGGCAGATCTCGAGGAGGCACGGCGCTGGACCCTGGAGGCGTTGGCATGGCTGGACCAGCGGGGAGATCGGCTGGAGCGGTGGAAGCGCGAACGCCTAAGCCAAGAGCTTGGGCATCGTTTAGGGAGGCTCGATGGGAAGCTGGCCCGAAATGCCCGAGACCAAGCCGCTGACCGCTAGCTGCGGCGGGAGGGGTGAGGCGGCCTCGACGCCGCGGTCGCTAGAGATACTCGGGCAGCTCTTGCGGCTGGTGAGTGCCTCTGAGCGGTCCGAGGAGGTGCTCCAGCACGCCGTTACCATCGCGCGTCGCCACACGGGGGCGAGGTGGGGCCTGGCCTATCTGCAGGATGGTGAGAGTAGCTCGTCGCTGTCCATCGTCCAGAACGACGGTGATGCGGAAATCGATGCCGAGGCGATGGTAGAGCGTACGCGGCCGCGGAGCGACGGGCAGCACGAGGTCGTGTTGTGCAGGGCTGCCGATGGTGATCGAGCTGACGTGGCGGCCCCGCAGACGGCACTGGCCTCGTGGCTGGTGGTGCCGCTGGTGGCCAACGATGCCGACATTGGCGCGCTGATTCTGGGATGGGACGACGTCGGCCCAGAGGCGGTGGATCGAGACCTATGGGCGGTGGTGGGGCAGGTGGTTGGGCTGGGCGTGGAGAACTCGCGGCTCTACCAGGCGATGCAGAATCGCCTGCGCCAGAGCTCGGCCTTGTACGAGGTCAGCAAGGCGCTCAGCTCCACGCTGAACCTGGACGATCTCTTGAGCCTGATTGTGCGGCTGGCTACCGACAATATCCCCAAGGCCAGCGATGGGGTGCTGCACCTCATGGACGAACGCTCGGGGCGGCTGCATCCGCGGGCGCATACCTGGTCGGTGGAGGACAGCCGCCCCGACTATCGCGGACGCACTGACATGCGGCGAGGCAAGGGGATCGCGGGCACGGCCCTGGAGGCCGGCGAGGTGGTCAATGTCCCCGACGTGAGCCTGGATGCGCGGTTCATCAAGGGCGGCTCCCGTCCCGTGGCTTCGATGCTGGTGGCTCCGTTGCGTTTGGGGGATCGCTCCATCGGGACCCTGAGCGTAGATTCGACCCAGCGGAACGCCTTTGCCCAGCAGGACGAGCACCTGCTGATGACCCTGGCAACCCAGGCCGCGGTGGCGATCGACAACGCTCGCCTGGTGCAGGACCTTCAGCAGAGCCTGGAGGAGCTCAAGAACGCCCAAGAGGCCCTCATCCAGTCAGAAAAGCTGTCTGCCATCGGCCAGCTCATCGCCGGCGTGGCCCATGAGCTCAATAATCCGCTGACGGCCGTGATGGGATATGCCCAACTGCTCCAGGCTGGTTCGGTGGATGACCAGATGCGCCATGACCTGGATCGTATCTCGATCCAGGCACAACGAGCCGCCCGGATCGTGCAGAACCTGCTTACCTTTGCCCGCCAGCACAAGGCTGATCGCCAGTGTGTCGCCATCAATGATATCGTCGAGCGAGTGGTGGATCTGCGGGCCTATCAGCTACGCGTTGACAACGTGGAGGTGATTCTCGACCTGGAAGACGGGCCTCTGGAGACGGTGGCTGACGGCAACCAACTGCAGCAGGTGATGTTGAACCTGCTCAACAACGCCCACGATGCCATCCGTTGTGTGCGCGACGAGGGCGAGATTCGGATCACGACCCGACAGGAGGGTTCTCACATTCTGATCTCGTGTGCGGACAACGGGTCGGGACTGGCGCCAGAGGTCCGGCGGCATCTCTTTGAGCCGTTCTACACGACCAAGGACGTCGGTCAGGGCACCGGCCTCGGTCTTTCCATCTGCTACGGGATCATCAGCGAGCACCGGGGTCGCATCTGGGCCGAGAACCAGCCGGGTGGCGGGACCATCTTTTACGTGGAGCTACCGGTGGTTCAGGAGCCGGTGGGCGTCTCGCGGCGGGCGCCCACAGAGGATCTGGCGCCTCCGCCGGGTAGGCGGGTCTTGGTGGTTGAGGACGAGCGGGACGTGGCCCAGCTCTTGCGGCGGGTGCTGGCGGCCGATGGGCATACCGTGATCTTGGCCGAGGATGGGAACGAGGCCGTCGAGCATCTGGAGGCGCTGGGTGAGGATGGGCTCGATCTGGTGATCAGCGACGTCAAGATGCCCGGGTTGGGTGGACCGGCCCTCTACCGACGGCTGACGCGCGACTATCCGAGCCTGGCTGAGCGGATGGTTTTCATCACCGGCGATATGATGAACGCCGCCACGCGGGGCTTTTTGCAGGAGACAGGCCTGCCCTACCTGACCAAGCCCTTTGGGCTGGATGATCTTCGGCTCAAGATGACCGAGCTGCTACGCGGGGCCGACGCGGGCTGACGCTCAAGGCCTTAACGCGCCTCAAAGCAACGAAAGCTCCCAAAGCGCTCAAACCCCTCTGCGATGAGGGCAGTCTCCAGATTAGGGCCGATGGTAGCTGGGCCGACCAGCATGCCTACCTGCGCCAAATCCCATCGCTTCGCCCGCTCCACCAGTCCGCGTGCGGCTATGGTCGCTGAGCGGATGGCCTGCGCTTCCAGCGTCTCGATCCACAGGCTGGGGCCGCTCAGCGTACAGACGGACGCTACCGAGGCGTGGGCCACGCGACGCCCGCTATGGTCCACCAGCTCGTACGCGTAAGCGCTGCCTGGCTCGGGGGCCGTGGTTGCTCGCCAGAGTGTTGCATCGTCGCTGGCCTCGGCCGGGACTCTTTCATGCCAGCCCCGGGGCAGGTAGGGAACCGGCTGGGCTCCCACAGGGGCATAGACCAGCAGCTGGTAGCGCGCCAGGCTCGGCGTCAAGCCGGCACGTTCGAAGGCGCCCTCCGAGGCTCGGTTCGCCACTCGCACCACCGCGCGCACCGCATCGATCCCTTCGTTACTCGCGGCCTGTCTGGCTGCGCTCACCAACGCGGTGCCAATACCGCGCCCCCGCCAGTCGGGCAGGACGGCCAGCAGGTCGATCTCCAGGCTACGTCCCTGTTCGCCAGCCAACAAAAAGCAACTGCAAAAGCCGACCGCCTGGCCCTGGGATAGTTTCGCTAGGTAGAGGCGCTGTTCTGGCCTCGCAAAGAGCGCCAGGGCCTGATGAGGCGAGAGGGCCGACTCGCCAAAGCAGGCACGCTCGATACTTAGCACCTCGCGCGTCTGCGCCTCTGAGGGGATAATCCGCTGGATGGTATAGCTCATGGCGCTAGGATAGCAGCGGCGGAGGGGCGGTCAACTTGGTCTGCAACGATGGAGGCGTTATACTCGCGCCATGGACCAATCAAACACACGCAATCACTCCCAACAGATCTCCCAACGGTATGCGGGCATCTATGACCAGTCG
>ERZ764778.2144-NODE-2144-length-18072-cov-18.457845_pt1 | contig 18072 bp, 13 predicted proteins | sample MGYA00374951_ERZ764778 | MGnify/ENA primary metagenome ERZ764778 (study PRJEB28918, sample SAMN05720193) | bioreactor metagenome | isolation source: Anaerobic biogas reactor | place: USA:Washington, USA | collected 2015-08-08 ...
TCTCTCCTCTTCTCGCCCTTTCGGTGGTTTATTAGTCTCGAGGTGAAACTAAATACCGGACGGCTCCCGTTGAGAAAAGGGGTGTTATTTCCGCGCGAGATGACCTGTAGTTTAGTCTGATCGAAATTCAACGGCTATAACGGTTTGGTTCGTCCAGTAGGTTAGTTGTAAAGTCTAATTGCTACCCCTGTCGGCTCATATTTTTGGTGTGGTATGGAGGTTTCTATATGAATTGGAAGAGATTTTTACTCGTTGTAGGAGCGATCCTGATCGTTCTGTCGGGATTTGCTTTCGAAGCGAAACTATTACCCTTCTGTACGAGCAGCATAGAGAGGATGCCGTGGCTCTTCGAAGATGTTCTCTATTTCGTCGGAAACAACTACGATATTTATCAGATCGTTCTGAAAGAGGACGGCAGCTGGGGCGAAATTAAACAGGTGGAGGGCGAGGTCAACACTCTGGCCAACGAGATCAGTCCGTGCGTGGTCCGGAGCGGCGATGATCTGGTCATGTATTTTGCCCGTTACAGCGACGCCACCGACTACGATTTCTTCAGGGCCGTTCTGGATATGAAGAGCGGTGAATGGATCGGTGTGACGCCGGTGAAGGAATTGAACACCGACACACAGGAATGGAAGATATGGGTCAACGAGGGCGAGACTCTGGCCTATATAACGACGAAGGGCTCGCACGGCGGCGTCGCTCCGGTCGGTGGAAGAGATATATGGATGTCCGAGAAGGTCGAGGGCAAGTGGACGACCCCTCTCAATGTGGCCGCCCTCAACACGGCTGGCGACGAGTGGTCGGTCTTCGTCGATCCGTTGGGCAGAATCTGGATCGACGGATCGAGGGAAGAGGTTCTCGGCGGCCACGATATATACTACTACGATCCGCAATCGAAGAAGATCGTCCATCCAGGTGAAGATATAAACACCATGTACAACGACAGGAGCGTCTGGACCGACGGAAAGACGCTGATTCTCTCTTCGAGCGACAGGAAGGGCGGCGCCGGAAGTTACGATCTGTACACTGTCGATCTGGAGGGCGAAGTGGCCCGGCCGGCCGTGGTCGTGGAGGCCAGGGAGGAGATAACTGCAACACCTGGCGATCTTCGCGCGTCGATGGACGGCAAGTACGTTCTCGAAGGCCAGACAGTGACCGTCGAAGGCGTTGCGCTGGTCTCGACGGGAGAGTGGCACGACAAGGCGAATTACTTCGCGATAGCCGACGCTTCGGCAGGGGTCTTCGTTTACGGGGCCGGTTTCATAGAGCCTTTCGTCAGGAAGGGAGACCTGGTGAGGGTGACGGGCACGCTCTCGATCGTGGGTTATTCCACCGATATCGGCAGTCTGGTGATTCTTCCCTCCGGTCCGGAGGATATCGTGGTCCTTTCGAACGATGCCGATCTGCCGGCGCCGAAGATCCTCTTCAGCGACACTTCCGGGGCAGCCCTGGCGTCTTATGAGGCCAGACCGGTGATGTTCTTCGGGAAAGTGAGCCAGTACGATAACGAGACCATCGCCAGGGGCTTCGCGATAGACGGCTCGAGCGATTCCGGGTACGACGATTCTAAAGGCGAGGTCAAGGTCAAATTCTATTCCTACGCGCAGATAGATATCTCGGGGCTGGAGAACGGCGATTACGCCTCCGTGAAGGGCGTCCTGGTACTCGACAAGGAAGGCAACTACTACGTGAGGCCGACCGAAAAAAGCGACATAAGCGAGCTCCAGCGGAACCGGCTGATCTTTCTCTCTACGGTTGCCGACAGAACTCTAGTTACAGAGGAAGGTCCGCAGGAGGAAGGGAGCGAGGCAGGCAATGGCCAGATCCTTGAGAGCGCGGCCGACAGGATCTTCGCCAGCGCGTCGGACGGAAGGTTGTTTCTTTCGGCGTACTCCGTCGGGGGGACTCGAGCCGGCAACGGCCCGGCGATCTACGAATACATCGACGGAGCGCTGGTAAAGCTCGCACTGCCGGGCGAGGCCGAGTACCCCGACGTGAAAGGGAATAAACTCGTTTTCGCCTGCAGAATCTCGCCAGACGATCTGAACTCCAGCTGGGAGATCTACCATCTCGACCTTGAATCGAAGAAGCTGCAAAAACTTCTCGCTTCTCCCAGCGACGAGATCGAGCCCGTACTCTCTCCGGACGGGGAAAGGGTGGTCTTTTCCAGACAGGCCAACGGCCGCTGGGAACTGGTCGAGCTTGAGACGGCCTCTGGCAGGGAGAGTGTGATTGAAGTCAACGCCAAGTCGGGCGACTTTTCGTCCGACGGCGGGGAACTGGTTTTCCAGCATCTCGACGAAAGCTGGGATCTCGTTGAACTCTCGAAACTGGACAGCCCTATCGGACTTTCCCGGAGAAAACTTCTGGCCACTCCCTTTGACGAAACATCTCCGGCAGTTAATGACGACTCTAACTTGATAGCCTTCGTAGCCGACTATCGCGGTAAGGGTGAAGTCTTCCTGCTGGATACGACCACCGGAGAGGTGAGACCCCTCTTCGCGGAGGTCACAGAGTCGAAGAATCCCTTCTGGATAGACGCTGAACTCGGCGTTGCGAAGCGGTCGGAAACCGGCTGGGAAATGGCGATCGTCGAAGTTGCGGAAGAAAAAATCGGGCCTTTTGAAGAAGTCGAGAATTTTCTCCACAAGCCGCGCCTGACATCGCCGGCCATGGTGGATCTAAATGAAGTTCGATTCGAGATAAGTCTGAAAGAGGGTTTCGTGCCGGTGAAGGCCTACCTTCAAGGGGGAGGCCGGACGATACCGGTGATGTGCAACGGTAACGACGCGATAGTTACAGGCAGCGCTGCCGCCGGTCTTTACGATCTGAGGATCGTAGCGCGGAGCGCCTCCGGTTACCACTCCTGGGTAGAGCCCAAGAGCGTCTATCTCGGCGATAGCTCCCGGACGGTTCGGATCGTCCAGCTCACCGACATTCATCTGGGCCTGGTGAAAAAGCCGGAGAACCGCGAAGGGTTCATAAAGTTGCTCGAGGGTGCGAAGAGCGAAGAGCCGACGATGATAGTCATTACCGGAGACGTTTCCGATGCGGCCCAGTACTATCCGGACGATTACGCCTTCCTCAGGAGCGCGCTTATCGAGCACGCCGAATGTCCGGTCTTTGTGATACCCGGAAACCACGACAGCCAGAGGGCCGGAAAGGTCGTCGGAAAGGAAGTGTGGACGGAGCTCTTCGGCGAGCTCTACTTCGGCTTCGAGTGGGGCGGATGGCGCTATATCTTTCTGGACACGGGAGACTCCGATTACGGTCTGGTCAGCGGCATGGTGTCGGAGGAACAGATGGACTGGTTGAGGCGAGAGGTCGGCAAAGACCGAAAGAAGACGGTTCTCTTCGCCCACCACAACCCCTTCGACACGAGGTGGAGTTTCTTCGAAAAGGAGTCGAACCGGCAGGAGCTGGTCGAAGTTCTGGAGGGTGGAAACTTGATGCTTGCCCTCTTCGGCCACAGGCATTCCGACGCGATAGATTACCACGATGAAATACTTGCCATCACCACAAGAAAGAGTCTCGAAGGTTCCGCGCTTAGCTACAGGTTAGTGATTCTCGATAGAGAGGGAATCGTTAAGATCTCGCAAGAGTTACCGAAAGCTTCAAAATCGATGTGAGAGAGGTGATTTTATGCGTAAGGCTGTACTGATCGTTCTGGTTATGGCGATAGCCGTCTCCCTTCTGGCTTTCGAGGCCAAAAATCTGCCCGTGAACACCGAGGGCATAGAGCGAATGCCATGGCTTCACGGGAATACGCTGTACTTCGTGGCCGGCAGCTACGACATTTACCGTGCCGAGAGACTGGCCGACGGCTCCTGGGGACCGAGGGAACCGGTGCCAGGGGAAATCAACACAGAGGCTAACGAAATAAGCCCCTGCATCGTCGAGAGGGATGGAACTCTGGTCATGTACTTCGCCCGGTACACAGGCACCGAAAGGGATTACGACTTTTTCATGGCGGTTTTCGATCCGGTCGAAGGCCTCTGGAAGAATCCGGTGATGATACCCGAGCTGAGCACCGAAACCCAGGAATGGGACATATGGGTCAGTAGCGATGAGAGGGTGGCTTATCTTACCACCAAGGGAAAGTTCGGCGATGTCGAAATAGTGGGTAAGAGAGACGTCTGGAAATCCGTGAAGGTCGATGGAAAGTGGAGTCTGCCGGTTCTGGCCAGAGAGGTCTCGACCGACGGAGACGAGTGGTCGGTCTTTGTCGATCCGCTTGGCAGGATCTGGGTCGACGGCGCCAGAAGCGACGCTTACGGCAGCTACGACATTTATTATTACGATCCTTCGCTCTCTCTGGTGATCCACGTCGAGAAGGACGTCAACTCTATCTACAACGAAAGAAGCGTCTGGACAGACGGCAAGACTCTGATCTTCACATCGGCCGATAGAAATACCGGAATGGGCGGCTACGACATCTACATAACCGATCTGGGAGAAGAGTGATTTGCTTCAATTGAACGATACCGAGAGGACGGTCCTTGCCTGCCTGTGGCGCCAGGACGGACTCTCTCGCGCCAGAATAACGGCGCTCACAAAACTGAGCAAGGCGACAATCTCGAGGGTCGTGAACCAGCTGATGGAAAAGCGATTGCTCGCCGAGCAGGAAGTCGAGCCGAGAAAGACCCGGGGACGTCCTTCGACGCCGCTCACTCTCGACGGCAATTCAAGATCGGTCGGCGGGGTGAACATTCGCTCCAACTGCTTCGATGTTTCGCTGGGCGATCTTTCCGGAAGGATCAAAGATTTTTTCAGTATCGGACATGGAAGAACCGATGTGGAAGAGGGGCTGGCGGCTTTGCCCGAGAGGCTTATAGAGAGGGGAGTAGAGCTGGACAGGCTCGTCTCTTTCAGCATCGTCACTCCGGGAATTGTTGAAAGGGCGACGGCCTCGGTCACGAACGCCTTCTACACAGGCGGGGAAAGAGTCTTTCTCGGAGAGAAACTCGGCCCTCTCGACTGTCCGGTGACGGTCGAAAACGACGCCAATTCCCTAATATACTCGGAGATCCTCTTCGGCAGAGTCCGGGAGACCGACATCCTCTATATAGACAAAGGCTTCGGCTCTTCGCTGGTGATCGACGGCAGGGTTTTCAGAGGGCCTCACGGGAGTGCCGGGGAGCTCGGGCATCTCCAGCTCGATCCCCGCGGACCGCTCTGCTGGTGCGGGAAGAGAGGCTGTCTCTCGGCCTACTTCGCCAAAGAGAGTCTTATGGAAATGTTCTCCTTTCACCTGAACGAGTCTCATCTGAAACAACCCGAGAGGGCGCTGCTGGGAGTTCTGAGCCAGGAGTACGCCGTCTCGTCGGACAGAAAGTTCGCCGGGGTCTTCGAGCAGTTGCTGGACCTTCTCGGCGCGGCGATAGCCAACGTGGTCGATTTTCTCGGTGTGGAGACAGTCGTGCTTAACAACCAGAACCCAGTGTACAACTCAAGGACTTTCGATTATCTTCGGGAGTACATCTTCACCACGGCGATCAAGAGAAAGAATCTGAAGTTCGAAACAGTAACGGTATCTACGGAAAGGCTGATGCTGGTGCCGCTGGCAGTTGCGCTTTCCGCTCTGCTCGAAAAACAGGAGGTGTGAATTATGAAGAGAGTTCTGTCGATACTTTTCATGGTGGTGCTTCTCGTCTCTCCGATCATCGCGAAGACGACGATCACTCACTGGATGCATTACTCCCCGGCCCGCGTCGAGCTGATACTCGAGATGGCCGAGGAATTCATGGCGGCCAACCCCGACGTCGAGATCGAGCTGCAGGCCATTCCCGAGGGAGAGTACAAGACCAAGTTGCTCGCAGCCCTGGCGGCCGGGAGCGGGCCGGATGTCGCCCAGATCCCTTCGAACGCCATGACCGAGTTCTACAACTACGGTTTGATTCAGCCCTTTCCCGAAAGCGTCATCACCACTGAGAGCATCACCGGTGACTACATACCGGCCGCAGTCGAGAAGCTGGTAATAGAGGGAGAGGTTTACGGCGTTCCCACCGATGTCCAGACCGTGGTTCTCTTCTACAATCCCGTTCTCTTCGAAGCGGCCGGGCTCGACCCGAACAGACCGCCGCAGGACTGGAACGAGCTCATGGAATACGCGCGAAAGACCACGATCTGGCAGGATGGCAAGATGGTGCAGTCCGGCTGGGGAATCGCGGGCTATCACCCCGTCGTGGAGACCTTCATGCGTCAGGCCGGAGCCACTTTCTGGGATGAAAGCGGCGAGGAGATAGTCTTCGAAGAGGCCCAGCTCGAAGCTTTGAAGTTCATCACCGACGCGGTCAAGGTCGAGAAGGTCTACGTTCCCGAGTTCGGAAGCAGATGGACCGGTTTCAAGCAGATCAAGCAGGCCATGGTCTTCGGTCACGGCGCCATGGTCGGTTCGTTCCTGAGCACGGGAAGCAAGGATCTGCTCTTCAAGACGGCGCTCGCTCCGGCCCACCCGACGACCGGTTCGAGAGCCAACGTTATAACCAACTGGGCGCTTGTTATAATGAGCGATACCGACGACAGCGAGGCCGCCGCGAAGTGGCTGACCTACATAACCTCGGCCGATGCGCAGAAAAAGTGGATGCTGAAGACCGGTGAACTCCCTTCGCTGAAGAAGGTTCTCGAAGATCCCGAGCTGCTCTCCAACGAACTTTATGTGCCAATTTTCGAGTCTCTAAAATACGCCGTGCCGACCTTCTCAAGGGGCTGGGCCGATCCGGCTTCGGAGCTGCGGGAGATAGCCTACAACGAGATCATAAACAACAACATGGATCCGAAAACCGCACTGGAGAAGGCGATAAAAGAGATCAACATTTATCTCGAGGAGACTTTCAGTCAGTTCTGACTCAAGGGCCTGAAAAGGCCCTTGATTGGAGGTAGAAGGTATGGTGTCGGGTAAACGCAAAGTGATGTTTTTCACGGGAATACTGCTGATGGCGTTATCGCTTTTCCTGCCCTTCGCGAGCGGTAAAGAAAGTCTGATGGCCTGGGACTTCTCTCTGGCCGGCGTCAGTCTGCCGTTCATCATGGTTCCGCTCGCTCTGGCCTGTATTGCGGCCTTCACGTTCGGAAAGGTTTTTCTGACGCTCGCTCTTTCGCTGGCCCTGTTGCTTCTCGATCTCGCCTGCCTCTTTTCTAAGGAGCAGTGGAAACCGGCCCTGAAGTCCAAGTTCTTTCTGGATTTCTTCAAAGTGGCCGGGGCGGGCTGGTATCTCCTCGCCGCCGGCGCTCTGCTGATAGTCGTGGCTGCGATAACGCTTTTCAGAGACCGTAAGAGGGCACCGTACCTTTTTCTTCTGCCCATGCTGGCGGGAATAGGTTTTTTGACGTTCTTTCCGGCCCTCTTCGCGCTTTTTATAAGTTTCAGAAGGTGGAACATACTGATCGCGAACAAGCCCTTCGTGGGTCTGGCCAACTTCGAAAAGGCCTTCTCTGACGAGTACTTCTGGCGGTCGATCTGGATAAGTTTCAAGTACGCTCTGGGCGTGATTCCAGCAAAGATACTGATAGCTTTCTTCTTCGCCTTTCTGATATACGCCATCCCGAAGTTCAAGGGCTTTTTCAGGGTCGTTTACTTCCTGCCGACCGTCACTTCCGTCGTGGCGGTGAGCGTCATCTGGAACTGGATATACAACCCCTACTACGGCGTGGCGAACTATGTGCTGAGCGTGTTCGGCGCACCGCCGGTAAACTGGCTCGGCGATCCCAAAACGGCCATCTGGGCCGTCGCGGCCGTCGCCGTCTGGCGTGGGGTGGGGTACGATATCATCATCTTTCTGGCAGGTCTCAACGATATACCCAGAACCACGGTGGAAGCCTCGCAGATAGACGGCGCGAACGGCTGGCAGAGGTTGAGGTATATACTGATCCCTCTGATGAAGCCGTCGCTCGTCTTCGTGTTCATAACCTCCACGATCGGTGCGATACAGGTTTTCTCGGAGATTTATATGATGACCGGCGGCAACGCCGAAACGAAAACGGCCGTCTACTACATCTGGGAATACGGGTTCAGCAGGCTTCAAATGGGTTACGCCAGTACGATGTCGCTGATCCTCTTCGCGATCATACTGACGATCTCCCTGATACAGATGAGAGTAACACGGCTTTTAAAGGAGGAGTGAGATGGCTTCCAGAAGAACTTCAAAGGTCGTTCTGTACACGCTGGCGTACGTTCTTTTGATCATCTTCGCCTTCATAATGCTGATGCCCTTCGTCTGGATGCTTCTCTCTACTTTCAAGGACCAGAGGGAGCTCTTCGAGTTCCCGCCGAAGTTCCTGCCGAAGAAGTTCTCGCTGAACAATTACATCGAAGTATTCAAGACAGTCCCCTTCGTGAGGTACTATCTCAACAGTCTCCTGGTGACCTTCACCTCGGTCGTTCTGAATCTCTTCTCTTCGAGTCTGGCCGGCTTCGCCTTCGCCAAGTACCGCTTCAGGGGTCGGGAGATTATCTTCAAGGTCATTCTGGGGGCGATGATGATACCCTTCCCGGTCACCATTATTCCGCTGTACATAATGGTTTACGACCTCGGACTTGTCGATTCCTACTTCGCGCTGATAATGACCGGTTCGGTGAGCATCTTCGGGACTTTTCTGATGAGGCAGTTCATCGTCAATATACCCGACGATCTGCTCGACGCCGCGCGAATAGATGGATCTTCGGAGTTCGGCACGTATGTGCGGATCATTCTGCCGAACCTGAGGGCGCCGCTCTCGGCGTTGGCCGTGTTTTCTTTCATGTCGACCTGGAACGCCTTTCTCTGGCCTTTGCTGGTGGTCAACGACGACAGCCACAGGACCGTGCAGCTGGGCGTCCAGTTCTTCACGCAGAGGTACGGAGATCTGATACACTTGCAGATAACGGCGGCCGCCATGGCCATCATTCCGATAATCGTGCTGTACCTCTTCCTGCAGAGGCAGTTCATCCAGGGAATAACCATGACGGGTCTCAAAGGTTGAGAAAGGAGAGGATTTTGGATGAGAGCATTGTTGTTCGTTTTACTGCTGTCGATCGTCTCGCTGTCTTTCGCCGCGCCGGACAACGTGGTTATTGTCATCGGCGACGGGATGGGCTTCAACCATCTCTTTCTCTCGGAACTACTCTGCGGAGGGAGTCCGGCGACGAGACTCTTCAGGGTCTCTCTAGGTCTCAATTCACCGGCAGATGCCCTGATAACCGATTCGGCCGCCGCGGCCACCGCGCTGTTCTCCGGAGTCAGAACGGTCAACAACGCCGCCGGGCTGGATCCATCGGGCAGCCCCGTGCAGTCGGTGGCGACGGTGCTGAAAGAGAGGGGCTGGAAGGTCGCGATGATAACCAACGCCAGATATTACGACGGCACGCCTGCCGCTTTCTACGCGCACGCCTTCAGAACCGACGATCTCCAGATAACCGAGGATCTAATAGCCTGCGATATAGATCTCTTCGTAGCCGGCGGACTGGAAAAACTCGGCCTGAACCCCTTCACCGGAAAGCCAAAAAAGAACGGAGCGCTCGAGAGACTGGCAGCCAGTGGTTACGCCGTTTACGGCCTGCAGTTCGAAAAGCTTTTCGAACCTATCGGCGAGAAGAAGGGGAGCATGGCCTTCGTCTCGATGGGCGACAACAGCTTCGAAAACGTTTTACTGCCCAACGAGATGCCTCTGCCTGAGATCGTCCGCAAGAGCCTCGAATTGATCGCCGGGCCGAGACTCTTTCTGGTGGTCGAGGCGGCCAGGATAGACGACGCTTCGCACATAAACGACGATGCGGCGGTCAAGGCCGAGCTGCTTGCCTTCCAGAAGACCGTCGGGTTGCTTCTGGACAGCTTCGACCACTCGAGGACTCTCTTCCTGATACTGGCCGATCACGAGACCGGCGGCCTGAGTATAATCATGGGCGACGAGAGGGCGATCAACCTCGAGATCGCCTGGTGCAGCGGAGACCACACGGCCTCTTACGTGCCGATCCTCTCTTACGGAGCCGGGAGCGAGAGCTTCTCCGGCTTTCTCCATCTGAGCGATGTTCACAGAATACTTCTGGAGATTCTGGGGGTGAAGTGAGATGAAAAAAGCTCTGATCTGTCTCTTCCTTTTGCTTGGAATGACATCAATGGCCCTGACGCTGAAGGTGATGACCTACAACATTCGCCACGCCAGGGGGATCGACGATGTCGTCGACCTGCAGAGGATAATAGACGTCGTCCTTTCCGAAGAGCCAGACATCCTTATACTCAACGAAGTCGATCAGGGCAATCCGAGAACGGCCGGAGCGCACCAGGCCGGGGAGATCGCCGAAGCGCTCGGCATGAACCTCTTCTTCGGGCCAACCGAAGAGACGAGCTATTACGGCAACGCCGTACTCTCCAGGTTCGAGATAGTCCAAGCCAGTAGCGTCACCCTGCCCCAGCCGAAGTGGCTAAATGCCGCAAAGCGCGGGGCGGCCATCGTGACTGTCGATGTAGATGGAGTGCAGGTTCTGGTGGTAGGCACCCATCTCGGTCTGGCCGGCATAAAGGAGATCGAGACCGAGCTGGGCGCGATCTACTCCATAGTGCTGGAAAGCGGGTTGCCGGCGATAGTGGCCGGAGACTTCAACGTAGAGTATTTCGATCTCGATAACCGCATGAAGGAAGTGATAGAGGACCTGAGATCGGTGAACCATTCGCTGGGTATCGACCTGCATACGATACCTTCGAACAACCCCGGCCCGCAGATCGACTATATCCTGGCAAGCCGTGAATTCCGGCCGGTCAACGTCTACACCGTCCCCTCGCCGGCCTCCGATCACCTGCCGGTTGTGGCTTTACTGGAGATGGGAAGATGAAACCGCGGTTGCTTTTCATAACCGTCGACGCGCTCGGTCCGGAAATCCTCGCGCGGGCAAGGGCGCCGGTGATGAAGCGGATAATGGAGGAAGGTTTGTCTGTTCAGAGGGCGACTTCCCACTTCCCCACGCTTACGACGCCTATGATGAGCACCATACTCACCGGCTGCCTCCCCGACCGTCATGGAATCGAGTGTAATACCAGACTGGATCTGGCGACAGGCAGGGTGAGGGGAAGGTTGCGCGATCTGAAAGTGGCGACGATAGGCGATATACTGGTCGAGAACGGTTACAGGGTGGCCTCGGTACAGCATTTCATGCTCGAAGGACGTCCGGGAATTACCTACACCCAGACCGACGGGGGCGATACGACGGGGATGACGCGTCTCATCGCCGGTTGCATGGAGGAGTTCGACGCCGTCTTCACGATTTTTCAGGCCGTGGATGCGGCCGGTCACAGATTCGGCCCTTTCCACGAAAGGACTATGGCCGAGGTCGAAAAGATAGACGCGGCGATCGGCAGGCTTCTGGAGGTCTGGAAGGGAAGGGAGTTTCTCCTGGTTATCTCCTCGGATCATTCGATGAGCTACGCCGACAGGGCAAGCGGTTTTTCGATCGAGGAGTTCTTCGCCTCCATGAATTTGAAGGCGACCTTCCTGAGCGAGGGCGATTCACCCTCGAAGATCGACGTTGCGATGCTTAGATACCCCACCGTGCCGATCTTTCTTCTGAGCGAGAGAGCCAGGGACCTTAGCCTGGAGATAGTCGATCGTCTGAGAAACGAGAGAGAACTCTGGCGCGTCTATTCTAAAGAAGAGTTGAAGAGCCTTGGCAACGGCCGTTACGGAGATATAGCCTGCACTCTGAACAAAGGCGTGACCACGGCCGGTGCGCTGGTGGAAACGGGGGGATTCGGCTATCATGGAACCGAGGGCGAGGAGGGAACCGTGATCGCTTTCCGGGGCACCATGTTGAAAGGCTGCAGAATACCGGCGGCGAGGCTGGCCGATATCGTACCGACGACACTGAAGATTCTCTCTATAGAAAGCGAAAGGAAATTCGATGGTGAAAACATCTGGAGCTGTGATGATGAGCGTTGATTTCGATTTTCACATTCATACGGTCTTTTCCGACGGTTCGATGTCCTTCGAGGAGCTTCTGACAGCGCTCCGCAATGCCGGTCTGTCGAAATGCGGGATAACCGATCACTTCGAAACGGGGTTGCCCCATTCTGTGGCCGTGACAGAGGCTCGTTATATGGACCTGTTCAACCAGTTCAAAGAGAAAGCGAGAAAGTCTGGCATAGAGGTTCTTCTGGGCGGCGAAACGGGGCTGGGACCGGACGGTTTGATGCTTCCGGCGAGGGTCCCGCCCTTCGATTACTTGATCGCCAGCGTACACAGGGTAAACGGGAGGCATAATAGCGAATCCGACTACTGGAGAGAGTACAGGACTTACATAGAGCGCGGAATAGAAAAGGGAGGCTTTCAGGTTCTAGGTCATGTCGAGGGATACCTTCCCCTGACGCCTCTTGGAGCGAACGGCGAGACCTTCGATGAAAGGCGCGAGATCGAGCGTTACTACGCCACGAAGTATCTCACCCTCGACTGGTACGCCTCGATAGCTCCGGTCCTCGTAAAGAGCGGCGTGGCCGTGGAGATTCACGAGATGTCCGCATCGCCCAGGCTGGAGGTGATCGATCTCCTACAGCGCAGGGGCGTGAGGTTCTCTTACGGAACCGATTCGCACTGTCCGGAACAGCTTTTGAAGAGAGAGTTCATAACCAGAGTGTTGTATTGCATCGGATTGAACGAAGCCGATATATTCAAACCGGAAGAGAGAAAAGGAGGAGCGAGATGCACTCTATAGCGATACTTGGAGCGGGGATGATGGGGAACGTCCACGCGAGGGCCTACAAGGCCATCGATCAAAAAAATTCCCTCTGGATAGTCGATCCGGTCGAAAGCAGGGCGAAGGCGATCTCCGACAAATATGGAGCGACCGTCGCCAGTTTCGAGGAAGTTCTGGGAAAGGGCGGCGTGGATATAGTGGATATCTGTACGCCGACATTTACGCACAGGGAGCTTGCCGTCAGGGCGCTGGAGGCCGGCAAGCACGTTTTCTGCGAAAAGCCCGTGGCGCTCAAGATCGAAGACGCCAGGGCGATGGACTGGGCGGCCAAAAAGAGCGGCAGGAAGTTCATGGTGGGCCACGTAGTAAGATTTTTTCCGCAGTACGCAAGAGTGGGGGAGCTCGCGGCCGCCGGAGACGTCGGTGAAATCGTCATGGCAAGAGTTTACAGGGGAGGTTCCTTCCCATCTCACGGCGTAGGCAACTGGTTCGCAAATACAGCCAAGAGCGGCGGCGTCTTCGTAGATCTCTCCATACACGATTTCGACTTTCTCAGAAAACTGCTGGGTCCGGTGAAGACCGTCGAAGCGAGGTCCGTAGCGCTGAGCTCGGAGAGGAAGAAGGACTCTTTCGATCATGGCATGGCGATTCTGAGGTTCGAATCCGGCGCCCTGGCGCACATCGAAGGCAGCTGGGCCGAACCGGCCGGGATGCCTGTCAACTTCGGAACGTTCTACGAGTTCGTCGGCACTAAGGGAATGATAACCAACAGCTACGAGAGAGAGACGACGCTTCGTCTGCAAACCTCGATCGACGGAAAGCCGAAATACTCGCAGGAGAATCCGGCCTATTTCGATCCGTACACCGAAGAATTGAAGTCTTTCATACTCTCGATTGAGGAAGACAGGGAAGTCTCCGTTAACGGGCAAGAGGCCATAGAATCGTTGAGAGTCGCGCTGGCGGCCAACCTGTCGGCAGAACTGCTCAGACCGGTCGAACTTTCGGAGGTGTTTTGAGATGACGAAAATCGCGATCCTCGGTATTGCTCATATGCACGGTTACAGCTATGCGAGAGCCTTGAAGGGAATGAATGATATAGAGATAGCCGGGCTTTACGACGAGGATAAATCCAGGATGAATAGAGCCTGCGAAGACCTGGGCATAAAGCCCTGCGAACATCCCGAAGAACTCGTCGCCGGAAGCGACGGCGTGATAGTGACCAGCGAGAACTCGACGCACAGGAAGTTCGTAGAGATCGCTGCCGGAGCTGGAAAACACGTTCTCTGCGAAAAGCCGATCGCGACGACCGTGGAAGACGCGGAGGCGATGATCGAGGTCTGCCGCAGGAACAACGTGAAGCTCCAAATGGCCTTCCCGGTGAGGTACAGCGCTTCGGTGAGAAAGGCCAGAGAGATCATCTCGGGAGGTCTGCTGGGCGAGGTGGTTAGTCTGGTGGGAACCAACCACGGGAGAATGCCGGGCGGCTGGTTCATAGACCCCGTTCTGGGCGGTGGCGGCGCCGTTATGGACCACACCGTGCACGTGGTGGATATAGTGAGGTGGCTTCTGAATTGCGAGTTCACACAGGTTTACGCCACTTACGGCACCATGATACACGACATACCGGTCGAAGATTGCGGGCTGGAGATGTTCAAACTCTCGACGGGCCAGTACATGACGCTCGATTGCAGCTGGTCGAGACCGAAGGCCCATCCTTACTGGGGAGACGTAACGCTTCACATAGTCGGAACTGAGGGAACGCTCTTTCTGGATGTCTTCAATTCGAAGATCGAGGTCTATTCCAACGAAAAGGGCGGCCGATGGGACAACTACGGCGACAATCTCGATTCGCTCATGATAGAGGAGTTCCTGAAGGTCCTGAGGGAGGGCAAAGAGCCTTTCACTGACGGAAACGACGGCCTGCAGTCGCTCAAAGCCGTAACGGCCGCGTACAAGAGCTTCAGAGAGGGCAAAGTAGTGGAAATCTGAAGAGCAGGAAAGAGGAGGAGAGAGAGGAGGAGAGAGCTCTTTCTCTCGTGTTTTTCGCTCTCGCTTTCTCGTGAGCGGAGCGAACTCTCGATGCTTTCGTCTTCCATAGGTACCGTTAATCGTCTCTGTCGGGCAGGGCCTTGACCAAATTGGGTATGATCCCTATCGAGACTCCTTCGCCCTCGGCGAAGACCTTTTTCTCGGCGGGGTTGTCTATCTGCACAAGAATCTCGCCGCGGTCGGTCGATACGAAGGACTCAAGACTGCCGCCGAGATAGATGTTCGTGTTGACTCTGCCTTCGATCATGCCGGCGCCGGGTTCGAGAAGTTTGAGCGATTCCGGCCTGGCCATTATTACGCCTCTATCGCCCGGTTTCAGCTCCGGAGAGAACTTTCCGACTTCGAAAACCCTGTCTTCGAATCTCACGCTGCACCTGCCGTCGACGGCCGTTATCTCGACCGGGAGGAAGGCCACTTTGCCCACGAAACCGGCCACGAACTTGGAGTCGGGGTCTTCGTAGATCCTGTCTGGCGAGCCTATCTGTCTTACGAAGCCGTTTTTCATCACTATAATCCTGTCTGAAAGGCTCATCGCCTCGACCCTGTCGTGGGTGACGTAGATCGTGGTTATCCCCAGAGACTTCTGAATCCGTTTTATCTCGACCCTCATCTGCTCCCTGAGAAGCGCGTCTAGATTTGAGAGCGGCTCGTCCAGCAGGAGAACGGAAGGCTCGACGATCAGACTCCTGGCCAGCGCCACCCTCTGCTGCTGACCGCCCGAGAGCTTGGAGGGCGGCCGCTGGGCGAGATCTCTCAGGCCGACGAGTCCCAGCGTATTCATGACTTTTTCCTTTATCTGTTTAGAAGGCACCTTTCTCAACTTCAGGCCGTAGGCGACGTTGTCGAAGACGTTCATGTGCGGGAAGAGCCCGTAGCTCTGGAAAACGGTCGCCGTGTCTCTCTTGTTTGGAGGGAGAAAGGTGATATCTTCGTTTCCCAGAAAGATCCTGCCCTTCGTGGGAAGTTCGAATCCCCCTATCATTCTAAGCGTGGTGGTCTTGCCGCACCCCGAAGGCCCCAGGAGAGTGACGAGTTCTCCCGGTTCGATTTCGAAGTTCGCGTCGTTCACTGCGACGACGTCGGCCTTTCCTCTTAGGTCTTTGAAGATCTTCGTTACGCTTTCTATTCTCACCGAAACGGAAGCCTTTGACATTCAACCACCCCGCAACAGGATCAGTTAAGATTGACGCTCTTTTCAAGGTATTCGTTCTTTCGCACCAAAAGCCTCATAAGGCCGAAAGTGGCGAAGACTATAATAATTAGAACCGTCGAAAGCACGCTGGCCAGACCGAACCTTATGGACTCGGAGAAATTGTATATCAGAACGGTCATGTGGTACCACTGAGCCGAGATCAGGAATATTATGGCGCTCACGGCCGTCATGGATCTGACGAAGGTGTAGGACATACCCGAGATGAAGGCCGGCCTTATGAGCGGCAGGACTATCGTCCTGAAGACCGTTGTCGAATCGGCGCCCAGATCCTGCGCCGCCTCCTCTATCGCCGGATCTATCTGGCGAAGCGTGGCGACGCCGCCCTCGACTCCCACCGGCAGCTCCCTGATTATATAGTTGATAACGATGATGGCCCCCGTGCCGATCAGTATGAGCGGCGGTTCGTCGAAGGCCAGTATGTAGGCTATACCGATGAGCGTTCCCGGTATGGCGAAAGGCGCGAGAATCAGTCCTTCGAGGACTCTCTTGCCGGCGAATTTCTTCCTCACGATCACCAGCGCGGCCATCATGGCGATCAATCCGGCGATGGGAGTGGCTATCGCCGAAAGCGTGAAAGTGTCGAATATGGCGTCGCGCCCCCTCTGGAGCGCCTCGGTGATGTTTTTCAGCGTGAAGGAGTAATCGATTCCCCAGTTGGCCACGAAACAGCCTGCGACGATCGTTCCGTAAAGGCCGAGGATGAAGACTATGAAAAGAGAGATGAAGGCCAAAAGCGAGTATTTTACCGGGCGGGAAACCAGATCGCTGAGGCGTGCCGAAGGCTTTCCAGTAACGGTGACATATGACTTTCTGCTCACCCAGTATCTCTGTACCAGAAAGGCCGTGACCGAAGGCAGAAGCAATAGAACCGACAGAGCGGCGCCGTGGCCCAGCCTGTTGCGGCCGGTCACCTCGATATAAGCCTCGACGGAGAGAACCCTGTAGGAGCCGGCCAGAAGCAGGGGATTGGCAAAATCTGCCAGCGAGTTGGTGAAGACTAGAAGCCACGAACTGAGCACCCCGGGAATCGCCAGCGGGAAGGTTATCCGGGAGAAGGTCTTCCATCTGCTGCCGTTGAGGTCCAGCGAGGCTTCCTCGAGGGTGGAATCGATGGCCTGAAGAACGCCCGACAACGTCAGGAAGGCGATGGGAAACATTCCGATCGTCTGGACGGCCGTAAGACCGCCCAGGCCGTATATGGTGAAATCCTTCAATCCGAGTATCTGCCTGGTTATAAGACCATTGCTGCCGAAGAGGAGGATCAGCGACAGCGACAGCGAGAAGGGCGGAGAGATGACCGGCAGAAGCCCCATCGTACTGAGGAAGCGTTTCCCCTTTATCGCGGTCCGGTTTATCACGAAGGCGAAAATGAACCCTATCACTGTGGAGAAGGTGGCCGTAAGCATACCGAGTTTCACGCTTCCCCAGAGCGCGCCGAGGTACTGCCTGGAGGTCAGGATCGAAACCCAGGTGTCCATGGAGAAGTTCCCATCCTTCAGAAAGGTGAGACGTACGGCTTCGAAGAGCGGATACGCCACGAAGATGCCCACCATTATGAAGAGTCCCAGGATTATATAGCCCATCGCCGGGTCGCGGAAGAACTTCGAAATGAAATAAACGATCACGAAGACGGCGAAAGCGCCGATCATGAAGATATCCAGGAGCCGGGCGTAGTTCTTTCCGCCCTCGGCCGACATGAGGAAGACCAGAAAACCCGTTATATCGTAGCCTGTCTCGTCGATCAACGGCGAGAAGACCAGGGAAACGCGTTGATCGTTGAAAGAGTAGTCCAGGCCCGAAAAGTAGTTTTCCAGATAATAGACGCTCTCGTACCCCTTTTCGAAATCGGCCGAGCCATTGTATTCATCGAAGAAGCTCTTCAACTTCGGGTCCGGCGCGAAAACGGTCAATTCACCCCAGCCAGGTACACCGTCAACGTATATGATATCGGCATCGGTGAACTCTCTGTTCGCGGCGACTATCCAGCTTTCGGCCAGTTCAGCCTCTCTGGGCGCCGCCTCGGAGAGAACCGTGACCAGCTGCCTCTGGTTATCCCTGGTTATTTTGTAGAAGGATTGCTTCAGGGTATTGAAAATCCATAACAGTACAACGAAAACGGCGACACTCAAGACTACGAAAGAAAGAAGCT
>ERZ764778.2156-NODE-2156-length-17999-cov-16.087049_pt1 | contig 17999 bp, 12 predicted proteins | sample MGYA00374951_ERZ764778 | MGnify/ENA primary metagenome ERZ764778 (study PRJEB28918, sample SAMN05720193) | bioreactor metagenome | isolation source: Anaerobic biogas reactor | place: USA:Washington, USA | collected 2015-08-08 ...
TCGCCGACCAGCTCGATCAGCATTTCGGCGGCGGGGCGGTCGAGCTTCATCTTGCTGGTCCGCTGAGCATACTCAATGAGATATCGGGGCAGCTCATGTCGCTTCGGCGGACTGACCTCGATCAGCGTCCCGACCTTCGGCAGCTTCTTGGCCAGTTTGGTCTGCTTGGGCCAACTGCCGACGGTCAGCACGAGGACACCGGTCGGGCAAGGCTTGTCGAAGTAGTTCTCCAGGGCCGGGCGGTTCTTCGAGATGAACTCGTCGGCGCTCTTGACGACGACGACCCGCCGGCCCGTCAGAAAGGGCGCCGTTCGCAACTCATCGAGGACGTCGGAGATCGGAATCTGGGCGCCTTCGGCCGAGAGGAGTCCCGTCATGCGGTTCTCCGGATCGACAAGACGATCGACCAGCTCCTGGCACCTGGCGTTAACCAGCGGCTCGTCCTTGCCCGTGATGACATAGATCTGTCCGCTCATGAACGGATCCTGCCGCTTGTAGTCACGTCGTAAGACGTTCTTCCGTCACGGCCTGATGCCCTTAGAAGCACACTACGAAGTACCCTCGCCTTCGCCTTCGTCCTCGAGGTCTTCGGCGGCGATCTTCTCGGCGGCGACCAGCTTATCGCCTTCCTTGAGGTTGATCAGCCGCACGCCCTGCGTGTTGCGGCCGATGGAGCGAATCTCGTCGAGGCCCGTGCGGATAATCATCCCGTTGGCGGTGATGAGCATCAGGTCGTCTTCACTTTGGACCGCCTTGAGCGCCACGACCTTGCCGTTGCGATCCGACGTCTTGATGTTCTTGAGCCCGAGCCCGCCGCGAGACTGCGCTTTGTAGTTCTCGATGCCCGTCCGCTTGCCGTAGCCGTTCTCGCAGACCGTGAACAGAGCGGATTTCTCTTCGACGATCACCATGCCCACAACCGTGTCGCCGCCCCGCAGGTTGATCCCGCGAACGCCGCGAGAGGCGCGGCCCATGGAACGAACTTCCTGCTCGTCGAAGCGGATCGTCATCCCGTCGCGCGTGCCCAGGATGATGTGGTCGGCGCCGGTGGTCTGGGCCACCCCGATCAGGGCGTCGTTCGGGTCCAGGTTGATCGCAATGACGCCGTTCGATCTCGGATTGCCGTAGGCGCTGAGTCGCGTCTTCTTCACGACGCCGTTCTGTGTGGCCATCACGAGCTGTCGCTCGGGACTGCCTTGCTCGTCCTCGAAACTGGTGACTGCAATGATCGAAGCGATCTGCTGGCTGCCGAGGTTCAGGAGGTTGGCGATACTGCGCCCCTTGCTCTGCCGGCTCATCGCAGGCACGTCGTAGACCCGCAGCCAGTAGCACTTGCCCCGGTTGGTGAACACCAGCAGATAGTCGTGCGTCGAGGCAATGAACAGGTGCTTGATGAAGTCGCCTTCCTTCGTGTCGGAGCCGATGATGCCGCGACCGCCTCGGCCCTGGCGGCGGTAGGTGTCGGTGGGCATCCGTTTGATGTAGCCAATATGGCTGACGGTGACGATGACGTCCTCGTCGGCGATCAGGTCTTCGATGTCGAGCGTCTCGACGGCGCCGGCGATCTGCGTCCGTCGGCGGTCGCCGTACTTCTCCTTCATCTCGTGCAGATCTTCGCGGATGATGTCGAGCAGGACGTTCTCGTTGGACAGGATGGCCTCGTAGCCTTCGATCTGCTCGACGAGTCCGGCGTATTCCTTGGCCAGCTTCTCGATTTCCAGGCCGGTCAGGCGCTGCAACTGCATCGTCAGGATGGCATCCGCCTGTGGGCCGGTGAGGAAGTGGTCGCCCTGGCTCTTGGCCTTGACGAACTCGGCCGGCAGCAGCTTGTGCAGCGTCGCCACCTCGGCCAGGCGCAGCGGCTTGTTCATCAGGTTCAGCTTGGCCGTCGGCGCATCAGGCGACTTCTTGATGATGTCGATGATCTCGTCGATGTCTGTTACTGCCAGGATCAGGCCCTCGAGGATGTGAGCCCGATTGCGGCACCGTCTCAGAAGGAACCGGCTCCGTCTGCGGATGACCACCTTGCGGTGGTCGATGAAACACTGAAGCATCTCGCGGATGTTCAGCGTCTCGGGCTGATTGTTGACCAGGGCGATGTTGGCGATGGCGAAAGTCGTCTGCAACGAGGTGTAGCGGAACAGTTTGTTCAGCACGATCTCGGGATCGGCGTCCTTCTTCAGTTCCACCACGATGCGCAGCCCGTGACGGTCGGACTCGTCGCGGACGTCGGAGATCTCCGGGATGGTTCCGCCATGAACGCACTCGGCGATCTTCGAAACGATCGACGTCTTGACGACGGTGTAGGGGATCTCGGTGACGACGATTCGTTGCCGGCCGCGCTTGTCGGTCTCGACCTCCGTCTTGGCACGCACCCTCAGGTGCCCCCGGCCGGTCGTATAGGCGTCGATAATCCCCTTCTTCCCGCAGATGATGCCCCCCGTGGGAAAGTCCGGACCCGGCAGGACCTTCATGATGTCCTTGAATCCGCACTTCGGATCGTTGACCACCAGGAGCAGCGCCTCGCAGATCTCTTTGACGTTGTGCGGGGGGATGTTCGTCGCCATGCCGACGGCGATCCCGGTCGAGCCGTTGACCAGAAGGTTCGGGAACTTCGATGGCAGCACCACCGGCTCCATCCGCGTCTCGTCGTAGTTCGGGTTGAAATCCACCGTCTCGTAGTTGAGGTCCTGGAGCATCTCCATGGCGGGCGCCGCCATGCGGGCCTCGGTATATCGCATGGCCGCCGGGGGGTCGGCGTCGATGCTGCCGAAGTTGCCCTGCGGATCGACCAGCGTGTACCGCATATTCCAGTCCTGGCCCAGGCGAACGAGTGTCCCATAGGTGGCCTGGTCGCCGTGCGGATGGTAGTTTCCGCTCGTGTCGCCGACGATCTTGGCGCACTTTCGGTGGGTGCTTCGCGGGCCCAGGTTCAGATCGTTCATCGCCACGAGGATGCGCCGCTGGGAGGGTTTCAGGCCGTCCCGGGCGTCGGGCAGGGCCCGCGCGACGATCACGCTCATGGCATAGTTCAGATACGAATTCTTGAGCTCGTCAAGAATCGGCATATCTTCAAAGCGTTCCTGGGGCTGTTCCACGTCCTTCGTCATATCTTCGATCTCAATCTGTCCGGATTCGGGTCAGGCGGAAGCTGCCTTGAAGGGGTGTGCATGGCACGCCCCGCAACTGTGGCCTGAATTCTGTTCAAAAAAAGGTGTGACGCGACTGCACAAGTACCGGTCACCGTCCTTAGCCAGGGTTCCGAGAAACAAGCACCATACCACCGAAAGGGGCGTTCGTCAAGAACTGGCGTGCGGGAGAACCCCGATTTTCGGCCGGATATGCTGCGAAAGGCCCAGCCCCCGCGTCTATGCCTGGGCCATCGTCCGCAGGGCGATCTCGGCGATCAAACGATCGTAATCCGGGGCCGTTCTGAGAACCTGCGGCATGTCCGGCACCCGCATGATTCGTGCGATGTCGGCCAGGGCCTGAAGATGCCTGGCCGGGTCCTGTCCGACCGGATCGAGCAGGATGATGAGGATATGGGGCCGGCCCGAGGCGAGGGGCACATCCAACGGGTGTTTCGAGACCCCCAGGAAGACCACCGACCCGGAGACGTTCGGCACGTGTGTGTGGAGCAGGACCACATCCCGGGTCAGTTCCACCGGTTCCTCCTGGCTGATGGTTTGCAGCAGATCGGCGACCCTGAGGACATCAGCCGATTCGCTGTCGAAGTGGCGGCTCAGCAGCTCCGGCAAGGCCTCCTCGACGGTCCTGACGTCCATCTGCAGCATCGTCCGGTCTCGGGTGAAGGTCGAGAAGATGTAGGCCGAATCGAGGATCTTCTCGGCCGCCTGCTGGCTGTCCCACCTTTGTGTGGGCGGTATGACGACGGAAAACGTCGTCGTGGGGAACTGCGAAGCCAGACGGCCAGGCAGGCGGTCGAGGATGGGCTGCCACGCGACCTCCCCCTTTCGTGCGCCCATGAGGACAAGCCAGTCGTTGGCCTCGATCCGGTCGGTAATGCTCTGTTGCACCGCCTTCCACTCGTCGAGTGCTTCGACGGATGTGGAAACGGAGGGGGGCGTCTTCGTGATGAAGGTTTCCGCCGCGGCTTTCGTCTGGGCTGAGCAGAGGGCCAACAGGGTTGTCCCGGCTTGGCTGGCCAGGGTCTTGACCGCCGTGATGACCGCTTCGAAGCCGGGCTGACGTTCAGCGAAGGGCGGTAGAACCAGTACGATCCGTCCGGCCGTGCTGACAGGTTCGCAGAAGCGATTGACCATGACGAATTGCAGGCTCTGTTCGACCACGGCGTCGATGATGCGGCCGAACGTTCGGGTCTTCGAACCGACGCGTCCATCCCACCCCAGCAGGATCATGGAGATCCGATTGTCTCGAACGGTCCGCAGGACGCCCGATGTAACGCTGACGTCCACGCTGGTCAGCGGAGTCACCGGGACGCCGGCCGCCATCGCTCGGACGACCGTGTGCGCGAGAATCTTCTCGGCCGCCGCCACCTGCTGCTCCGAATCACTGCCCTCCTGGGCCACACGAACGGGGTACACTGGCTCGTGGGAACCCTTCTCGCGAAGCAGCAGGGCGACGTCGAGCAGTTCTCTGGCCCCTTCGCGGCCCTCCAGCGGGATCATGATTCTGTGCGGTGCCGTCGACGCGTCGAAGGCCGCCTGTTCCTCATGCAGGGCCACTGCTCTTCCCGCTCGTTCCGTGACGACCGAACCGACCAGGCAGGTCACGGCGATCATCATGATGGTCCCTGTGATCACCGCCTCGGAGAACAATCCGATGTCGTAGCCGACCATCACAGCCGCCAGAGTGGCGGCGGCCTGATTGACGCTGAGCCCGAAGATCAGCCGGCCTTCGTCCCGGCGGTACCGCAACACCAACCGGCTGCCCCAAGCGGCGCCGAATTTGGCCAGGATGGCGACGATGGTCATACTGATGGCAATGATCCATGCTCCCGACCCGGTCCACAACAGGCTTAGATCGACCAGCATACCCACCGACAGCAGGAAGAATGGAATGAAGATGACTTCACCCGTGAAGTGGATCCGGGTCATCAGAAGGCTCTTCTCAGGGATCAGTGCGTTCAGGGCGATCCCGGCCAGGAAGGCGCCGATGATCGGCTCGAGCCCGGCAACGTGGGCCAGAAACGAGCTCAGAAGAGCGACGGCCAGAACGAAGACAAACTCGCTGTTCTCATCGACGGCGATGTGGCGAAAAAACCACCGGCCGAGCAGGGGAATGAGGGCCAATACGGCCGCGACGTATAGAGCCATCAGCGAGAGCAGCCGAACCCAGAACCCGACGCTTGGGTCGCCCCGCGTGGTGCTGGCGATGACCGATAGCAGCAGCAGGGCCAGCGTATCGGTGATGATCGTTCCGCCGATCACGGCCGTGACGGACCGCGATTTGGTCAGGCCGAGCTTGCCCACCGCCGGAAACGTCACCAGTGTGTGGGAGCTGAACATACTGGCCAGGAGAATGGCCGATGGCATGGCCATGCCGAGGAGCCAGATACCCATCGGGATGCCCATTGCCAGAGGGACGATGAACGTCAGCAGTCCAAAGACGATGGTATGGCTTCTGTTCTTTCGGACCTGGTGCAGGTCGATCTCCAGGCCGGCCAGAAACATGATGTACAGCAGGCCGACCGTGCCGAGCAACTGTACCGTCTGGTCGCGGGCGAGGATTCCGGCGCCGTGAGGCCCGATCGCGGTTCCGGCGGCGATCAGACCGACGATTTCGGGAAGCCGCAGCTTCCGTGCGAACAGCGGCACCACCAGAATCAGCGTCATGACGCTGCCAAAAATCAGCACGGGGTCGGAAAACGGTAGCATCTACAATCCTCACTCGAATCCGTGGCGACGGTCCTTATCGTCGCGCGATCATAGTAGATCGATTTCGGCCCCACAAGCGGCAATCGTCCCGTCGGTCCCACCCGGCCGGACCCATCGGCAAAAAGAGCGAGAATCTCCCTGCCGTTTTTGCTTTGGTCGGAAGCTGAGCTATACTTTGGGTGTAAGGGGTAGCAAAAGCCTGAGATCGAGGAAACTCGCTCCTAATACTCCTTCCTTCTTTTCCAGGGGGGGCGGCAGACCGGGTGTCAATGCCAAGGGGGGTCGCTGTCTCCCTCTTTTTCTGCGCGCACACCGGCAAGAAAATCAATCCACCGTCAGGTTTTCTCATCCACATTGGCCTCTCGCCGGCCCGAACGTGTATCGAAAAGCCCACCTGGGGCCACTGCACCTGGGCGACCGGCACTAACCCCGACCAGGGCAGGATGGAGGGCCTGTTCACATGGGCCGATGACACCTGCCCGCACTTCGTCATGCGAAGACAATCCCTGTTGCGTCGATAGCGATTCGACACCCACAACGTGGTCATGTGACGAGGATCTTTCTGCCGGTGCGCGCCACCGTTTCTGCGCCCACGGGGTCGACTCGGGATACGCCGGCCTCGGGCTCGCTGCGTCTTGCCAGGTCAGGCGGAGCAAGCGGATTGACCTGGAAACAGCAAATTCCTATAATGTGGGGATGCGAGTTGCAGAAAGGGACGTTTTGGGGCGATGGGGGCAGCGCGTTGGCCGCCCGACGCCTGGTCGTGCCCTGTGTGCGCGGAGCGGGAGCCATGCGGGGCGGATCAGTCTGCGCGCGATTGCCTCTTTTTCGCTGATCCTGGTGGGGCTCCTTGGCTCGACCGTCGCTGCGGGGATCTCCGCCCACGTCTTCCTGGCCGATGAGGCGACACCGTTGGCCCTGGCCGATCCCAACGTGCCAAACATATATCGCGACGTCATGGTGGGGACCCGGCTCGTCATTGCCGTAACGTCCGATATGGCATCAGGTTGGGGTGGTGCGCTGTGGCTTTCGCGGGCGAACCTGGACACGGGGATCGTCTCGGCGAGGGGCGACAATCCGGCTTACCCCTTCTTCAGCTACGAAGGATCGTGCCTTCCGGCGGCCGGCACAAACGCCCTGGTCACGGCCGCGGCGGATGCGAGCGGATTGTCATTTCACCTGCTTTCGTCCTGGGATGCGGTTCCCGGCCCGTGGTTCATTCTGGATTACCAGGCCAAGGCCGTTGGAGAATGCAGCGTCGGATTGTACGGCTATGCGGCGAGCACCGATGTCGTGACCGAGCCGAATCCTGATGATCCTGGCGATCCCCCGCCATTCGAGGCGGTTCTAATTCAAGTCCTTTCTTTTCAACATGTTGTGTCTCGTGACTGCAACGCCGACACCCTTGTCAACTTCGCCGATTTCGCCGTGTTGGCCGGCCGCTGGCGACAGACGTTCGTTTCAGATCCGAACGAGACGATGGCAGTCGATCTGAATGGCGACGATCGAATCGACGTTTGCGACTTGGTGCTCTTCAGCGATTACTGGCTCGAACGGACGGACGTCATGCCGTAGTCCGTGCTTCCGCCTCACCCGATCTGTGGAAGATGCGTGCCGACACGTCTTTTTTTTGCATTTTCAGGAATTCCATCCACATCTATGGGGTCAGGTGCGCCTAAAAAGGGGCGGTCTTTGGTTGACATCGTCGCCGGGCCCGCTTTCGCCGAGCCGCATGTGCCTGGCGGCCAAAACACTCTTCGACAAGGAGGTAAGCTATGAAGGTAAGCAAAGCAGCAGCGGTCGCGTTGCTGGCCGTGTGCATTGTCGCTCCGGCCAGCGCGCAGAGAGCCATGGACAGGGCCGAGGTGCTCGAGATCATCGAGAAGCTCACGAGCGCGGGCCGAGAGACCTGGATTCCAGCCGGCACTATCGAAGCCAAACACCAGCAGTACAGAGCCGCCAGGATTACCGATGGTTCGGCGATCTCCGAGAGGATCGAGCAGGAGATTCGCGAGTATCAGAGCAAAACCGACAAGTCAGAGCGGACGGCTGAACTGCAGAAGATGTACCTGGACGCGATCCCGTTCAACGTGCGTTACGAGCTGGCCAACGAGTCGAGCATGACCTCGTCGGTTGTGCTAAGATACGATGGCACAAGGTTTTACTGGGAGGTCGCGATCTCGTCGCGAAGCGACTCCGTTACGCCGTCGGCCGATCTGGTGGGCAACTGCATGGTCAACTTCTTCAGCAGGACTTGGAACGATCGCCGAGTCTTCGCATGGGACGGGCAGAAGTACACGGTCTATTCGGTTTCGGCCGGCGGTGCCATCGTGGATACGAGCGACCGGTTGCCCCGGGCGGTAAGCGGACCGTTGACAGCGGGCGTCATTCCCTGGGGCTGGGGTCTGCTGTCGTATACGAACCTGGTCGCCGCGAAGGTCTCGGCCATCGAGGTTGCCCGCGACGGGACCACTCAGATCGAGCTGACTGTCGAGCCTGCCGGCAGTTCGGAGATGACGTTCTTGCTGGACCCTGCGAAGGATCTGGCGGCAACCGCTTATACGTTGCCCGGGGGCAACAACACGGTGATGTCCACCTATTGCTCGGGATACCGCCGTGTAGGGGGCCTCTGGGTGCCCACCACGGTCCTTATCGAACAGTACGATGCCTTCACGAATCGGTTGCTGCGCTCGGATCGATGGGATTACAGTGCGGTTGACACAGGCGTTCCGGGCGCCGAGAGGTTTAGCGTGGCATTCGGCGCCAATACGTCAATTGAGTATTACTCGGCGATGTCCGCCAGGGCCCTGGTGTATCATCATTCCAATGCGGTCGATATGGATCTGCTGCTGGCCGAGCGGCTGGCCTATGTGGCCGAGCAGGGCAAGCGGTCCTGGAACTGCGCCACCGCTTCGCTGCAGTACGCCGCAACGCAGTTGGGCACGGTCGCACCCGCGGCGAGGTTGACACAGGTCATTGGGGCGGATGGACGAACGACGATGCACGACCTGAAACGAGGCGCCCAGAGTCTCGGTCTGCATTGCCGTGTTGTGCAGACGAATCTCGCTACCCTGGAGGCCTTGTCCGGTTGCCAGGCGATTCTGCATCTGCCGGGACAGGAGCATTTCGTGGTGCTCGATCGCGTCGACGATCGCTATGCCTGGATCGTTGACCTGGCCAACGACAGATTCTACTGTCGCAAGGACAAAGGCTTCATGGCGATGGACTGGTCGGAGGGGGTCGCTTTGCTGCTGTCCAGTGAGCCTATCGAAGGGCCGTTCACGGACGTGCCCGAGAGCGCTCTTCGTCGTATCGCCGGCGGCGACGGCTGGAGCTGCACGCTGTTGTTGCAGGATGAATGGATCATCTTCTGTACCGATACCCCCGACGGGTGGGGCTGCTTCGGCTACTTCCAATGGTATTTCGAACGCTGGGGTTGCGAGCCCGCTCCCGACGGGACCTGTGTGACCGATCTGTACGCCCGAATGGCCGGATCGGACTGCTACTGGGACCCGCTTGCCATACGATGTCGGGTGACCGGCGTATGGGACTGGTACGCCATGAGTGCATGCCGTTAAGCGGGATGAGCCGGAAGCCAGTGTTTGGTGTATTCGTGGGGCTGGGGACGGATGACGCCCGATGGCACCACCGCGAACACCGATTGACGCAGAGGCGGCTGAGCCTACAATGCGGACCATGAGACTCAGAGGTTTCACGCTCGTCGAGCTGATCGTTGTGATTGCTGTTATCACATTGCTGTCGGCGATGCTGCTCCCGGCGCTGCACAGCGCGCGCGAACAGGCCAGAGCGATGGTCTGCCAGGCCCATATTCGTGACCTGGCGATCCAGTTCCATCAATATGAAGCGGAGCACCAGACGTTGCCCTATGGTATATGGGCGATGCGTTCGAGTCCGCCGAGCGGCTACCTCGGCGATGCGAGTTACGATCTGCCGGGTTGGTACTGGCCGGACTTCATCGGCGCCGTTCGCCACCCGTCCTCGCGCGACAGGAAGATACTGGAGTGTCCTTCACGGCGTATTGAAACACCGGGGTTGTCGCGGAGCGTCCTCTACGGCAACTACGGCGTCAACCGGTCCTTGTGTCGAAGCGCCGCCGACAGGAGTCCCTACAAGCGGGAGTTTCCGGGGCCCCCGTTGTCCACGAGCACGATCCGTCATCCGGGAGCGACGGTCCTGCTCGTGGACAGCGGCTATGCCCTCGTCTGCTGGTGGGATGCGATGCTCCAGCCTCCCCATCGCTACTTGGGCCCCTTGGCGCTGGGGACGGCGTACATCCCCGGCCTTGCGATCAACAAAGAGAAGGAACTGCTGTCCGGACAGATCGATGACGCCATCGGTGGCCGGCACCCGAACAAGACCGTCAACGTCGGATTCGCCGATGGGCACGTCGATCGCATGAAGGCGGAAGCCCTATGCGTGGAAATGGTGAGCGAATCAGACGAGCCGATATACCACAATCGGACGCCTCTGTGGGAGCCGCGATAGAATCGGCCTACTTCAGTCCCAGCCGTGTCCGCCGATACGCCTCGATCTCGTCGTCTGGCGGGTACTCATACAGGCTCGTTTGCACGTGCCAGTCGTTCATGGCGGGGACCCATGAGAACAACTCATGTCGCTGGGGCAGTCTCGTGATGGGATCGACGTAGATCCTCAGCTTTCCCGGCAGCGGGGCCCGGAGGTCGGAGGAACGATCCCAGGTCAGTTCATATACATCGAGCCGGGCATGTGTCGGCCCGGAGGACGCCGGCCGGCGCGTCAGCTCCGCATCCAGCGGCGCATCATTGAGCAGCGAGGATTCGAGGATGCGACGCACGAAGCGTTCGACCGCTTCGGTCTCAGATCGGTTCAGATTGATATGCTCGACGGCCTCGGAACCCGCTCGGACGACCGTCGCGCGACGGTTCGCCAAGTCGTAGATCCGGCTCTCCGATCCCACCTCCGAGATAACCACGCCCCTGTCGCGGGAAATCCACGTCCGGCGGAATGGCTCGCTCTGATCCTCGCGAAACACGGAGATGCGCACCGTCTTGACCCTGCCGAGCATCTGATCGACCTGGCGGATGCTCAGGCCCGATGCCGAGGGCACGCTGACAACGAACAGGACCGTCAGGGGAATCATCGCCGCCACGAGAAAGGCGGCGCTGACCAAAGGCCTGACGGTCGGTCCGCCCAGCCGATGCATCAGACGGCCGGCAATTCCCCGGCGATGTCGTTCGGTCTGCACACGGATCGGGTAGGTTGCATGTGAGTTCGGCGCGGGGTACTGCAACGTCGTTCCACCCAGGCCGTTTGTCGTATACACGGTGACCACGTCGGAATCGGCACGCTCGGCGATTTGAAAGACGGTGCGATGGATCTGCTGCATCCTTTCGAGACACTGGGGACAGGAGCGAACGTGTTCACGGAGGTCGCGTTGTGCGGCCGTCTGAAAGAACGCCGGCTGTAGCCCATAGGGGACAGCACAATCGAACAGTTCCGCCGGGGAGATGTCTTCGCAATGGAGCGGTCCGGCCTGCGCGGTTTCGCACCCAAGACGCGCCAGACGAATCTGGCGGCGTTCGTATACCTCCCGACGGCAACGCGAGCAGACGCACAAATGGCCGAGGACGCATGACGTCATATCCTCGAAGCGCGCAGACGCGGCGGCATCCATCTGGGACTCTGTCAGGCAGGCACAGAGTTCGTCGTTCAGGCCTCCCTGGTACAGGCGGCCCAGGCGAGCCAATTGCCCGGCGCCGAGCGACAGTTGCCTGAGCGAGTCGAGATCGTTCGAACACGAGGCGCACCGATCCACGTGAACGGTCACGGGAGTGGGAATTCGGATCCTCACGGATGGCGACAGAAGACGGCAAAGGAACGGTTTGACACGGGTGCAGGCCAGCGGCTCGTTGAGATGCTCGAAATGCGACTGCAACTCCGCAATGAGCTGCAAATCCGTCTCCGGCAACACCGATTCGCCCGGCTCGTCCAACTCGCAGAGGGCCTCTCGAAGTGTCTGGAGGCGCTGCCGGCACCAGGCACAACTGCCGATGTGAAGCCTTACGGACACTGGAACGGAAGGACCGCCAGGATTCTGGAGATAATCATGATAGTACACCTCCGCTTCGTGGCACAACTCGCTTCCATCGAATGTAACCATCCTCATCCCTCATTCAATCGCCAGGATTCTCCTCAACTGCTTCAATGCGGCGGTCAGATAGCGGCTCACCGTTCGCCTGTCCACACCCATGATGCGGGCAATCTCGGGAATGCTGCGATCATCCTGATACCTCAACTTGACAGCTTCCGCCTCCCTACTGCTCAACTGTCGGGTCAGGCATGCGAACGCCGCATTACTTTCTTCTTCGCCCATAAGGGCGTCCGCCGGTGCCTGTTTGTGGATGGAAATCCGAAATTCTTCTGCAAATTTCCGAAAATGTTTCCGTTGGCGTGCCTTTCGCCGACCTAAATCGATGACGTCGTTGGCAATCGCCTGATAGAGGTAGCTTCTGACGTTCTCGACGTCCTCGGGAATGGGGGCGTTCACCAGGGACAAGAAGAGCTGCTGGGCCAGTTCGTCTTCCTGAAACTCGCTGCCGGCCTGAAAACGGATAATGGTCCGGATGAACGCACCGTGTTCGCGAAACACGGTGGCGGCTGCGTTAACTGCTTTGCTGTCGTCTTGACCGAATCGTATCACTCTCGTGCTCCGGGACCATACGGCCGTGACGGGAACAAACGAACCTGAACCACGGCAGCTATTATAGCATATGGCTTGAGGACTGCAAGCCAAAGGCTCTGGTTGCCATCCAAAAGCCCCCGAGTCATTCCTGTCATGGTGGGGGCGGGCGACTGCTGCCGCGATATCCTTGGCCTTTACCATCGTCCACGCTCCTGCGACCGCGTGAGGGAAGATGTCCAAATTCGTTCCTGCCTTCACAAAAGAGCTTGACAAATCGACCCGATACTCGTAGGATACAGCGTCCGTGTATGAGCACGGGCAAGATCCTGGTGCATCCCTGTAAAGTTGGGATGGTTACGGGGTCGTGGTAAGAGCATGTATCTCCGGGTGTACTGGCTGCTCTTCAGTGCAAGAGCGGTTGGTCGCCTCGGGGCAAGCTCTCAAAGCCGCGATCCGCCGGAATGACCAAAGGGCCCCTGACGGTAGGAGCCCGACGTGTTGATCGGGAAAGGAAGAAGCTATGCCATCGGATCACCCCTCCGCGGCCGGACCGGCCACAGGCCCTCGCTGCAAAACTGGCGCTCAAATCGTTGTAGATGCACTACTTGCGCACGGTGTCGACACGGTCTTCGGCTACATCGGCGCCTCGGTACTGCCTCTTTTCGATCGTCTCTACGAGGCGCCCATTCGCTTCATCGTGCCCTGCCACGAGCAGGGGGGCTGCCACATGGCCGACGCCTACGCCCGTGCCAGTGGCAAGACGGGCGTTGTTATCGCCACCAGCGGTCCCGGCGCGTGCAATCTCGTTACGGGTCTGGCCACGGCGATGATGGACTCGGTCCCTCTGGTCGCCATCACGGGGCAGGTCCGCACCGACCTGATCGGCGGCGACGCCTTCCAGGAAGCCCCGATGGTGGGGATCACGCGTCCGGTCACGAAGCACAACTACATCGTCAAGCGTGTTGAAGACCTGGCCAGGACGCTCCACGAGGCCTTTCACATTGCCTCGACCGGCCGGCCCGGCCCGGTTCTGATCGATCTGCCGGTGGACCTGGAGTTCGCCACGTGCCAATCCGAAAGTTCCACTGGGATCTCTTTGCGTGGTTACAGCGTTCGTTCCAACGTCCATGCGGCCCAGATCGCCCGCGCGGCCGAGGAGATCAATTGCGCCCAGCGTCCCGTGTTGCTGGCCGGCGGGGGAATCGTCAGCAGCAACGCCACGGGTGAACTGCGTGAGATGGCGCGAAAGGCCCACCTGCCCGTCGCGATGACGCTGATGGGGCTGGGCAGCTACGACCAGACTCGGCCTGAGTCGCTGGATATGCTCGGCATGCACGGGACCGCCTACGCCAACTACGCCGTTCAGGAGTGCGATCTGCTGATCGCCGTCGGGGCCCGATTCGACGATCGCGTTACCGGCGACCTCAGGAGCTTTGCCCCCAAAGCCCGGGTGATTCACATCGACATCGATGCGGCCAGCATCGCCAAGAACGTTCGTGTGGACATCCCCATTGTGGGCGATGCCAAGACCGTTTTGGCGAAGTTGTCGCGTCGCGTCAGACGCCGTGAAAGGGCCGAGTGGTTCGCGCAGATCGCAGAGTGGAAGACGGCGTGCGCCCTCGGTTTTGACCGCGGCGCTATAGGGATCAAGCCGCAGTACGTCATCGAGGAGCTGTGCCGGCGGACGAACGGCGATGCCATCGTCACGACCGGCGTCGGTCAGCACCAGATGTGGGCCGCCCAGTTCTACAGGTTCCGACGGGGCCGGCAACTGATTACCTCGGGCGGGTTGGGCACGATGGGCTTCGGCCTGCCGGCCGCCATCGGTGCGCAATTGGCCCGGCCCGATGCGACGGTCATCGATATCGACGGCGACCACAGCTTCAACATGACGCTGTCGGAGCTTTCGACGGCTGTCCAGGCCGAGCTTCCGATCAAGATATGCATCCTCAACAACAGCACTATGGGTATGGTTCGCCAGTGGCAGGAACTGTTCTACGATCGGCGGTACGTCCATAGCCGCGTGAAGAACCCTGACTATGCCGCGTACGCGCGAGCGGTCGGCGCCGTCGGCGTCACCGTAGACGCCAAGGCCGATGTCGGGGCGGCAATCGATCGAATGCTCGCCGAGAAAAAGCCGTGTCTTGTTGATTTTCACGTCGAGGCCCATGAGAATGTCTGGCCAATGGTGCCGACGGGCAAAGGCCTCCACGAAATGGAAGGGCTGCGAATGCTCGAGAGTGCCATATAGACCTCAGGCGTCCGCCTGGAGCAGAGGTCCTGCAGGATCCACTGCCGAAGAGCTTACAATGCCGGAAGAGAAGGTCGCGGCGACGGAATACCCCGGCGTCGTGCCAATCACGAAAGGAGAACGCAATGCCATCGAATTCACATGATTCAGCCTCAGTTGCTGAGAGCCTGCCGGAGAGAACCGGCGCCCAGATTATCGTCGACACGCTCCTCGACCTCGGAGTCGAGGTCATGTTCGGCTACACCGGCGGGGTGGTCCTGCCGCTGTTCGACCGGCTTTACGACGCCCCGATCCGATTCATCGTCCCGCGCCACGAGCAGGGGGGCTGCCACATGGCCGATGCTTATGCCCGCGCCAGCGGCAAGGTGGGCGTGGTCCTGGCCACCAGCGGGCCCGGCGCGTGCAATCTGGTCACCGGCCTGGCCACGGCGATGATGGATTCGATCCCGATGGTTGCGCTCACCGGGCAGGTCCGCACCGAACTGATCGGCAACGACGCCTTCCAGGAGGCCGACACCACGGGGATCACCCGGCCGATCACCAAGCACAACAGCATCGTCAAGGACGTCAGAGATCTCGAACGGACGGTTCGTGAGGCGTTCTATATCGCCTCGACAGGCCGGCCCGGGCCCGTTCTGATCGATTTGCCCGTCGACGTCGAGGTCAGCAAGTATGCGGGCGGCGGCAAGGTGGAGACGAACCTCCGGGGATACAAGGTCCGGCCCAAGGGACATGCCCGGCAGATCTCGACCGCGGCCGAGGCGATCAACAAATCGGAGCGGCCGGTCCTGTACGTTGGGGGCGGCGTCATCATCGCCAATGCGGCCGAGGAGTTGCGTGCTCTGGCCGAGAAGGCGCATCTGCCCGTGACGATGACGCTTCTCGGATTGGGAAGCATCGACCAGAGGCATCCGGAGTCGCTGGACATGCTCGGCATGCACGGCTCGGCCTACGCCAATTATGCGGTCCAGGAATCCGATCTGCTGATTGCGGTCGGAGCCCGGTTTGACGACCGCGTCACGGGCAAGCTCAGCACGTTTGCGCCGAACGCCAAGATCGTCCACATCGACATCGATCCGGCCAGCATCTCCAAGAACGTTCACGTCGACATCCCCGTCGTCGGCGACGCCCGGCACATCCTGGCGGAACTGACCAAAGAGGTTGAGTATCGGCCACGAGAGGCGTGGTTCGCCCGGATCGCCGAGTGGAAGAAGAAATTCCCGTTCAAGTATGACGGCAATGCCGGCCGGATCAAGCCGCAGTACGTGATCGAGGAAGTGTGCCGCCAGACGAACAGCGATGCCATCGTCGCGACGGGCGTCGGTCAGCACCAGATGTGGGCGGCGCAGTTCTACCGGTTCACCAAGCCTCGCCAGTTCATCACCTCCGGCGGGCTCGGCACGATGGGCTTCGGTCTGCCGGCGGCCATCGGCGCCCAGATCGCCAAGCCGGACGCCACCGTCATCGATATCGACGGCGACCACAGCTTTAACATGACTCTGACCGAACTGGCGACAGCGGTCCAATACGAGTTGCCGATCAAAGTCTGCCTGATGAACAACGGTTACATGGGCATGGTCCGCCAGTGGCAGGAATTGTTCTACGGCCGACGCTATGCGTGCAGCTATCTGAAGAATCCCGACTATGCCGCCGTCGCCCGCGCCATGGGCGCCGCAGGGATCACCGTCGACAAGAAGGAAGACGTGCCCAAGGTCATCGAGCAGATGCTCGCCGAGACGAGACCTTGCGTGGTGGACTTCCACGTCGAGGCTGAAGAAAACGTCTGGCCGATGGTCCCGGCGGGCAAGAGCCTCAACGAAATGGACGGCCTGGACATCCTGGAACGACTCATCTAACCGACTGCATAGAAAGCGGGGTTTGCCATGAAACATATTATCAGTGCTCTCGTTGAGAACAAACCGGGCGTTCTGGCCCACGTCGCGGGGATGTTCGCCGCACGCGCCTTCAATATCGATTCGCTGGTCGTCGGACGCACCGAAGACCCCGACCTCAGCCGGATGACGATCGTCGTCGTCGGCGATGACAGGGTCCTCGAACAGGTGCGAAAGCAACTGGCCAAGATCGTCCCGGTCGTCAAGGTCCAGGACTTCGCCGGCCAGCCCGTGGTCGCCCGCGATCTCATGTTGATCGGCGTCTCGGCGCCGCCGGAGAAGCGTCCGGAGATCTTCGCATTGATCGAGATGTTCCGAGGTCGGGTCGTCGATATCGGCCTCAAGTCCATCATGGTCGAGGTCAGCGGGCCGGAGACCAAGATCGACGCGTTCATCAACGTCTGCAAGCCCTACGGCATCAAGAGCGTCGCCCGAACCGGCACCATCGCCATGCCGCGCCAGGGCAAAGGGGACATGTAGAACGTCGCGCGATCGGTGCAGGCCTCGATGTCGTGACGGGCAATGGTGTTGGAGCATTTGGGAGATTGTATGAAAATGTCGCGCGCATTCCACAGCATGGTTGTTCTGGTCGTCATATCGCTTGTCAGTTCCTGCGCTTGTCTCAGAACACAGAAAGACTCGACCGAAGGCAAGCGCGTTGCCTTGTTCGACGGCGGGACGCTGGAGGGCTGGACGGTCCTCAAGTGCGAGGCGACCGTCGACGACGGAGAGATCCTCCTCGTCGACGGCAACGGGCTCGTGCAGACACAGAAGCGGTACGGTGACTTCGTTCTTGAGTTCGAGTGGAAGGCCCTTCGTCAGGACAGATGGGACAGTGGGGTCTATTTCCGGTACGAGTCCGTGCCGGCCGGCCAGCCCTGGCCCGCACAGCATCAGGTCAACCTTCTCAAAGGCCAGGAAGGCAACGTCTCATCCCTGGAGGGGGCCCGAAGCGAGGGGCTGACCACCGACGGACAATGGAACGCCTTCAAGCTGACCGTGCAGGGTACGAAGGCGTCGCTGGAAATCAACGGCCGACCGGCCTGGCAGGCGAACGGTCTGACCGGCCCCGAAACGGGGTTCATTGCGCTTCAGGCCGAGGTGCCCGGCGGCGGACAATTCCGGTTCCGAAATATCTACTTGACGGAACTGAATTGACCGACGGTCGTGCCCGGCGGGGTGCGAGGCGTCGATAGATCGTATCCTGGTGTCCGCAGGACATGCCGTTCGCGGTCTCGTCGCGGCGAGAACAGACGCGTGGCGCGCGACGTCGCGCACATTCCGTTTGCTTTTTGGGCCGATGTCCCCTACAATCA
>ERZ764778.2163-NODE-2163-length-17968-cov-10.806788_pt1 | contig 17968 bp, 22 predicted proteins | sample MGYA00374951_ERZ764778 | MGnify/ENA primary metagenome ERZ764778 (study PRJEB28918, sample SAMN05720193) | bioreactor metagenome | isolation source: Anaerobic biogas reactor | place: USA:Washington, USA | collected 2015-08-08 ...
AAGTGGTAATGTCTGAAGTCTATTCTTCCCTCCCTGATGAGGTTAAGATGATAGCCTCTGTTCATGATGAGATAGTTTTAGAGGCTCCAGAGGCTCTGGCTCAGGATATGGCCTCCCTGCTCCTGGAGATAATGAGGCGGGTAGGCTCTGAGCTGCTCTCTCCTGTCCCTGTAGATGCCGAAGTTGAGATACTACAGAGCTGGGGAGGTGATTAAATGGTCATTAAACCGACAAATACGACACCTAGAAAAAGGAAAGTCACAAAAAGAAAGTCACAATCTAAAACCGATATCAAAGAACCTGATACTTTTGCGACTTCAAGCCCAGAGTTTACAAATTTTACCACTAAAAAAAAGAAACCTTCCAGAAGGAACTATTCCAGCCAGGAGCTTGAATCTCTGGAAGAATTAAGTCTGGAGGAGCTGCTCCGAAGTGTCCAAACCCTGGAAGAGTCTCTCCAGGATCTTCCCTCTATCGAGGATACCATAGCTGAAGTAGAGCGATTAACTGAGCAGATGGAGAAGGAGCTAGAGGAGTATCTCAATGAGCCCTAACCTAATTTTTGTATCATTTTTGTATCATTGTATCAGGGAGGTATCTCAATAGGTAAACGCGGGCCTCAGAGTCAGGTTATCCTCCATCCCAAAAGGAGAGAGATAGTCTCCAGGATGATCTATGGAGAGAAACTCACGGATTTAGCGCGGGAATTTTCGGTTAGTGAAGATTCTCTTTGGCGGTTTAAGAAGACGGGCCTAGTAGATCTAATAGCCCAGGAGAAGCTTCGATTTATGGCTAATGATCTCTGTAAGGCTCTCCTGGCCAGCGAATTAGAATCAGAGAGAATAGAGGAGGTGCTACATGGCCAGGAAGAATAGCTCTCCTCCCCTTACTTCTCTCAGAGAGAAGAAGCATCCTCCTCTTCCTTCCCTTGATGAGCTGATAGCAGAGGCCAGAGAATTAGGAGAGGATGATATAGCCAATGCTTTTGAGAAAATTAGGTATCTGGAATCCCCCAAAGGCCGGGGATCTCTAGAACGTAGAGAAAGAAGACTTTCCAGGCTGTAAGAGGTGATTCAATGTTTGACGAGGCAACAGAGAAAGAATTAGATAATATGCAGAAAAGGCTCTGGGATCGTTCCCCAGCTCCCCAGCTTACTCCAGAACAGCTCAATGCAATCGACTTGTTAATTTTAGGTAAAACCGATAGAGAGGTATCGGAAATAGTCGGTGTCAGGCGTGAAACAATCACAAAATGGCACAAAAACCCGTTTTTTACAGCGGATTTGAATACCAAAAGAGAAGCTTTATGGGAGGATTCAAAGTTAAGGCTCAGGGCCTTAGCCTCTGAAGCGGTGAACGTTCTTACCAATGGCCTACATAGTGAGGATGAAAAGATAGCAATATCGGCGGCGGTTCATATCCTAAAGACTGTAGGCCTGTATGATGTAGCTGGGAAAACCTCTATTACACTACCAAAGACCCCAGAAGAAGCGGTTTGGGCTCAGGCTTTGGAGGATAATACCAACTCCCTGAAAGGATCTAGGCCAGATGCCCTAACAGAGTTTAGTACTAGAAACTGGGCTGAAAAGGTAGGGGCAAAGATCTCTGCTCAGGTGCTGGCCATAGAGTACGAGAAGGCAGTAAAGGAACAGAAGAGGGAGCTAAAGGACTCCAAGAACAGAGCCAAACCCCAGGAGGATCTCTCCCAGCATATTACCATAGAGGAGGTAGAGGAGGATTTTCCCCAGGGCCAGAGCCCAGAGCCGATTAAGGCTTAGGGGGCCTCCCCCTCGTGTTGGGCCTATAACAACATGAATAGATCCATAAGCATATCTCAATACAAATCTTTCTTTATATACTAATGCACCAAAAGCAGGCCATAATCTTAATCCTTAAAAGGGTGAAAAGTTTCAAGCTCTGTCCCTGGTAGTGACCCAAAGCCTTTTCCTGTGAGCGATGGTTAAGGCATCCCGAGGGAGAGATATTTGGCGGCACCATACCGAGTCGAGAAATTGGTTTGCTCAGAACTTCGAGAATGTAATACTAATCGATGAAGGATGTCGGAATGAGCTTTAAAATAATATTTGATAATTTACATACGGGAGGATAACATGAAAGAAGACGTTTCTTTAATCAATCTTGCTTCGGATAAACGAGCTGAATTCTTGATGTTGTTTGAAGAGTTTGTCGGATCATATCTGTTATCTCCTAATGGTGAGAGGCACTCGGCTTACTACGACGAAGGAAGAAGACAGGCTCGAAGTAATTTGGCTAAATTAATCGAATCTAGGGAACGTGGTGAAGATATCACCGAAGACGCTTTGTCAAAACTTTTACCTTATATAGATACGCCAGCCAACCGAAAAAGAGAATTTTGGGTTTCATCTGCAGGAGTATTTATGACAGATGCGAGGAAAAGATTGGAGGCCGCTGGGATAGTTAGGCAGGAAGACTGGCCTCAAGTCGCATTGTCGATATTTAATTTTGTTCGTTATTGTAACGAAAAGCCAGATCAGCTCTTACAGGCTTGTAATAATTTTGCCGCTTCCCCGTACTCAAAAGGGTTCCAAGCAGGCACTTTGACACCTATTCTAAACGCGCTTCATTCGGACAAATTCGTTATATTCAACAAAAAGTCTCGCCTTGTTCTCAATTACTTCACGGGGACATCTTACACCCAGAGTCTTATCGATTACCCCGAGGCCAATAGTGCAGCTCTAATCCTGGTAGAATATCTAGCTAATGATTTACAGAAAATGAGTGGCGGAAAAATGCTCGCAGTAGATCTTTTCGATATGTTCTCTCATTGGTTGGTAGCTGTTAAGAATTACCTGCCACCTCTTTTTAAAGCAAAAAGCAAGGTTGGCGATAAAAAGATAGAGGCGATAGTAAGCGTTCCTGAAGCTGAAGAAGGTGAAGATGCTATGCAATGTGAGGATGCTTCAGTAATCGAAACGGCCACCAGTACGGATCATACTCAAATCCAATATCTTCTATTAACCTTGGGAGCAGAAATGGGACTTAATGTGTGGGTTGCCCGCAATGATAGGTCCCGCTCATATCAAGGCCAGACTTTGGGTACACTTCCCCACATTTCTCAAGAGTTGCCTACTCAATTCAATCCTGCTACGCAACGAACTATCGAATTGATTGATGTACTTTGGCTGAAGGGTAATTCGATTGTATCCGCTTTTGAGGTAGAATCTACCACATCTATTTATTCGGGCCTACTTAGGATGAGCGATCTACTTGCACTTCAGCCAAATCTAGACATAAAGATTTACTTGGTCGCATCTTATGAGCGCAGAGATAAAGTGAAACAAGAAATAATTCGTCCCACCTTCCAATTGAGAGAAAGACCCTTGAATAGGGTTTGTGGCTATCTTTCTTTGGAGGACTTGATAGAAAAAGTGGATGTCCTCAGAAAGCATGGATTGATTAAATCCCTGAATCCAGATTTTCTTACCAATATTGCTGAATACTTTGGAGGCACTGACGGTTAATTTTAGATGCCGTAAATAGGTTAATTAAGAGATTGTCTCAGATCCGTTCAGTGCGTATAACCAGCATGAATCCATCTATCTTTTTGCCATCCTCTTAACAAGCCCTATTTTTGCTTTTGCCTACCTGAATATTCCAAATACTATGGAATAATTTATCGACAATTGCCCGTTATCGAAAAATCGTTATCAGTGAAATCAAAAAGACGCTGTAGAATCTGGAGCGCAAAGGTAGGGGGTGTGAGGGGAGAAGCATATTCATAAAAATATTGTAGGCTCCGATTCTGGTCTTTTTTTGCTGGATGGCTGAGTACGTGCAACCTGAAACGTTCTGTGTCATTTTAATAGAGATTGAGCAAGATGTCATAGAACTATTCTGCCTCCGGGAATGAGACTCTTGCGTCATCGAAAGGTTTTTCATCATATCTTGCAATCTTGAAAGAAGATAGCGGAGGGATTATAGTCTTGGAAATCCGTTCTTTGGTAATCGCGTCACTTCTGACGATGCTGTTTTCAGGTGTAGCATGTGGAGGAAACCTTCTACTTGGAGGAATCAACCAGGATAAGCCGGTGTGTGTTGAACCATGTTCCAGCACCGCCAATTATGACTACAAAAAAATTGCTGCCGATTTGGATGCATATTACTTTCCGATGTACTATTCCGACGAAGCAACTAATATCAAGGAAGTTAATAAGGCTGCAAGAGGAGAGGCAACAGAACAAAACGGCCTAAAGAAACTAGAGGGCTTAAAGAAAAAGGATGGTACTAATCATTATGAGACTATTGTGGCGTATTCTGGTGGCACTTCAACTGCTGTAGCGGCTCTCGCTGATAACGCTAAGTATGGATTAACTTGTGATACACTTATATTGGTTTCGCCTATGGCTGCCAAGACACGAAAAAACTCGGGATTGACTACTGGCCTAGCGGCGGCGACGACCCTAAAGTATGATTTCGAAAAAGCGATTGAAGATATATTAGTAAGCGGTGCTGTAAAAAATATTGTAGTTATTCAATCGGAAGATGATCAATTACTGGCCGGAGACCTCTATCAATTCCGATTTTCTAATGATATGTTTTCCAACAAGGAAATTAATTCAAAGATTGCGATATATGATGTAAAACTTGATCTTCCAATAACCCCAAATGGAGATGAAAATGCGGAGAGCACGACTCCAATTGGTTACACCGGTGAGCAGGCTCACAAAGATCTTTTCTTTGAATACGCAACGGAGCACCTTAAACTTGGTAATGATGGTAGGGTTTATTACAGTCCAAATGGTGTGGATAGCAATCCTCCTATAGTACAGGCGCCGGAATTAGACACTCCACCTGCAGAAAGCTCTGAATCCTCACAAGAGTCCTCAGATACATCTGAATCCTCACAAGAGTCCTCAGACACATCTGAATCCTCACAAGAGTCCTCAGATACATCTGAACCCTCACAAGAATCCTCAGATACACCTCCTGACGTGGAAAGCGTGCTTGAGGAAATAGATAGACAGTTTCAGGATGAAGATAGTGACCTAGTAACGGAATTAATTAACAATTTGAACTAGCCCAAGTGCATACAACTTTTTATTCAACATCTTTATTTTTATGTTTTCGAAACCCGTATAATGGTGGTGTGAATAACTCGCAGATGGAGAAAGCGAAGAGCACCAAGAAGGCGGGAAGGTCCGAAATGTCCACCTGGGGAGCTGCAAGAAGGTGGACCACGAGACGGCATTCCAGAAAGCACGGAAGATGAAGAGGGAGGCCCTGGGGCTCTCCGATAATTAATCCAGCCATTTTAATAATTTCTGTAAGGCTCTAGAATCGCTTTTCTCCTTGCTCAATGGCTCATAGCACCTGGGGGAGAGATTCTTTAGGCTAAACCATTTAACCTAAAACCTTAAACATCAGACCTAAGGCCAAAAGGTTAAAGCCTTAGACCTTAATCTTTCAGGCCATGCAGATAATAGCCATTGCTAACCAGAAAGGAGGCTGTGGCAAGACCACCACTGCAGTTAATCTGGCGGCTTATCTGGCTCTTAATGAGAAGAGAACTCTTTTAGTTGATCTAGATCCTCAGGGCTCTTCTACAAGGCATTTGGGCCTTAATGAGCTGGATAAGACCATGTATGATGTATTGATGAGAGGCTTAGACATCAGGGCCTTAATCAAGAATACAATGGTCTCAGGCCTGGATATAGCTCCTACCAATAATTTCCTAGGCAAAGCAGAGCTGGAGCTGGCTTCCAAGCTCACTGCCAGGGAGTCAGTACTCAGGCCAAAGCTAAGAGGCTTAGAAGGCTATGATTACGTGCTGATAGATACTCCTCCTACTCTGGGATTCTTAACCCTAAATGCTCTGGTAGCCTCTGATATGGTGCTGATCCCTATTCAAACTCAATTCTTTGCTCTAATGGGCCTCTCCATGATTCTTGATCTTCTGGAGCTGATTAAGAACGATTTAGGCTATGATATCCAGAAGAAATATCTGCTTACCCTATTCGATCCTAGGACAAAGATGGCCAAAGAAATCGTAGCTCAGGTTAGGGAGAACCTGGGAGAGGATGTATTCAAAACAGTAATTCCCAACAATATCAGATTGGCCGAAGCTCCCAGCTATGGGGTTCCTATCTCAATACATTCTCCAGAGTCTCCTGGAGCTTTGGCTTACTCAAATTTAGCAAAAGAGGTGATAGCATTATGAGTCCTGGAGCTGGAGAAGAGCTTAAGCACCTAATGGCCGGCGTGAAATCCAAGACATCCAAACCTGAAGGCTTAGACTCTAAGGATGAAGGTTTAAGCCTAAATGATAAAGCTTCAAACCCTAAGGATAAAGCCTTAGACTTTAAGCCTAAAGGTAATGGGCCTAAATCCTTAGACCTAAAGGATAAAGGTTTAGACTTAAAGGACAAAGGACTAAACTCTAAGGCTAAAGGCTTAAACCTAAAGGCTTTAGGCGAAGCTGTGGAAGGAGCGAACAGCAATAGGCAATCTATAGCGATCTGGAGCCCTAAGATCTCTGCTGTAATGTGGTACCTGAAGAAGACAACTCCAGAGTTCTCTATCTCAGAAGAAGCCAGGGCGATCCTAGAGGAAGGCCTGGAGAAAAAGTATCCCGAGCTTTTCCAGAAGGTAAAGGAAGGGCTGAAGAAATGAGCGACTGCCAGCTATCTATTAATTGCTGTGATGAGGATATCAGGAGAAAGGACTGGTGGCAGTTCTGGAGGAGAGGATGAACAACACAACGGCCATGATCTTGTCTATTTCTCCCAGCTCTCCATATTTCATCCTTGTTAGCAGCCTAATAAGTGGCTTAATAGGAGTTATAATCGGCTCACTCATTACTGCGTATCTAGGGCATATCAAAACCAAAGCTATGATGAAATGGGAAACGAAATTCAACACCTATAATGCCATTCTTGAATTAGAAAACGGGCAGCCTTCAGATACAAGAATTCTTAAAAAGCGAATTAGATTGGCTAAACTTCTAAAGGCACTTTCAAGTAACGAGGAAATTAAAAAGATCGCAGATACCCTAATTGAAGAAAAATTCGAGAATTTAGATGCCAGAGAAAGGTTTATTGATAACTCACTCATACCTGCGATGGATAAAGATCTAGAAGACACAATAAGTTTTTTTAAGTGGCAATTCAGGAAATGAAATCTCAGTCGCAGCATGATCGTATCCTATGGGCTCTCTCCAACAGCAGTGGGAAGATGAAGCGAAGCGACTTGAGGCGGCGCGTGAGCATGAGGCTTGCAGACCTGGAGCCTATCCTTGAGGAGCTGGCAAAGGAAGGCCGTATAAGGACCTCATGCGGTATGGTAAGCTTGAAATCGGCTCCTCTTTACAACCAAAAAGATTTTCTTTAGATATTCTAATCTTAGAAAAGGAGGGAATTATCGACGGTAACACCGCCAATGATAAATGCGAAAGTTATCATAGTGCTGATATCCATATTTTCCATATGGGCATTTCTGTTGATTATTGATCAAGGGATATTCGGCAATGAAGAAGAACATATAATAACGATAGAGGGGAAAGACAGAGAATTCTATTTTGATTCTGGCTGCTGGAATCAATGGTTTACAGATATAGATGGAAATATATATAATACTGACCTAGAAATATATACTAAAATCCAGCCAGGACATAAGTATTACATTAAGACGGGAAAACGGTCTCTCCTTAACGGACGGTGGTATGCTTATTATATTGAAGAACTCCCCAGGACAACAAGATAATGTTACCTGAATTTTATGCTAAATCTTAGAAGCGCTGCATAAAGCTACAGAAATACGTATCAGCCATTAGTCAAGAAAGGCGATTTTAAACCAAGTATATCAGATAAGTTTGAATAAAAAACGTACAGAATAATCATATAAAACATGCATTAGCCTACCCTTCCAGACAGAACTCTTGAGGCCATAGACCATCTTCAGAGCCCATAGAGCCCATATCCTCAGCTTCGAAGCGGCACCGGATCATCTCATCGACTTCAGAGAGCCGAACCTTGAAGACCTCTGCCAGGATCTCTTTGGCCGCTTCCAGCTCCATAGCCTTCATATCCTGGTATACGGTTCTCTGCGGTGGCCTGATTAGCTGCTCAAAGACTCCTGCCATGATGAGCAAATAGGCCGGATGAGAATAAGTACTTTGGCCCGAAATCAATATCAAGCGACCATTTTTTCATGAGGGGAATAAGCGATTAAGATACAAAAGAAGGATGAAGATACGGAATTGAATAAATTCTTCTTTGCCTCGTTGGTAGATTCACCCAAAAGATTTTTTCGTTAGATCCTACAATATTGAAACTGGATTTGGAGAGATTTGATGAAGAAAATTTATCTGATAATGAGCTTAATTATAAGCTCCTCTTTGATCATGCCCACTATTGCAGAACAAGAGAACTTCATTCTTGGGCCATATGCGGTCAGTTTCGATATGGGCATAGACGAATTGATGAACTGGGTCGTCAGTGAGCCAATAAATTCTGAGTCAATGGATGGTAGTTTAACTTTTACAAAATATAGTGCTACAGTAGCTATGCTTACCGAATCACAATTTTACTCTGAATTAAAAAGATTGGGGCGTACCCCCAGTTCCGGCACTGCGATTATAAATATAATCCAATATAATTCTACGAGAGATGAGAGCGCGAACGGAACAAAGACGATGATACAGTCAGCAACCAGCAAAAGAACCATAGATGGGCGAAATGGAACAATTGGATCTAGTAAGAGGGATACCTTTACGCTTTATGTAGCAGATTGGTGGGTGGAGAACAATACTATAGCCTCCGTTATCTCAACTTACCCATGGGACGAAGGTACCCTTTCCCTGCTGAAGACTATTCATATAGAGAAAATAAATGCAACCGCATGAAGCACATACGATAATCCATCTTTGAACAAGTATATAAAAATCTGAATAACGATAGGCTTACAAACAAAACATTTTTAGTTTGCCTCAGCAAAGAGCTTCAACAAATGGAGATTACAAATAATGAAAAAAATAATATTGATTTTGGTTTGCCTGCTGCTTCTGACCTTATCAGCTTCCGCAACTCCAATTGAGGCCTTTGGTAATGTGACCAATGTTGTGGATGGCGGCATAATAGATATCCAAGATATTGGCCGCGTTCGTCTGGCAGACATTAGCTACCCCAAGATGGAAACTTCAGAGGGTGCCCAGGCTCAAGACTATGCTACTCAATGGCTGCAAGATAGGCGGGTCTTCCTGGACCTGGACAACAAGACAGGCAAAGACCAGTATGACCGCTGGGTTGCTGTGGTCTACATAGCCAATGACGACGGATCAGTCAATACTTCGAGGAACTTTAACCGAATGCTTGTGGACTCAGGGAACGCCTGCATCTTGGATTTCTCAGATAATGAGTTCTCTCCGGCGGACTGGTGGGACGGATTAATCCCAACAGATAAGTGCATAGAGTCTGATCAGGAAAGCACCCCCAATTATGGTTTCAGCTCTCCCCGGACTTTGCTGCAGAGCACATCCACCGAAAGTTCCAGCTCTTCCCGGACGTTGTTGCAGGAGGATTCATCCACCGAGAGCTCGACATCCTCAGTAGGGTCTTTTGTGGGTTCCAGCAAGTCCAATAAATATCACTATCCAAGTTGCCAGTGGGCCGAGAAGATAAGCCCCGCGAACGAGGTCTGGTTCTCTGGGTCCCAGGATGCCCGAAACCAGGGATATGTTCCGTGCAAGGTATGCAGTCCTCCATAAATAGTGCAGCGGAGAATCGATATGATAAGAATAGGTGGTGGCAGTTTTGGAAATGTACCTATGAAACTGATTAATGCCCTATTCGTTCTGCTTTTCATTTCCCTGGCAGCCGGCGCGCCGGATGAAGCATATGGCCGCGTGGTAAAGGTAGTGGATGGGGATACCATCGATGTGCAACTACAGGATAGCCTGCTCTCCGAGGACCTCATCAGAGTCAGGCTTGCAGACATCGACTGCCCAGAGACTCGCGGCCCCAAAGCCTGCGAAGCCGGAAAGAAAGCATCCGCATATGCAAAGACATGGCTACAGAGTACCTACGTCTTCCTAGACCTGGATGATAAGACCGGCAAAGACCCATTTGACCGTTGGGTTGCCGTGGTTTACCTGAGTGAGAATAACCAGCCAGGAAGGAACTTCAATAAGATGCTTGTGGATGCAGGCTACGCAGTGATAGAGGACTTCAAGAATAACGAATTCGATCCATGGAACTGGTAAAATGCAGACGCTAGCTGAAACGGGGAGTCATCACTACCACACTCAAGGCGTTTCCGTACTTTTAAGTAAGTACCTATATCCATGGCTTTTGTTAAGGAGGGTATTATATTGAAAGTAGACTTGCCTATAATCTTGGGGTTTGCAGCAATAATAGCCATTTGTGGTTGTATTGGAGAAGACAATGATTCTACTTCAGCGTCCATAAAGAAAGAGGTATCTGAGGGACCTATCAATGAGACTTTAGGGCCTTATGCCATCAGCATTAAAGCCAAAGAATTTGCTGTAACTGGCAAGAATACGACCACAGGCAATCCTTATTATCTCACACTAACGGAAACTGGGAAGGAAAATCAGCTTATCATAGGGCTCAAGGAAGAGATAAGACCGGATAAATCAAGTGATAGATACTCATCCCTGATGTCTTCCCTAAGCAATATGGCATTTAACCTCGGATTGTTTAAAGCAGGAGTCGTAAGGAATTGGGTTGACCGTATCTATATCCAAGGAAATGAAGCCTATATTGGCTCACGGAATAAGAAATGGGAAGAGGTTGATTATACTATCGTAGCTTACTATCCCCGGAATGATACCAAACTAACTGCCATAGGATATTTCCCAGATGAACATGACAACGTATTCAGTAAGAAATCGGAAAAAAGGATCCAAGATATTCTAAACCATACTTATGTGAGTAAGGCGTGATTACTGAGACCTTGCTGGATGATTTCAAATATGGAGCGACAAATAAATTTGAAATATCAGGTGAGCCCGAAGGAATGAATAGCAACTAAGGACCTTCGGGCCGATTGATGATATAACAGTATAAGTTTATGTAGTTTATGGATGGTCTAGTAGGGAGAGAAAAATAGGCGAATTTCGCCTTCTCCTATCTGGCAGAAATGACAAGAAGATAGTTCTTTTCTATCTATTTATATAGATCTAGATTTATCTCTTCTCTTCTCAAAAGTAATCAATATCAATCTATCTGAGGAAATCACCTCAGATTTTGCTTTTCTCCGATCCTCTTTCTAGCCGATAGCGAAAATAGGAATAGGCGAAATTCTCCTATTTTGGAAGCATAACGAGGGCTCTCTTCCTTTTATCACCTGATGCCCGGACTATCCCATATCGGCCAGGAGATGAGGCCATGAGCGCCTTGATAGCATCATTGAGCAGGTCCTTATCTATCCCCAAATGGCCTCTCAGGGTTTCAAAATTGGCTCTGTGGTCCGGCCTAGCGGCCAAATATCGCTCTATCTTCTCTGCTCGGGATGCCTCCGCCTTGCCGGGCTCTTTGATGGGATTCTCAAGCTTCGCTAAACGCTTTCTGTCATAAGCAATATCTATGCAAACCCTGGTGATCTCCTGGTCTAGTGCGGTCTCAAGGGAGGCCATTTTTAGGCGCAAGGCGGCTATCTCCTGGCGGTCCTGGTCTATCTCTTCCCGGAGCTGGGCAATCTCATCCTGCAAGGGCTGGATGGCTTGCTCTATGGCTCCTTTGATGAGGTCCTGGAGCTGGGCATAGGTCAAAACGATAAGCTGCTCTGAAGGCGATTCAAAACCGGCTTTAGGCGAAGGCCCAAAGGTATTTATTCTAGCTATAGCTACTTCTGTCATAAGCAAACTCCTTCCCTAAGTGGAGTCTTCTATCCAGGGCGGCAACCCTGGATGGACCTAGTTTTTTTATTACTACTAATCTCGTGAATTCATTTGACTCGTATTAAATCTATCCTTTGCTATCTTGCTTTTAAGATGATTAGGCTGGAGGAGGCTCTAGCCCGAGCTGATGAGCTTCTCGGGCTAATGGAGGAGGATCCATGCCAACGATCAGTAAGGCGGCACCACCGGCGGGCAGATGCTAACCGCCTTCGCGTGGTCCGGCGGTGGAGGCAGGCCCTTATTCGGGCGAACCTCCTTTTTGGCGGCACGGTTTCCTAATCGGCACGCCAAGCCAGAGCAGCGATAGGTTCTATCGTCCGGGGATGTGCGGCGCTTGCATGCGAATGTATGCCCTTGCAGTCCCATTTTATGCTCTTGTACCGTGTGGGCGGGGAGCTGTCCGGGATTACCTCTCAAATTCGCGAGGATGTGCCGAACGGCGATGATCCTTCTTTTTGATAAGATTTCTAACTTTTGACAAGATTTCTAATACATACTAATATGTATGATGATATAAGCTTTTCTACCCCGTGTGCCCACTGCTCTCGATTGCTTTGGACAGTTGCGAGTATTATCAATCCAGATTTATGGTACGCAGCGATCCTTTTTACGTGTAGAGCACGTATACGCACTGTGATTAACTATATAAAATAGAAAAATACTGTAATACTATATGCCCACTGTGGGCAGAGGAGAAAAGAAATGAGACAGAAATATTCGTCAATGCTAACGGCCAGAATGCCTAGCAAGCAGAGAGCAGCACTTGAGCAGTTCGCAGATGAGCAAGAAGTGAGTGTAGGCGAAGCGGTTCGCATGCTGATAGCCGCCGGCCTTGAGGCGAAGAAATGGTAAACGAAAATAGGTTTGCCTCGGGACTGTTGGCGCAATCCCGCGGCGGCTTGCTTGTGTCACTCCCTCACAAAACGGTACTACGCATTCCTATGAGGTTCCTATGTACTATCCTACTGCATTAATAATATTTAAGCCTATCTTAGAGAAAAAGGAGCGTTCTTGGTGCTCCTGTTGCGGAAAGGCGTTACGTATTGACGACGACGATCTAACCGAGCTTTACGCAAGCTCAGACTATTGCCAGTGCGATTGGCAGTTGTCAGACTCCGGGCGGTGGGCAGAATGAAGCCCGCCAATATCCTGATTGCCCTGGCTCTGATCTCAGTGGCAAGCGCCGGGATGCCTGCTATCCAGCAATCGAGCGGGGTGGAATATTGGGTTTATGACATTGCCAAATGCGACAATGGCAGCATCATCTTTTATGTGGACGAAACCACCATCCCGAGGCTCGATAAGGCGGAGGGGATAATATTCGCAGTGTGGGGAGGGCTCTGAGATGCCGGCCACAGAAACCACAATCGAGCACTACGAGAGGCCCGAGGTCAAAGCGGTTATTCTGCGATATTGCCAGGGAGAGCACGGATCCCGAGCCCTCAATGGGGATGAGCATTGGTACTCCGGCGGCCAGGACCCCGAGACGGTGATGCTCCGAGGCCCGGCGAATTATAGCGACACAATCAGAAGCCGGAGGACGCTTTATGCCACACTCGATATCATGGAGCAATCTGTCTTTGAGCAGATATCGCCCTGGGATAAGAAGGCAAGCAGGCCGGCGGAAACCCTGGGAGACTTATCCCGGTGTCTGGCATTTACTTTCAGTGTGGATATAGACGGTATTGTAGATATCAGGAACCTAGCAGTTAAAGAGGCGGTGGAGGCAGCCGGTCAATTCTACGTTGATTATCTCAGGGAGAGAGGGATAGAAAATAGTGTCCACTGCCTATATTCCGGCGGCGGTATATATGTGCATCTCCACCACGGCCTATTTTCGGTAGACGTGGGCAATACCGAACTCACCCCGGAGGCCCGGAAAAAGGAATTTCAGATATTGTGTAAAGCATTTAATCAGCTTATAGGTGAAATATCACATGCATTTTTTAGGGAGCATCCCGAGCACACTGGAAGAGTTAAATTCGACCAATTGAATAATCAGAAGAGAACTTTTAAGACCATCTTCTCGATTCACAAGAGACTGCCTTATGCTGTCATTCCTCTAGACCCGAAGGCCATTAAGATCAGCTTTGAGAAGGCATCCCTCCCTCTCTCTGATGAGGTCTTGCAGGAAGGAGCGCAATGGTATCAATCCTTTGATCCCTCTGAGAAGAAGGCCCTGGGACAGCTCCTAAAGGACAAAATCGAGGCAGTCCGGGCGGTGGAAAGGGACAGGCCCGAGGGAGATACGGACCGCGAGATATCAAGGCTGGAGGAGGCCCTAGACCGGGCAAGCTTCGCCCCATGCATGAATAATATCATCGAGAAGGCGGAGGCCCGGGAAGGCAGGCATAGAGCCCTTGTGATCCTGAGCACATATCTCTATCAAGTGGGATGGAAAGAGGACACCGCCTTTGATCTCTGGCTGGGAGTGGCAGATAGGTGCGGTGTGGAATCGCGAATGTTTGAAACCACCTTCGGGCGGGTAAAATGCCCGCTCTGCTCCACCTTGCAGACCGGCACCGGAGGCTATCCTAACCTGAACTTTTCCGGGATGTCCGGATTCTGCGAACGGGATGAGCATTGCCAGGGATGCCAATGGCCCGGAGACTATCACTGGCAGAAAATCCTTAATGAGAACTTCGATAAGCCGAAGGCGGAGGAGCCGAAGCCGGCGCGCTCTCCTCTGCGATTTGAGGATGTCCACGACATCGAGCTGGATGAAGACGGCGACCCCGAAAAGGCGAAGCTGAGCCCCACCAAAGCGGCGAAGGCGGTTTGCGAAAAGCTATATCTGGCAATGACTGAGGGCTCCACTGATATCTATCGGTGGGATGGGCAAATCTACCGCCCTGATGGAGACCGGATAATCGATGCTGAAATGTGCCGGCTGGCTGGAGACGACAACGATATCAGGAAACTTAAAGAAATTCTTCGCAGAGTGTCAAACCGGCTAATGACCGCTCCGGTGGAGTTTGAACCCAACCCTTACTTATTAGGAGTTAAAAACGGTGTTGTAGACCTTAGGACCGGCGAATTTAGGGATTATCGGCCTGAAGATCTCCTTTTAGACCAGGCAGACGTTTTATATGATCCTAACGCGAAATGCCCGGCTATCCTGGCTTATCTGGAGAGCATAACACCAGACCCCACGACCAGAATCATGCTGATAGACTGGTTCGCCGCCACTGCGATCAGGGAGCCATTGCCTTATGTGCTCTTCCTGTTGGGCCTGGGAAGGAACGGCAAAGGCATCTATGAGAAGCTGATTAAGCGATTCTTCGGGCAGGCGGCATTCAGGGATATGCCTCTTCATGCTATCGAAAAGAGCGACTTCGCCGCGAGTGAGTTCTACCGCAAGAGAGGATGGATCGCTTCGGAGACGGGCCGGAAAAAGAGCAGCATTGGAACGGACTTTCTCAAACTTACATCAGGCAACGGCGTTATCGATGCCAATGTAAAGGGCAAAAGCAGAATTTCATATGAGCCCTATTTCCAGACCACTGTAGACAGCAACAACATGCCCCAGATAGAGGACAATTCTAGGGGATGGGAAGAGCGATTCTGCACCGCGAACCTCCCTTACACTTTCCTGCAGAATCCGGACCCCGACAACCCACTGGAGAAGCAAATAGACCCGCACCTCTTTGAAAAGCTCTCCACGCCGAGCGAGCTGTCGGGGCTGCTCAATTTGGTTATCCTCCGGGCCAAAGAGGTAGCAAAGACCAAGACCATAACCAAGCGGTCCGGGAAAGAGATGGTTAGCGAATATGCTGATCAGAGTTCTTCGGTGGGCACATTCCTTGATCTCTTCTGCGAATATTTGGAAGATGGACCGGATGTTAAAATGCCCGTTGGAACGGTATATGATGCCTATAAAGAGTGGTGCTCCTACAAAGTGGGCGAAGTGGTGGACCCGAGATACTTCGGGAAGTTGATAAAAGATTTTTGCGGTGGGATAGCGTGCACGGTTGGAAAGGACAACGACCGAAAGAGCACCAGAATCCACAAGCGCCTAAATTTTGATAGTGGGAAGTGCAAGGCAGCCATAGAAGCTCTCAAAGAGCGGATGTCTACAACTAGTCTACAAGAGTCTACAAATAATCTACATGGATATAGCTCTACTGATAGTGATGTCTACATGTCTACATGTAATATGTGGATTGATATCATTAAGAGATTTGGGGATAATAACCCTAAATCTCTCTATACAGAGACAAAGTTAAAAAATCACGTAGAACACGTAGACAACGTAGACAACGATATCAGGCGACCCACCACAAAAGAGGTCACACGTGGACAGGATGTAGACAAGAACGTAGACAAACCGCCCGAGGAGCAGAGTGAGGCCAAATCTTTGAAAGTCCGGTTCAGGACCGACTACCGGACCGACTTGAATGGAGAGATGCATCTTTTCCAAGAGGGCGATGTGGCAGAGTTCACCAGGGCAAGGATAGAGCCCTGGCTAAGGCGTGGGACCGTGGACATCCTGGAGGGCGAAGCATGACCGAAGCCGAGGCCCTGAGAGCCCGGCGCTCTCTCCTTTTTGAGCGAATCGCGGCCATGAGTGACGAAATTTGGGCGGATTGATCGCCGGTTGAAGATGTTAGACGATAATGATTTTAGGAGCGTGTAAACGATGTGCAAGGATGTGACCCAATATCAGAAAGATGTGACCCAATATCAGAAAGATTTGATCAAGACCACTATGGCAATCTTAGGAGACTGCCTCGCAGAGCTGGAGAACGGCGACCTGCAGAATCAATCTGTGGACAGCATTGAGGGAATAGTGCTTTCACAACTTCAGGACGTTGTGGACATTGCCAGAGCGCCGGACGACAAGAAGACCGAAATTATGTACAGATGGACATGATAAAAGCCGGTAAACCTGGTAAACCTGGTACCGATAGCGATTAGCCCGGTAATCTCGGGCAGTTCCCCTTTTTTCCACTATTTTCCAAAAGTCTCTGGCCTCTTGCTATCGGTTTGTACAAAAAGATTAATTATATATAGAAGCAGTGTCCTTATTAGGATAAGACGGTGATGGAATTTGCCTGAAAATGAACTAGTATTTAAACGCAAAATCTGCAGGACGGCGAACGGGCAGGCCAGAATCAGCCTACCCCGAGCGATCTCTGAGGCATTTGCCAAATGTGGACACATTGGGCTAATTTGGAAGGGAAACGGTGTGCTTCTTCTTCCCTGGCCGGAGGAAGCATGAGCGTCGTCAATGAAGGGCTTGGTAGCGATTTCTTTGCCCGGCAAAGGCCCCGCCTGTTGCCCTGGACTGATGAGCAATATCGAAATGCGCCGAAGAGACGGCGCGAGATGACCCCATCCTGGCAGGAGCATTGGCACGATATCTACTGACGACCAGATAGCTGGGGAGGTGATTAATTGTTTACAAATTTTACACATAAAAAGGGAGTTGGAGGAATATCTCTCCGAAGACTAATCCTTCCCTGTCAATTGTTGTCTATTTTCAAGATTTTTTTTTCAAAATATTCCCCTATATAATGAATAAACTAACCAGGAGATAGCGAAATGACTACAAAGAAACGTAAAAAGCAGGGCTCAGGCTGGGTTAAAATCCAGACTCCCCAGGACCTGAGGACGGCAATTCAGAGGATGCTAAACAAGATTCTGATGGGAAAAGCTCCCCTAGACCATGCTGGGACTTTCGCTCAGTTAGCTAATGCTTGGACTAGAGCATACCAAACAGAGATGAGCCTCCTTGAAATGAAGGAGCTGGAGGCCAGGATCGCAGAACTTGAAGAGCTAAAACGGTATGATGAAGCAAAGAGAAACGAGAGCCTTGATGAAATGCAGAGAGCACGTAAAGAGCTTAAGGAGCTGATGAAGCAATGGCGATAACTGGCCTTGATCGCAGGGCCTCCAAGCTGGAGGACTCTATGGCGCAGCTCAGGCAACAGAAGGAGACTGAAGAGCGTAAGGCCTGGAGAGAGTCCAACAGTGAGCGGCTAATGTGGGAGATGTTTCTTAGAGTCCATGGGCCGGAATCTGTCGAGGTTACAGAAGAGGACATCGAGAAGACCAATGATCCCGAAAGCA
>ERZ764778.2172-NODE-2172-length-17894-cov-5.587757_pt1 | contig 17894 bp, 10 predicted proteins | sample MGYA00374951_ERZ764778 | MGnify/ENA primary metagenome ERZ764778 (study PRJEB28918, sample SAMN05720193) | bioreactor metagenome | isolation source: Anaerobic biogas reactor | place: USA:Washington, USA | collected 2015-08-08 ...
TACGGGTCGCAGTTCCTGGTTGTCATCAAAGGATTTTTGCTGCTGGGCCTTTGCCTTTACATCCGCCGTGTCATCCCGCACATCCAGCCTGATCCGGAGGAGGCCGTGTCCTGACGCGCCCTGTGATACAATCAAGGTGCGGCTCCAGCCGCAGCAAATAAGGGAAATGGGGATCGGATATGTCAGAAAAAGTGAAACAAGCCCTGGATGCCTTCGGAGAAGGCTACAATTGCGCCCAGGCGGTGATCGCGGCGTTTGCCGGCAGCCTGGGGATGGATCGGGAAACCGCGCTGCGTTTTGCCGGCGGTTTCGGCGGCGGACTGCGCTCCGGTGAAGTCTGCGGCGCCATCAGCGGCGCCGTTATGGCGATCGGGCTGAAATACGGCCAGACCGATGCGGCGGATAAAGCCACAAAAGAGCAATGCAACCGCATGACGATCAGATTTATGGATCAGGTCCGCAAAGAGCAAGGCACGGTGCTTTGCCGAGACCTGCTCGGTTACGATGTGCGCGATGAAAAAGCGGGCCAGGCCATGGCGCCGGAGCTCAAACGTGCGATCTGCAACCAGGCCATCGAAAAAGCTGTCGTTATCCTGGAGAACATGGGTTTCTAAGGACCGCTAAGAGATCCGTTGCTCTTTTTCCGGACAGGCGTGAATGAAAGCCCCTTAGCGATCGTACTGAACGGCCAGATGCCGGAATCCCAAAAGGATCGGATATGACTGCCTCACAACAAACGCCACACCGCCACCAGCCACTGCCGTTGCTGCGCAACGTCATCTACCCGTCGTACCAGCTGCTGTCTGAGACGGGCCGGGCAGCTCCCGATGAGGCGCTTGCTCTTTGTGTGCTGGAGACGTTCAGCTGGCTGCGCAAGCGCTTCCGCCAGTTCGGCATCCCGCCCGAGCTGGACTGGCCTGAGCCGGACACGGCGGACAGGGTCGGTCTGGACCGTTTCCATTCGTTTCGCCTCGATACAGGCTACGCGCTCGACGTGATCTGGCTGCCGCAGGAGCAGATCTGGGCGATGCAGCTCAATGAGCCTGACCTGGGTCCAGATCCTGGAGCCGGAAACCAGGCCCGAAATCCGGTCGCCGGCCGGTTGTTTGAAACCCATGTCGCGTTTCATCTGGTGAACGGCCGTGTCGCATGCGGTTTTCGCACGTTGGTTTCGGAACCGGAGGGAACGACGGCACCTTGTGAAGTCTACCGCCTGGCGCTGGTCGGGCAGATGGTCCGCAACCCGCGCCTGGGCCTGACGCATAATTGGCCGATCGGTACGGAGGCGATTCAGCTGGACCGGACGGGCGCCCTGCAGAACCTGAAGGCCTGGCTGAAGCACCCGGACCGGATGCTTCCTGCCGTGATCGTCGCCGAAGCCGTGCCGGAAATGCCCGGACCCGAGCAGTTGCCCACGCCCGGCGAACTGATCGCCAAGCTCAGCCGGTCGCCGGCCGGTATCCTGCCGCTGCCGTTGGTGCCGGATCCCGAAATACCGGTCCAGCTCGAGCTGGAGCGACTGGCGCACGACAAGATGGGTTACGCCCAGTTCTTCTTCGTCCCGGCCGCGCAGCTGGCCGCTTTTCAGAAAATCTGCGGCTACGCGCTTTTTCCCGGTGAGGCCCTGGTGGTCGAACCGGTTGCCTTCGGCCATGACCATAGGCATATCCCTTACGAGCGGATCCGGCACAACCCGTCCGGCGAGCGGGTGCGGCTGGATGCCTGGCTCCAGGAATACCCGAAGCAAAAGCCGGTGGTGTTCAAATCCGTCGTCTTCCTGCCCGAAGCCAAGGCGATCGAACGCAAGCAAATCCTGGACATTCACCACAGCAAGGAGGAAATCCTGCGTGCTGGCGAGGAACGCGAGCAGGCGTTGCTGGCGCGCCATGCCGACGACCGGCGGCATTTGCAGTCGATGCTTGATCTGAAAGAGAAAAAAATCAAACGGCTCACGGAGCAGATCTCGGCCCAGGAATCCGATATGGCATCGCTGCGTCAGGAAAAGGACAACCTGGAACAGCGCTACCTGGCAGAGCTTGGTAAAAAAGACGCAAAGATCCGGCGCTTGCAGATCCTGGCCGAACGCCCGGCCTGCCTGGCCGAACTGCCCGACTGGGTCAGGCGGTTTTTCGACGGTAAGCTGCTGCTGCATGCGCGGGCCCTGCGCGAACTGTCGGATGTCACGGCGGACGAGGTCAACCTGCCGTTGCTTTGCGACGCCTTGGAATTTTTAGCCTGCGAGTACCGCGACCTGCTGCTTGGCCTGATCAGCGAAGACGACAAGCAGCAGCTTTGCGCGCAGAAATACGCGCGCGGCTTCGATGTCGCGCCGGTCAAGGGCGTCTCTGTCACCATGTACCCGACCGATTACAAGATCAAGTACACGATCGGGCACAAAGGCAAACCGGTCGAAAGCCTGCTTGACCGGCACCTGCGCATCGGGGACAAGGCGGGGCTGTTGCTGCGCATCTATTTCCTCTACGACAAGGACAAGCGCCTGATCGTGGTCGGTTCGCTGCCCCGGCATCTGCGCACGGCAAGTTACGATTAAAAAACGGAACGCTTCGGCGAAGCGTTCCGGTGCTGGTCGGCGGTCAGCAGCGTAAAAGGTCAATGGTTATAGTTGGCGGCCACCTGCTGCCAGTTGACGATATTCCAAAAGGCTCCGATATATTCCGGACGCCTGTTCTGGTATTTCAGGTAATAAGCGTGCTCCCAGACGTCCAGGCCAAGCAGCGGCGTCTTGCCCGCCATCAGCGGGGAGTCCTGGTTGGCGGTCGAATCGATTGACAGTTTCCCGTCTTTGTCCTTGACCAGCCAGGCCCAGCCGCTGCCGAACCGACCTGCTGCCGCGTCCGCAAACTGTGCCTTGAAAGCGTCAAAACTGCCGAACGCGCGGTCGATCGCCGCGGCCAGATCGCCTTGGGGCCTGCCGCCCTGCCCAGGCCCGATTACGGTCCAGAACAAGGTGTGGTTGGCGTGCCCGCCGCCATGGTTGCGCACCGCGGTGCGGATGTCGGCCGGCAGTGCGTCGAGATCCGCCAGCAGCGCCTCAAGCGGTTTGTCGGCCAGTTCCGGACGGCCCGCCAGGGCGGCGTTGAGCTTGTCGATGTACGCCTGGTGGTGTTTGGTATGGTGGATTTCCATCGTGCGCGCGTCGATGTAAGGCTCGAGCGCGTCATACGCATAATTTAGTGTCGGTAATGTATGTTTCATGGTAAGACCTCCCATTCACATCTGACCAAAAGGGAAGCATGCATCGCTCCCGGGCCAGCGTCTTCGTTTGTCTTAACTTCATTATAGGGGGCTCCCCGGAAGGCGCGGTGATCTATGTTACCTATAACTAACTTTTAGCAAGCTAAAATATCCGGACGATTTTACCAGCCTTTTGACATTTTTCCATAGCTGAAACAGAAAATGACGGTTACAATAAGAGGGAAGCATCCGTCTTTCTTGCGAGGTTTCACGATGGAAAAGAAAAAGATGACGTTCGCCCTTTATTTTGGCAATCGCGGCTTCATGCCGGAGACCCTGATCGCCTCGGCCCGCGCGGAGATGCTCCAGGCGGTCACCTCTTGCGGGTACGACGCCCTGCTGCTCGACGAGCAGGCGACCCCGTATGGCGGTATTGAGACACGCGCCGACGGCCGCCTGTACGCGGACTGGCTCCAGGCGCAGCGCGGCCGCTTCGACGGGGTCATCCTCTGCATGCCCAATTTCAGCGATGAGAACGGCGCGGTGGCGGCCTTGCGCGACGCCGGCGTACCGATCCTGATCCAGGCTTATCCGGACGAGCTGGATAAGCTCGATTTCGCCTGCCGCCGCGACGCATTCTGCGGCAAGTTCAGCATCGAGGATGTTTTCCACCAGTACCGCATCCCGTTTACCGTCTTTCCGCCGCACGTCGTCCATCCGCTGTCTGACGCCTTCCGAGACCAGCTGCACGACTTTGCCGCCGTTTGCCGCGTGGTGCGCGGCATGCGCCGGCTGACGATCGGCTGCTTCGGCGCCCGCACGACCGCGTTCAAGACGGTGCGCTTCGACGAGATTACGCTGCAGGCGAACAACATTACAGTGGAGTCGTTTGACCTGTCCGCCGTTGTGCACCGGATCGGCCAGATGAAGGATGAAGATGCGGCGGTCGCGGCCAAAATCGACCGTCTCAAAGCCTACACCGACGTCTCCCGTGTCCCGTCCGCCAAACTGCTCAGCCTGGCCAAGCTATCGGCGGTGCTCGACGCGTATATCGCCGAGTACCAGCTCGACGCCCTGTCGCTGCGCTGCTGGGAAGAACTGCAGACCTGGTACGGGATCGCCCCCTGCGTGCTGCTCGGTGAGCTGAACGACCGGGGCATCGTCGCTTCGTGCGAGACCGACCTGTGCTCGGCGATCAGCATGCAGGCGATGAAGCTGTCATCCGAACAGCCGACCGCCTGCGTCGACTGGAACAACAATTACGGCGAGGACCAGGACAAGGTCATCCTGTTCCACTGCGGGCCGATCGCCGAGTCCCTGATGGCCGCCCGCGGAACCGTGACCGATCACAAGATGTTTTCCAAGAACCAGCCGGACCAGGGCTGGGGCAGCGACGAAGGCCGTATCCGGGCTTTCCCGATGACCTTCTCCAACTGCAAGACCGAAAACGGCCGCCTCACATTCTATGTCGGCGAAGGCGAATTTACCGACGATCGGATCCCGGACGGCTTCTTTGGCTGCGGCGGTGTGGCCCGGATCGATAACCTGCAGCAGATCCTGCTCCGGATCGGCCGCCACGGCTTCCGCCACCATACAACGGTCGGCGTCGGCCGGATGAAAACAGTCCTTGAAGAGGCTTTTAGCACCTACTTGGGTTACGAGCTGTTCGCGCTCGGATAAGGAGACCGCTATGTCCATTGTCACCGACCGCCAGGCGGTCCTTGCCATCTACCGGGAAGCCGCGGACAGGAAACGCGTCCTGCCCTGCTTTTGCACAGAGAACCTGACGACGACCGAGGCCATCCTGGACGCGGTTCGTTTGCACGGCGAGGCCATCGGCGAGCCGGATCTGCCGATCATCCTGGCCTTGACCAACCGCTACGCGCACCGCAGCCAGTCGGCCAACTACACCCAGACCCGACGCTGGGACATCGGCCTCAAGCTGTTCCTCGCCGACCTTAACGTTTTGGCCGGCTCCGATTCGCCTTACAGCCAGCTGCGCATCCTGGTCCATCTCGACCATACCCAGTTCGACGCCGACGAGGAACTTCTGCGCTGGGACATGCATGCGTTTTCATCGATCATGTTCGATGCTTCGAGCGTGCCCCTGGAGGAAAACATCCGCCGGACGCGCCGGTTTGTCGCCGAGCAGGGAGAAAAAATTGTCATTGAGGGGGCGTGTGACGAGATCGTCGACGCGACCGGCGATATCCGCTGCGCGCTGACAACGGCCGACAAGGCCCAGGCCTACCTCGAGGGAACCGGCGTCGACCTGATCGTTGCCAACCTGGGCACCGAGCATCGGGCCGCCGCAGGCAATCTGACCTACCACGGCGACCAGGCCCGCCGCATCCGGGATCGGGTCGGCCCGCGCATCGTCCTGCACGGCGCCTCATCCGTTCCGGCCGACCAGATCGCCGGCCTGGCCGATGACGGCGTGTGCAAAGTCAATCTCTGGACAGCGCTGGAACGTGACGCGTCGCCGCACCTGCTCCGGGAACTGGCGGCTCATGCCGACCAGGCCGCGGGCAGCCAGGTTGTCGCCGAACTCAAAGCGGCTGGTCTGCTGGGACCGGCTTGTCGCGAAGACCGCGGCCTGTCGATCGATTTTTTCACGACCGTTTACCGGCAGACGATCATCTTCCAGGCGATGCGGCGCATCGTCGGCGGATACCTGGAACAATGGGTCCGCCCGATGCCGTCCGCCCGTTAGGCGCCAGGCATGTCGATTCTGGGACTTGACATCGGGACCTCCGGCTGTAAGGCGACGATCGTCGCCGCAGACGGCGCCGTTCTGGCCGAGGCCAGCCGGGAATATGCCCTGGTCTCGCCGCAGCCCGGCTGGGAGGAACTGGATCCGGATCTTGTCTGGACCCAGGTCCAGGCCGTGATCGGACAGGTGACGGCCGCGTATCGTGATGATAAGATCCGGGCGATCGGGGTGTCCTCGTTCGGCGAGGCCGTCGTCGCCGTCGACCGGCACGGCCGCGTGCTTTGCAACAGCATGCTCTACATCGACAGCCGCGGCCGTGAGGAGGCGGACAAGCTCCGGAATGACCCGGGCGACACCAGGGTGCTCGCGATTGCCGGCACCTACATCCAGCCGATGTTCAGCCTGTGCAAAATCATGTGGCTGAAAGAACACCGGCCGGAGATTTACCGCCAAACCTGGAAATTCCTGTTGTTTGCCGATTTTATTCTCTTCCGCCTCGGAGCCCGGCCGGCCACCGACTATTCGCTGGCTGCCCGCACCATGGCCTTTGACATCCGGCAAAAAGACTGGTCGGACGAGCTGCTCGACGCGGCCGGCATAGACAGGGAAAAATTCGCGGAGCCGGTGCCGTCGGGGACCTTGCTCGGGAAGATCGAAAAAGCCCTTGCCGGAGAGCTTGGGCTGCCCGGTGATGTCATCCTGGCCGCCGGCGGCCACGACCAGGCGTGCGCCGCTCTCGGCGCCGGCGTTGTACGGCCGGGGCTGGCGGTCGACGGCCTGGGCTCGACCGAATGCATCACGCCGGCCTTTGCCCGGCCGCTCCTGACGCCGGCCATGGCGTCCAACCATTTTGCCTGCGTGCCTCACGTGCTGCCCGGCCTGTATGTCACGTATGCGTTCACGTTTACCGGCGGCAGCCTGCTCAAGTGGTTCCGCGACCGTCTCGGCCTGCCCTACCGGCTGGAATCGGAAAAGAGCGGCATCAACGCCTACACGCTGATGATCGAGCGCGCGCTCGCATCACCGGGGCCTTCGCCGATCCTGGTCCTGCCCCATTTCGCCGGTGCCGCGACCCCCTACATGGATGCGGGCGCGCAGGGCCTGATGGCGGGACTGACGATCGACACCGGGCCGGAGGCAATGATCCGGGGCATCCTGGAGGGCATTACGTTCGAAATTATGGTCAATGTCGAAAAGCTGGCCGGCGCCGGTGTTATAATCGAATCGCTGGCGGCAGTCGGCGGCCTGGCCCGGTCGGAGCCCTTCTTGCAGCTTAAAGCTGACATGATGGGCATACCGGTCACCAGGCTGCGCGTCTCAGAGGCCGGCACGCTGGGCGTGGCGATCCTGGCCGGAACCGCGTGCGGTGTCTTCAGATCACACCATGAGGCGGCGGCCGGCCTGGTCAGGACTGATCGCGTCTTCGCCCCCGATGCTTGCCGGCATGCGCAGTACCAGGAGCGCTTCGCCACTTATAAGAAGCTATACCCGCTGATGCAAGAACTGCGGCAGGAGAAGCAGCCGCATGGGAGGACACCATGAAACAAGCGGTTATTTTTGGCGCCGGCAACATCGGGCGTGGTTTTATCGGCGCGCTGCTGGGCCAGGCGGGCTACCGCGTCACGTTTATCGATGTCGCGGCCAACCTGATAGAAAACCTGAACCGGTCCGGCAGCTATCCGGTACGCATCGTCTCCAGCGAGGGGCACGAGGACCAAATCGTCCGCCATGTCAGCGCCATCGACGCACACGACGCCGAAGCGGTCGCCGAGGCGGTCGCCGGGGCGGACTTGGCGGCCACGGCGGTCGGCGCCAACAACCTTGTCCGGATCGCGCCCGCGCTCGCGGCCGGCCTGGCCCGGCGCCTGAAAAAGACGGACGCCCCGCTGAACATCCTGATCTGTGAGAACCTGATGCACGCGGACCAGGTGCTGGATCGCCATATCAAGGCATCGCTCGACCCGGCGGACCACCCGGCTTTCGAGCGCCGGATCGGGCTGGTCGAGACCTCGATCGGGCGCATGGTACCGATCCAGACCCCTGACATGCAAGACGGAGACCCGCTCAGGGTCTGTGTCGAACGCTACGGCTTCCTCCCGGTCGACAAAGCCGCTTTCAAGGGTGAGATTCCCGATATCCCCCGCCTGGTGCCGTTTGAGCCGTTTGCCTATTACATCAAGCGCAAGCTGTACCTGCACAACATGGCGCATGCGATTTGTGCCTACCTGGGCACTTACGCGGCGCAGACGTTGATCAGCGAGGCGATCGACCAGGCGGAGATCCGCCTGATGGTGCAGCGGGCGATGCTGTCTGGCGCCCGGGCACTGGCCCGCGTCTACCAGATGCCGCTCGAACCGCTGCTCGAGCACAGCGACGACTTGCTGCGCCGCTTTGGCAACGCCGCACTCAAGGACACCTGCGACCGCGTCGGGGCGGATCCGAAGCGCAAGCTGATGCCGGAGGACCGCCTGGTCGGCGCCGCCTTGTTCTGCCAACAGGCCGGGGTTTCACCGGCCTGGATCGCTGTCGGGATCGCCGGCGCGCTCTACCGGCTGCTTGGCGAACAAAGTCAGATGCAGTCGGCCGACCGGGCCCGGCAGGCACTAGAGGAGATCGCGCAACGGCCATCTGGCGATCCGCTCTCGGAGATGGCGATCCGGCTCTACGAGCAACTGGCCGGCGGCCGGCCTTTGGCTGACCTGCGCCGCCTGGCCGCAAAGCTGGAGGCAGACGGCGCGCCCGAGATCGTCTGAAAACAAGATGCCGACGGTCAAGCAGTTTTTCGCCCTGAACCTCGATGGGTCCCAGATCGGACTGGAGCCGGGCAGCACGGCCGGCGGATATTTCTGCACGCCCCTGGGCGCGCGCGTATTGGGCTGGGCCGGCAGCGACGGGATCCATTATTGTTTTGTGCGCGGACACGGGGAGATGGTTTTCGTCGTCAGCCCGTCCCGGGCGGATCCGCCCTACGTGCGCCCGCTGGCACGCACCTTCCGTGATTTTTTGCGCCTGATTCTGGCCGTCGGCAGCGCCACGATCCTGGAGCAGATCCCCGACTGTGACGAAACGCATTGGGGTGACGCGGTTGCCCAAGCGGCGGTCGGCCAAAAGCAGCAGGCCGTCCTGGACGCCATCCAGCAGACTTGGTCGCTTCGTCCCATGCCGGACCCATACGGTTATGTCAGATCGCTGCAGGAAGCTTTCGACGCGCGAACGCTTCGTTTTCCCAAGCCCGAAACGGTGCGCGAGCCGGCCTGGAAGGTAACATTCGGCGGTTTTTTTAGCCGCGAGAGCCGCCAACGGTCCGGCAGGGAAGTGGCTGTCGGCAAGCGCTTCACCTGGGACGGGCAAAACTGGCGTGTCCCGTCCCTTTACCTGTGTCCGGCCGGTCTGGTCGTCGACCTGTGCCTTGAGGCGGATGCGGAACAGGTCGGGACCTATCGTGCCAAATGGGCGGCGGTACAGGAAAACCGGCGACCGTCACGTGTGCTGCGCGAGCAGATGGAGGCCGAGAACCCGCTTGGCGCGGCGGTCCGTGTGCGCGCCGAACTGAATGGATCGGCCTTGCCGGAAAAAGGCACCTGTTCCATCTTCTGGCTTCCCGATACGGGGGACAACGGGACCAACAGCGCCGAAGCCGAGGCCGTGCGGATCCATTACAGCTGCAGCGACCGGTCCGGCTGGCTGTTTATGCGGGCAACCTTTGCCTGGCCAGGCAAGCGAAAACCCGGGATCCGGACTTTGACGCTTGTTTTGGATCCGGAACCTCAATTTTTCCCCGGCCCGCAGCTGGACGATCCCCGGCCAGGTCAGACCTGCCGTTTGGTTCATCCGGTCTCGGGGCAGCTCCATATTATGACTGTTCTGGACATCACGCAGGAGACGTTGCCTGCCGATCGATTGCCAGACGGCGGTTCGGACTGGCCGCGCTGCATGACCCGGATGGATTACACACTCGAGCCGGATTTGCCCGCCGGTGTCTTGTCGGTGCACGACACCGAACCCGGCGACTTACCCCGGCGCGGCCAGCATGGCGGTGTCATCGGGCACTCAGACGGCTGCACGGCGGTGATTGTTTCAGCGCCGGCGGCAGACAGGCGGCGGACGGCCTGCTCCGGACTGCGTTTTGAGCCGGCTGGCCGCGTCACCTGGGCGCTGTCCTTCCATGTTGCGACACGTCAGGAACAGCGCGTGCCGATCATATAACCGTATGCGCGTGTGAGGAGGGGATCGGATGATCGAGCGACCCGAGAGTTTTGTTCTGGCCGGGCAGATCGGCCAGGCCCTGACCGGCCGGACGATCCGGCAGGTCGTGACGCAGCAGACCGCGCACAAGTTTGCCTGGTTCAGCGGGGACGCGGCGGACTATCCGGCCCGGCTGACGGGCCGGAAAATCGGCGCATCCGTGTCGTTCGGCGGATTTGTCGCCATCGAGGCCGAAGGGATGCGTTTGGTTTTCGGTGACGGCGTCAACCTGCGCTGGTGGGCGCCGGGACAAGACCTGCCGCAGCGCCACCAGCTTCTGCTTGGTTTTGACGACGGATCTTCGCTGACCGGCACAGTCCAGATGTACGGCGGGCTGTGGGCTTTCCGGGACGGGGAGAACGACAACCCCTACATCCAAACGGCACTGGAAAAGCCGGATCCGCTGGGCGATTCGTTTGACCCCGGCTACTTTGGCACCCTTTGGGCTCCTGAGGACGAAAAGCTGTCGCTGAAGGCCTTTCTGGCCACCCGGCAGCGTATCCCGGGGCTGGGCAACGGTGTTTTGCAGGATATCCTCTTCGCGGCCGGCCAGCATCCCAAAACCAGGCTAAGCCAGCTCGATGATACCGAGCGGGCCGGCCTGTACCGGGCGGTCTGTCAAACGTTACGGGCGATGGCCGACGGCGGCGGGCGCGATACGGAAAAGGACCTGTTCGGCGTCCCCGGCGGCTACCCGACGCAAATGTCAGCCAAACGCAAGGGGCTGCCCTGCCGCGTTTGCGGCACGCCCATCATCCAGGAAGCCTACCTGGGCGGCAGCATCACGTACTGCCCGTCCTGCCAGCGCCTGAAAAAATAGCCCGTCAGCCGATCGTCGTGTCAAAGGACGCCGAGACGGAGCCCTCGACCGAGAACAGCCAGAGATCCAGGCTGTAGGAAACTTCGCAGGAGCAGTAGAGCAGCCAGGCGTCGTTGGCCCTGGATTCCAGCCGGCCGCGGGCGTCCAGGTAGAAGCCGATGATGTTGTAGCGCTCGTCGCCGATAATGATGCCTCCCTCGATGCCGCCCTTCAGGTAGAGCTCGAGCACGAAGCGGTCGCCGCCTTCGCCGCCGAAGTAGTAGGCCCCGTCGGCGCCGGCGTAGAGGTAGCCGCGCAGGTAGACGATCAGGATCTCAAGATCCTCTTCGACGCCGAACTCGATCTTGGCCTTGATGACGGATTCGCCTTCGGTGTCGATCCGGAATCCGATGCCCACGCCAACCCGGAAAAAGGAGATGTTGCCGGCCAGCGTCTCGGGGTAGCCGAGATAGACGCCGAACAGGTGCGGGCTGAACTCGAAGCCGATGCTGCCGCCAACCTTGGCCACCACGATGTCGATGTCGTCGATCGTCATGCTGAACGAGAAGTAGCGCTCCGGGTGGTTGTAGGTGATCGCGACCGAGCCGACTTTCTTGAACCCGTCGCCGGCGATCATGCCGGGGACGTCGAGTGGCAGCCAAAGCCCGCCGCTGGCATCGACAATCGGGCCGCTGCCAAAGCCGAAATACAGGTCGCGGATTTCACAGAACCCGGAGATCCGGAGCAGTCCCTTGATGCCGGCGCCGAAGAAGGTGTCCGGCGCCGTATGCACGGGTAAATTCTCGACATAGTCGGCGATCTGGCCGGGATCGTCCGGGAAGGCAAAACGGTTCTGGTCGTCGCGGCCCATCACCATGTTGTAGACGACCATGCCGGTGAAATCCTCGACGTCGCCGGCCCCGAAGTTGATTGCGCCGTCGTCGGAGGCGGGCAGGAGGCCGACCGCGAAATAGCAGCGGCTGTTGTTCATGTCATAGCCGAAGCGGGTGACGGCGTCGATGTCGAGGGCGTTCAGCCCGCCCAGGAAGCCTAGCAGCAGCGCGTCGGTATCGAACTCGACCAGGCCTTCGCCGGGGCTGGAGACCGGCGAACTGACGAAGACCGGCCCGAGCGAGGCATTGCGGCGCCCTGCCCTGGCCGCCGCGCCGAACTCGGTCAGCTCGGGCACGAGCACGCCGCTGACATCGACACAGCCGTCGAAATTGGCCGTCAGGACCGATTGGGACGATTCGTAGATGACGACAGGCAGACCCAGCTGGTTGGGGCACTCGATGATCAGGTTGTCGGTTGTCTCGGTCGAGAGCGGAATGTTTTCGGACAGCAGCGTCGAGCCCATCAGGACCATCCAGACGGAGCCCTGGCCCGGCACTTCGCTGGCGCGGGGCCTGTAGACGAGGTCGATGGCCCGGATTTCCATCGTAAAGCCCTGGAAATCGACGTTGACAGGCTTGTCCAGTTCTGCCGCGGCCAGCTGCCCGCCTGCCGCGTCCAGCCCGTTGATCGTCTTCTTGTTGGCCGGAACCACCATGTCGGTGAACGCCAGCGGCCCTGAGGTTGAGACTTCGTCCGACACGACCGTAAACGCGCCGTTGAAGTGCATGCCGTCTGGCTTGAGCCAGCCGCCGTCGATCGTGACATCGATCCCTTCGGCGATGCCCTGTTCGATCTTTGTCGGAGCGACCGAGCAGAGGAATTTGCCTTTAGGCCCGTCAGCGTTATCTTCCTTGTTGGTGTACAGCTTGACCTTGACCCGGTTCTTCAGGAACAGGTCGACGGCAACCTCGGCGTTAATCTCCAGGTTGATCCGGTTGGCGTACATGTCGAGCAGGCAGTCGTAGACCGTCACATCGGTGAAGCCGCCCAGCTGGTCGCCGAAATTGGCCGGAACACCATTCGGATTATAGAGGAATGTCTGGTAGTTGAAGCCGTTCAGGTCGTAGATCATCTCGCCTTCCGCGAGGTCGAACACGATCGGGTCGCCGCTGTTGGTCTGGATGAACGCGGGCGGTAATGTGAGCGTGCCGCCCTTCAGGACCATGCCGACCCAGAAGGGCTTTTCGGTCTCGTTGGGGGTCTGCGATCCGCCGGTTTTGGGCAGCGCGCCTTCGCGGTCGAGGTCGACGGTCACCTCCGTGGGTACGACGGCGATCGCCTGGACTTCCTGCAATTCGGCGGACAAACTGCGGTCGGCGATGCTGGTCGGTGTCAGGTAAGCCGACTCGAGCATAAACCCTTTGCCGTTCCAGTCCGCGATGTCGATGCTGGCGAAGCTGCAGGCGTCCATCAGGACCGGGTCGTTGGGGACCAGGCGCAGGCCATTGATCTGGACCATTTCGCCGAAATGGAGCAGACCGTTATGCATGACGATCTTGAGACCGGCATCGACGGTGGTGCCTTGCACCAGGCTGTCCATCTCGTTGACGGTGGGATGATCGCCGATCAGGGCACCAGGGGCGACGGCCTGGGCGGAATAGACGGCGGCCTTCTCGAAGGGCAGCACCAGCTTGCCCTTCAGATACCCGGTCGGATCCGCATTGCCGTAGGCGAAGGTCAGCGACGCGTCCGCAACCCGCAGGGCGGTGCCGCCCGGAACGAGCAGCTGCAGACTCTGGTCGGTCTGCGTGGTCAGCGTGCCTCGCAGCTCGCCGGCCTGGTTGAACGCCAGGTCGCCGGAAGGCGTGAACAGCAGGCCTTCGTTGTTCAGCGTCTCCAGGTGTGATTTCATGGCGACCTTGACGTTGCGCAGGACGAAGAGGTCGGGGCTTCCTGTTGCGGCGCCGTCGAGCCGGATCCGGAACTGGCCGATGGCGTGGATGCGCAGCCGCTGGTAGCGGATGTCCGGCAAATTACTCTCGATGTCGATGAAGCCATAGCGCAGCTTGGCGTCCGTAAACTCCAGCGTATGCAGATCGCCGATCAGGTTTTCGGTCTCGTCCGGCCGTTGCATATAGCCGCTGACGGTCAGCTTCTCGATCTGCGGCGTGATGTTCATCGAAACCAGCGTGAGCCCGAGCTTGTCTAGGCTGTGCGGTTCCGCCAGGTATACGGTTCCGGCGCGCAGCTTGTCGCCCTCGCTGTCCTGGACGATGTCGCCGTTGATGATTTGAACCGGCACCGGCTCCGAGTAGCCAAGGTCGAGCAGGGCCGTACCGGCGTAGCCGATCCGTCCGGCCAGCAGGCTGGCTTCGTCCGCCACCGGGCGGGTCAGCTCGACCTGGGTCAGCACGAAGTTGAGGCAGCGGACCCGGTCGCTCTTGAAGGTCTCCTGCGGCACTGGTGTCACGACCGCTTCCGGTGTCGGGGTGGCGCCGGAGGTGGCGGAAAGGAGCACATAACCGGAATCGGTTGGCAGCGGATCGGCCTGGCCAAAGGTGCGCAAACCAGTCTTGACAACGAGGATGATCGTCTGGAAGTCGGATCCGACCGCGTTGCTGACCACAACATGGAAGGCATAAACGCCAACCGCGACAGTGCTTCGGATCGTCAGTTTGCCGCTGCTGTCGATTTTCACATCAGCCGGAACCGGTGCGGGCTGGATCCATTGCCGGTTGTAGATGATCGCCTTCTCGATCGGCCGCAGCGACCAGGTGAATGGGGTTGTCCCTGAGACGGTGAACGAAACGGTGGTCTCACGCACCGGGAATACCGAGTGGGTGATTTCGATGACGTTGTTTTCGAGATCGACCAGCACCGGCGGGGTGCGCATTTCAACTGAGAGCGCGAAACGGGCATCGCTTTTACCCACGCTGTTGCTGGCGGTCAAGATGCCGTTGTACTGGCCGGGGCGGAGCGTGCCCGCGCTGATCGTGCGGGCGGCGGTGTTGAGTGTGAATCCGTCCGCCAAACTGCCGTCAGCTTTGTAGACCTTGAGCTCGAGCGTGATCGGTTCCGAGCCCTGCAAAGTGTATTTGGCGGTGAAACTGTCCGGATAGTAGACCGTGTAGCTGCTCTTATCCAGCTTGACGGTCGGCGGAACCAAGGCGGGTGTCGGTTTACTCGTCGGTGTCACGGTCGGCCTGGGCGCTGTAGTCGGGGTCGGCGTTGGTGTGGGCTTGGTGGTCGGACCCGGCGAGGCCGTCGGTTTCGGCGTGACCTCCAGCGTGAAGGTTACGCTGTCTTCACCGGTCTTATTGACGGCCGTGAGTGTGAGAGTATAGGTCCCTACCGGCAGATCCTTGCTGGTGCGGACTGACCGGGTCGTTGCATCCAACGCAATGCCGCGGGCGGCCACGCCTTTCTGGTTGACGGCCGTGAGCGTGACATCAATCGGTTCTGTTCCGGTCAGCTCATACGGGATCTGCAGCACGCTGCCAGCCTGGACCGTGAAGCTTTTGCCCCGGACGGCGATGTCCGGCAGGATCGTCTCAGGCTGCAATCGCTCAATGGGCGGGATCACGGGTTCCAGCGCGGGCATATAAAGCCTGCGGATCAGGAGCGGTTCGGACAATTCGGACAAGTAGCCGCCGGTGTCCAGCACCTTGACCTTATACCAGTTGAACGCATACCGGTCGGCCTGCCCGTCGGTCCACTTGGTTTCGAGCAGCAGCGGGCTGGCCTGGAGGTATTCGCCGTCTTCCGTATCGGACCGGTAGACAATGTAGCCGACGGTGTCTTCGCGGCACTGCTGCCAGGTCAGGTTGGCCATGGTGGCCGGATTCCAGGAGAGGCTGGGCTGTCCGGCCAGGGAATCCGACTTGAGCCCGGCGATGGGATCGAAGGGGGCGTTTCGCCTTGTCGTCGCCTCGACCGGTTCCGGGCGGCCCGATCCGAGGTTGTCGTCGTTCCAGGCCTGGACGGTGTAGAGGTAGAGCTTGCCATAGACCGCCGACATGTCGATGATCGACAGCGGCTTGAGCAGACCGGTGGCGGGATCGACCGCTTCGACCGTGTCTTCGTCCACCGGCAGCTCGCCGACCTTTGTCCAGTTGATCATGTGCAGCATCTCGATGCTGAGGTCGGTGTAGTCGGCCAGGGCCAGTGGTCCGTGCGAGGTCAAGATCTGCATATAGGCGGTCAGGGCCGATGTGTCGTTTACGGTTTTGAGGTTGCTGACGATGCTTGTCTGATTCAAGGTGGTCATCGTCTTGAATTTGTCGATCACACGGATCGGCGCGGTGACGGTGACCGGCGCTGAAGGCGTTTTGAGCGAACGGGAGATCAGTCCTGAGAAAAAGGTGTCCTTGTCGGACGGGGTGTCGAACAGCGCCGCGGCGACCGCTTCGTGGGAGGTCATGAACTGGTTGATCTGGATTTCGCTCGGACGAGGGATTTCGGTGCGGTAGACCTCGTAGCGGCTGCAGTGGCCGACCGCGGAGAAATTGATCTCGATACCATCCTTACGTGACAGCGGCAGCAGCAGCGTCGGTGTCTGGGGCGGTTTGGTCGCCGGAACACGGAAGCGCTCGACGCTGCCGACGGCCGACTCGACGCCCCAGGGCGTGACCGAGGTGACTTTGTAGTAATAATAGTGGGCGAAGGTCTGCTCGACCCGCTCCGTATATTTAGGTGCCTTGATGTGGTCGCCGACCAGGGTCCAGACCAGGGCGGACTCGTCGACGGGTTTTTTGAAAGAGGCCACCTCGCTGCGGTAGACGCGGTAGTGCTTGATCTGCGGATCGTCCGGCGCAGACCAGTTGATCGAGACAAAGCCGCCTTCGGCCATCAGGGCAAAATGGTTGCTGATCCCCTGGAGCATGCCGATGCCGGACACGCCGTCGGCCGGCTGGCCCGGCTGGGCGCCTTCCGGCACCAGGCAGATCAGGAAAAGCGCGAAGCTGCCTGGCGTGCTGCTGAGACCGCCGGCCAGGAACTGGTTTTCGCTGACCGGCTGGTCGTTCAGCTGGCGCCAGCGACCCAGTTCAACCAGCTCGGCACGCGACATCTGCTGCATCAATTCGAGCGGCTGCAGAGGGAATTCGGGGACATAGACCGCATAGCCGCCCAGCCCGTCGCCGCTGTATGCCGGCCAGCGGACGCGGGCCGTTCCGTCTGGTAGGACGTCCTCGCCGCGCACGGCGACAAACAGGTGGATGTACTTGTCCTCGGGCAGATTGTCGTACTGCATGTCGATGACGGAAAATTTCTCAGCTGCCGGTATAAAGTGCCCGATGGCAATGCCCTCCTGGTCGGCGCTCTTCACTGTTTCGATGTCGGTTGCATAGACGCGTGCGACACTGCCGGCCGCGCTGGCGGACAGGTCTTTTTTGGCGACCAGCTCATCGTGCAGGATACCGGGCGGTTCTTGCGAGAAATCCGGCAGTTCGCGCGACAGCATCGAGATACTCAAGGCTCCTGGTACAGCCGGTTTAACCGCGGATGGGACGCCGGCCGAAGCGGACTTGGACCAGGCGCTTTCGTTGTTCCAGGAGTCCCAGGCCGAAACCCAGTACTTGTAGGTATAGCCCTCGGCGACATTGGCGTCGAAATAGATCAGGTTGGGGGCAGCCTTCACATAGTTGGTCCGTACCAGCTGCTTGGCGTTGTTTTTCGGTACCGGTTCGACTTGGGGCAGTTCGCGGCTGGTGACGCCGAATGTCGGCTGCGCGTCCGGCATCGGGTTATGGTAGGTGAGGTTGGCCAGCACTTCGGGCGGACCGAAGCTCTGGGCGCCGTGGGCAACAGCCCGGTAGATCGTGAAGCGGACCGTGTCGGGCGAATCGGTGTAGATCGGCAGCACGATGCCCAGCTGGCCCGGATTGGCCGCGATGGCCTGACGGGCGGCATCGGAAGCGGCCAGGTCTGTCGACAGGTCCGGCGGATCGACGGCCGGCGCGTTGGGCGGCGTTACTTTTTCGACTAAAAAGCTGATCGGGTCCGAGTATTCACTGGTCCGCCCGAAGACATCCAGCGAGCGGATCCGGTAGGTCACGTTCAGACCGTTGTCGACCGTGTCCTCGAAAAAGACGGGGGACGCGAAATAGA
>ERZ764778.2175-NODE-2175-length-17882-cov-5.283615_pt1 | contig 17882 bp, 14 predicted proteins | sample MGYA00374951_ERZ764778 | MGnify/ENA primary metagenome ERZ764778 (study PRJEB28918, sample SAMN05720193) | bioreactor metagenome | isolation source: Anaerobic biogas reactor | place: USA:Washington, USA | collected 2015-08-08 ...
TAGCGAGATACGGCGGTTAACGCGCTTTGCAAATCAATATGAAGCCGAATTTGCCAAGACGATTATGGGCCACTCACAGCAGACTATAGCTGCTGAGCGTCAAAGCAAACAGAAAGAGCTTAATGCCATGCTTGCCCGCGACAAGGAGCTTGATGGGCTGTTTGAACGGATGTATGAGGACAATGTGGTCAGGAAAATATCGGACGAACGTTTTCCAAAATGTCAAAGCGATATGAGGAAGAACAGGGCGAACTTGCGGGACGGATTAAGGCTTTGAAAGCCGAGCTTGATAAGAACAGCAATCAAGCTATGACAACCGATATATTTGTTACCACCGTCCGCAAGTACACCCGCGTAAAAAAACTCACAGCGCGCATGTTGAACGAACTTATAGAGCGAATAGAAGTACATCAAGCGGGAAAAGTGAATGGTGTGCATGTGCAAAAGCTCACTATTCATTACAACTGTGTTGGCTCTATAGAGATCCCCGGCATTTTACCCTTACCGGAACCGATGTCCTGATACGAACAAGAAAAGGAGTAGCCATCAGCTACTCCCCGTCACAAAAGGCCGTATAAAATTGGTCGAGTGGTCTTACGACTTTCAAATGCTGTAAGACCACTCGGTATGGTGCGGGTGAAGGGATTTGAACCCCCACGGTCGCCCACTGGATCCTAAATCCAGCGCGTCTGCCAGTTCCGCCACACCCGCATTTTTTCAATTAAGAACAATGAACATTTTACTACCCGCATCGGGTTCAGTCAAGGAAAGGTAAATTTTTTATTGCTGATGATCAGCAATAAAATTATCTCCATTCCCGGATGCTCAGGCCTTTAAAGCGATGCATATTACTGATATGCTCTAATTGTATCATCTTAATTATTTCCTTTTCCCGGTACGATGATATTTACACTTTTTTTATTAAGGAAAGGAATATTAAGGCGGCTATTATTCAGGTTAAGATGTATTTGAAGAAGGAGAATTCTCTCGTGAGGCAGTTGGGGCAAATCTTGCAGCAGCCGCGACTGATAATATAGCGTGTCAATAAGGGGGTGAGCTTATGTTGGGGGCAATCATTGGCGATATCGTAGGGTCGCGCTTTGAATTCAACAATCATAAGAGCAAGGATTTTGAGCTGTTTACCGAAGATTGCTCTATTACCGATGACAGCATAATGACTATTGCCATTGCCGGGGCGATTTTGGCTTGCGAGAGTGATTGGGAACGGCTGGGGCAGCAAGCTGTCAAGTATATGCAAGGAATCGGACGGAAGTATCCGAACTGCGGCTTTGGCGGGATGTTCAGGCATTGGGTGTTCAGCGGTGCCCCGCAGCCCTACGGCAGCTTTGGAAACGGGGCGGCTATGCGGGTATCACCTTGCGGCTTCATTGCCCAAACGGAGGAGGAGGCAATACTTCTTTCCCGGCGGGTTACTGAGGTGACACACAACCATGAAGAAGGCTTAAAGGGTGCGGAGGCTACTGTGGTGGCCATCTTTATGGCACGTGAGGGGGCAACGAAAAAGGAAATCCGCCGGCGGATCGGGCGTGATTACTATAAACTCGACTTTACTCTTGACGACATCCGCGATACATATGAATTTAATGCAACCTGCCAGGAGACGGTGCCGCAAGCAATTGTTGCGTTTCTTGAATCCAGATCCTTTGAGGACGCTGTCCGCAGCGCCATCAGCATAGGTGGCGACAGCGACACGATCGCCGCTATTGCGGGTGCCATTGCCGAAGCCTACTACGGTGTCCCCCTTCCGCTGAAAAGCAAGGCATTAACTTATCTGGACGACGAACTGCGTAAGATTTTTCACGGGTGGGAGCAGTATGCCAAAGTGGGGAAGCCAAACCGCAGATTTGATCTCATAAGGGATAACGATGATGCTGAATAGTGGGATTAGCGAAAGAAGGGTAATATAATGGATACTAATATTTCAAACCTATATCAAAATTGTTCGCGCTATAAGCATAATTGGAGTTTCATGTATATAAGGAGGAGTTGCAATGTTGTTTGTCTGCTACCCCCAATGCTCAACTTGCCAAAAGGCGCGCAAATGGCTGGATGACCATGGTATAGCTTATGAGATGCGCAATATCAAAACTGAAAGGCCCACTCGTGATGAGTTGGGGTTGTGGTTGGATAAAAGCGGCCTTCCTGTTAAACGCTTCTGGAATACCAGTGGTATGCAATATAGGGAATTAAAGCTGAAGGACAGGCTTCCGGGCATGAGTGAAAGTGAACAGCTTGATTTACTTGCTACTGACGGAATGCTGGTAAAGCGACCTGTATTAATTGGCGACCAGGTTGTTTTGGTTGGCTTTAAAGAACAGGAATGGCAAAGTAGTATAATTGATTAATCCTAATCGGATTTTTTACCGTAACTGTCACTGTTGCGATTGGCGGCGAAAGTGGATTTGGGGATGATCTGTATGTTGCCTTTTCTCGGCAGAGACAGAGGGAATTTCCCAGACCATGCTGGGAGCGGATTTTTTCCCGGATAAAAGGTCTGTTGGTTTAGTTTTCTTTATAGCCGCCGAATCCTGATTGTTTTTTCGCGGTGCGAAGCGCTGTCTGACCTGGGGTGAAACACCTGGTTCAGGATAGTCTTTTTCCGCCGAAGGCTTTAGCTTATCGGCGGCAAGATATGGCTCAGCGTCATTTGCTTTATCCTGCCGAGGGGCAGAAGCAATATTTGCCGTCGGTTTTTTTCGAAACTCGGTTTCTTTTTCGAGTATTACCAGCAAGAAGATGCTGCTCCAACAAGCTACTTGGAGGGCGTCGGCATCATTATATTCCTCCATCAAAAGGGAAGCCAGCAGCAAAAGAGCAAGTATGGTGAGACTTGAAAAGGTATCCTCCTTTTCGTCGGGAGTCCTCAAAATGATATCTCCTCTGGTCGCCGCCTGCCGGCCAATTTTAATAATTATTGACCGGCCGGACCGACTTCATCTATCTTCTTAAAACTATATGTAGTCAAGGGAAGTGAGATTCCAATGGAATTGTTCAGTGCTGGAATTTCTGGGGAGGGCTCGGGAAGGAATGGGGAGATGAGCTCTGGTTTTTAACGGAATATTCCAGGCTAAGAATCAAACTCTTTACAAAAAGTTCAAGCTCCGGTTCAAGATTGATCGAGTCCTGCAGGAAGTCATGCAGCCGTTTTATTGTTAACTGGCGCTGCTTTGAGGGCGGTTTGTGCATTGTATGTATTCCTCCACTTGAAAGCTTGTATCATCTTCTCGTAATAAGACGTAAAATATCCAGCTATGGTTGCAGCCAAATAATGGCCCGGCTGGTGTAAAAAACGAAAAACGAAAACAACTGTCTCTTTTGGGAGTATTGCTTTACCCAACGCTACTAAATATCTACGATTGGACCGGTCTATCGATTATGAAAAACCGGTGAAAAATCATGCCGGCCACAAATCCCCCTACATGAACCCAAAAGGCTATTTGCGCCACCCCTCCGGCCAGTTCTGCTGTGCCCCCGAGAATTTGGAGGAAGAGCCAGAAACCAAGGTAAATGACAGCATATATTTCCACAAACCATGGAATAAAGACAATTGGTATCAGAGTCAATACTTTGGCATGAGGGAAGAGGATGAAATAGGATCCCATAATCCCTGCAATAGCTCCTGATGCTCCTATGGTAGGAATAGTGGAGGCGGGATATATTAAAACGTGCAATGATCCTGCCAAAATCCCGCAAAACAGATAAAAGACCAGAAAGTTAAAAGACCCCATACGGTCTTCTACATTATCGCCAAAAAGCCATAAAGCCCACATATTAGAAAGCAGGTGCATAAACCCGCCATGCAGGAAGGTGGAAGTAATAAGGGGTGAATAGTGGCTCAGGGGTTGAGACAAGATATTATCCAAATCAAAATTGGCAGGGATAAGAGCAAACCGAGAGAAGAGCTCTTCCATACCGGATAAGCCGTGCAGGCTTTGATAGTAAAAAACAACCGTATTGATGACGATAAGAGCAATGGTCATCAGAGGGAAATGTGTACTTGGAATGTTGTCCCTTAAAGGAATCAATCGTTCACTTCCTGTAATTTTGGCAACTTGGCAACATTATACCATAGCTATGGTATAATCGACGCATGTGCGTTTGGCCGCAGGCCAAAGATTCGCACGCGCCTGAAATAAATTGTATAACAAGCCGTTTACGGCTGTTATACCATAGCTATGGTATAATCGACGCATGTGCGTTTGGCCGCAGGCCAAAGATTCGCACGCGCCTGAAATAAATTGTATAACAAGCCGTTTACGGCTGTTATACCATAGCTATGGTATAATCGCTGATCAACAACATTTTTGCGTGCCTTTTGCTTGACTTTGCCATAGCAATTTCTTTATCCTATTATATAGGTGTCTGGAATTAGTATTTGCGGAAGTGGCTCAGTGGTAGAGCATCGCCTTGCCAAGGCGAGGGTCGCGAGTTCGAATCTCGTCTTCCGCTCCAAAAGTACTCGACCTCGGCCCTTGACAGGCCGAGGTGTTTTGTTGGATAACTCCGCACTGACCAAGGAGGAAATCTATATCTGTTGTAGAACAGAGTATTACGGTTGACTAAGGCCATTGCAGGGTGATAGAAGGCTCAACTCTTATCTTAGACATTGTGAACGGAGGTAGGCATAATTGAAAACTAAGCTGGAAAAACTAGAGGGAAATGACGTGGTCCTGGAGATTGAGGTTGATTCTGACAGAGTCGAACAGGCCATGCAGAAATCGTATCGTAAATTAGTTTCCCAAGTCAGAATACCAGGATTTCGCCAGGGAAAAGCACCGCGCCAGATCCTCGAGGCTTTTCTTGGCAAGGAAGCCCTTTATGAAGAGGCACTGGAGGATATGGTTCCCGAGGCTTATGAACAGGCAGTAAAGGAAACTGAAATTGAACCGATAAGCCAACCTACTATTGATTTAGTGCAGATGGAGGACGGCAAGCCTTTTATTTTTAAAGCTAGTGTTATGGTTAAACCCGAGGTTGCCTTAGGTGAATTGACCGGCATGGCAGTCGACGTCTCTCGTGTCGAAGTTGATGAAGCTGCTGTATATGCGCAGTTGGAGATGATGAGAACCCGATATGCCAAGCTGACCCCGGCAGAGGAAGGCGTTCCGGCCGAATCAGGGGATTTGCTTAGCATTGACTTTACCGGTTTTCTTGGCGATGAACCGTTCCCCGGAGGTAGTGGGGAGGATTATTCCCTGGAGTTGGGATCCAACACTTTTATTCCTGGGTTTGAAGAGCAGCTGATTGGGGTTATTACCGGCGAGGAGAAAGATGTTAATGTAACCTTCCCCGATGATTACCATGCGGAAGACCTGAAAAGTCAGGAAGCTGTTTTTAAAGTTAAGGTTAAGGAGATTCAGAAAAAGGAAGAGACTCCTTTAGATGATGATTTTGCCCGGGATGTAAGTGACTTTGATACTTTGGAAGAACTCAAAGCAGATATTCGCCAGAACCTGGAAAAAACTAATGAAGAAGAAAATGAAGGAAGAATCAGGCAAGCATTAGTTGCAAAAGCGGTTGAACTTTCGGAAGTTGATGTGCCTGAACCGATGATAGAGAATCAGATGGATGTGCTTTTCCATCGTTTTGAGGAACAAATGTACTATCAGGGTGTGAAGATGGAGGACTATGTAAACATGTCGGGGATGACGGTGGAGGATATCCGTGCAAGTTTCCGTCACCAGGCAGAACGTTCGGTTCGAGAAAATTTAGTGCTGGAGACAATTGCTAAAAAGATGGAGCTCAAGGTTCTGGATGAGGATTTTGATAAACAGATCGAAAAGGCAGCGGCGGAGTTTGGAATGGAAGCCGAAGCAGTGCGCCCCAGTCTGGAAGAGGCCCGGCCACGCATTGAATTTGGCATCCTTTTGGACAAAGCAGTTGATTATCTAAAAGAAAATGCTACTATCAATATAGTTGACCAAGTAATTAATGAAGCTGCAGAAAATATAGCTGAAGAAGAGGAATAAGTTAAATAAACTACCGCCAGTATTCATATCTTGGAGGAAGGAGTGAAAGTATATGGGATATTTGGTTCCTATGGTTGTAGAACAGACTAATCGCGGAGAACGTTCCTACGATATCTATTCGCGCTTACTTAAGGATCGTATCGTGTTTTTGGGAAGTGCTATTGATGATCAGGTTGCAAACTTAGTGGTAGCCCAATTGCTCTTCCTGGAAGGGGAAGACCCCGATAAAGATATTAACCTTTATATCAACAGCCCGGGAGGATCAATTACTGCCGGAATGGCCATTTACGATACTATGCAGCATATAAGAGCTGATGTTTCTACTATATGTGTGGGATTGGCTGCCAGTATGGGTGCATTTTTACTGTGTGCCGGGGCCCCCGGAAAAAGGTTTGCACTGCCCAACAGCGAAGTATTAATACATCAGCCTTCGGGGGGAACTCAGGGGCAGGCCACTGACATTGAGATCCATGCTAAGCGTATAATAAGGATGAGGGAACAGTTGAACCGGATACTATCTGAAAGAACTGGTCAAACTCTGGAAAGGATTCAGGCGGATACGGAGAGAGATCACTTTATGTCTGCAGAAGAAGCCAGAGAATATGGAATAATTGATGAGGTCATGTACCAAAACAAAAAATCGAAAAAGAAATAGTCTTTTCCGGGAAGAGAGGTGAATTATGCAAAGGTTTGGAGACGAACGAGGTCAATTGAAGTGTTCATTCTGTGGCAAACTGCAAGATCAGGTCAAAAAACTGGTGGCTGGTCCTGGCGTTTATATCTGCGATGAATGCATCGAATTGTGTAATGAGATAATAGAAGAAGAACTTGCCGAGGATCTGGGTTTTGAAATGGGAGATATCCCCAAGCCCCAAGAGATCAGAGAGATATTGGATCATTACGTGATTGGTCAGGATAGAGCTAAAAAAACTTTGGCAGTTGCTGTTTATAACCACTATAAGCGCATCAATCTGGGAATGAAGCTGGATGATGTCGAGCTCCAAAAAAGTAATATTCTTATGCTTGGGCCCACCGGCAGTGGAAAAACGCTGCTGGCGCAAACGTTAGCTAAAATAATAAATGTTCCTTTTGCAATTGCGGATGCCACCTCTTTAACCGAAGCTGGTTATGTGGGGGAGGATGTAGAAAATATCCTGCTCAAATTGATTCAAGCTGCGGATTATGATATCGAAAAGGCTGAAAAAGGGATAGTCTATATTGATGAGATTGATAAGATTGCACGCAAGACAGATAATCCTTCTATTACCCGCGATGTTTCAGGTGAAGGAGTCCAACAGGCTCTGCTGAAGATTTTAGAGGGAACTGTTGCCAGTGTTCCTCCTCAGGGGGGACGTAAGCATCCGCATCAGGAGTTTATTCAAATCGATACCAGCAACATCCTGTTTATTTGCGGAGGAGCATTTGAGGGAATAGACAAGATTATTCAACAGCGCATCGGGCAGCAAGCAATCGGATTCGGTGCAGATATCAAGACTAGAAAAGAGAAACGGATCGGAGAGATCTTGGAAAAGATTTTGCCCCAGGATTTGCTCAGATTTGGCTTGATACCTGAATTTGTGGGCCGGGTGCCTATAGTGGTTACCCTGGATGCTTTGGATGAAGGTGCTTTGATCAGAATATTGACCGAGCCTAAGAATGCTTTGGTAAAGCAGTATCAGAAACTTTTTGATTTGGATGGGGTTGTCCTTGAGTTCACCGATGATTCCCTGAAAGCAATTTCTGCTGAAGCACTTAAGCGTAATACCGGGGCCCGGGGATTGAGGGCCATTTTGGAGGATATCATGCTGGAGGTAATGTATGATGTGCCTTCGCGGGTGGATATTACCAAGTGTATGATAACCAGAGATGTGATAGAAAAGAAGGAAATTCCCCTGTTAGTTACCGTTGAACCTAAACGCAAGGTTAATTAAATTTTACCAATATAATCAAAGATTTCGTACTGAGCTTGTTCAGGAGTTTTAAAATAACATTCTGAATAAGCTCTTTTTTATTTTCTGAAAATGGCTCCATTAATGTGGGAATACCTTTCGGCTTACAACCACCATGGCATATGCAGCAATGTTCTAATCTAGGGCGTTATCGAGCTATGAATATTTACCTAATAAAACTAATTGTCTTAATTTTCGCAGTATTAACACGGTTTCTATTGCATTATCGTAATGGTTGTCTTTTAATTATAGGTAGTTGATTTTTGGCGAGTTAAATTAAATTGGAGGAGGTAAGTGGCGGAATATATAAGACGGGCCTTTATTTTCTAATTTTTGAAAGGAGAGATTAATGATGAGATTTAAAGCAATGGACCCGATTTGGGAAAAAACCTGGCCCGAAAATTGGCCTAGAAACGGTGTTATAGACGGAAAGGATCCACTATTCCAGAATTTGTACGACAATGCGACTCGTTTTCGAGATAAGCCTGCGCTGATATATTACGGCGGAATCATTACCTGGTGGGAGTTAAGAGATATGGTCCTGCGCGCTGCCAGTGGGCTGCAAAAGCTGGGAGTAACCAAAGGAGACCGCGTCTATCTCGGACTCCAAAACTGTCCGCAATTCTACATAGCGTTTTTTGCGGCTCATTCCCTGGGCGCCATCGTTGTCCCCGGCAGTCCCATGTTCAAAGCCGGCGAATTGACCTATGCCCTTAACGATTCGGGAGCTAAAGTGATCATAACTGAAGAAGATATTTTCCCGATATACCAAATTATTCGCAATGATCTGAAATCAGTTGAATCCGTCGTCGTCACATCTTTGGGTGAATATCTTCCCGAGGAGCCTTATCCTGCATTTCCGTTAGCCGTCAGTTCAACGATCGAACCATCCTCAGATTACATGACCTGGCCGGAACTAATGAATAATTCGCCCATCAAAAAATTTGCTGATGTGACTCTGAGCGACATCGCACTGCTGCAATACACGTCGGGTACTACCGGTTATCCGAAAGGAGCCATGTTAACTCATGGCAATATTAAGCATCGGGGGGTTAATGATTCCTGGATGCACGATGATGCTCATGATTACATTCACCTGGCGTGCATGCCGTTATTTCACGTAACCGGTATGGGCAATCATTTACTTTGCCCGGCATATTGCGGAGGTACGGTCGTCGTTATGGTCCGGTTTGAACCGGAAGCCGTTCTTCAGGCAATAGAAAGGTATCGGGTAACTTACTTATGCAGTATTACCACCATGGACATTGCTTTGATCACTCATCCCAAATTCAATGACTACGATATTTCTTCGATTCGCGGAATGACCATGGGTGGGGCTCCATTACCCCCGAACATCCAGCAGAAATACGAAGACATAGGACTTAGACTGGCAGAAGGATATGGAATGAGTGAAACAATGTCAACCATGACCTGGAACCCGTTTGATCGGATCAAACAAGGCACAGTCGGTATTCCGATCGCGCATGTTGAGGTCCGCATAGCCGATAAGGATAACATCGAAAAGAATGTTCCACTGGGAGAACAGGGCGAATTGTGGGTCAGAGGACCGTCGGTCGCCGCCGGTTATTGGAATAAACCTGAGGAAACGGCCGAAACTTTCGTAGAAGGATGGATCAGAACAGGTGATATAGCAACTATGGATGAGGACGGATACGTTACCCTGAATGGACGCCTTAGAGAATTGATCAAGGCCTCGGGATACAGTGTGTTTCCGGCTGAAGTAGAGACGTATCTTTACCAGCATCCGGCCATCTTGGAATGTTGCGTAATAGGCGTATTCCATGAGTATCGGGGAGAGGACGTCAAGGCATTTGTGGTTCTGGAACCTGAATGGGTAGGCAAAATCACCGAAGAGGAATTAGTTGCCTGGGCCAGAGAACAGATGTCTGTATACAAATACCCGCGCACAATTGAATTTAGGGACGAATTGCCCAAGTCTGGAACAGGTAAGATAATGCGCAGAATATTAAAAGCAGAAGAGGATGCGTAACGGACGAAAACCCCGCATCCTATTTTAAATTGCTTAAGATGTATCTGTGCAATCGCTGTATAGTGTTTTATTAAGGGAGGGTGTAAACCGGATTTTGCGTGAAATCCGGTTTGCACCCTCTTAACTTAATACGGATATCTTCCTCCTGTTCAATTTGAGGAATTGCATTCATTAAGCAATAATAGCAAAAGTATGTGGAAGTTGGCTTTTTTTACTGGAGAAGATGGCGTTCAATCCGTCCTGATTCGGCAATACTATCTACACAACATTGTGAAGGGATGGGTTCCTATGCTTGAGGGTTCAGGATTTGGCGGATTAAGTGGGTTGTTGCTCTTGGTGCAGTTTTTTTTCGCGGTAGTCATCGGCTTATACTTCTGGAATCTCTTGCGCAATCAGCAGGGCAGCAAAACGGCGGTGTCGCGAGAATCTTATAAAGAAAGAGATAAACTGAAAAAGATGAGAGGATTTTCTCTCACGGAACCGTTATCCAGCATTACCCGTCCGTCAAGTTTTGCTGATGTGATTGGACAGGAGGAGGGTATTGAGGCTCTGCGAGCAGCTCTGTGCGGCCCTAATCCCCAGCACGTTATTATTTATGGACCCCCAGGAATAGGCAAGACGGCGGCTGCCCGATTGGTATTGGAGGAGGCCCGGAGGAATCTGCTCTCACCTTTCAATGAAAGCTCAGAGTTTATCGAAATAGACGCTACTACTGTTCGCTTTGATGAGCGGGGAATAGCCGATACCCTTATCGGCTCTGTGCATGATCCTATTTATCAGGGTGCGGGGCCAATGGGGGCTTCCGGAGTTCCTCAACCTAAACAGGGCGCGGTTACCAGGGCTCATGGCGGTGTCCTTTTCATCGACGAAATCGGGGAACTGCATTCAATTCAGATGAGCAAGCTGCTCAAGGTTTTGGAAGACCGCAAGGTAATTCTGGAAAGTGCCTATTATAACCAGGATGATAACAATATTCCCACTCACATCCATGACATTTTTCAAAATGGCTTGCCTGCTGATTTTCGGTTGGTTGGCGCTACTACCAGGATGCCTCATGAAATTTCGCCTGCTCTTCGTTCCCGTTGTCTGGAAGTTTTTTTTCGTCCTCTTGAGGAGGATGAAATTCTAAAGATCGCGGAAAATGCTCTGAATCGAATCGGCTTTGAAATAGAAGGTGAGGCCCTGAAGGAACTGGCCAGGTATGCGACTAATGGGCGGGAAGCGGTAAATATTGTGCAATTGGCTACGGGAATGAGCCGGAGTTGTGACAGCGACCGGGTGTCACTGAATATTATCGAAAGGGTGGTCCAGAGCGGGCAGTACTCACCTCGCCCTTTTAGCAGGAGGCCTGATTGTTCAGGAGTGGGAAATGTAAATGGACTGGCGGTTTTGGGTCCTAACCAAGGGCTGGTTATTGAAGTTGAAGCTGTTACTATAAAGGTTGGTGAGGGCAAGGGGAGTTGGAATGCAACGGGGGTAATCGAGGAAGAGGAAATGGGTGGGATTAACCGTACCGTACGGCGCAAGAGTACGGCACAGGGTTCAGTGGAGACGGTAATGACTGCTTTGCGCTGGGTGGGCAATTTGGATATGCGTGATTATGATGTGCATATTAATTTTCCGGGGGGGATACCGGTGGATGGCCCTTCTGCCGGAGCAGCCATGGCGGTTGCTGTGATCTCGGCCTTGAAGAACTATGAAGTGGATCCTTTGGTGGCTATGACAGGTGAAGTGTCGGTTCGCGGTCAGATCAAACCGGTAGGAGGGATAATGGCTAAGATTGAGGCAGCACGAAAGAATGGGCTCCAGTGGGTTATAATTCCTCAGGATAACTGGTTGCAGACTTTTGGTGAAATGAACAGCATTAAAGTAGTTCCGGTAGCTACTTTGGAGGAGTTGTTGGATTTGCTGATACCGGGCTTCAATAATAATAAGGTAGCCAGGTTGCCGGTTGCGGGCGGAGAGTTTCCCTCAGTATTGGATGCGGGCACTTTTTGAGATGTTTCTGTTCGGCTTTGTATGTGGCCGGAAGGATAAGGGATGAGGGGATTGGGCAATTGGCAATAGACTTTCGAACTGTTAGGTTGGCCCAAATATGTCGAGTTGCGGGGGAATATTACATATAGTAGAATAGACTTGCGCCTGGAATGGTGGAGGTGTTATGTTTGTTAACTAGTCAGACAAGGGAGTATGGAAGGGAAATGCCGCTGCTGCCCCTGAGGGGATTGCTGGTTTTTCCGTATATGGTGATCCATCTTGATGTTGGTCGCGAGAAGTCAATTAATGCTATTGAAGAAGCGATGATTGCTAACAAGGAATTGTTCTTAGCTACTCAGAAAGAAGCTCATACGGATGATCCCGGAGAACAGGAAATATATACAATTGGAACTGTAGCAGAAATAAAGCAAGTATTGAAGATGCCGGGGGGAACTATGCGGGTTCTGGTCGAAGGCTTGCGCCGGGCCAGAATTGATAGTTTTATTGAAAATGATTCGTTATTCAGGGTTCAGGCTAAAGAAATCTGGGAAGGACCTGTAAAGAAGGATTCTGAAATAGAAGCCTTAACCAGGACTTTGATTCACCAGTTTGAACAATATGTGCGGGTAAGTAAGAAGATCCCACCGGAGACGGTAGTATCGGTAGTGGCTATTACTGAACCGGGGCGCTTGGCGGATGTGATTGGATCTCATCTTGCTCTGAGAATTAATGAAAAACAGGCTATTTTAGAGGCTATCGACGTAAAAGAAAGATTGGAATTGTTATGTGAGCTTCTGGGCAAGGAAATGGAAGTTTTGGAATTGGAACGAAAAATCAATATCCGGGTGCGCAAGGCCATGGAAAAGACCCAGAAGGAGTATTATCTGCGCGAGCAGATGAAGGCTATCCAGAAAGAACTTGGTGATAAAGATGATCGCGCCGGTGAAGTTGACGAACTGCGGGAAAAGATTGCTGAAGCCAGATTGCCGGAAGAGGTGGAGGAGAAGGCCTTAAAAGAAGTGGAAAGGCTGGAAAAAATGCCTCCAATGGTGGCTGAAGCTGTTGTCGTCAGAAACTATTTGGATTGGCTGCTTTCGCTGCCGTGGGCCAATGAGACCCGGGATCGCCTGGATCTGTCTATGGCGGAAAAGATTTTAGATGAGGATCATTACGGACTGGAAAAGCCGAAAGAACGGATTTTGGAATATCTGGCCATCAGAAAACTGGCTAAAAAAATGAGAGGACCGATTCTCTGCTTTGTCGGGCCTCCGGGAGTAGGTAAAACCAGCTTGGGTAAATCGGTTGCCCGAGCTTTGAATCGTAAATTTGTCAGGATGTCTTTGGGCGGAGTTAGGGATGAAGCCGAAATCCGCGGGCATCGCCGCACTTATGTAGGTTCTATGCCGGGCCGGGTACTGCAGGGAATGAAGCAGGCCGGTTCGAAAAATCCGGTTTTTCTTCTGGATGAGATTGATAAAATGACTTCTGATTTCAGGGGAGATCCTTCCTCTGCTTTGCTGGAAGTTCTTGATCCTGAACAAAATTACACGTTTAGTGATCATTATATGGAAGTGCCCTTTGATCTGTCCAAAGTAATGTTTATTACTACGGCTAACTCATGGCACAATATCCCCAAACCGCTCCTTGACAGGATGGAGGTTATCCACCTGGCCGGTTATACGGAGGAGGAAAAGGTGCGTATTGCTCTGGATTATCTGGTTAAAAAGCAGATAAAAGAACATGGACTTAAAGCTAAAAATTTAGAGATTTCTGAAGGAGCAATAAGGAAAATAATCCGGGAATATACCCGGGAAGCCGGAGTAAGGAATCTGGAGCGTGAAATTGCCAGTGTTTGCAGAAAAACGGCTCGGGAGGTAGTCAAGGACCGAAGCAAAGTAACGCGGGTAACCAGTACCAATCTGGCAGGTTTCTTAGGGCCGCCCCGATATCGTTATGGAATCGCGGAGAAAGAAAGTCAGGTGGGGCTGTCTACGGGTCTGGCCTGGACTGAATCAGGCGGGGATATTTTATCCATTGAAGTGGCTTTGATGCAGGGCAAGGGGAGCTTGGCTTTGACGGGGAAGCTGGGCGATGTTATGAAGGAGTCGGCTCAGGCAGGGTTGACTTATGTCCGTTCGCGTCAGGCGTATTTGGATATCGAGCCTGATGTCCACGAAAAAACTGATATTCATTTGCACGTACCGGAGGGGGCCATACCCAAAGACGGTCCTTCGGCAGGAATAACTATAGCGACTGCTCTGGCTTCCGCTTTTGCTAATCGGCCCGTGTATAATGATTTGGCCATGACCGGGGAGATCACCCTAAGGGGACGGGTTCTTCCGGTGGGTGGAATCAAAGAAAAGGTTCTGGCTGCTCATCGGGCCGGTATTAAAACGGTTATTCTTCCGGCTGATAATAAGAAGGACCTGGATGATGTGCCTGCCAATGTAAAGCGAAAAATGGAATTTATCCTGGTGGACCATATGGACCAGGTTTTGGAGCGTGCTTTGGTCCAAGAGAATTATGAAAATTGAGTCGGCTGTTTTTACCATTTCGGCTTTTAATAAGGAGCAGCTGCCGGCAGCCGGGTTGCCTGAGATTGCCATGGCGGGAAGATCCAATGTGGGCAAGTCCTCCCTTATCAATAAGATGGTGGGACGAAAAAGCTTGGCCCGAACCAGTTCTACGCCCGGCAAGACTCAGAGTATAAATTTCTATCTTATTAATGAAACGTGGAATCTGGTGGATTTGCCTGGTTATGGATATGCCAGGGTAGCTAAAAGCCAAAGGGCTTTTTGGGGCAAACTGATCGAGGGGTATTTAACCAAGCGCCCGACTCTCAGAGGAGTGGTCCATCTGGTTGATATACGTCATCCTCCTATGGAGAGTGATATTATTATGCAGGATTGGGTCAGATCTTTGGGGATTCCAACCCTAGTGGTGGCTACCAAGCTTGACAAGATACCCCGGGGCAAACGTCAGCGGCATATAAAAGTCATTGAGAAGGATTTGAAATTAGTCAGGCCGGTTGTTCCATTTTCGTCGGTTACCGGTGAAGGCCTTTCTGAATTAAACGATGTGCTTGCCGAGTGGCTGTGAGAGATACCATGACATGAAAAAGCACCGGATGCAACCCGGTGCTTTTTGTCGGTGGCCGGCCAGGTTTTATCTGGTATAGATTTTTCGCAGAAGCGATAATCTGAAAAATGAAAAATTGAGTTCAGTCAAAAGCATACCGGCGATAATTAACAGACAACCCCAGAGGGCCCGGGTGGTCAGGTATTCTCCGGCCCACATATGAGCGAAAGCGGCGGCGAATAATGGTTCGGTTATGAAGATGACCGCAGTGCGGGTTGGAGTGGTATACGGCTGCATCACATTTTGAATAAGATAGGCCAGGGCGGTTGCAAACACTACGGTAATGATCAGCGCCTGAAGGACAACGGCGTTGATCAAGGGCGGCCAGGGCTCCAGAAACAGAGCTGGGATCAGGCAGCCCACACCGGTGGTCAGGGTTTGGACCAGGGCCAGGCAAGCCGGGTTGTGGCGAGAGGAATAGTAGCTGACCATAACTATTTGGAAGGCAAATCCGAAAGCACAAATCAATTCCAGGAGATCTCCAAAGGAAATCTCCAGAGCGGCGGTGACAGATAACAGGAAAAGGCCTGTGGAAGCTGTTATTATTCCCAATATTGTACCCCAGGGAGGTAGCTTTAAGGTATAAATGGAAATAATAATTGGGACGATTACCACCGACAACCCAGTAATAAAAGCGGCATTGGAAGCAGAGGTGTATTGCAGTCCAATGGTTTGAAATCCATAGCCGATAATAAGGAATAATCCCAGGATTAAGCCGGACTTGAAGGTTGTCCAATTCATCATGGGCAAATGCTGCCGAGATACAAAGCCTATAAATGCTGCCGCCAGAATGAATCTGATAGCGAGAAAGGTTAAGGGGCCAATATAATAAAGAGCGGCTTTCACCAGAACAAAGGTGGTACCCCAGATGAATGCCACTCCCAATAGATATAATTCGGCTTTCGGACGCATGGAATTTGGTGCCATATGATTGCGCTTTCCTGACTTTTTAATTAATACCTGAAAGAACAGTCGTTATAGGATTTTGCATATAGAGTTAAAATTCCCAAAGTCAGGTCTCCTAACCCATTAAAGCCGGATTGACATTTTTGGTGTCAGAGTAAAAAGGAGATAGAAGTGATTACTTTGAGATGGTTTGCTAAAATAATAGACATGGTGTCCTTACACCTGACAAGGAGGGTATTATAAAGTGGATGACCTGAATAATCTACCCAAGGTATACGATCCTATTACAGTTGAATCCAAGTGGTACGGATACTGGATGGAAAAGAACTTCTTTGCGCCTGATGAAGATCCCGAAAGAAAACCTTTTTCCATCGTTATGCCACCCCCTAATGTAACCGGATCTTTGCATCTTGGGCATGCCCTCGATAATACTTTGCAGGATATCTTAACCCGGTGGCGCCGCATGCAGGGGTATAGTGTTTTGTGGCTGCCGGGAACCGATCATGCAGGAATAGCCACCCAGGCAAGAGTTGAGGAAAGTCTGGCCGAGGAGGGATTATCTCGCCACGATTTGGGACGGGAGGCTTTCCTGGAAAGAGTCTGGGAATGGAAACATACTTATGGCAGCACTATAACCAACCAGTTGAAAATGCTGGGGTCTTCCTGTGATTGGAGCCGGGAAAGATTCACTATGGATGAGGGGTGTTCCCGGGCGGTCAGAGAAGTGTTCGTTCAGCTCTTTGAAAAAGGCTTGATATATCAAGGTGACTATATAATCAACTGGTGCCCGCGCTGTCATACTACGATCAGTGATATTGAGGTAGAATACCAGGAGTCTGAAGGCAGCCTTTACTACATAAAATATCCCCTTGAGGATAATGAAGAGTGGCTGGTGGTTGCCACCACACGGCCGGAAACTATGCTGGGAGACACCGGTGCTGCTGTTCATCCTTCCGATGAGCGGTATGGAGAGCTGATAGGCAAAAACTTGGTTCTGCCTCTTGTAGGCCGCAAAATTCCCATAGTTGGTGACACTTATGTGGACAAGGAGTTCGGCACCGGTGTGGTAAAGGTTACTCCTGCCCATGATCCCAACGATTTCGAAATGGGTTTAAGGCATAACTTGCCTCGAATTACTGTCATGAATTCCGATGGGACTATGAGTGAGGAGGCCGGGATATATCAAGGGATGGAGCGATATGAGTGCCGGCGCCGAATCGTAAACGATTTGAAAGAACAAGGTTTTTTACTTAAGATTGATTCCCATTCCAATTCCATAGGGCATTGTTATCGGTGTGATACCATTATTGAACCGATGATTTCAAAACAGTGGTTTGTTAAAATGAAACCTTTGGCTGAGCCGGCTATAAAAGCCGTGCTTGACGGCCATGTTTCTTTTGTACCCTCACGGTTTACGAAAATATATACCAACTGGCTGGAGAACATCAGGGATTGGTGTATCTCGCGCCAGCTGTGGTGGGGGCACCGAATTCCGGTTTGGTATTGTGATTGTGGGCAGGTCATCTGCAGCAGAGAAGACCCTTTAGAATGTCCTGCCTGTGGATCTTCGAATCTGATTCAGGACCCGGATGTGCTTGATACCTGGTTTAGCTCCGCTCTTTGGCCGTTTTCTACTTTGGGATGGCCGGATGACACCGGGGATCTGCGTAGGTTTTATCCTACTTCTGTTTTGGTTACGGGCCGGGATATCATTTTCTTTTGGGTGGCCCGCATGATTTTTTCAGGGCTGGAATTTATGAAAGAGCCTCCTTTTGCAGATGTTATGATTCATGGTCTCATTCTTGATGCAAAGGGGCGCAAGATGAGCAAGAGCCTGGGTAACGGCATAGACCCTATTGAAATAATAGATAAATTTGGTGCGGATACCTTGAGGTTCTCCTTGGTTAATGG
>ERZ764778.2203-NODE-2203-length-17760-cov-8.434736_pt1 | contig 17760 bp, 23 predicted proteins | sample MGYA00374951_ERZ764778 | MGnify/ENA primary metagenome ERZ764778 (study PRJEB28918, sample SAMN05720193) | bioreactor metagenome | isolation source: Anaerobic biogas reactor | place: USA:Washington, USA | collected 2015-08-08 ...
TGGACACCTCCCGGGCAAAGCCCATCTCGTGGGTGACGATCAGGGTGGTCATGCCATTTTTCACCAGGTCCTGAATCACGGCCAGCACCTCCCCTACCATCTCCGGGTCCAGGGCGCTGGTGGGCTCGTCAAAGAGCATCACCTCCGGGTCCATGGCCAGGGCCCTGACGATGGCCAGGCGCTGCTTCTGCCCGCCGGAGAGGCGGCGGGGATGCTCCTGGGCCTTGTCCGAAAGCCCCACCCTGGCCAGAAGCTGCATGGCGTAGTCCGCGGCGTCCTGGGGGCCGCGCTTTTTAAGCAGCACCGGGGCCAGGGTGATGTTCTCCAGCACCGTCAGATGGGGAAAGACATTAAATTGCTGAAACACCATGCCCATTTTCTGCCGGTGGCGGTCGATGTCCACGCCCTTGGCCGTCAGCTCCACCCCGTCAAAGAAGACGGAGCCGGAGCTGGGCACCTCCAGGAGGTTTAAGCAGCGCAGAAAGGTGGACTTGCCGGAGCCGGAAGGCCCGATGATGGAGATAACCTCCCCTTTGTTGATCCGCTCGGTGATGTCGCGCAGCACTTCAAGGCTGCCAAAGGATTTACACAGGTTCAAAGTCTCAATCACTGACCTTCAACCTCCTTTCAAAGGCGTTGACCGCCTTGCTCAGGGTGAATGTGAGAATAAAATAGATCACGCCCACCACCACCAGGGGCTCGATCACCAGGTACATGCTGCCCCGCACCGTGCTGTACTGGGTCATCAGATCCCCCACAAAAAAGGTGGAGGCCAGGGAGGTTTCCTTGATCACGGTGACAAACTCGTTGCCCAGGGCCGGCAGGATGTTCTTGACCGCCTGGGGCATCACGATGCGCAGCATCGTCTGCCGGGCGCTCAGGCCCAGGGTGCGGGCCGCCTCGCTCTGGCCGTAGTCCACCGCCTGGATGCCCGCCCGCACCAATTCGCACACGTAGGCGGAGGAGTTGATCACCAGGGCGATGCACACGCAGGCGAACTTGGACAGGTTCAGCATGGGCAGAACCTCCGGCAGCATGAAGTAAAACAGGTACAGCTGCAAAAGAAGCGGCGTGCCCCGGATCACCTCCACATAGCCGGTGGCAAAAAGGCTGAGGGGCGCGTGCTTGCTGCGGCGCATCAGGGCCAGGATGGAGCCCAGGACCGTGCCAAAGAGCACCGTGATAAAGCTTAATAGCAGCGTATAGCCGGCGCCTTCCAAAAACAGCCCCCAGTACTTTTCCAGCACCCGGACCAGGTTGGGGTAGAAATTGCTAAACATTGATCCTCCTTACTTCACCTTAAAGCGCCAGCGCTTCCGCCTGCCTTAAGGCCTCCTGCAGCGCCGCCTCATCCACCGGGAAGGGGGCCTCTTTCATGTCCGGCTGAGCCAAAACCCGGGGCATCCGGGATATCACAGCGGGGGAATCCGCCGTCATCCCAAAGGCTGAGAGACTATCAGGAATCCCCAGGGATTTGAGAAAGCGGTAAAGCCCCTGGGCCTTTTGCGCCTTGCCGTCCAGGCATAGCTGCGCAAGGCTTCCCCAGGCCACCACATCCCCGTGCAGGTGAGGCGCAAAGCCCGGCAGCTCGTGCAGCACATAATACAGCGCGTGGGCCAGCCCGCCGTTGAAGCGCTCCGCCACCAGCAGGCTCACCAGCCCCGTGTTCAGGACGCAAATCTCGCAGGCCAGGCGAAAGGCCGGGGTGTCAAGGCACAATCGGGCGTCCTCAAGCGCCTGGACGCCCACCTCCATCAAGGTCTCATAGCCAAACGCGGCTGCCGCCAGCCCCAGGCGGTCCCCAAAGGCCAGCGTCTCCCCGCCCGCCTTAAACGCGGACTCCACATGCTTGGCCAGGCTGTCGCCAATACCGGCCCGCAGGTACATGGGAGGCGCCGCGGCCAAAATCCCGGTGTGCAAAAACACATGCGCCGGCGGCCCCTTCAAAAACAGGAAGGGGTCGTAGCCCTCCACGCCCGGCTGGTGCAGCACCGCCAGCGCCGTCACCCCGGCGCAGGTGGCCGGAATGGTGGGAAAGGCCATCACCGGCAGCTCCGCCAAATGCGCCGCCGCCTTGGCCGTGTCAATGGCGCGCCCGCCGCCCATGCCCAGGATGACCTCCGCCCCCAGGGAGCGGGCCGCCTCCGCGGCGCTTTGGGCGGCCTTTAAGGTGGCCTCGCCGGAAAACGGCCAGACAGAAAGCCTCACACCCGCCCCGGTTAGCGCCGCCCTTAAGAGGGGCTCGCCCGCGCCAAGGGCCCTCTTTCCTCCGATGAGCAGCGCGTTTTTGCCGTGGGGGCGCAGGGCCTCCGCCACATGAAGATAGGCGTCCGGCCCCACGCTGCAAGGCGGGTGGGCCAAAAGGGCAGTGGACGGGGAAACAGCCGGCTTGCTCATAGGTCATTGAGCCGGGACAGCCGGCTGATTGCCTCCAGCAGGCTGGCCTCGCTGCGGGCAAAATGCAGGCGCATCAGCCCGGTTCTCTGAGTGCCGGAGAAAAAGCTGGCGCCAGGCACCGCGGCCACGCCGATATGCCGGGTGAGGTGTTCACAAAAAGCCAGGTCATCAAAGCCCTTAAAGCGGGGCAAGTCCATATACCGGCTGACATCCGCCATCACAAAGTAGCTGCCCTCCGGCCTGGTGTGGGGAAGGCCGATGTCAGTGAGGCCCTGAAGGAAGATCTCCCGCTTTTGCGCATACAAATCCCTCAGGCCCCGGTAGTAGTCCGGCCCCGCCAGAAGCCCCGGGAGCGCCGCCGCCTGCAGCGGGGCCGCGGCCCCCACGGTGAGGAAATCATGCACCTTGCGCGCCGCCTCCACCGCCGCCTCAGGCCCGATCAGATAGCCCAGACGCCAGCCGGTGATGGAGTAGGTTTTGGAAAGGGAGCTGACCGTCAGGCAGTTATCCCACATCCCATCAAGGCCGGAGAGTCGCTGGTGGCTGTGGGGCTCATACACGATATGCTCATACACCTCATCGGTGATGACCCAGGCGTCATGCGCCCTGGCCATCTGGCCGATCCGCATCAATTCCTCCCGGGTGAAGACCTTGCCGGTGGGGTTTGAGGGGTTGCACACCACCAGGGCCCTGGCGCCTGAAACAAAGGCCGCCTCCAGCGCCTGCCAGTCCACCTGAAAGTCCGGAAGCAACAGGGGCACAAACAGCGCCTCCGCCCCCGCGATGATGGCGTCCGCCCCGTAGTTCTCATAAAAGGGGGAGAATATCGCCACCTTGTCCGAAGGGTTTATAACAGCCAGCATGGCGCATACCATGGCCTCAGTCGCCCCGCAGGTGACCACGATCTCCGTCTCCGGATCGATCTCCCGGCCGATGGCGGCGCCCTGCTTCTTGGCCAGCGCGCGGCGGAAATCCGCCGCCCCGTAGGTCACCTCATACTGATGGGGGCCGCTGAAAGACACCGCCGCCAGGGCCTCCATCAGGGCCTTGGGCGGGTCAAAATCCGGAAATCCCTGGGAGAGATTGATGGCACCCACCTGGTCGCTCACCCGGGTCATCCGGCGGATAACGGACTCTGTGAACTGACCGGCGCGTTGACTGATCTGAGGCATGGGCTTCCTTTCCGCGTTGCATGATTATGCAAAAGCTTCCCCATCATAGCAGAATTATATCCTTTTGTACAGGTCTTTATGCAGTTTTTTCGTATTATTATGATATTGTTGCCCTTCGGGCTTTCCAGGCTGTACTGATGGGGATTGCTTGTGCATATTATTCATTTATTTTTGTCTTAATTTTGTTTTTAACGGGCGGTTTTGTTTAATTTTATTTTATAACACATGGGATGCTTGATTTTTTGCGCTATTTTATTATTAATAATTTTACTATGTTTTTGTATTGACATGCAGTCCCTTAGGGTGTACACTGCGCTCATCACATCAAGGAGGATGACCCCATGAAGAAACTGCTTGCGGGCCTGCTGGCCGCCATCATGATCCTGTCCCTTACCACCTTTGCCCTGGCGGCGGGCCGACTGGATGCCATCAAAGAGGCAGGCAAGCTGGTGGTGGGCACCTCCCCGGACTACGCCCCCTATGAGTTCCCCGGCCCGGACGGCGATCCCGTGGGCGCGGACATCGACTTCGCCCACTATGTGGCGGACGCGCTGGGGGTTGAACTGGTTATCGAGCCCTTCAGCTTTGAAGCGGTGCTGGCCGCGGTGGCCGCGGGCAAGGTGGACCTGGGCATCGCCGGCATGGACCCGACGCCTGAGCGCCTTTCCAGCATGGACTTCACCGACATCTACTATAACGAGACCAATCAGGTCATCCTCATCCACAAGGACGATGTGGACAACATCAAAACCCTGGCGGACTTTGCCGGCAAAAAGGTGGCCGCCCAGAACGGCACCCTGCAGCAGACCCTGGTGACAGAGCAGCTGCCGGACAGCGAAATGCAGCTGATCGCCCTGATTCCGGACGGCATCATGGAGCTTCTGACCAAAAAGGTAAGCGGCCTGGCCCTGGCCTCCGTGGTGGCGGACCAGTATGTGGCCAACTACCCGGACCTGGTGATCTGCGAAGCCAAGTTTGACTATGTCTCCTCCGGCATCGCGGCGGCCGTTCCCAAGGGTGAGCCGGAGCTGCTGGAAGCCCTCAACGCCATCATCGCCACGGTGGTTGAGGAAGGCCTCTTCTATGAGTGGGTGGATGAAGCGGTGGCGCTGAACAATGAGATGAACCAATAAAAAGGCGAAGCGCCAAAAAACCACCGGGTGCATAATCAGCGCCCGGTGGTTTTTTAATGGCTTTGCCTGGCTTATTCCGCCTCAGCTGCCGGGGCGGCCTCGTCCTCCGCGCCGTCAGCGGCCTCAGCCGGGGCCTCCTCCTGGGTGCGGGGATGGCTGACCGTAAAGATCACCCGGTCCGGCTCCAGGTCCGTGGTGATGCCCTCCGGCAGGGTGAGGTCCTGCACCGTCAGGTTGTCCCCCGCCTCCATCTGGGAGACGTCCACCTCAATGGCGTTGGGGATATCCGTGGGCAGGCCCGCCACCGGCAGGGTGTCCAGGTGCTGGAGGAACTCCAGCTTCCGGTGGGCGATGTCTTCCCGCCCCAGGGGCCGCACAGCCACGTCCGCCTTGGTCACCTCGTCCAGGGCGATGCGCTGGAAGGTGACGTGCAGGCATTCCCGGGTGACGGGGGCATACTGCACTTCCTTAAGCATGGCGTTATAGGTCTTCCGGCCCAGGGCCAGCCTAAAGACCGCCATCCGGCCGTTTCGGTTCAGGGAGCGGGTCAGATCGTCCTGTTTGATGGAGAAGGACAGGGAGTCCTCCCCCCGGGCGGACATGGAAGCGGGCAGATAGCCCGATTTGCGCAGGTTTTTAACGCCGCTTTTGCTCATGGGCTCCCGAGCTTCAATCTTTATCCGCAATGAATCCGTCGCTTTTGTCATATCGTTCACCTCAAAATCATTCTTCCGGGGAAAGCTGCATCCCCGACCCGGACGCTCATCTCTTTTCCGGGAAGCATGTTTAACCATACCACATTCTTTGATTTGATGCAAAAAACGGGCTTAGAAGGAAAGCGTCAGGGTCACCGGGCAGTGGTCCGAGCCGTACACCTGGTTTTGGATGGTGGCCTCTTTGATATGCCCGTCCAGGTCCTTTGAGACCAGGAAGTAGTCAATCCGCCAGCCGGCGTTGGAGGCCCTGGCGTTTGAGCGATAGCTCCACCAGCTGTAGGCATCCTTGAGATCCGGATAGAGGTGGCGGAAGGTGTCCGTGAAGCCGGAGCCCAAAAGCTCGGTCATCTTGGCGCGCTCCTCATCGGAAAAGCCGGGGTTGAAGCGGTTGGCCTTAGGGTAGCGCAGGTCGATCTCCTGATGGGCCACGTTCAGGTCGCCGCAGTAGATGACAGGCTTCTGCGCCGCCAGGGCGCCCAGGTGTCCCCGCATGGCATCTTCAAAGGCCATGCGGTAGGGAAGGCGCTTCAGTTCCGGCTGGGCGTTGGGCACATAGGCGTTGACCAGGAAAAAGTCATCAAAAGCCAGGGTCATCACCCGGCCCTCGTCCAGATGATCCCCCTCAATGCCCAGCAACACCTGATTGGGCATAAGGCGGGTGAACACCGCGGTGCCGGAATAGCCGGCCCGCTGGGCGGAATGCCAGTAGACCTGGTAGCCCGGCGGGTCATAGACCGCCTGGCCCTCCTTCATCTTGGTTTCCTGCAGGCAGAAAATATCCGCGTCCTGGGCGATGAAACTCTCATCAAAGCCCTTGCCCAATACCGCCCTGAAGCCATTGACGTTCCAGGAAACCAGTTTCATGTTCGCTCCTTTTTGTGCCTGGCACCGATGATTTTTCTGGAGTATACCCGAAAAACCGGGTATATTCAACATAATACGCGGTTTTCGCAATACAGGAGGCGATCAGGATGTATCAGGCAGACAAACGCCGCTATGACGCCATGGCATACAACAGGGTGGGCAGAAGCGGCCTCAGGCTTCCCTACGTGTCCCTGGGGCTGTGGCACAACTTCGGCAGCCAGTTCCCCCACGACAACTCCCGGGAGATGGTGCTGGGCGCCTTTGACTTAGGCATCACCCATTTTGATCTGGCCAACAACTACGGGCCCATCCCCGGCAGCGCTGAGACCACCTTTGGCCGGATCCTGAAGGAGGACCTGGCCCCCTACCGGGATGAGCTGATCATCTCCACCAAGTCCGGCTACCTCATGTGGGAGGGCCCCTATGGGGAGTGGGGCAGCCGCAAGCAGATGCTGGCCAGCCTGGACCAAAGCCTTAAGCGCATGGGCCTTGAGTATGTGGACATCTTCTATGCCCACAGGCCGGACCCGGAAACGCCCCTTGAGGAGACCATGGGCGCCCTGGCCCAAGCGCTGCGCCAGGGCAAGGCCTTGTATGTGGGCATCTCCAACTACGGGCCCGAGCGCGCCGCCCAGGCGATTGATCTATTGCGCCAGATGGGCATCCACTGCCTGATCCACCAGCCCCGCTACAATATCTTAGACCGGACGCCTGAGGAAGGCCTTTATCAGCTGCTGGCAGAAAAAGGGGTGGGGGCCATCCCCTTCTCCCCTCTGGCCCAGGGCCTGCTCACCAACCGCTATTTGGGCGGCATCCCGGCGGATTCCCGGGCGGCTGGCAAAAGCATGTTCCTAAACCCCAACCAGATCGACGAGGCCACCCTCAACAAAATCTCCGCCCTCAACCAGATCGCCCAGGCCCGGGGCCAAAGCCTGGCCCAGATGGCCATCTCCTGGCTGCACAAGGACCCGGTCACTTCCTCGGTGATCATCGGCGCCAGCAGGCTAAGCCAGATCAGGGACTGTATAAAGGCCCAGGAAGCGCCCGCCTTTTCCGCCCAGGAGCTCCAGGCCATTGATGAAGCCGCGGGGTTCTGAGGAAACGCCGCGCAACCTACATTATTTGCCAACCATTGACTTGTAGGTTGCATTGGTGTTAAGATGGTTTCAACCTACAATATCTCAAAATCAAATTTTGTAGGTTGCGACGGGAGGAAGATCAATGTCCGCGCTGCATGATGTGCTTCAGGAGGAACTGGAACGTGCCCTCCGGGTTAAATCCGCCATAGAGCTGGAGCTAAAAGACCTGCCCCTGGGCTACATCTCCCGAAAAAACATTCGGAACAAGCCCGCTTATTATCTGCAAAAGCGACAGGGCCAGAAAATCATCAGCAAATACCTTCCGATTCACCAGGTGCCTGAATTAGAAAAGCAGATTAAAAGGCGCCGACAGCTTCAGGCTTCCCTCCGGGCGCTGGATGATAACGTCAGCAGACTCAGGCGGGCGCTTAAATGACTGCCCCGCCAGCACATCAGGATTTTTGGGCCTTTATTGACCTGTTAAGCAAAAACGCCGCTCTGCCCTATGTCACCCTGATCGGCAGCTGGGCAGAGTATATCTATGCCCAATCAGGCCTGCTTCCCGGCTTTTCCGCCAGCCTCCGCACCCTTGATATCGACTTTTTGATTGAGAATATGCGCAAACCCCGGGATAAAATTTCGCTTTCCGCCATCGCGCAGGAGGCAGGATACCTTCTGGCCCGGGACAGCCTAACCGCCGTCACCAAAATATATTCCGTCGGCGGGCTGGAAATAGAGTTTCTCATTGCGCAACGGGGCGCAGGCCTGGAACCTTCCCTGCACACCAATCTGGGCGTCAATGCAACGCCCCTCAGCCACCTGCACATGCTGGACCGCCATAAAATCCAGCTGCAGGTCTTTGGCTACGACCTGCAGGTGCCCCTGCCGGAGGCCTATGTGCTTCACAAAGTGATTATCCATCCAAAGCGAGGCATTAAACAGGAGAAGGACCGGGAAGCCCTGGCCGCTCTTGCCCCGCATCTTCAGCCAGAGCGGTTTAGACAGGTCTTCGAAGACCTGACAAAAGCGGAACGAAAAGCCGTTCTGAATCTTCAGCGCGGCTTTTCGTTTTTATCTGATTTTCTCCTTTAATAGGCAGGGCTGCCTCTACGCTTCTCCCCGAAGGCGCTCCGGTTTCAGGCTTTTGCCCAGCCGGTTAAGCAGCGCCAGGGCCAGAACGCTTAAGGCCAGACACACCGCCATGGGCAGGGCCGCGTGCCAGCGGGAGAGCATGCCGTTGATGGTGCCAAAGGGGGCGGTGACCAGCAGGCAAAAGGCCAGGGACAGGCCCATCATCCGCGCCCGCTCCTGCTGGTCCAACAGCAGCATCTGCAATGAGGAATAAAGGGGAATCAGAATGCTCAGCGCCAGGGCCTCCGCCACCACGCCGGGCACCAGAGCCCAGTTTAAGCGCGCCGGCAGCACCAGAAGCATCGCGCTAAGCCCCGCCATCAGCCCCAGGGCAATCGCCATGGGGCGGCGGAAGCGCTCCGCCCTTAAGCGATGGGATAAAAGAAGAAAGCTGGCCAGCATCACCAGGTTTTTAAGGGCGGCCAGCAAGGGCAGCTGCTCCTCCCCCACCCTAAGGGGGCCGGTGACCAGCAGGGGCCAGAAGTTCTCCATGGCGCTGCGGATGGCCAGCACGCAGGAGATGATCCCCAGGGTGAGCATCAGGGGCCGGTTATGAAACATCTCCCTGAGCACCCGGCCCGTGCCCTGCATGGCGGTCTGCCAGGGCTTGCCATGAAGGGCCTGCAGGCGCTTTTGCCCCAGGCTGGTTTCCCGGGTGAGCTTATGGAGCAAAAAGGCCTTGGTGGTCATGGACACAAAGGAAAACAGATAAAGCCCGCGCATGGTGCTTACCAGGGAAAACCGGCCAATCAACACGCTGGTCAGCGGGGACACAAAGCCGGACAGCAGGCCCGCCACCGTGGCCAGGGCATAGATGCTCACCAGCTTGTCCTGGGGCGCGTCCTCCACCATCAGAAGGCTCCAGGAGGTCTCCGTCACCCGCCAGAGGCCGTTCAACAGCGCCGCCGCCAAAAACCAGGCAAAACCCTGGGCAAAGGTCCACAGCAGGCAGGGCAGGGACCAGGCCACCAGGTCAAACAGGAAGGTGGTGCGCCTGCGGCCCAGCCGGTCCGTCCAGGCGCCGCCAAAGGCGGCCGCCCCCATCTGGCTTAGCAGGTTCACCGTGATCACCGCGCCGATTTCAAGGGGGCTTAGCCCCAGCGCCTCCATGTACTTGGACACCAGGGGCACATACAGCGTGTTGGGAACGCCCCACAGCGGCTCTAAAATCAGGCAGTAGCGGGCATTGCCCCGCAGATCAAGCAGCGTGCCCAGCAGGCGGTTGCGCCGCAGGAGGCGTGAAAAAAACTGTTTCATGCGCTTTAGATGCTGATCACCTCATACCCCGCCTCAAGGTAGGGCTTCACCCCGGCGTGCCCGGACATATCAGACAGCATGGGCAGCCCCAGGGCCAGGTTTTCATCATACACGCCCAGGGTTTTGGAGCAGGCCAGGCAGACCCCGGCCAGAAGCCCCCTCTCCTTGGCCTTTAGGTAGACGGGGTTCTTTTCCTGCTCAAAAACGGGCGGCAGCTTCACAGAAGAGCCTTCAAACACCACCCGCACCTCATGCCCGGCCCCGCTTAAATCCACGGCGTTTAGCAGCACATGCATAAAGCACATCTTCTCCCCGGTCATCCCGTACAGCAGCACCTTTTTCATTTTTCAGCCTCCCTGTCCATATTAGGGGCATCATAGCCTTTCCTGCCAGGGTTTTCAAGGCATATCCCGCATCTCCGGCAGATGCGCCCAGGTGTATTTGGGCAGATGCTGCTGCTGAAGCCGGGAGTTGTTCCGCTCCTTAATCGCCAAATGCTTAAAAAACACCCGCCACAAGTCCTGGAGGGCCTCCTCTCCCTGGGAGTACTGGGGGATAAGGACATGCACCCGCACCAGCTGCAGCGCGCCCCTGTCGCAAAGGCCGGCCACCTGCCGCCTTTCGTCAAAGATGATCAGCTTTTCCTCCGGGAAGCGATCCGCAAAATGGGGCAGCACCAGCGGCAGCACATGGTGGCGCGGGGCGAACTCCGCCAGGAGGCTTCCGTCCGTCAGCTGGCTAAAGCGCAGCAGGCCCAGGAAACGATGGGCCTCCCGGCTCACCTCCTGACGGCAGGCCAAAAAATCCAGCACCTCCGCTTCCAGCAGATCAAGCGCCTCAGGACCACGCTGACAGGCCAGGTGGATGGTTTTTACAATGGCGGTAAAGCGCTCTTTTCTTGCGGAGAGAAAGGCCTCCCGCACCATGTTAAGAAAGCTTTCGCCCAGGCGGCGCTTGATACAGGCCACCACCCGGCGGGCCTTTTCCCCGTCGGCGGCAGGGCGCTGGGCGGGCAGAAGGCTTTCTGACTCCGCCTCCGGGCAGACCTCGCTTATCTGGTGACGGCTGCCCCAGCTGTCAAACACCAGGCTCATCAGCCCCTCAAAGCTGCCGTCAAACACCCAGCGCATCAGCCGCCTCCAAAAAGGAGAGCTGCACCGCGGCCTCCTTATCCTGCCCTGCCAGGGCGCGGTACACCTCAGTTCCATCCTCCGGCAGAGGATAAAGCCTGCGCCCCCTGGCCTGAACAAAATAGCAGGCCCGGCGCATCACCGCCCCGGTTTTCCCCAGGGAATCATAGCTGAGGGCCGCCTGGCGCCGCGCGGCCAAAATGCGCTGCACCGTCTTTGGCCCAAACCCGGGCACCCGAAGCAGCATCTCCCGGGGGGCGGTGTTCACATTCAGCGGAAAAAGGTGGTAGTTGTCCACCGCCCAGGCGCACTTGGGGTCCACCCGGGCGTCCAGAAAACGCCGCCGGCCCAGGATCTCCTCCGCCTCAAAGCCGTAGAAGCGCATCAGCCAGTCCGCCTGATACACCCGGTGCTCCCGAAGCATGGGCGGCGGCAGGCGCCCTTCCGCCTGTTGGTTCACCGGCACATAGGCGGAGTAGTACACCCGCTTCATGCCCACCCCCTGATAAAGGGACTGCGCCCTTGTTAATATCTCCCGGTCATCGCTGTCCCCCGCCCCCACGATCATCTGGGTGGACTGGCCGGCCGGCACAAAGGCGGGGGGCCTTGGGCCCCGGTAAAGGCTTGGCAGCAGCTCCAGCTGGCGCTCTCTGATAGAGAGCATATTGCGCCTGATCCCCTCCGGCTGTTTGTCCGGCGCCAGCAGCGCCAGCTCCCGCGCGGTGGCAAATTCCACATTCACTGACACCCGGTCCGCCAGATAGCCCAGCCGGCGCACCAATTCAGGGCTGGCCCCGGGGATGATCTTCATATGGAGATAGCCCATAAAGCGCTCCTGATGGCGCAGAATCTCCGCCACCCGGATCAGCCGCTCCATGGTGCGGTCGGGGCTTAGGGCCACGGCGGAGCTTAAAAACAGCCCCTCGATCATGTTGCGCCGGTAGAAGGCCATGGTGAGCTCCGCCACCTCCCGGGGGGTGAAGCTGGCCCGGGGCAGGTCGTTGCTGCGCCGGTTGACGCAGTAGCTGCAGTCATAGATGCAGGCGTTGGTATACAACAGCTTAAGCAGGCTGACGCAGCGGCCGTCCGCCGTCCAGCTGTGGCAGATGCCGCCTAAGGCCGCATTGCCCATGCCGCCCTTCTGGCCCTTGCGCTCAGCGCCGCTGGACGCGCAGGACACGTCATACTTGGCCGCGTCCGTCAAGATCCCCAGTTTTTCTTCCAGGTCCATCTCATGATCCCCTCAAATAAGAACATGTGTTCTTATTTGAGTATAGCAAAGCGCCTGGCAGCTGGCAAGGGGCGTTTTTTCGCAACAAAAAAAGTGCCCGGAGGCACCTTTTAAGCAGAAACTAAAGCTTAGACCATCTCGATGAGCACGCGCTCGGAGGCGTCGCCCCGGCGGGGGCCCAGCTTGTAGATGCGGGTGTAGCCGCCGGCGCTGTTCTTTTCCTCGTTGCGCTTGCGGTACTTGGGGCCGTACTCCCTAAACAGCTTCTCCACCACCGGATGCTTCACATCCCTGGTGCGCTCCCGGTATTCGCTGCGGGACTCGTCGTCTTTGCGCAGCTCCTTGGGGTTGTAGAGATAGCCTAAGATCATGCGCCGGGCATGCAGTTTGCTGGCGGCGTCGTTGGTGACGTCGATGGAGACGATCTGCCCCTTCTCGTTGTGGAACTCTTTTTTGACCTCCACGGTGTTGTCATACTCCCGCACGGCCAGGGTAACCATCTTCTCCGCCACCCGGCGAACCTCTTTGGCCCGGGCCAGGCTGGTCTCAATCCGGCCATGCCAAAGGAGGCTGGTAACCTGGTTGCGGATGAGTGCTTTTCGCTTGTCGCTGCTCAAGCCAAGCTTGCGTTGCTGTGCCATTTGTGGTGTTCCTCCTTAGCCCTGAGCGTGTGGGCTTGTCTTATTCTTCGGACTTGCGCAGGGACAGGCCCAAAAGGGCCAGCTTCTGCTCTACTTCTTCCAGGCTCTTCTTGCCCAGGTTGCGCACCTTCATCATGTCCTCCTGATCCTTCTGGATCAGTTCGCTGACGGTGTTGATGCCGGCCCGCTTGAGGCAGTTGAAGGCGCGGACAGACAGATCCAGTTCATCAATGGTCATCTCCGCGTTGGCGCCGGCGCCGTCCGCGTCACCCGGCTCATCATCCGGCTCCAGGGGCTGGTCGGTGAGGTGGGCGAAGATACCCAATTGGTTGGTGAGGATTTTGGCGGCCATGCTGATGGCCTCCTCCGGGGTCACAGAGCCGTTGGTCCAGACTTCAAGCACCAGCTTGTCATAGTCCGTGATCTGGCCCACACGGGTGTCTTCCACGGTGTAGTTCACCTTGCGCATGGGGGTGAAAATCGCGTCCATGGGGATAACCCCGATGGGCATGGCGCTCATCTTGTTGCGCTCGGCGGACACATAGCCGTGCCCCTGCTCAATGGTGAGCGTCATGTGCAGTTTGGCGCCTTCCGCCAGGGTGGCGATGTGCAGGTCGGGGTTAACCACCTCCACCTCGCTGTCCACCCGGATGTCCCCTCCGGTTACAACGGCGGGGCCTTCCGCGATGATCTCCACCTGTTTGACCGCATCCACATGCAGCCTGACGGAGAGCTCCTTCAGGTTCAAAATAATTTCGGTGACGTCTTCCTTGACGCCGGGGATGGTGGAAAACTCATGCTGCACACCTTCGATATTCACGCTGGTGACAGCAGCGCCCGGCAGGGAACTGAGTAGCACGCGCCTTAGCGCGTTCCCCAGCGTATGCCCAAAGCCGCGCTCCAGCGGCTCCACCTCAAAGTGGCCGTAAAACTCGTCTTCCCGATGGGCAACCCGCTCTATCCGCGGGCTGATGGCTTCCATGGTCACAGCTCTTCTCCTCTCTCTTCACGCATCAGTAAGGGTACTAAAGCGACGGGTTAGCGGGAGTAGAACTCAATGATCATGTTCTCCTGAAGCGCAAAGTCGATGTCGCTGCGCTCAGGCAGGGATCCCACGGTGGCCTTCAGCTCCTCAGGAATGCAGCTGAGCCACTTGGGCAGGATGCGGGCGCTGCCCTCGCGGGCGGCCTTGAACAGCTCGCTGGTTTTGCTGGCCTCGCGCACGGTGATGACGTCGCCCTCGTCCACGATGTAGGAGGGGATGTCCACCTTCCGGCCGTTCACCAGGAAGTGGCCGTGGTTGACCAGCTGACGGGCCTGGGGCCTGGAATTAGCCAGCCCGGCGCGGTAGACCACGTTGTCCAGCCTGCGCTCCAAAAGCTGGAGCAGGTTCTCGCCGGAGACGCCCTTCATCTTCAGGGCCTTGTCATGGGTGCGGCGGAACTGGGTTTCCAAAAGCCCGTAAGCGCGGCGCGCCTTCTGCTTTTCGCGCAGCTGCAGGCCGTACTCGCTCATCTTGCGCTGGCGGGCGTGGCCGTGCTGGCCGGGAGGGGTGGGGCGCTTGGCCACGGGGCATTTCTGTGAGAAGCATTTCTCGCCCTTCAGAAAGAGCTTGGTGCCCTCACGACGGCACATGCGGCATACCGAACCGGTGTTTCTTGCCATCTTGACGGAACCTCCTTCTTACACTCTTCTGCGCTTGGGCGGGCGGCAGCCGTTGTGGGGAATGGGGGTCACGTCTTTAATCATGGTGACCTCAAGCCCCGCAGTCTGCAGGGAGCGGATGGCGGCCTCACGGCCGGAGCCGGGCCCCTTCACATACACATCCACCGTGCGCATGCCAAACTCGGCCGCTGCCCGGGCAGCGGTCTCCGCCGCGGTCTGGGCGGCAAATGGCGTGGACTTTTTGTTGCCCCTGAAACCCATGCCGCCGGAAGACGCCCAGGAAAGGGCATTGCCCTGGGTGTCCGTGATGGTGACAATGGTGTTGTTGAACGATGATTTGATATGCACGATGCCGCGCTCCACGAGTTTCTTCTCACGGCGCCGGCGCGATACCTTTTTAAGCTTGGCTTTTGCCATTCTTTCCTCCGTGCCCAGATGGGCCAAATCTCTTAATGCTTAGCGGTTGGCCTTCTTACGCCCGGTCACCTGGCGCTTGGGGCCTTTGCGCGTGCGCGCGTTCTGCTTGGTGTTCTGCCCCCGCACCGGAAGGCTGCGGCGGTGCCGGATGCCGCGGTAGGAGCCAATCTCAACCAGGCGCTTGATGTCCATGCTCACCTGACGGCGCAGGTCACCCTCCACCTTCACGTGATGCTCGATATAATCGCGCAGTTTTGAAATGTCGTTCTCGGTCAAATCCCTGACCCTGGTGTCCGGGCTGATTTCTGTCTCGGCCAGGATCTTCTTGCTTGTGGTGAGGCCAATGCCGAAAATGTAGGTCAGGCCGATTTCCACCCGCTTGTCTCTGGGCAGGTCAACACCCGCTATACGTGCCATGTGCTGGAAACACCTCCAAATTTATCTCTGCTCTTCGAAATGGGCGGCCGGGCCGATCCCCGGCTTAAACAACAATATCCTGGCGCCACACGGTCCGGGAGCTGGCCCCCGGCAGCCGCCCGCATGGCGATCCACGCGGAATAACCCCTCAGCCCTGCTTTTGCTTATGCTTCGGGTTCTCACAAATGACCATCACATGGCCTTTGCGCTTGATGATCTTGCATTTTTCGCAGATCGGCTTCACGGAAGGACGGACTTTCATGTGGGGTTAACCTCCTCAGTTCGCTTAGTTCTTGCTGCGCCAGGTGATCCGGCCGCGCGTTAGATCATAAGGGGAGAGCTCGATGGTAACCCGATCTCCCGGATAGATGCGAATGAAGTGCATGCGCATTTTGCCGGAGATGTGCGCCATGATGCGGTGCCCGTTGGGCAGTTCCACGGAAAACATGGCGTTGGGCAGCGCTTCAATCACTCTGCCTTCGATTTCAATGACATCGCTTTTGGACAAACTTGCCTCCTTTAGGCTTGGTCTGATAATAAGGAATCCTGCAGGCGGTTGAGAGCCATTCGCAGCGCATGGTCGGTCAGCCTGCCCTGCTCATTGAGGGCGGTAATTTCCGGAAACTCATGGCTTGTGGGCATGAGATGCTTGCGCCGTTTGCGCTTGGGGCTGTGCACGCTTCGTCCGCGCCCATCAGCCACCAAAACAAAATCAGCGTCCACCTCACATAATACCACAAAAACCCTGCCCTTGTCACGCCCCATGCGTGAGATAACGGCCAAGCCCGGCTTGATCTCCGGCTTCATGTTTTCCCCGCCTATTCCCAGATAAACCCGGGCAGGGTGAGGATTTCGGGAAGCCCGTCCGTGACGGCCACCGTGTGCTCATAATGGGCGCAGGGGGAGCCGTCCAGGGTCTTGATGGTCCAGCCGTCATCCATCTGCTTCACATGCCATCCGCCCAGGGAGATCATGGGCTCTATCGCCAGGGTCATGCCCGGCCTGAGCCTGGGCCCCTGGCCCGGTTCGCCGAAGTTGGGGACCGCCGGGTCCTCATGCATGTTGCGGCCGATGCCGTGGCCCGTCAGGTCACGGATGACCCCGTAGCCCCGGCCCTCCACCAGGGTCTGCACCGCGTGGCCGATGTCCCCCACCCGGTTGCCGGCCATGGCCATCCGGGCCCCCTCAAAGAAGCTGTTTTGGGTGACCTCGATGAGGCGCTTGAGGCTTTCTGAAATCTCACCCACTGGCACGGTGATGGCGCTGTCCGCCTGCCATCCGTCTAAAATCAGCCCGCAGTCAATGCTCAGGATGCTCCCTTCCCGGAGGATCACATGATCCGAGGGGATGCCGTGGACCACCTCGTCATCGATGGACGCGCAGATGGAGGCCGGAAAGCCCCGGTAGTTCAGGAAGGAGGGCGTCGCGTCGTTGCGGCGGATCAGCTCCTCCGCGTAGGCGTCAATGGCCGCGGTGCTCTCCCCCGGGCGCACCACCTCCTGGAGCTTCTGCATCACCTCGTACAGCAGGCTGCCCGCCCGCCGCATTTTCTCCAGCTGCGCTGGGCTTTTGATGGAAATCATCTTATATCCCCAGCGCCTTCATGATGTCCTGGTAGTTTTTCTCCGCTTCCCCGTCCACCTGGACGCTTTTCAGCAGCCCGGTTTTTTGGTAATGCGCGATCAAGGGCTCCGTCTGCTCCCGGTAGACCTCCAGGCGGTGCAGGATGGTCTCCGGCTTGTCGTCCGCCCGCTGAATCAGCTGGCCGCCGCACAGGGGGCAGACCTGGTCGTCCTGAAGGCGGGACGCGTGAAACACCTTGCCGCAGGCGGCGCAGATGCGCCGGCCGCCCAGGCGCTCAAGCACCGTCTGCTGGGTGACCTTAAGGTTGAGCACCACGTCAATCCGGACCAGTTCCTCAAGGGCGACGGCCTGGCTGACGGTGCGGGGAAAGCCGTCCAGCACAAAGCCGTTCTGGGCATCCGGCTGGGCCAGGCGCTCCCGGACCATGCCGATGACCACCTCGTCGGGCACCAGTTCGCCCGCGTCGATGTAGCCCTTGGCGGCCAGGCCCAGGGCGCTGCCCTCAGCGATGTTCTGGCGCAGCATATCCCCGGTGGAGATTTGCGGAAAACCCTTTTCCGCCATCAGGCGCGCGGCGTGGGTGCCTTTGCCGGCACCCGGCGCGCCAAGGAAAATGATGTTCATACCGCCTCCTCCGGGCGTCCCTTACAGGAAGCCCTTGTAGTTGCGCATGACCAGCTGGGCTTCCACCTGACGCACCGTCTCCAGCGACACGGAAACCGCGATGAGCATGGAGGAGGCCGCGAAAGGAATCTGCACGTTCTGCCACACGGACAAAAGCGTGGGAAGCGTGGCCAGAGCGGCCAGGAAGAAAGCTGCAAACAGGGTCAGCCGTTTTGCGATCCGGCTCAGGAAGGCCACGGTGTTCTGCCCGGAGCGGATGCCCGGGATGTTGCCGCCCTGCTGCTGGATGTTCTTGGCGATGT
>ERZ764778.2205-NODE-2205-length-17754-cov-184.120515_pt1 | contig 17754 bp, 11 predicted proteins | sample MGYA00374951_ERZ764778 | MGnify/ENA primary metagenome ERZ764778 (study PRJEB28918, sample SAMN05720193) | bioreactor metagenome | isolation source: Anaerobic biogas reactor | place: USA:Washington, USA | collected 2015-08-08 ...
TGACGTGTCAAACGCTTTAGTGCGGTGAAGTAGTGTTTCAATCCACGCACCCGCGAGGGGTGCGACACGACGGCGATCTAGGGTATTTGAATTGGGAAATTGTTTCAATCCACGCACCCGCGAGGGGTGCGACCCCTGATTTTTCGATGTATGGCTATCGGACGGTCGTTTCAATCCACGCACCCGCGAGGGGTGCGACGTTTATCAGTGCGAAGCTGGAGCAGGCCGACGTGTTTCAATCCACGCACCCGCGAGGGGTGCGACAAGCCGAAGCGGGAGAAGCACAACAGAAGATGTGTTTCAATCCACGCACCCGCGAGGGGTGCGACGTGGTCTGGTTTGAACGGCCCGCGAGGTTGTTGGTTTCAATCCACGCACCCGCGAGGGGTGCGACTATCGACCAATTACATCCGTGATGTCTTTAAGAGGTTTCAATCCACGCACCCGCGAGGGGTGCGACAGCATCCGAAGAGGGCATCGATACATAGCAGTGTTGGAATACACTTGGCGCGAACACTGTTTAGACAACTAACAAACATATGTCACAAAATCAAATACTATGTGCGAAGCCCCACCAACGCAACGTCGCGAATAAACTAAGGGTTATCCAATCACTTCTGGTTCGCGCTACAAAACCAGTGGCCCTTCCGGATCATAACAGGATTTCGCGCCTACGTGTTCTACTCTACGTTTCCAATTAGAGCCTAAGAAATAATATCGAAGGCTATCTTGGTTTTTGTCTATGATTGACTCCAAATCATTCCTCAGTTTAACGAATTGAGCCGGTTCTAATAAACATTCAAAAACTGAATTCTGAACTCTTTGTCCATAATCGACACATTTTTTTGCTACTTTTCTCAATCGTTTGGCTCCTTCCGGATCAACGGTACTTACATCGTAAGTAATGAGAACCATCATTGCGAATCACCTCTATTTCCAGACAAAAGCTGGATAGGCGTCGATATCACCGCGTAAAAACCTGGCTAGCAAAAGTGCCTGAGTGTATGGGAGCAAACCTACTAATATTTTCTCATTTAAATATGGATGCACTATCTCCTCTTGTTTGCGTTTCTGCCAGGCTGCTAGAACACTCTTCCTCGCATCCTTTTTTAAGTACACTGCTCCATTAGGGTTTACTACAAAGTCATCCTTACAAATCTGTTTACGATTGATTAAAGAAAGTGCCATTCTATCTCCAAGGTAAGCTCTAAGTTCTTCCATTAGGTCTAACGCTAAACTTGGCCGTCCTGGACGGTCTCTATGAAGGAAGCCAACTGCCGGGTCAAGGCCAACGGTTTCCAGTGCTGAACGACACTCGTGTACAAGTAAGGTATAGAAAAGTGAGAGCAAAGCATTAAATTTATCTAACGGGGGTCGCCGGCTACGTCCCTTCATAAAGAATTCGCTTTTATCTTCAAGTATCAAGTGATCAATTTGTTCAAAGTATCTCTGAGCCGTTTCACCTTCTATACCACGAACATCTCCTAAGTTGTTGCTTTCAAAGACCTTCTTCGCCATCTTGCCCATGAAGACGATAGCTTGCTCAAAGTTGTCTTCAACTATTTCGGGATGATCACGACGCCCCCGCAGCAGTACGGCTCGACTGTTAATTATTTTCGCAGCTATAAAATATTTGGCTAATAAAGGTGCTTGATTTTCTTCATCGGCTAGGCGGTATTGCCGACGCCGCAATAATACATTCCCGCTTTGTGGTCCTTCAACTCGGGCCAGAAACCTTCCGTGCTCCGTTAAGAAACTCACAGTGATACCCCTCTCTGCGCATAACCCCAGCAATGATGGGCTAGCTCCAGGATAGCCGAAATATACTATAGCTTCGAGATTGTGGCACGGAATGCGAAAAACAGTGTTATCATCTACCCTAACAAGTACGTTTTCCCCTTCTCTGGCCAGGTAAGATTCTGGGTTGGTCACATACAAAGTATTTAATAATTTTCTCAATAACTCACCTCAGTTACCCTGTTGAGTAGAAATGTCTTTTAGCATTTCAGCCCAATACTCCTTACCGCTGGTTTGCAACCGGATACCCGGTAGACATTTATTCTTCAAGGAGCAGGTTCTACAAACATTCATTTTCATATCCGGTTTAGGGGTCACACCTTCCTGGTGTAATCGATGCATTCGCTCAGAAAGTTCAATTACATTTGACCTTAATTCATCATTCAACTGAACCTTTTCTCGCCTTCTTGTCTCAGCGTAATAAAGATCTCCTTCACTAAGATGGCAGTTTGTCATTTCTTCGAGACACATAGCTTGAGCGCATAGTTGGATTCGGTCATAATCTCCCTGCTTAGTTTTTCCACGCTTGTATTCAACCGGTCGAGGCAGGTAGATACCAGGTGCATTTGATAATGCAATTCCGGGTGGCTTCTGCTGTGGTATAAATTCCACGACATCAGCTTCTCCGAATAAGCGTAGACGCAGGGATTGTAATTGCATACTTCTCACCACTATTACACCTGGTTTATGTGCTTTATAATCGGGGTCATGAACTCGTTCATGAATTACCCTGCCTTCAGCTGTACGTTGGTTTTCTTCCCATTGCTGTTCAATGTGTATTAAAGCCCACTGCCGCTCGCAAAAGGCTATATGCTGTAAACCAGATATGGGGAGAAGTTCATCTTCGGTATATATGTGTCCCATAAAGCTATCTCTCAATCAGTTTGACACCTTCGGGGATCTTGTCCTTGGCAATTATTATCTCATAATCGCTGAAGTCTCTTGCCGGCTTTTTTTCATCAATTCTCTTTACTGAAATAGTATCGAATAATTTTTGAACAGGGGCATTACCCATCTTGGATGAGTGTTCAAAAACAATTACCTTACGTGTTCCCATCAAGCCTCTAGCAGCTGAACGGTCATGTTCGAACATATTGTCCAACGCTTCCCACAATAAATTTAAGTCATCTTTGGAAAAACCAGTTTGTTCAGCTAGGGGAGCGGAGACAAAACCATGGGCACGATATAATCCATATGGAACAGTAAATTTCCGCCCCATAGTACGATTGTCGCCACCTTGCTTTTCGGCCTCGGCTTCAGTGGCTACTGCCATTCGCGTGATACTGTACTCTAGCGTAACAATCGGATCCACTGAACGGGCGAAGGTTAACTGCACTGGACCACGAACTTGACCGCAATTAGGAGCCGATTTCAATGCCATTACGGCTCCAAAGGTTCTAATATCATAATACTGACTGCACATCCATTGCCTTCCATCATCCATCTCTTCTGAGGTTGGTTTGCGAGCTTTAACATTTGACAGTACTTGATTGATAAATTTTTGCATTGCCTTTGTAGTTTGAATTTCTTTAATTTCTGCTTTTATTAACTTGACATCTGCATCAGGAGAAACAATAAGAAACGTTTTTTCATCATATTCATCCAAAGTTAATCCATCTGGTAAGTAATCCAAGCTATAGAAGTCGTCAACCAATTCTTTGGGAATCTCATTACGGGTTTCCTCTCCTAGGGTTATCCCTAATTCAGTGAAAGCTTTCACATGAGCTCTGCCTAAGACAGCTTTTTCTTTTATATAAATGTCATATGGTTCCTTAAACTCCTTAATTAGCCCGACGTAGTTTCTTATTTTTCTTTTAATACAAACATCAGTGACCAGACCATGTCCAGTTTCAGCATCAATCCGTGGTAAATTTCCTGCATCTGGGTCCCCATTGGGATTGCCATCCTTAACATCGAAGAAAAACACAAAATCATAGCGGTTCTTTATCTCATTACCCATATTTTCAACTTCCTTTCAAGCATATATTATTGTCCACTAGTTATTACTAAAGAACTTGTTCCTTTGATGATAATAACCAATTGCAAATAACCCCTGTTCGTGTAAATTCAGATATGGGGGGAACTCACTAATTTTCTCCATAATCTCGTTTAACAGCTTTTCAAAGAATATAAATTGCCCTCTGTTGAGTTTAGTAAGATGGTGGTTCTTAAGGCGTAAAAGTGTTGCAAATACTGTAACTGGTGTTGTACAGGCTGCCCCAAAATAACGATCCCTAATGGTAGTGTTAATTTTAGGGTTTGCTTTTACCTGTACATGTTCTAAAGTAGCAAATAATCGTCCTAGGTTATAACCAATTGATGTATGATTAGTGTCTAGGCTCATATAAACCTCCCTATAATCCTTAATTGGGTAGAATTGATAGTATCGATTGAGATATGCTTTTAATAGAGCAGCAATTTCTGGTGTTACTCGCTCAGTAATTTGTCTGCCATCCCTTAATCGTTTTTTTATACCTGACTGTATTCTACGAAGTGAAGCTTGTAACAAGCTTTCAGGATAGGGTATTCCGCAAATAATAGAACGTACCACTTCTCCTGCTAATTTGGGTGGTAATTTCTCTTTGTCACCTTGTTGAGCAACGCTAACCAACAAACGATTTAGAGCAAAGTATTTAGGATACTTCTTCGGTTTATCAATTGACAAATCATCAAAATATCGCTGAATATTTGTAGCATATTCACTAATCGTTCTTGAGTCCCAAAACCTTACTGATATCCTTGTACCTCCACCAGGTGACAAACCTAAAACATAAAAACGTTGGAAGCCTTCGTCTGCTTGAAATGCTCCAGTTTTAATTGAGTTCAGTAGAGCTTTTACTTTTTCAGAATAAAGATCGGGATTGTCTTGTGCAATTGGATCATCAAAAATCATTGCAAATTCAGTCTCAAAATTAGTTTTATCGGCTGACCAACAAACATATGTCCCATCACCGATGAAAAACCTTTGTCGCGGAGATTTCAATAGCGTGTTTAATGCTGTTACATAAGCAAATTCTGACGTTTTTGATATAGGAGCATTAAACCCCTGTTTTTTACCATAAGAATCATAACCACTATCTTTTTGAAAACTAACAAGGCTATTATTCTTTCTATTTATAAAAGTTTTACTGTGAGTTCTAGAAATAACGCACGGCTCTCCGGTGATAAGACATACCCCAGTTTTATTACCATTAGCAACACCTGTTAGTTGATTTGATTTGATTTCGTTAATTTTTTTGAGAATATCCGGACGAAGAAAGAGCGGTGTCATTTCATCATGAAATCTAAAGGTTAAATAAGGGTTTTTCTCTTTAATCTCCCCCCAACAAGCTTCTTGTGCTAATCTCTCACTCTTTACCTCCTTAAGGAAAGAGAGCAATACCTGTATATGCTTAAACTCGCCCAACTGATTCTCTAGCCTAGATGAAAAAGCTTCTCTCTCTTGCTGCAATCTTTTCTCATCTTTTTGGGCATCAATACCAGCAAAAATGTATTCTGCTTTCTCCCAAAGTAAATTTGCTTTGATATTACTCGTTTTGTTCTCAGATCTCGGAACACAAAATACCTTTGCTTTCTTCTTTGTTCCTTCCGATTCTCGAGTATCCTCAATTTGAACTAAATTTCCGAAACTATTAAGAACTACAATGAACGGTATTGCTTTATATTCCCATCCAATTGGAGCAATATCACTATCCGGATCTACAGCTTTCCGGTCATAGTACTCTTTCAATGCTTGTAATATCATCCTCTGATATCCACCTCCCTCCGGTCGGTGTTAATCACTCCTTGAACCAGTTGGGCTCGGAAAAACAACGGCTTAGGGTTGTTGGCATCGTGTTCAAAGTCCATATCGTACAACATGTATCCTAAATCCCGAGTTTCGTTGATTGGAGCAATCTGATCTTCATCGGGATCGACCAGCCGAAAGTCACAGGCAAATTCCCGGCACCCCAGGTAAGGCCGGTGAAAACATTGTCCCTTCTTGGCTCGCCTCTTAAACATGGCAGCATACTTGGCTGGGGTTTCGTCCATTTTGGCAATTTCTGCAGGCTCTTGTTGATCTGCCCAGAGTTCTGGTAATATCGAATAGTTTTTCTTTCTTGCTTCTGGTGGTATAAAATCGAAGAAGCCATGAATGCGATATCTTACATCTCTTAGAAATAAGCCGGCACGTTGCTGCCGTTTATCTTCGATGAAGATACCCATCGGAGCACCCAGCACCCCGGACATCTGTTTGGCTGTTGGAGCAGGTATAACCTTTCCTACTTCATTGCGGCGCACGGAGATCCATTTAATTGGGTTTATGACCTCTATTTTGGTCACATTCCACCGGATAGCAGGTTTCCACAAAATAGCCTCAAATATAGCTCGAGCTGCCGAGGGGGTTATAACATCATAGCTAACCCTTTCTACCTTCATTTCCGGTCGGGTAAAACATGCGTATTCCCCCCATACTTCTAAGCACCAACTAGACAATTCATCATCTCCTTTCCTATAAAATAAATTTGTCAGGATCAAATTGCGGGTTCACCATAAGGCCAACTTCCTCAGAGTAGTCAGCATCTGACATAAGGGCAAAAATGTCAGGACTTACTTCAACTATCGCCCCCCTTTTCAGCAACTGGTTAAATTCATGATCATAAACATTCACTAAATATCTCTGCAGTTTACGCATTAGTGCGCGGCTCGGTCCAACTGTCTTTAGTTCTTCAATATATTTCCGCCCGACTCCGTAAGGAATTAAAATCCCATGGGTCGATTGGTCGATGAGGCGAAATCTTTCAGCCGCCGTTCGGAAATAAATACTGCACTCTTGTGGATCGTTTACTTGTGGGTCGAGTAACTGACAAATCCCCTCTTTATCTAACGAATTAGCTTTCCAGTATAACTCCTCAAAGTATTTGGTAAACAATTCATGGCTTAATGGGTCTTCATAATCCTTAACAACAATACTAGCTGTAGTCTGAGCGGCCTTTCGCAACATACCCATGGGTGCCGGCCTGGGGGGTACAAATACTACAACTCTGCCCAGTTCAGGCAATTTGCCCTCCCGGTTGCAGCGTCCTGCCGCCTGAGCAATGGAATCTAATCCTGCAAAAGCTCTGTATACTACCGGAAAATCTAAGTCAACACCTGCTTCAACCAACTGAGTGCTGATAACTCTTACCGGTTCTTTATCCTTTAATCTTTGTTTGATTAGCTTAATAACTTCACTGCGATGCTGACCACACATCAAAGCTGATAGATGAAAGGTGCCTTTAGGCATCATACTGTGCAGTTCACGGCAGCTTTTACGGTCGGAAACAACGCACAGAACTTGATCGTAATTTTGTAACTGCTCCGCAATTTCTTCCCAACTTGATGGGGTATGTAAGTCAGCAGGTAATTGCACATCATATCTTTTTAATGAGCGGTAAAGTGCTGCTACCTCTTCGTCATTACCCATCATTTCTTTAATGTTTTTTAGTCCCGGGAATAGCTGGCCGCCTACATGGCGTTCCCTAAAAGCAGGCTGAGTTGCTGTTGAGATCACAAAGCTAACCTGGTAATGATCTACCAATAACTGCATGGTTTCCAGAATAGGAGTTAGATAATCAACTGGAATTAATTGAGCTTCATCTAAAACAACTACTGAACGCACAATATTGTGAAGCTTGCGGCAACGACCGGGTTTTGCAGCAAATAATGATTCACAAAATTGCACAGAGGTAGTTACTATGATGGGAGCATCCCAGTTTTCAGAAGCCAACCTCGATTTAGGAGTCGAGTCATTTTCCTCCAAGTTGGAATGGTGTTCCACAACTTGGTCAGTACCAACTGCTGCGCGGAACACGTCAGCGTTCTGTTCAATAATGCTGGTGTAAGGGATTACATAAATAATACGATTTAGGTTGTGCTTGACGGCATGATGAAGTGCAAAAGCAAGACTGGATAATGTTTTACCCCCACCGGTGGGTACTGAAAGTGAAAAGATTCCTGGTTCTTCCTCGGCCATTTGTACGCACTTGGTTCGAATACTTCGCCGGATTTCATTTACCATCGTGGTCTCAGCATTTGCATCTAACTGTTCGATATAACAGTTAAACCTGTTTAGTAGTTCTTCCATCGAACAGTATCCCCCACGAAGGATTGCCTTAGTTTGATCCATGTACAACTCGGTATCCAAAAAGTCGGCATCAACCAAACAGGAATACAACATCCTTATCCATAACGATAAATCTAAACTTCGGCTGAACCTCCAAGGTTGTGAGTCAGGCTTCGCAGGTTTCAGGTTATCGGTAACAGTTTTGTCGATGTCACTAATGTCGGTTAATTGGGATAGTCGGAATTCAAGAGAAGCTTGTCCTGCACCTAATGCTGGTGACCAGTCAGGTATTCCTGTATGATGACCGGCGATACAATAAGACAAGAACCTCCCCCATACTTTGCCAAACTCTTCTTCAACGAGCTTCGCTCCGTAAATCGCATGGGGTACTTTGCCTGGCTTGTTTTCCATATGAGCGTCTTCAGAATAGCCACTTTGCGCTGTCAGGTATTGCTGCCATAGCTCCCTGCTTTTGCCTACATCATGAGCTAGCCCTGCAGCTTTTCCCCATGATTCTGACTCAAATTTACTTGCGAACTCTGCTGATAATCTCGCCGTACCAGTCAAGTGGTCTATTAGCAATTGAGGCTCGTCCCAAGATCCATCCTCTTTTTGTCTAACGTGAGCGATTAGTTTCTTAGCCATTTTTCACTTGGATCCTTCCCATTTCCCATTAATAACCTCCGTTTCGTTATATTTCTATTCTAACCCATCATAGCTATTGTGTTCCATTATTTTCTATTGTCGACATATTGTTCCGTCGCAGATAAAAATATCCCATTATTAAAACATACCTACTTGTTTAATCTGATCTAGTAACCCTAGCTAGTGTTAGATTATTGAGAACTTGAAAAGACGTAAGGACGAACCGAAGCTCGTCCTTACGTTCATTTATTACGTTGTATCTACTCTTTTAAACTGATGTAGTCTTAGCTTTTCGAGTGAGGTTGCCACCCTACCCCAACGACTGCAATACACTGCGTTGCCCGGGAGAAAGGTAGTAGTTGTCCCCTTCTTGCACTACCTTTCCCAGCCGCTCCAAGCGCTGCAGGTGTTTCCAGTCCATCATGCATTCATGTATGTAATAGATAGCTTGGGGCTGGGGGAGACGCCCGTCGTAGCAAACTGCTTCTTTGGCCAGGTCGCGGATCTTATGCTTGCCTGATTTCAGCAGAGACAGGATTTTTTCTTCCTGTTGAAATAGTATATCCCGATAAGCAGCCAGACGTTTGGAAATATTGCTCTTGGTAAGGGCTGGGCCATGCCCGGTTATAAGAAGTTCTGGGCCGATGCTGCGCAGCTTTTCAATACTGTGTATGAAGTCGTCCACATCACTGTCGAGCATGGCGAAGAATGGTTTGGAGTCCAGGTTGATATCGGCGGTAAAAATAAAGCCTTGTTCGGGAAACAGGAAACCGCAGTGCCCTGCACTATGGCCGGGTAAGCTGACTACCTGAAATGAGACCCGGCCGGTGGAAATGGTCTGTCCGTCCTGGATCTCTCCGTCTGCTGGCCGGGGAGTATACTTAACTGCGGGCAGATAAAGAGGGCGTACGCTGTCATCAGGAAAGAGATCGAATCCGTAGTCGCGCAGGTATATCTCGCCGTCAGATACCCGCTCATGCTCGGCAGGGTGCATAAGCACTTCCGTGTCCGGACAGGCATGATTACGGGAGCAATGGTCACTGTGTCCGTGGCTGTTTACTATCAGGTTTATAGTTTGGTCTGCGATATGTTGCCATTCGTCTTCAGGTGGACTGGAGTCTACCAGACAGTTGATATCATCTTCTATCCATAGGCAGTTACAATAAGGCAGAGTGAATTTACCATTGCTGAGCAATGATATGTGTTGAAATAATTTCTCCATACCTTCCCCCAAATTTTACTGTTTGCTGATCTGCAGACATTATAACCCAGTTTCGCGCAGTTATCGATTGTTTACAGGCAGTACAAAGAATTTAAGTTAGGGGCGAACACTGCGTTCGCCCCTAGATGATCATAGTAGTTTTGGTAGCAGTTAGAGGAGTTTTGCTATTATGATTGCTGCTTCGGCGCGGGTCGTATTGCCCTGGGGTCGGAAGCTGTTATCGGGGTAACCGCTCAGGTAGGATTTGTTTACCGCAGCGGTCACACCGGACAAGGCCCAAGAGGCAATCTGTTGGGCATCGGTAAAGTTCAAGGTCTGGTCTTTAGTTTCCAGTTGGGTGGCTCGGGCGATGATAACTGCGGCTTGTTCCCGGGTGATGTTGTCGTCGGGGCCGAAGCTGTTCTGATCATAGCCGCTGATTAAGCCGTGAGCGGCGGCGGTGCCGATACTTTCTCTGGCCCAGTGGGCAGCGGTGTCCTTAAAATCTGAGTCGGCTTTGGGTTCCAGCTGTAAGGCTTTGACCAGCATTACAGTAAACTCTGCCCGGCTGATGGTCTTATCGGGTTGGAAAGTGCCGTCGGGATAGCCGCTGATTACTCTGGCATTTATCAATTTAGCAATGCTGTCTTTAGCCCAGTGTCCGGCCAGATCGGTTGGCAGCTCAGGTTCCGGCTGCGGAGCTGGGGGTAGGGGCGGTTCTTCTTTTTCGCTGGCTTTGAGGGTGGCGATGACTGCGAATTTGGTGAAGTGGGTGACTTCTCCGCTAATGGAGCCGTTGGCCGGATCCACTTCAATGTTATCCAGTTCCACCCACTCTCCGTTTGCTTCGTCGAAGTAACAGATCTTTATATCGTATTTGTCCGGATCGATCTGGGACTTATTAAAGGACATGGTGATGGTGACCGGCTCTGAAAAATCGCCGGACTTGTTCTTGACGATGTCTACCACCTGGCTGATAAGCTGACTATCGGCGGGCAGATCCATGCCGGAAGTCAGACTGGCTTCTCTCACCTGGACGCGGATATCGCTTTCCACGGCACCAGGTGGGAAGTTTAGGGTTACACCGGCATCACTGGTATCTTGACCGTCCGAGGTCACCAGAACGCCGGAAGATTGGGTGGAACTGCTACTGCTCCCGCCAGAGCTGGGGCTTCCGCTTGACGGTGCAGCGTTCGTGGTAACGCTAAGACCTGTGCTGGCAGACGATGGGTTGTTCGTCGCTGTTTCTTTGACCCGGGCGACGAAAGTGTATTGAGTGGAGGCGGACAGACCGGTAAAAACATTGCTGTCCTGCCACGTCTGACCATTGTCTTTGCTGAATTGATGAGCTAAATTGGCTGCGAGAGTGACACTATTGTGCGTTTTACTAGCCAGGGTGGGAGCTGCTGGCGCTGCTGGGTCATCAGCCTTCTGTACCGCAGTGGCTGGAAATACTGCTGTTACTACACCGGAACCTGCGGCATTGGTTACCGTATCCGCATCCGCTACTGTAAAGAAGTTTTCGGTTACACTGGTTAGGGTAAAACCGGTTTTGGGTATCAGGGTGATGGTAGCAGTGTACGCGGTTGCACCAGCAAATTTATCATCTACTATTGCAGGGCTCCAGTTTATCGTTCCGGTGTACTGTTCAGTTTCATTTATAGTTGGGACCGGGGGCGCACCTGTCACCGGTGCAGTTACGCCTGTGATTGCATTAATGTTAATTATCGTACCAGGATCCCCTGTGACCGTAACCGGAATGGTCAGGTTGAAGGTTTGGCCGCTGGCCGTTGCGGTCAGCACCAGTTCGTAGATTCCGCTCGCCGAAGGATCAATAGTCACTGTGTTATTGCTTATGTTTGCGCGTAAATCTCCGCTGGTTTTTGTGTTGTCTATAGAATAGGTGAGTCCGTCTTGCATTCCAGTTAAAGCTATGGTTCTGTCCGTGCCTGTCGTTGCATCAGTGATAGGAGCGGGCAATGGATCGAGAAATAATCTCGATTGACCAGAATCATTATAATATACTTCATCGAGGACAACAGTTTCGCTGGTAATATTTAAAGTGCCACCGGTACTTGTTCGAACTTTGCCGTTAAAGGTGCCGCTAGTCAGATTCGCAGTCCCAGCACAGGACAGTGCATTGGTGCTGCCGGTGAAGGTACCAGAGAAAATATTAACCATACCTCCGCTGCCAATAAACACAGCGTTGCTGTTTCCTTTAATAGTAGGGCTGCCGCTGATATTGGCGGTACAGTTATCCATTATGTGGAGACCGTTATTGCTAACTATAGCATCGTTTGTTCCACCGATTGTGCCACCACTTATGTTCAGAGTACAGCTTTTATCAGTATCGGGACTACCAAATATTCCATAATAAATACCGTCACCAGTAATCGTTCCAGCCGTTACGGTAAGCTCCCCGCTTGCCATTCTAATCCCGACCGCATTACTGGCAACCGTACCGCCCTCAATATTAATTGTTCCGTCATTAAGAATGGCATAATAATAGAATCCGGCGGTGCCACCTGTTTTCTCCACCGAAGCATTTCCGGCCAGGGTAAAGGTTGCTCCAGTATTCACCTTAACGACTGGATTATTACTGCCGGTAACAGCAGCGTTTCCGTCAAGGGTGAAGTTAGATCCATTATTCACCTGAACGACTGGATTAGTGGTGCCGCTGCCGGTAACCTGTAGATTGCCGTTAAATGTTACCTCACCTGCAGTGATGGTAATCTTGTTTGCCCCCGCATCCAGCGTTTTTCCGTTGTCCGAGGTAAGGGTGACATCCCGGCCAATACTCAGCGACTCATTCAGAGTGATGTTAGCATCAATGCTGATCGTGCTATAAACTGCATTAGCGACAGTTTCTCTTAATTCACTCTCAGTGGTAACGCTGATGGTATCCGCCGCCTCTGATACCGCCACCCCCGGCCACAGCATGAGCAGCATGGCCAAAGTCAGCAATATGGACATCATTTTGGGTTTTCTTTTTAGAGCCATTATGGTTATTCACTCCTCTCCCAATCTTCGTAAACCATTCGAATTTTATTTTTCACATATGGCATGAATGTGTTTCTAGCTAAACTCTCCTCCTTTTCATCGGCTTTTATTTGTAGAGTAGGCGTTTTGTTGTGCGTTTTATGGTGATAATTGCTAGGTACGGAATCACCCTGGGGGTGATTTTTGATATTTTTCAACTAATTCCAAGGGGTTATTAGGTTAGGAAATAGCAAACACAGAAACGCCAATATATTCCCATTTAGATTCTATAGTTCGAGCATAAAAAAAATATAAAATGGAAATCGGGAGGCAAAATGGGCGGCAGCACTGGTGAAATCAGTATTAGAAATGGTTCTATGTTACACCATTTGTTGGTAAAATTAAGAGAGAGTTTTGCATGATCAGCTTTTCTTTTGTTTTTCATGTATCTTTTATTATTTCATTCTGAGCGGCAGCGAAGGATCTGCGGCATTTATAAGACTCTTCGCTATCGCTCAGAGTGACAATATTGAGGATTGTATGGCGCGGGGTAGAGGATATGATCAGCATTCCTGTTTTAAAGAGTAAGCTTATTATGCCGGAGCTGTCGGCCAGCTTTTTGCTTACAGACCGCTTGCAAAGGCTGCATGAAAGTATGGATTCCTGCACGGCAGTATCCGTATGCGCACCGGCCGGATACGGGAAAACAACGCTGGCGGTTTCGTATTTCATCCATCAGGCAGCTGAGCCTTGCAGGATAGCTTGGTATCGTCTGGATCCAGAAGATAACAATACGCCTGTGTTTATTGCTCACCTGACCGAAGCTTTATTCCCCTCGGAAGATGCTGAGTTTGCAGAGTCCAGGCAAACCCTGGAGAGCCGGACTGACATGCGTTTACCGCCACATCAAGCCCTGGTTTCGATTTGTGCAGAAATGTGGGCGCAGCACAGTCGGACTGAGTATACCCGGACCTATCTGGTACTGGATGATTTTCAAAACGTGGCTCAAAACCGGGATATATGCGATATAACCAGGTATATGCTGGATAACCTTCCACCCTCCTGTTCAATTTTTGTATTAAGCCGTGCCTATCATGAGGTATTTACTGAAAAGCAAAAACTTGAAAAAAAGATCATAGAAATCAATGCTGATGACCTGGCTTTCAGTAGTGCTGAAATAGAAGATCTGATGCTGAGCATGGGTCAAGCAGCTGCCAACCGAAAACTAACTGATACCATTGCCAAAACCACTGAAGGCTGGATAGCCGGCATAATCATCCTCTGGCAGGCTGTTAAGGGCCGGAATCTTGAAACCGCAGCCATGGAATCCAGTCACCTCATAAATAAAGATGCCCTGTTTCGCTATATGTCTCTGGAAATACTAAAATCTGTGCCCGGGGACATACAGGATGCCTTAGCCAGACTGGCCCTCTTGCAGGATTTCTCTGAGCCGGAGGCAGCCGAGATACTGGACATCCATGATATTAAATCCTTGATGGAGCAGTGCCTGGACTTTGGGATGTTTGTCCAGAGGATCCCCGGGGTTCCGGTGATATACCGCTTCCATTCCTTATTCCGGGAATTTTTATTATACATATTGCATGATCGTTATGCTAAGGAGCAAATTGACGAGCTGCACCTGAGAGCCGCCGGATACTATATGCAGCATGACACCTTTGGTCGTGCTGCTGAACACTTGGCGAACTGCGGGAACACTGCTGCGGCGATCGATATGGTCACCCAAGCGGGTTTCAACAAGTTCATGATTGGGGAAACCGGTCAGTTGAAGATGTGGCTGGATTCGCTGCCGGAGGATTTGATCCGGAATAATCCCATCCTTTTGTTATTTAAGGCACAGTTGATGCCCAATAGCCAACAGCTGGAAATGGTGGGCACCCTAAACCGGGTTCTGGATCTGTCAATGCAGGATAATAATCTGGCCCTTTATTACGATGCCGCCAGTGTCCTTATCTATATTTATATGTGCAGTAATGATATGAATGGGTTGCGGGATATGACCGCCGGCTTTCCTAGTGAATTATCTGATGCTGCGGCAGAGCTTCGCTATATGGCGGTCATTATTTATATGGTGCAAGCCATCGGGGAAGACCGGTTTTCCTCTGCGGCAGAGCAAAGCGAGAGCATTCTGTACACCCAACTTCCCGAAGACAGTCAATGGCTGTATTTGTTTCTATCCTGCATCGTTTATTACTGTCTGGGTAAGCTTGACGAAGCGCAGCAATGCATGGAAACTGCGTTACTACTGTTAAAATTTAAAAACGTCGAACCTTCCCGAGGTTTTATCCTGCTGTTTCTTGCTACCGTCCTGTCTCTGAAAAATGAAAAGGAGCATCTGCCGTCACACCTAGCTGAAGTCATCGCCATTGGTGAAAAATACGATTATGAATATCTATCAGCCCATGGGAGACGGCTGGTTGCTTTGGAACGCTACCTGTCCTTTGATGCAAATGCTTCCTTACCGGAGCTTGATCAGGCTACACTTCACTTCCTGCACATAAACAATGCGGCTATGGCTGCCATGTGCCGATTGCTTCGCAGTCTTTGGGCGATAAAGCCAAACGCTCCCGCACCAGACCTGAAGGAAGCTCGCCAGGACTTGACCCTTATTCGCAAGGCGTCTCCGGGTATGATGGTCTATGAGATCTCCTTATCCATTATGGGAGCTACAGCCCGCGAGGCGGGTGACTTTAAGCAGGCGGAACGCTACTTGCTTTCATCCATCAAGGCGGCCAAGGCCAAAAAGGGAGATCAGATCTTGTGCGGGGCCTGTTTCCATATAGCTCGTCTGTATTTTGCCTGGGGGGATATGGAGAAGGGGCACCAATGCCTTAAGCAGGCTATGGATCTGGCAGTTTCTCACCGCTATTTCATGTTCTGGGATATCCATATGGCTACAATGGTCGAAATGGCCTTGCGCAGCATGAAGTACGGTTATTATGCCAATCATGCCGAAGAAATGTTAATTAAGTTTTTTGACCATAAGACGGCAGAGTATTTGCTGGCCCGGGCCCAAACTATAGACGAAAGCCAAATCACAGCTTTCTGCGATGATTTCGTGGCCACTTACCAGAGGGATGGTGGTGACCAGCGCTATTTTGTAAAGGCATCTCTGTTTGGAAAGCCAGAGATTTCGGTGAATGGGACGAGAATCCCGGATACGGAATGGAAAACCAAAAAGGTCAAGGGGCTTCTTGAATACCTTTTGCTAGGCAGTGGTAGTACTATATCCAAAGAGGTGCTAGCGGAGACTTTTTGGCCTGGTTGTGACGGCAAGTCGGCTCTGGCATCACTGCGAACAGCTCTTTATCATCTTAGAAAAGTTCTGGCCAAGTATAATGCGGAAGTTGCCGGGCCGAAAGCCTTTATATTTGAAACTCGGGAAGGTTTGCAAATAAAAGATGGCCAGGCTCTGGAGCTAGATGTCCACGAGTTCTTACGTCTTTATAAAGAAACCTCCCAACCTACCGCTCCTACTGCCCAAGCCGAGCAAAAACAAGCCGCACTTCTGGAAAGAATGGTAGCTCTATACAAAGGGGACTTAATGGTGGGCAATGATTACGGGGATCTGGTATTGGTGGAACGCGAAAGACTTAAAACTATCTACATAGAGGCCTGTCAAAAACTAAGTTCATTCTTTGTGAAGAGCGGAGAACACAGCAAGGCAGAAGATCTGCTCAGAAATGCATTGGCAGCAGAACCTTACAACGAAAATGTCTGCCTGGATCTGCTTGATCTCTATATGTCGCAGGGGAAAAATAGCCGGGCGACGAAGCTGTATTACAGCTTTAAGAAACGGTTGGAGCAAGAGCTGGATATAAAAATTGACCACCGTCTGACTCAGGCAATCAAGAAAAGAGTTTAGTTTTCCCTGGATCCAGAAGCCTCTCTCGATCACGTTCTCTTTAGCTGTGCTTGCTTTTGGCGTTCCAATTGAGTTAAATAAACATGGTAGTAAAGTTCGGATTATTGAGAGTTTTGCATAATTAACTTTTCCTGACTTATTATTTGTAACTCGTGGAATGTCATCCTGAGCGGTAGCGATGGATCTGCGGCATTATAAGACTCTTCGCTATCACTCAGAGTGACAGTATTTAAGGATTTATACAAAATACTCATGATAGTAAAGTTCGGATTATTAACAAAGAGGATGGAGATAGGGATTTGACATATAATAAGGGTGCCTTGTCAGGTGCAGTGTCCAGGACGATCAAGGGCGTACTTATCGGTATGATTATTATTCTGCCAGGGATCAGCGGGGGCACGGTCTTGTTCGCCCTGGGATTGTACGAAGAACTGATGAAGGATTTGGCCCATCTGCGATTGATGCCCTGGTTACCCTTTGCGATCGGGACGGGGGCGGGCATACTATTAAGCGGATGGGTTTTTAACTGGTTGTTTATGAAGTACACCACGATTATTCTGGCCTTTCTGCTGGGATGTATCCTGGCTTCTATCAAAGCTGTGCTGGGGAAGGACTTTTACCCGCACCCCAAGCGTATGGTTTCATTGGTGATCGGTATAGCAGCTGGCTTAGTGTTGGCTGGTATGTCTGATTTCGGGACAGGCAATGTTGCTACACCTGGTGTCTTATCGCTGCTGGTGGGAGGTGCTTTGGCCAGCTCTACTATGATATTGCCTGGGGTTCCCGGCAATCTGGTTTTGATCATCATGGGGATATATGAGGCTTTGCTGCACGCCCTGGCGGAACTGGAATGGATGACGCTGATCATCTTCGCCATTGGGGCTGTTTTAGGCGTCGTGGGATTATCCAATCTCCTGGATAAGATCTATTCTCGCCATCGGGACATTCTGAACTGGCTGTTTGCGGGCTTGATTATCGGCACGGGGCGGATGATGATACCGGCGAACCTGGACAATCCTGTGTTATTCATCTTGGTGGCTCTCCTCGGATTCATGCTGGTCTGGAAATGGGAAATAAGTTGAGGCTTTGTCATCCTGGGGGAGGAACGACCGAAGGATCTTATCCCCCTGGGCTAGTAAAGATTCTTCGGCTCCGCCTCAGAAT
>ERZ764778.2220-NODE-2220-length-17694-cov-4.328420_pt1 | contig 17694 bp, 14 predicted proteins | sample MGYA00374951_ERZ764778 | MGnify/ENA primary metagenome ERZ764778 (study PRJEB28918, sample SAMN05720193) | bioreactor metagenome | isolation source: Anaerobic biogas reactor | place: USA:Washington, USA | collected 2015-08-08 ...
TCGGGAACCGCACCATCACGGCCGAGGAGATCCAGAGACTTGCGACGCTTCCGTCGAGAGATGTTCTGCTCGGCAAACTCGTCGGCCTTCTCAAGGGTCAGCCGGCACGACTCGTTTACGCGTTGTCGGGGAATCTGAACAGGCTTATGCTCGTGCTTAATTCGATCAAAGCACAAAAAGAACAGGCATAAAGGAGGATTTGATATAATGAGTATTTCACGGGAAGAAGTGATCCAGTTCATCGAGAATATGACAGTGCTCGAACTCTCCGAGTTCGTTAAAGAGTTGGAAGACAAGTTCGGTGTCCAGGCGGCGATGCCCATGATGGCGGCAGCGCCGGGCGCAGGGGCGGCAGCCCCTGTAGCGGAGGCCGCGGAAGAGAAGACCGAGTTCAACGTTACCCTGACGGGTTACGAAGCGGACAAGAAGATCCAGGTCATCAAGGTCGTCCGTGCCATTACGGGACTCGGGCTCAAGGAAGCCAAGGACCTCGTGGAAGGAGTACCCAAAGCGGTTAAAGAAGCTGTCTCCAAAGACGAAGCTGCCAACATCAAGAAACAGCTTGAAGAAGTCAGCGGACAGGTTAAGGTTGATTAGAAAACAATTGTGCAGGAAACAGGGGTCCGGTTATGAAGCGGCAAGCCTCATACTGGATCCCTGTCTTCAGTTTCAACACCCAAATGAGGTGAAATGATCTATGAAAGAAACCTTCCATAACAGGATATTCCGGAAGAATTACGGAAAGATCAAAGAGGTTCTCGAGATACCGAATCTCATCGAGATCCAGCTTGATTCCTACGAGAAGTTCTTGCAGAAGGACCTCGTGCCGGACAAGAGAGACGCGATAGGCCTGCAAGCCGTGTTCAACAGCGTCTTTCCCATAAAGGATTCACATGAGACGACCACCCTGGAGTTCGTGAAGTACGATATGGGCGATCCCAAGAACTCCGAGGAGGAGTGCATTGTCAGGGGCCTCACCTATGCCGCCCCCATGAAGGTCACCATCCGTCTCGTTGTGTGGAACATAGATGCCGATACGAAGGCGCGTGACATACGCGCCGTCAAGGAACAGGATGTCTATTTCGGGGAGATACCGCTCATGACGGAGCGGGGAACCTTTATCATAAATGGCACGGAACGGGTCATTGTCAGCCAGCTTCACCGTTCGCCCGGTGTCTATTTTGACACGGACCAGAGCAAGACCACCATCGGGGGAAGTCTGTCGTACACGGCCCGCGTCATACCCTATCGCGGCTCCTGGCTCGATTTTGAATTCGATCACAAGGAGCTGGTCTATGTCAGGATCGACAAAAAGAAGAAGATACCGGTGACCCTTTTTCTCAAGGCGCTGGGCTACTCGGAGAAAGAGATCCTCGACTACTTCTACGAGAAAGAGACGATCGTTGTAAAGGACAGGAAGCTGTTCAAGGAAACCCCGCTTGCGCTGCTTGTGGGTCAGAAGGCGCCGTCGGACATCATCAACGAAAAGACCGACGAGGTGCTCGTAAAGAAACACAAGAAGATCACGAAGGCTGTCATCAAGAAGATGGAGCAGGCCAATATCCATGCGATCCCCGTGAGCGAAGAGGATATCATCGGGAAGGCGACCTCGGGCGATATCATCGACCCGAAGACGAAAGAGGTCCTCATACCCATAAACAAGGAGTTGACCGCGGAAGATCTGGAGAGCCTTGTCGAGAAGAAGGTAAAGAGCTTCGAGATCCTTTTCATAGATAATCTCAACGTAAGCCCGTCTCTGCGCAACACCCTCAATGTCGACAAGGTCGTCACGAAGGAAGATGCCCTCATCGAGATATATCGCAAACTGAGACCCGGCGACCCGCCCACCATCGAATTTGCCGAGACGCTGATACAGAATATGTTCTTCAGCCCCGAAAGGTACGATCTTTCGCGGGTCGGCAGGCTGAAGATCAACCACCGCCTTGGCATCGACGTTGCCCTCGACACGACCATCCTCCGGAAGGAGGATATCATCGAGGTGGTGCGCCAGCTCCTCAGGTTGAAGGATGCCCGCGGACCGGGAGACGATATCGACCACCTCGGCAACAGGAGGGTCCGCACGGTGGGCGAACTCCTCGAGAACCAGTTCAGGATGGGCCTTGTGCGTATGGAACGTGCCATCAAGGAGAGGCTGACCTTTCCCGAAATGGAAACGCTCATGCCCCATGACCTCGTGAACCCCAAGCCGGTGGCCACCGCGGTCAAGGATTTCTTTGCCTCGAGCCAGCTTTCCCAGTTCATGGACCAGACGAACCCCTTGAGCGAGATAACCCACAAACGCAGGCTCTCCGCACTGGGCCCGGGGGGTCTCACCCGTGAAAGGGCGGGTTTTGAGGTGCGCGATGTCCATCCCACCCACTATGGAAGGATATGCCCCATCGAAACCCCTGAGGGTCCCAACATCGGCCTTATCGCCTCGTTGTCCACTTTTGCGAAGGTCAACGAATTCGGTTTTATTGAAGCACCCTATCGCCAGGTTTCGGACAAGAAGGTCACCGACAACGTCAAGTACCTGAGCGCCCTCGAGGAGGAGCAGTACTATATCGCCCAGGCCAACGCTCCGGTGGATAAGGAGGGTAAACTGGCCGGCGAATTGATTCCCGCCCAGAAGGGCGGCAGTGTGTTCCTCGTCAGCCCCGACCAGGTGGAATTCATGGACGTGTCACCGAAGCAGCTTGTGAGCGCTTCGGCGGCACTCATCCCCTTTCTCGAGCACGACGACGCCAACAGGGCGCTCATGGGATCCAATATGCAGCGCCAGGCTGTGCCGCTGCTCACCACCGAGGCCCCCATCATCGGCACCGGGATGGAACGCGTCGTCGGCAGGGACTCCCGTGTCACGATCATGGCCCGTCACGACGGTGTCATCGAGAGCGTCGATGCGAGCCGCATCATTCTCAAGTACGAGGAGAAAAAGAGCCACGACGAGACCGCCACGAAGATAGATGTTTACAAGCTGCTCAAGTTCCGGCGTTCGAATCAGGATACCTGCATCAACCAGCGCGTCATCGTCAGGGAAGGCGATTTCGTGAAGAAAGGCGATGTCCTCGCCGACGGTCCCTCGACGGACAGGGGCGAACTCGCCCTCGGCAAGAACGTCATGGTCGCTTTCATGCCCTGGAGAGGGTACAACTACGAGGATTCGGTTCTCATCAATGAGCGGCTCGTAAAAGAAGACGTTTTCACGTCCATCCACATCGAAGAGCTCGAATGCGTGGTCCGCGATACCAAGCTTGGCAAAGAAGAGGTGACGAGAGATATTCCCAACGTCGGCGACGATGCCCTGAAGGACCTGGACGAGAGCGGTATCGTCAGGATCGGGGCGACGGTCAAGCCGGGCGACATACTCGTCGGCAAGGTGACACCCAAGGGCGAGACCCAGCTTACCCCAGAGGAGAAGCTGCTGAGGGCGATCTTTGGCGAGAAAGCCGGGGATGTGAAAGACACGAGTCTCAGGGTTCCCCATGGCATAGAGGGCATCATAATCGACGTCAAGGTCCTCTCGAGGAGAGGCATCGACAAGGACGACCGCAGCCGGGACATAGAGGACAAGGAGATATCGAACATCCTGAAGGATCAGGAAGACCAGATAAAGATCATCCTCGACAGCAAGAAGGCAAAAATGGTGGAACTCCTGGAAGGCAGGACCATCGCCGCGGATATCAAGGACGGTAAAGGCAAGGTCTTGCTGAAGAAAGGCGAGGCTCTCACGAGGGAAAAGGTGGATTCGCTGAGCTTCGACAGACTGCAGGAATTGAACTTCGGAGACGAGGAACTGGAAGCGCGGATAGCGAAGCTGGTGGAGAGCAAGGAGAACCAGGTCGAGCTCATCCATATCATATATGAAGACAAGATCAACAAGATAAAGAAAGGTGACGAACTGCCTCCGGGCGTTATCAAGACCATCAAGGTCTACGTTGCCATGAAACGGAAGGTCGCCGTGGGTGACAAGATCTCCGGACGCCACGGGAACAAGGGCATCGTTTCCGTGATCCTTCCCGAGGAGGACATGCCCTTCACCGACGACGGGACGCCCATCGACATCGTCCTCAATCCCCTTGGTGTTCCTTCCCGTATGAATGCGGGCCAGATCCTGGAGACCCACCTGGGATGGGCCGCAAAAGAGATGGGAAAGCGCATCGGCGAAATGGTGGACAGCTACTACCAGGGCCTCGCCGATTCCCAGGCCATGAAGAAGCTCCTCAAGAAGACCTTTTCCAACAACGAGCTGAAGGGTGTCATCGACCGTCTTGACGACGACGAGATGGCGTCCGTCGCGGAGGCGATGAAAAAGGGCGTGAACATCGCCGTTCCTGTCTTTGACAGCGCGAAGGAGGAGGAGATCAGGGAGTTCTTCAAGATGGCGGGCCTCGCCGATTCACGCCAGACGACCCTGTTCGACGGAAGGACCGGCGATGCTTTTCACCATAACATAACCGTTGGAAACATGTATTTCCTGAAGCTCCATCATCTCGTCGACGACAAGATACATGCCCGGTCGATCGGTCCATACTCGCTTGTGACGCAGCAGCCCCTGGGAGGCAAGGCACAGTTCGGCGGCCAGAGACTGGGTGAGATGGAGGTCTGGGCCCTCGAAGGGTACGGAGCGGCCTACTCGCTGCAGGAGTTCCTCACCATCAAGTCCGACGACGTCAACGGAAGGATCAGGGCCTATGAGGCGATCGTCAAGGGTGAGGATGTTCTCGAACCCAACTTGCCGGAATCGTTCAACGTTCTGGTCAAGGAACTGCAGGGCCTCTGCATCGACGTGGAGCTTCTTAAAGAAGAGTAACAAGGAGGAACAACCTTGGAAGAATATTTTAAGTCAGACAAGCAGCGGGACCCGTTGAGCTACATGGCGATCAAGATCTCCCTGGCGTCACCGGAGCTGATCGAGAAGTGGTCCTATGGAGAAGTGAAGAAGCCGGAGACCATAAACTACCGCACCTTCAAACCGGAGCGGGATGGTCTCTTCTGCGCCAAGATATTCGGTCCCGTGAAAGACTATGAGTGCATCTGCGGGAAGTACAAGAGGATGAAGCACCGCGGCATCATCTGTGAGAAGTGCGGTGTCGAGGTGATCCAGTCCAAGGTGCGCCGCGAGCGTATGGGGCACATCAAGCTCGCCTGTCCCGTGGCCCACATCTGGTTCCTCAAGAGCATGCCGAGCAAGATCGGCACGCTTCTGGAACTCACCATAAAGGAAGTGGAACGCGTCCTCTATTTCGAGATGTACATCGTCATCGAGCCCGGCGATTCCCCTTACGGCTTCTGCGAGATCATAAGCGAGGAGAAATATATTGAAGCCCGTGAGAAATACGGTGAGGGCTTCGTCGGCGGCATAGGGGCGGAGGCCATCAGGGAATGCCTCAAGAAGATCAACGTCGATGAGCTTGCCAAGACGCTCCGCATCGACATGCGCGATACATCGAGCGACGCGAAGAAAAAGAAGATCGCGCGGCGGCTGAAGGTCGTCGATGCCTTCAAGGTCTCCGGCGTGCGGCCGGAGTGGATGATACTCGACATCGTCCCCGTCCTGCCGCCGGAGCTGAGGCCTCTCGTTCCCCTCGACGGCGGGCGTTTCGCCACGAGTGACCTCAATGACCTCTACCGGCGCGTCATCAACAGGAACAACCGTCTCAAGAGGCTCATGGAGCTGAACGCCCCGGAGATCATCATAAGGAACGAGAAGAGGATGCTCCAGGAGGCGGTCGATGCCCTTTTCGACAACTCGAAGCGGGGCAGGGTCGTGACGGGAGCAAGCAAGCGCCCCCTGAAATCATTGAGCGATATGCTCCGTGGAAAACAGGGTCGGTTCCGGCAGAACATTTTGGGTAAACGTGTCGACTATTCCGGCCGCTCAGTCATCGTTGTCGGTCCCGAGCTGAGGCTCCACCAGTGCGGTCTCCCCAAATACATGGCGCTGGAGCTCTTCAAACCCTTCGTGTACAATCGTCTCATCAGGAAAGGCTACGCGACGACGATCAAGAACGCGAAGAAGATCGTCGAAAAGGAAAGACCCGAGGTCTGGGATGTCCTGGAAGAGGTGATCAAGGAGCATCCCGTGCTTCTCAACAGGGCGCCGACGCTTCACCGCCTCGGCATACAGGCCTTTGAGCCGCAGCTCATAGACGGCAAGGCCATTCAGCTTCACCCCCTCGTCTGCCCCGCGTACAACGCGGACTTCGACGGTGACCAGATGGCGGTCCACGTGCCGCTGTCCACCGAGGCCCAGACCGAGGCCAGGGTCCTCATGATGTCGACGAACAACATACTTTCCCCTGCCAACGGCAAGCCCATCATCGTGCCGACGCAGGACATAGTCCTCGGGCTATACTATCTCACCATCGACCGCAAGTACCGCAAGGGTGAGAACAAGATCTTCGCGGATTCCGAAGAGGTCCGTGTGGCCTACGATTCCGGAGAGATCGACCTTCACGCAAAGATACGGGTGCGGCTCAACGGCGAAATGGTGAACACCACCCCGGGAAGGATAATCTTGAGGGATGTGGTGCAGGACGCTCTCATGGAATTGCCCCAGCCGAAGAGGGACACGGTCCTCAAGGACATGTTCTCGAACATCAACACGATCATGGACAAGAAGACCATTGCGGCTCTCGTGGACAAATGCTACCGCGATGCCGGCGAGAAATGCACCGTCATCCTTTCCGACCGCTTGAAGGACCTCGGCTATTTCTACGCAACATTGGGCGGGATATCGATCTCCATCGATGACATGAAGATTCCCCAGAAGAAGAAGATACTGATAGAGAAGGCCGAAGAGGCGGCGAAGACCGTCCAGAACCAGTACCGGGAGGGTCTCATAACGGACGGCGAGCGATACAACCAGGTCATCGACATCTGGGCGAACGTGACGGAAGAGATAGCGAAGGCGCTGATGGATGAGCTTGGCTCCGATATTGTCCTCGATATGTCGGGAAAACCTGTCATCGGGGCAAACGGCAAGCCGGAACACCAGAACAGCCTGAATCCGATCTTCATAATGGCCCACTCCGGCGCGAGAGGTAACGCCCAGCAGATCAGGCAGCTCGCCGGCATGAGGGGGCTCATGGCCAAACCTTCCGGCGAGATCATGGAAACGCCCATCACGAGTAACTTCCGCGAGGGGCTCGACGTCCTCCAGTACTTCATATCCACGCACGGCGCACGGAAGGGCCTCGCGGACACGGCGCTCAAGACGGCTAACTCCGGCTACCTTACAAGAAGGCTTGTTGACGTCGCCCAGGATGTGGTCGTATCCGAGCATGACTGCGGGACCTTCGACTACATAGAGATCGGGTCGCTCGTCGAGGGCGGCGAGGTCATCGAGCGCCTTGACGCGCGTATCCTTGGCCGGGTCTCATTCGAGGACATGAAGGATCCTGACGGTGCCGTCATAGTCCGCAAGAACGAAGAGATCACCGAACACCACCTCAAGCTCATCGAGGAGGCCGGTTTTGAAAAGGTGAAAATACGCTCTGTGCTTACCTGCCGGGCGAAAAGAGGGGTCTGCGTGCTTTGTTATGGCCGCGACCTCGCCCGCGGGCGACTCGTGAGCATCGGCGAGGCCGTGGGTATCATAGCGGCGCAGTCGATCGGCGAGCCTGGCACGCAGCTCACGATGAGGACCTTCCACATCGGTGGCGCTGCGTCGAGGAGGGTCGAGCAGTCGACGCTGGAAACGAGGAACGATGGTATTGTCAGGTTCATCAACGTGAGGGCCATTCTCAACCGTGAGGGTGTTCCCGTCGTGATGAACCGCAACGGCGAGATCGCCATAATGGACGACGCGGGAAGGGAAAGGGAGCGCTACTCCATCATCTACGGGGCGAAGCTCAGGATCAGCGACGGACAGACCGTCGAAGAAGGAGAAACGCTGGCCGAATGGGATCCCTACACCATCCCCATACTGTCGGAAGAGAGCGGCAAGATCAAATACGGCGACATATTCGAAGGCGACACCATGCAGGAGAGCAAGGACGAGGTGACGGGGCTTTCATACAAGGTCATCATCGAACCGAAGAACGCGGAGCTCCGTCCAAGGATCTCCATCAAGGATGAGAAGGGCAGAACGAAGATGATCCCCGGGTCGACGAGCCCCGCCCGATACATACTCCCCATAGGCGCCCATATCGTTGTCAATGAGGGTGATGAGATCTTCGCGGGCGATGTTATTTCCAAGATGCCTCGTGAGACCACGAAGACGAAGGACATCACCGGCGGTCTTCCCCGCGTAGCGGAGCTTTTCGAAGCGCGCAAACCGAAGGAGAACGCCATCGTCACCGAGATCAACGGCGTTGTCACCTTCGGGAAGATGGCCAAGGGAAAGAGAGAGATCATCGTGACCCTCGACACCGTGCACGGTGAGCCAAGGAAATACACCATTCCACGGGGCAAGCACGTCATCGTCCACGAGGGCGATTACGTCAGGGCCGGCGAGCCGCTCATGGACGGTCCCGTGAACCCCCATGACGTCTTAAGGATACTCGGTATCAAGGACCTTGCACGGTACCTCGTCGACGAGATCCAGGAGGTCTACCAGCTCCAGGGCGTCAAGATAAACGACAAGCACATCGAGACGATCGTGCGACAGATGCTCAAGAGGGTGCGTATCAAGGACATAGGGGACACCAACTTCATAATCGACGATTACGTGGAATGGTGGGTCTTCGAAGAGGAGAACAGGCGTGTTCTGGCAGAAGGCGGAAAGCCCGCGCAGGCGGAGCCGCTCTTCCTCGGCATCACGAAGGCGTCACTGATAACGGACAGCTTCATTTCCGCGGCAAGCTTCCAGGATACCACCAAGGTGTTGACGCAGGCGTCCATTGAAGGCAGGGTCGATTACCTGAGGGGTTTGAAAGAGAATGTCATCATGGGGCGGATCATCCCGGCCGGGACGGGTTATCCCAAGTACCGGAACTACGATATGAATGTTTTGGATAAACCGGAAGAACTCCCCGAGGAGGAAGTCCTTCCGGAACTGGCAAACTAGGGGTTGCGGAGCTTCCGTTCCGCTATCACAGCCTCTTCGCTTTTCGGATAGAGCTCTATCACCCTTTTCAGAAGGGTGGTAGAGCTTTTCTTGTCATTCGTCAGCCGAAAGGCCTCTGCCTGTGACAGGAGGGCCCTCGGGGCCTTTTCACTCTTGGGATGCTTGTCTATGACCTCCTGGAAATAGAGTATGGCCTTGTCGTAGTTCTTAAGGTTCATGTAGCATTCGCCGATCCAGTAAAAGGCGTTGGAGGCGAGCGGCGTGCCGCTGTATGTCTCCGTGAAGGCCGTGAACTTTGTTACCGCGTTCTCGTACTGCCCGCGCTGAAAGCTCTCGAATGCCTCCTTGTATGCCTCTTCGTACCGCGCATCCGTTTTCGGTGCCTTCTCGGGCGCCTTGGGGTCCTTCGTGGATATCGGGGGAAGCTGCTCGGGAGTCCGTTTTGTGGCAGCCATGCTCTTTGTTTCCGCCCAGTAGGTCTTGATCTGGTAGTCGAGTTCGTCAAGCTTTCCCATGATGGTGCGTATCTTCTCGTCGCGGGAGTCCACCGAAGAGTACATGGTGACGACCTGCTTGCTGAGGTTCTCCTGCTCCTTTTCTATCTTGGAGAGCCGCGCCTCCGTGTCCTGCCGGAATTGATAGAAATCACCTTGAAGGTTGGTCATGCTTCCCTGGATCTTCGTCGCTTCTTCCGTGGTCACGCATCCTGCCAGCAGGGCGGCACAGAGGACGGATAACACCAGGAGGCCTCCGGGAAAGGTTGTAAGGCAGGAACGCTCCTTGCGGCCGATAATGGACCTGTATCTCATAGCTTACCCCTTTCGGTCGAGTTTAAAATGGGCCCGCCTGTTCCTTGCCCAGGCATCCTCGGTCTTGCCTGTATCGACGGGGAGCTCCTTGCCGTAGGATATCGTGCGGATGCGGCCGCCTTCTACTCCCAGTTTGAGAAGGTACGCCTTCACTGCCTCGGCCCTTTTCTGCCCCAGGGCAAGGTTGTAATCGACGGTGCCCCGTTCGTCGCAGTGGCCTTCAATAACGATCCGTACGCTCCTGTCCTCTTTCATGAAGGAGCCCACACCCTCTATCTTGGGCAGCTCCGAGCTGTTCACCGCGTAACTGTCGAAATCGAACTGGATGTCCCTGAGTATTCCTGCGAGGCGTTCCTGCTCTCTCAGGAGCCGGTCGCGCTCCGCCTTCGCCAGCTCTTCTTCGCTGATACCAGCTCTGTCCCTGTCCTTGTCGGACAGTGACCTGTCGGTCGCGCTCGTCGCGGGGGGCGTGGTCTGGACCGCTTTCGGCGCACACCCGACGGCAACGAAGATCAATGCCACCAGAAGAATCAGAATCTTTTTCATAAGTCCTCCCCGTTCTGTATTGTACCCTTCCTCTTGTTATCCCCTCTTTGCCCCCTATGGTGCAAACCTTGGCTGCTCCTCGGCAAAATCGGTGAAGCGCAAGGTTCTCTTGTTCTCGCCGTTGAAGAGCATGACGTTCAGCCTGTTGACGCCTCCCTTCAAGGATGTGTAGATGATGTAGCGGCCGCAGGCCGAGAACTGCGGCGAATCGTTCACGGTTCCGTCATTGGTGAGCACCCGTTGGTTCGAGCCGTCGGCGTTCATCGTGCATATCTCGAACCCCCCCGACAGGTTCGCCACGAAAGCAATGAGGTCGCCTTTGGGCGAGAAAGCCGGGGCGCTGTTGTACTTGCCGTGGTAGGTCAGCCTCCTGGGCTCGCCTGACGGGAGCGCCTTGGAGAAGATCTGGGGGCTTCCGAACATGTCAGATACGAAGACGAGGCGGGAGCCGTCGGGTGAGACCGTGGGTGAGGTGAGTATGCCATCGCGCTGGACGAGGACCTTCTTGCTGCGGCTTCCCACGTCGAAGGCGTAGATGGTCGATGTCCTGCCCGACGTGTGGGAATAGACGAGCGTCGAATTGCCAAGCCATGACGTGCCGATCTTCATGCCCTCCGACCGCTCGACGAATATCTCGTTCTTCTTGTCGAAGTCGGTGACGTAGAGGTTGGGTCTGCCTTCCCGGTAGGACGTGTAGGCGAGGTATTTCCCGTTCGGGGACAGGGACGGCGAAAGCGTGATGCTCCTGTAGTTGGTCAGACGCGCCACATTCTGCCCGTCGAAGTCGGACAGGTAGATCTCTTTCAGGTTCCTGCGGCCCGCCGTAAAGAGCACGCGGGAACTCATGATGCCCTTTTCACCGGTGACGGCAAAGATGATGTCGTCGGCGAGCCTGTGCGTCACCCGTCTCCACTCGTTCTGCTTGGCCTTGTAGCGCTTCGCCAGCACCATCGACCCGTCGAGGGTGTCGTAAACAAAGGCCTCCAGACTGAGCTCGCCGTTCACGACGGAGAGGCGCCCCTTGCAGACGATGTCGATCCCGATGGAACGCCAGGAGGCGAATTTGACCTCCCCTTTTTCCACACCCTCGTCGAGAAGCTCCCTGTCGATGAGTGAAGCGGGAGCTGTGATGAAGAACCCTGAAAAATCGAGGTCCTTGTTCAGGAGGTCGCTCATCCCCAGGGAAGACCCCGCCGTCTTTTCACCCTTGAAATAGGGCACGCCGATGGTGATCTTCTTGAAGGTTTCACCGGTAATGGTCAGGTAGACCTTGGCATGCGACACCGACGAGAACATCAACATGACCGCAAGAGCGGACACGATGGTCATGAAACTATGCTTTTTCATCTCTTCTCCATTTGTCGATTATTTCCATAAGAACCTTCACCTGTGGAAGTATCGTCTTTCCTCTTCGGGTGATCGTGAACAAGGATCTCTTTATCTCGGGCAGGCCCTGGACGGATACCTCCCTGAGTGTACCTGCGTCGATCTCGGCGGCCGCCGCGATGCGGGATATATAGGCCATTCCCATGCCGTTCATCACGGCCCGCTTGATCGCCTCGTTGTCGGACAACTCAGCGATCACGGTGAGACCTCCCTTCCTAACGCCCCTGACCTTCGCCAGTGCCGCCTCGAGGGTGTTACGCGTGCCGGAGCCCCTTTCTCTCGCGATGACCGGGTGGTCCATGAGCTCCGCGAGCGTCATTGTCCCGGGATGATCGGGAGGGGCGATAAAGATTATGGTGTCGTCGACGAGCTTCTTGAAGTCGACCTTGTTCGTGTCGCTCTTCGCGCCGACGATGCCGATGTCGAGGAGACCGTTCTCCATCCTGTCGAGTATGTCCTTCGTATCGGATATGATGAGCTCGAAGCTGATGCCCGCATAGCGTTCCTTGAAGGTGCACAGGAGGCGGGGCATGATGTAGATGCCGGGAATGGTGCTTGCCCCGAGGGTCATCTTCCCCTTCCTGAGGCCTCTGAAGGATGCTATGGCCTCTATGGTGTCCTTCTTGAGGTTAACGATGTCCACCGCATACTCGAGAAGGATCTCCCCGGCCTTTGTCAGGGTCACCGTCCGTTTCGTGCGGTCTATGAGCCTCACGTCGAAGAACCGCTCGAGGTCGACGATCTGCTTGCTTACCGTGGGTTGGGTTATGCACAACTCATCTGCCGCCCTGGTGAAACTCCTGAGCTCGGCGATCTTGAGAAATGTCTCGATATGCCTTAATTCCATTCATAAAACCTTAAGACAGATGCCCCCGCAAATGCAACATAAATGTTCCGCCTTGTTCTTCAAGGCCTCGGAACCCGAAAAGGCGTCCGTCAAGATCGAAAGACCCGTCATGGTGATACGTGTCAGGGAAGGGCAAAATGTTCCCGGCCCCCGGCAATCACGTATGATTGTCATTCTGCGTATGAATTAATATAGAAAGAAGCGGCGGCATTTGCAACTTAATTCTGCAGACCGTCAGGGGATGGGCGGGAGGGCCACCATGCCCACAAAAACGTTGACAAGCAGAGCCCTGTGGGCTAATCTTAAACGCTCTCCAATCTGATGAGGTGGTTGGTTCTTCATGAAAGGTACGATCAGCATTGATCAGGAACGTTGCAAAGGGTGCGAGCTGTGTATTGAATTCTGTCCCGCCAAGGTCATCAGGCTTTCCGACAGGCTCAACGCCAAAGGTTACTTCGTGGCCGCCTTCGATGACGGAAAGGAATGCACCGGGTGCGGCACCTGCGCCGTCATCTGTCCTGAAGTGGCAATAGAGGTGATGAAGAGTTGAAAAAGCTCATGAGCGGTAACGCCGCCCTTGGAGAGGCGGCGGTCCTTTCGGGTTGTACCTGTTATTTCGGATATCCCATCACGCCCCAGAACGAATTGACGGAATACATGGCCAAGAGAATGGGCGAACTGGGGAGGGTTTTCATCCAGTCCGAAAGCGAGATAGCAGCCATCAACATGGTCCTCGGAGCGTCCGTAGCCGGCGCGCGGGCGATGACGTCCTCAAGCAGCCCCGGCATGAGCCTCAAGCAGGAAGGCATATCCTACCTGGCTGCCGACGAGTTGCCCGCGGTCATCGTCGATATGGTTCGCGGTGGTCCCGGCATGGGCAACATCTCGCCGGCCCAATCGGACTACCTTCAGGCGACACGGGGAGGGGGGCACGGAGATTACAAGACGATCGTCCTCGCCCCCGGTTCGGTCCAGGAACTCACCGAGGTGGTTCCACTCGCCTTCGACCTTGCCGACCAGTACCGCAACCCTGTGGTCATCCTCGGGGACGGCATGCTGGGGCAGATGATGGAGCCCGTCAGTTTCGACAACATCCAACCTCCCAAGGAATACCCGAAGGACTACACGCTGACGGGAGCGAAGGGGCGGCCCTCGCGCATGGTCAGGTCCCTTCTCTTCGACACGAAGGAAGAAGAGGAGCACAACTGGAAGCTCGTCAGGAAATACCAGCGGATGGAACAGAACGAGGTCCGCTACGAGAAGTTCCTGACCGATGATGCCGAGATGATCGTCATCGCCTACGGCATAGGGGCCCGGATCGTCAAGGGAGCCATCAAGCGTCTCCGCCAGGAGAACATGAAGGTGGGCATGGTGCGGCCCATCACGGTGTGGCCTTTCCCCGCCGCCATCCTTGAGGAGTTCGCGAAGACGGTCCACGACTTTTTCGTCTTCGAGATGAGCGCTGGTCAGATGATCGAGGATGTCAGGCTGGCGCTGGCAGGAAAGGGTCGGATCCATTTCTACGGCAGGCCCGGCGGGATCATCCCGACACCTGTCGAGCTCTACCGCATCATCGGGCGTCATTATTACATGGCAGCCAGAAGGAAAGAGCAATGAAAAAGGTATACACGAGACCGAAGACCATGAAGCAGGCCCACTTCCATTACTGCCCGGGCTGTGGCCATGGCATAATCAACCGGCTTCTCATGGAGGTCGTAGACGAGATGGGCCTCAAGGAGAGCGCGATATGCGTCGCGCCCGCGGGGTGCGGAATGCTCGTTTACAACTATTTCGACATAGACACACTGGAATCGGCCCATGGTCGTGGAGCCGCGGTCGCCACGGGTATCAAGAGGGTCCGGCCCGATAACCTCGTCTTTTCCTACCAGGGGGATGGCGACCTCGCGGCCATCGGCACGGCGGAAGGGTTCCACGCGGCAAACCGGGGCGAGCCGATATCGGTTATTTTTGTGAACAATGGTGTTTACGGTATGACGGGGGGCCAAATGGCTCCGACGACCCTCACGGAGCAGGTGACGACGACAACGCCCAACGGGAGGAACCCCGTTCTTGCGGGGCACCCGGTGAGGATCTGCGAGGTCTTCTCCATGCTTGACGGGACCGCTTACCTTGAGAGGGTCACCGTCAATAAACCCGCGGCCGTCATCAGGGCAAAGAAGGCCATCAGGAAGGCGTTCCAATGCCAGCTTGACGGAAAGGGGTTCTCTCTCGTCGAGATCCTTTCCCCCTGTCCGACGAACTGGAAGATGGGGCCCATCGAGGCGTGCCGCTGGATAGACGAGGTGATGACGAAGCAGTTCCCCCTGGGAGTAGTAAAAGAGGTCTCATGACGACAAAGACGATATTTTCGGGCTTCGGCGGGCAGGGTGTTCTCTCCATGGGGTTTACCCTCGCGAATGCCGCGATGCTGGAGGGCAGGTATGTGACCTACCTTCCGTCCTATGGCGTGGAGGTGCGCGGCGGCACCGCGAATTGCACCGTGGTGGTCTCCGACGAGGAGATCGCTTCGCCTGTGGCCTCGGAGCCGGAATTCGTCGTTGCCATGAACCAGCCCTCCTTCAACCGCTTCCAGAACATCCTCCAAGCGGGGGGTCTCATGTGTGTCAACGCCTCTCTCGTGAATGCCTCATCGGTGCGGAGCGACATAGAGGTCCTTTCCATCCCCACGAGCGAGCTCGCGGAGAAACTGGGAACGATAAAAGTTGCCAACATGATCATGCTCGGGGTGTTGATCAGGGCGAGCAACATCATATCCTTCGATGCCATGATCAAGAATCTCGCGGAGCTTCTCGGCGAAGGGAAGTCAAAACTGATCAAGCTGAACAGGGAAGCCCTCGAAACGGGCTTCAATTACGTCAAGGAGCAATGACAATGGTGATCACGCAGCTGTCCGTCAGTCTCGAGAATGTGCCCGGCGCGCTCTCGCACGTGAGCGAGCTCCTCGGTCGCGAAGGCGTGAACATCCGCGCCATCTCCGTGGCCGATACATCGGATATCAGCACCGTCCGTTTCGTCGTCGACGACCCCGAGAAGGCAAAGAACATTCTCAAGGGCAACGGTTTCAACCCGCGCGAGACAGGCGTCCTTGCCGTCGAGACCCCGGACCACCCGGGGGGTCTCCTGGCCGTGCTCAAGCCTCTCAATGCCGCCGGAATAAACGTCCACTATCTCTATCCCCACCTGGGAAGGGTGTCAGGCAACGCCATCGTCATCCTGGGTGTGGACAGGACCGAAGAGGCCCAGAAGGTGCTGGCCCAGAACTGGGTCAAGACACTGGGCAAAGAAGTGTATAGCATATAGAGAAGTCTCAGGTCGCAGGTTTCAGGTTTCAGGTCGCAGGTCGCAGGTCGCAGGTTCCAGGTCACAGGTCGCACGTCTTACGTCTAAAAGCCAAAAAAGATCACTGCTGGTTGCGCGTTGCAAGTTGCGGGTTAAAGGCCAGCAAAGGACAGCGCAAGGATGCCGGCTTTCTTTCGGGCTTCATCCCGCTAGTCGTGCAGGTTTTGGAGTGCCTTTGCCAGGTCTTCGAGGCGGGGTCGCTTGTTTATGTCGTGGATATCGATATACGTGATCACACCCTTCTTGTTGATCACGAAGAGCGCCCGTTCCGATTCCCCGTTTGTACGAAGAATGCCGTATTTCGAGGCGACGGCCCCGTGGGGGTAGAAATCGGAGAGCACCGGGAACCACAGTCCCTTTTCGGACATCTGTCTTGTCCAGGCATAAAGTGTGGGGATGTTGTCGACGGTTATCCCGAGAAGTACCGCGTCGTGCCTGTCGAAAAGGTTCTTCACTATGTTGTAGCCGGGCCATTGGTCGGAACAGACCGGTGTCCAGGCCGCCGGCACGAAGGAGACGACCACGTTGTTGCGGCCCCGGTAATCGTGGAGCGAAACAAGGCCTCCTGCTATGGATGGAAGCGTGAAATCAGGCGCGATGTCGCCCGGTTTCAGCGTTGAATGGGAGTCCCTCGGTTTGAGCTTTCCCGGGTCGTAGATGCTGTCTTTGAGGATCGCAGACTGACCGTATGCCGCGCCGGCCGGGAACAGGACGGCGGCGATGAGGACGCAGGCGATACGGTTCCACAGGCTGCGCGCCGCCGGCATCGTCCGTCTCCTACTTAAGCCCCGATGTTTTCAGGATGTCCTCAATGAACCGGGTGGGGTTCGTGAAGGCCCCCGGCAGGAAATAGAACTGCTCCTGCCCTCCCTTGCCGTCCACTTTCACGCCTATGAAGGTGGGTGTGTACTTGATACCGAGCAGGAGCGCTATCTCCCCTTCTTCGTCGGGAAAGACCGGGAAGGGGATCTTGTACGTTTCCTTAAAGGACTGAGCCTCAAAGGCGGTGTTCGTGGCCGCTATGCCGACCATCCTTATCTTCTCCTTCAAGTCCGCGCGCCCCTCTATCTTCTCGTAGACCTCATGAACGAGAGGCGCATGGATCTGGCAGACGGGACAGTAAAAACTGAGGATCTCGATGATCACGATCTGGCTTTTGATATCGCCAATCTTGAATCTGCCTTTTCCCGATAGACCCAGATAATCCCTCTGGGACTGATCCTGGGGAAGAGGCAACTCAAAGGCGGGCAGAGGCATCCGTTTGTCCGAGTACGACACCTGGCTCGTCTGGGCGAAAGAGGCCATTCCAGCCGGCAATACCTGAAAGCAGGCATACAGCACGGTCGCCACACAGAGCAAGGCGATCGCCCTCTTGATCCTCATACCACCCTCCGCGGCCATTGATATGAGCCCGAAAGGCAAAGGGGAACAGGGAAGGATCCTTCCGGGAACATGGAGTCCGGGAGGCCTCCCTGTGTTCACCGCTTTGCAGCCGTCGGGTCTCGGAAGCCCTTGTTCCTACTGCCCCAGTTTCTTCAGCTCGTTCTCCGCCTCTGTTCTCAAAGCCCGGCCCTTCTTTATTTGCAGGTCGCAGCGTTCGATCGTCTTCAAGGCGTCCGCAATCATCTTGTCTGCTGCTTGCTCCATGGTCACCCATGGATACTGAGGCCGGTCTGTCGCGGTCCCGCCGGCCGCCATCGCCTTGGCCCGTCCTTCCTGGGCCCTCTTCTTCA
>ERZ764778.2243-NODE-2243-length-17556-cov-11.971316_pt1 | contig 17556 bp, 17 predicted proteins | sample MGYA00374951_ERZ764778 | MGnify/ENA primary metagenome ERZ764778 (study PRJEB28918, sample SAMN05720193) | bioreactor metagenome | isolation source: Anaerobic biogas reactor | place: USA:Washington, USA | collected 2015-08-08 ...
CCACCCCGCTTCCTGGTTTTTGCCAGGCGCTTGGTGCCCCTTTAACGGAGGGCAATCGGCTCACTTACTGCCTTTTTTGGCATGTTCAGCGCGCAGCTCAGGAAGGATTTTCATTCAATCGTTTCCACCCGGCTCCCACCATCCCGGGCTCGCTATTGGACAGCCTTGAACTACTCGTTTCCGTCACAGCCTGAATATAAATTTTATCATAATTCATCGATGTTTGATAACTATGGTTTCATCCCGACCGCCAAGATGCTTGGCAACAGAAGTACAGGATGACAGCCAGGTTGTCCTTATGAACGAAGTGTGTCTTGCAGTCTGAACAATGTGAAGAATCATACTAATCAACATAATCGATCTGGTAGTGCCACCGATAAAAAAAGAACCCATTCGGGTTCTTGGTGGGTGCCTGGAGGGGGTCGAACCCTCAACATCTTCATCCACAGTGAAGCACTCTGCCATTGAGCTACAGGCACCACGTTAGGCGGCAATTCTAACACAAGCCCAAATGGACTGCAAGCCAGAATTCCACCTCTCTTACGGCTATTTTTCTTTAAAAATTGAACTCAGATCTTTCCTTTGAATCGAACGCTGCTCAAAAGTACGCAGGTCTTTGACCACCAGTGTCCCATTCGCTACTTCATCAGGTCCAAGCACTAACGCGAATTTGACCCCCAGCCGGTCTGCCAGCTTAAATTGCTTGGTCAGCTTATCCGGTTCCGCCAAAATCACATGAAAACCGTTATCCCTCAGTTCCGTTGCCAGCCTGATCGAATCGAGCAGCATTTCTTCATTAAATACTGTCACAAAAACAGTATTGGGATGGCTGAGATTCTCTGGAAGCAGCCCATATGCTTCCAAAACCAGCATAACGACTACGTCACCCATGGCAAAGCCCACACCCGGTAAAGGTTGCCCGCCCACGTCTGCCACCAGGTTGGCGTAATGCCCGCCGCCCAGAATCGCTCTGAAATCGCCTTTGACTTCGTGAGCTTCAAAAACCAATCCAGTGTAATAATCCAGCCCGCGGATGATCTTGGGCTCATAACGAATATATTCTTTTACACCCAAAGCCCTGACATAGTCGAACAACAGGCTGAGTTCTTCCGATTCTTTCCACAACTGGGAATTGCCAAGCAGGGCTTTGATGGCTTGGATTTGGTCGTTATTCAGCCCCAAATCTGCTACGTTTCTCTCCCAGACATCAGCAGGCTGCTTGTCGATTCGATCGATCATCCGCAGCAATTCAGGCTTTGTTTCACTGTTAATTCCAATTTCGGTAAGTTTGCGGTCCATCAAACGACGGTCATTAACCAAAATCTGGACCATGTCGCTCTGCAGGCCCACCAGTTTAAGGAAATTTGCAGCTACTGCCAGCAACTCTGCATCTGCCTGGACAGCATCACTGCCTATCAGGTCGATATTCCACTGATAAAACTCACGTGTGCGTCCTTTTTGAGGTCGTTCATAACGCCAGAAAGGTCCGAATGCCCACCATCTCAAGGGCAGAACCAGTTGGTTTTGCTGGCTTGCCACCATGCGTGCCAGGGTTGGCGTGAGCTCAGGTCGAAGCGTTATCGGGTCTCCTCCCCGATCTTCAAAGACAAAGGCTTGTTCCTTGACCAGCTCCTCACCGGATTTTGCTGCATAAAGGTCAATGGTTTCCAGGCAGGGACCCTCATAACGTTGATAACCATAAGACTCGGACGCAATTTTTAGCTTCTCTACCAGCCAATCACGTCTTGCCATTTCAACCGGATAGAAATCCCGCGTACCTTTTACACTTCTGATAATATTCTTCATTGGAGTCCGACCTCAATTTTTTATCAGTGTTAGTATAACATGTGGGTTTCGAGTAAAATTAATTATTCAAACAATAGCAAAGGATTAATCATGAATATTGGTGAAATCGCCGTACTGGTCCAGGGCAAGATCCTTACTGATGGTATTAACAAAAATCTCGAAGTGGTCGGTGCCTTCGCCGGAGACTTGATGAGCGATGTTTTAGCCACGATCAAGCCTGAAGCCGTGTTGATCACTGGTTTAAACAATCCCCAGGTGATCCGCACTGCCTTAATTGCTGACGTTCGCATGGTTATTATCGCCAGAGGCAAGCAACCTTCCATTGAGATGGTCGAATTGGCTAATAGTGAGGGTATGCCCATGATCAGCTCTCCATTAGGGTTGTTTGAGCTTTCAGCCAGGCTTGCTGAGAATGATATTGTCAGTTTTGAACAAGAATTCGATTTATCCAAATACGACTAAATACTAAAAGATCATGAGCAACCAGGGAGCCCTATCAGATTCTTCTGCCGAAAGAATTACTCGGGTCGAAGAACTTGCCTACGAGTTGACCATAGCCGAAGTGATGACGAAGAATCCTGTCACCCTGACTATCAATATGAGTATGCGCGACGCGCTGGATCTGATTGGAAAGTACAAAATTTCTGGTGCCCCGGTAGCTAAGGATGGCAAACTGATCGGCATCCTTTCGACTGAAGATTTGATCCGTTCTCTGCGGGATGGTCGCATTGACCGAAAAGTCACTGAATACATGACCCACAAAGTGATCACTGTTCGTGAGCATGACCAGGTAGTAGAAGCCTTGAAAATGTTCGCGAAGACCAAGGTCGGTCGGCTACCCGTGGTGGATGAAAATAACAAACTGATCGGGATCCTGACCAAAGGTGATATTTCTAACGGTGTGTTAACTGCGCTTCAACGCGACCTTGAAGCAGAGGAACTGATCCGATACAGGGCATCCCACTTGTTTGAGGACATCGTCTCTGACCGCACCAGTCTGATTTTGCGGTATACCATCAAAAAGGATGACTTTTTGCATGGTGGCGCTGCTTCCAACCGCATCAAAAAAGCTCTGCTCCGGCTAGGCGCGTCCAACCAAACCGCCCGCAAATGTGGAATTGCGGTTTATGAAGCAGAAATGAATCTTATCATCCATACCAACAACGGTGGCTTTCTGCGAGTAGAAGTTGAGGAAGGCAAAATCATCATGGAAGCCTATGATGACGGTCCTGGTATCCCGGATATCAACAAGGCTATGACTCCCGGTTGGTCAACCGCAACTTCCGAAGTTCGAAACAAGGGCTTTGGAGCTGGCATGGGATTGGTGAATATTAACAACTGTGTCGACGAAATGATCATCAAATCTTCCACAGAAAGTGGAACCAATCTGTTTATGATTATGTATCTCGACAAGCATCCAAACGGAAATGAACATGGATCTAAAAACCATCATTGAAACCCTCGATCTGACTCTTCTCACAGATGAGAGAGACTTCTCAGATATTCATATCGATTCAGCCTATATGTCAGATCTGCTCAGCTGTGTGATGACAGGAGCCAAGCCGCACGGCGTTTGGGTAACTCTGATCGCTAACATTAATATTGTGGCAGTCGCCAGCCTTCTGGAGATTTCTGCCATCATCATCACTGAAGATGCCCAACCGAACCTGGAAACCATTGAACGTGCCAATAGGGAAGAGATTGTTCTGCTTTCGACAAAAGAAAGTTCGTACCATGTATCCGGTCACCTTTGGTATTTAGGGATCAAGGATTAAGATAACATGTCCTTACACCGTATTGAGCTCCACATGCATTCTGTGCTCTCTCCTTGTGCCAGCCTGGAGATGATCCCTCCCTTGATTATCGAGAAAGCTCTTGAAGAGAAGATTGATATCATCGCTCTGACCGATCACAATACAGCTGCCAACGTGCCAGCCATGCTGGACGCGGCTGTTGGTACCGGCATAACAGTCTTTCCTGGAATGGAGCTCGAGACATCTGAAGAGATCCATGTACTATGCTTGTTTGATACCCTGGCACAATTGCAAACGTTTGAGAAAATTGTCAACAGCCATCTTCCTGACTATAAAAACAATGATGAATTTTTCGGTTACCAATTGGTCGTGGACAAAGATGGCAATTTCATCCGTAAGGAAGAACGCTTACTCCACACCGCATCCACCCTCTCGATTTTCGAAGCACAGGAGCAGGTCAAAAGGTTGGGAGGATTATTCATTCCTGCTCATGTGGAAAGGGAAGAGAATGGCATGCTCCCCCGCCTGGGTGGTGTGCCGCCAGAGCTTCACCTATCCATTGTAGAAATTTCAAGTTATGAGAGTACGCCTGAAGTTCGGAAACTTTGGCCTGATCTCAAGGATATTCATATCATCAAGAACGGAGACGCCCACGATCTGGATGGTATGGTAGGTTCGACAACTCTTGAATTCGATGAAATCACACTCGCAAACATTGAAAAAGCGATTCTGGAGCAGACGTAAAAATAGCTGTTGGTCCTAGCGCAAATGGCAATTCATCCATTTCTATAGCTATTACCGCGTTTCAAAAGTTTGTTATTGTCATAATAGTACTTATGTTTTATACTTAGCAAGGTTGTATCTTCCCGAATGATTTCTGGCTGACAAGTTGACCTAAAAGAACTGGAGCCGGTTGATATTTTTTTTATTACCCTTCTCATTATTTTTGCCACGCAGATCAAATCATCTGTACTCTGTTTCTATCATCATTATGAAAGGACAATGATTCTCAACGAGAAATTATCGTTTCGCTGTCTAACGGGTTGACATTTCGCCCAAATAAACCAAGCAGATCATCCATCTATCTTAAGGAGTTTTTATGGAAAATGCAGCCAGCCAACAAAAGATAACCTATGACCACCCGGATGCAATCAACGAGATCCGTGATATCGTTCTGGAAACCGGCAAGAGCAAGGAAGCTCTTATCGCAATACTAAAAAAGGTAACTGATCGTTTTGGTTTCATCTCCAACCTTGCCGTCCAGGAGATCAGCCGTCAAACATCGATTTCAGCTGCAGAAATTTTTTCGGTAGCCACCTTTTATCGAATGCTCCCCACCACCCAGCGTGGTCGGCATGTGATTGAGTTTTGTGAGAGCCTGCCCTGTCATGTTGTGGGAGGGCGCGAGTTGTATCTCGCGCTTGTTGAACAATTAGGGATTCATCCCGGAGAGACCAGTGCAGATGGCAGGTTTACCCTGCTTACCACCAGCTGCCTGGGAGTTTGCGAGGTAGGTCCGGTACTCTCTATCGACAACAACATTCATGGGAATCTCAGCGCTGAATCCCTGTCTGAAATTCTCGCCACGTATGAATAGGAGCTCTGATGAAAAAATTTAGATCTATGGTTTTGATTTCAAACGGTGATTCGAGTCAGGCAAAAGGTTCTGAAGCCGTTATTGAGGCTTTTCATCAGGCGATAGAGAAGTATGACCTCGGGAGTGAAGTCTATGTGACCACGATCCCGGATTCGAGCAGTGCCAAAGCTCAACCGCTTGTGATTGTTTACCCTGAGGCGGTCGCCTATGGTCCGGTTATGAACAATGATGTCGATTACCTCGTGTCCGAACACCTGTACAAAGGTAGGGTCGCTGAAAGGCTGAAGGTGAGCGATCCTTTTGAGATGAAACGAATTTCCTGGCTTTTACAGCGGACCGGCACCATGCCAGCTGAGAACCGGATTGTACTTGAATATGTCGGGGTGATCGACCCCACCAGCATCAACGACTTCCTTACACATGACGGTGGACAAGCTTTTGCGACTGCCCTGGAGATGGAGCCTCAAAAAATCATTGATATCATCAAAAAATCTGGTTTACGGGGACGTGGTGGAGCAGGTTTTCCGACTGGAATAAAATGGCAGGCTGTCAGGGATGCTCCTGGGGACAAAAAGTACATTATCTGTAATGCGGACGAAAGCGAACCTGGCACCTTTAAAGACCGGGTCATCCTGGAAGGTAACCCCTTCTCAATGATTGAAGCCATGCTCATTGCCGGTTACGCTTGTGGTGCGGATGAGGGCTACATTTATATCCGGGGAGAATACCACGACGCCCTGGAAAAGATTACCAACGCAATTCAGGCGTCAAGAGAATTTGGTGTGCTAGGCAATAACATTCTCAATACAGGTTTTGACTTCGATATCCATGTGCATTCCGGAGCCGGTGCCTATATCTGCGGTGAAGAAACTGCCTTGCTTGAATCTATAGAAGGCAAACGTGGTGAACCCAGACCAAAACCACCTTACCCAACCACTCACGGGCTTTGGGGCAAACCAACCTTGATCAACAATGTAGAGACACTCGGTAATATCCCGCCCATCATCCAAAATGGCGCCGATTGGTTCCGGTCGCAAGGCACACCCTCCAGCCCGGGCACCAAAGTCTACACCATCCTTGGAAACGTGAATAAAACCGGTCTGATGGAAGTACCGATGGGGATCACCCTGAGAGAAGTGATTGGAATTTATGGAAAAGGTATGAAGTCAGGAACCTTTAAATTCGCTCAGACAGGTGGCTCCAGTGGATCTATCATTCCAGCAATCTTACAGGACACTCCCATGGATTTCGATTCGTATCGCAATGTTGGTGTCTCATTAGGGTCTGGTGCATTGCTTATTTGCGATGACAGCAACTGTATCGTCGACTGTGTACGGGTTCTAATGAGGTTCTTCCAGGTGGAATCCTGTGGTAAATGTGTGCCATGTCGCATTGGCACCGATCAAGCCCTGGAGATCATGACCGCCATCTCGGAGGGTCGGGGCACGATGGAACACCTGGCACAACTGGAATGGCTGCGTCAGGGAATGGAGGAGTTTTCGAATTGCGGGTTGGGTCAAACAGCTGGAACACCGATTAAGAACATGCTGGACCATTTCAGAGCCGAAGTGGAAGCTCACATCAAACTGGGCGTCTGCCCTGCTGGGATCTGTTCGATGGGAAGGTGAGGCAAGAAAATACACGCCCCGCCAGGCACCAAAAAGCCCACAATTCCATGACGATACTTTGAATTGCGTTGACCAATCTTGGGTTCAAGGTTACACTTATTGTAATTAATTTCACAAAGTATTTGAGTGCTTTGTATAAGGAGAATAAACAACTATGACGAGTACACCCCAGCCTATTGACCCACTTTACAACCCAAAATTGCGGCCAATAATTGATAAAGTAATCGAGGAAAGTATCGATCTCGACGGTGGGCTTATGGTAGTGTTGAACAATTTGCAATCAAAAATTGGTTTCCTGTCAGCCCCAATGCAAGAATATGTCGCAGAATGCCTCAGCATCCCGGTCAGTAAAGTGCATGGCGTGGTTTCCTTTTACTCATTCTTCACCACAGTTCCCCGTGGCAAGCATGTGATCAAGTTCTGTATTGGTACTGCCTGCTATGTCGGTGGAATCACTCAAATGATCGACAAGGCAAAGCAAATGCTGGGGATTGAACCTGGTCAGACCACCAGTGATGGGCTGATCACCCTGGAAGTTTGCCGTTGTGTTGGTGCCTGCAGCGCGGCGCCTGTCGTAGTTGTTGACGAAGTGAACAATGGTCGTATGAAACCTACCAAGTTCACCAAACTGATCGAAAAAGTGCTCAGTGAAGAGGCAGCGGCTTGAGAGAACTCGCCCTCCACATTCTGGATATCGCTGAAAACAGTATTTCTGCCGGCGCAAGCAAGGTGGAAATTGTGGTTAAAAAAGATAGCCTGAATGATGAATTGTGGATCTCGGTCAAGGATAATGGCAAAGGTATGGACCAAGAATTACTTGCAAGAGTGATGGATCCTTTTGTCACCAGCCGCACGACCCGCAAGGTTGGACTAGGTATTCCTCTGCTTAAACAAGCAGCTGAAGCTTGCAACGGCGGGTTGACCATTGACTCTCAACCTGGGGAGGGCACTGTAATTACGACCAAATTTCAAGACAGCCATATTGACCGGATGCCATTGGGAAATCTGGCAGACACTTTTCTGGGTCTTTTTTTTGGGACCCCGGACGTAAACTGGGTGCTCCATTACCAGGTTGATGATCAGGTCTTTGAATTTGACGACACTGAAGTCAAGCAGGTACTGGATGGTATGCCGCTGACGGACTACCGAGTGATCGATTATCTCACCAACACCATCCAAAATGGTATTAACAATATTAACGAGAATGTAATCAAACAAGGAGTGAATTATGCCCACAATTAATTCGATCGAAGACCTCAAGAGACTGCGCGAAGAAGCTCAAAAAATTAAAGAAATGCGCGACCAGACTGGCAAAACCCAGATCGTGGTCGGCATGGGCACCATCGGCATTGCAGCCGGTGCACGCGAGACCTTGAAAGCGATCCTCAACTTTATTGAGGAAAATAACCTGCCCGATATCATCCTGCGCCAAACAGGCAACCTCGGTCTCAGCGGAATGGACCCCGTTGTGAAGGTCACCCTGCCAAACCAGGAAGAAGTCGTCTATGGCAAAGTTACTGCAGAAATCGCACGGAAAATAATGCAAGATTATGTTGTCAGTGGCAACGTGCTTGCTGAATATCTTGTAAAAGAATAAAACTATTGAAGAAAGGTAAGAAAAGAGAATCTAATATGGCATATTATCGATCAACGATTCTTGTTTCGATGGATCCGATTTGCATCGAAAAAGGCGCCCTCCAGATCAAAGAGCAGATCATCGAAGAATTGAAGCTGCAAAAGATTCTGGATGAGGTCCAAATTCTCGATAGCCCCCGGATTGGCGACCCCGAAACCGAAGGACCCGATATCCTGGTCTACCCGGAAGGCAGCCACTACATAGCCCTGACTCCTGAGAGCGTTCGCCCGCTGGTAGTCGAACACTTCATTAAAGGTCGTGAACTTGCCCAATATAGCGCAAAGATGCGCGACCTCATAGATGAAGAGGTACGGGAACCGAAAGACAAAGAGATCCGCGTCATCCTGGAAAACATCGGAAAGGTTGATCCCCGTAATATCGAGGATTACATTGCAACCGAAGGCTATTCAGCACTTGCAAAAGTCCTGACCGAGATGACACCCGAAGAGGTGATCCAAACTATTCTGGATTCCAAACTGCGTGGTCGCGGAGGAGCAGGCTTTCCAACAGGTTTGAAGTGGAAATTTGCGCGACAGGCACCCGGTACCCCCAAGTATATGGTCTGTAACGCCGACGAGGGCGACCCCGGTGCCTTTATGAACCGCAAGGTTTTGGAAGGCGACCCGCATTCAGTCATTGAGGGTATGGCAATTGGGGCTTATGCTGTTGGTTCCAACCAGGGTTATGTGTATTGTCGAGCAGAATACCCGATCGCGGTCAGCACGCTTAATATCGCCATCAAGCAAGCCAAGGAATATGGCTTGTTGGGTAAAAATATTCTCGGAACAGATTTCTCCTTCGACCTGGAAGTCCGCATGGGAGCAGGTGCTTTTGTTTGCGGTGAAGAAACAGCTTTGATCGCATCAATCGAAGGTAGTCGCGGTGAACCTCGTGTTCGTCCACCTTTCCCTGCCACCAAGGGTCTTTGGGGCAAGCCAACCAACATCAACAACGTTGAAACATATGCTAACGTCCCAAAAATCATTCAACGCGGGTTGGAATGGTACACCAGCATGGGTTCCGAAAAGAGTAAAGGCACAAAAACCTTTGCGCTCGCCGGCGATGTAGCCCACACCGGTCTTATTGAAGTTCCCTTTGGTATGACACTGCGCGAAATCATTTATGATATCGGCGGTGGTATCAAGGATGGTAAAGCCTTTAAAGCTGTCCAGACCGGTGGTCCGATGGGTGGATGCCTGCCAACCAGTAACCTGGATTTACCTGTGGATTACGAGAGCCTTGGTGCTGCCGGCTCGATCATGGGTTCCGGTGGTATGATCGTCATGGATGAAGACACTTGTATGGTAGACATCGCCCGCTTCTTCATGGAATTTACGCAGGAAGAATCCTGTGGAAAATGTGTGCCTTGCCGTGTTGGTACCCGCCGTATCCTCGAGATCCTCGAACGCATCTGCGCTGGTGGCGGTATCCCCGAAGATATTCCAATGCTTCGTAGCCTCTGTGATGAAATCAGACAAGACAGCCTCTGCGGTCTGGGTCAAGGTGCACCGAACCCGGTGGTTTCAACCTTGAATCACTTCCTGGATGAATACGAAGCCCATATTTATGAAAAACGTTGCCCTGCAAAGGTCTGCCGTAACTTGATTAGTTACCATATCTCACCGGAAAATTGCACTGGTTGTACCGTATGTGCCCGCAACTGCCCGGTGAATGCGATCAGTGGAGAACGCAAGCTTACTCACGTCATCGATCAAGATATCTGCATTCGTTGTGGTATTTGCCACCAGGTCTGCAATTTTGATGCTGTAGAGGTCAACTAATCATACGAGACGATGGAGAAAATTAGATGATCAAATTAACTGTAAATGAATTGCCCGTCGAAGTTGAACTTGGGTCAACCGTATTGGAAGCAGTACAAAAAGCAGGCTTTAACGTCCCTACCTTGTGCTATCATCCTAAACTGGTTCCTTATGGAGCCTGCCGTCTGTGCCTTGTAGAAGTCGAAGGCGCCAGGACATTGCAGCCTTCCTGTACCGTTCCTGCAACTGAAGGAATGAAAGTTCACACTGACACAGAAAAGACCAAAGCAGCACGTCATTTCGTATTATCCATGCTTTTTAGCGAACGAAATCACTTCTGTATGTATTGTCAGGCTACTGATGGCGACTGCGATTTGCAGCAAGCTGCTTACAACGAAGGCATGAATCATTGGCCGATCACTCCAGCCTACAAACCTTACTATGTAGACACCAGCCATCCTGATTTCATTCTGGATAACAATCGCTGTATCATTTGCCGACGTTGTGTTCGCACCTGTTCTGAACTGGTGGGCAATCACACTCTCGGTATCGAAGAACGTGGCTCAGCCAACATTCTGGTTGCCGATGGCAATGTTCCCCTGGGAGAAAGCACTTGTATTTCTTGCGGTAACTGCGTCCAGGTCTGCCCAACCGGTGCCCTCTTCGATCGTCGTTCCATGTACCAGGGTCGCGAAACTGATCTGACCCATACCAAGTCCGTCTGTATGGACTGCAGCGTTGGCTGCTACAGGGTGGTCAAGACCCGCGATAATCGCCTGGTCCGGGTTGATGGCGATATGGATGCCACTTTTGCAGACAGTTTGTTATGTGAAAAGGGTCGCTATGAACCGGTCAAAGAAAACCGCCTACGCGTCACTCAACCACTCATTCGGCGAGACGGGGAATTTTTGCCCATCGACTGGGACCACGCTCTGAATGTTGTTTCAACCCAGTTAAAAGCTCACGATAGTAATGAGATCAGAGCCTTCATTTCCGGTCGGCAGTCAATCGAGAATCTGAGCGCTTTCCAAAACTTTTTCAAAGAGAATTACAACATCGGTCAGACTGCTTTGTTTGGTCACGATGAAAGCGCAGCTGTTAGTGTTGAATTGGCTCGCGAATTTGGACCTTTTGAATCGAACCTGAGCGCTCTGGCTGAGGCTGATGCAGCGATCATTTTGGGTGCAGACCTGATCAAGGATTTCCAGGTGGCTGGTTTCATGCTCAAGAGAAAACTGAGTGATGAATTCAACCTGGTGATGGTCACCAAAGAGCACAACAAGCTTGCAGATAACTTCACCAACCGTTTGGTCACTGTTGGTGAGAACTACGAACAGATTGTAGATCTTCTGGCTTGTTACAAAGCCGGTGGTGTCTGCCCTGAAACTGATCAGATTATCGAAAGTGAAGGGTTGAAAGCCCACAGAGCTTACCGACTATTAGAAAGTATCCCATCCTGGCAGCATCCGGTAGTTATCATTGGAAAAGAGTTTGCCAAAGTAGAAAACCTGGAAGCCCTTAAGAAATTGGTCCGCTACTCACAGGAAGTCGGCGCTAAAGTGATCATCCTGAAAGGTGATACCAACAGTTTTGCAGCAGCCCTGCTCGATCTCCAATTGAATCCTGACGTCGGCAGTAGCCCTGTCGCTTTCTATGCTCTTGGAGACGGTCATGCTTGTCATCATGCCCTTGAGGGTCTGAAAAACAGCGGATTCAAGATCGTCCAGACCAGTTATATGGATGAATTCGCTGAACAAGCTGATGTGATCTTGCCCTGCAAGATCTGGGCTGAGGAAGAAGGTCACTATCTGACCACCGATGGTCGCATAGAGCTCAACCGACAGGCTTTAGTTCCCGGTGAGCACCAACGATCGGTCTCCGCAGTCCTGGCAGATCTTTCAGAAAAATCCGGCTTCAGCCTCCAAACCGATTGGCTGGCAGTATTGACTGAAAAAATTTCTTCGATCGTTTTGGCTTGAGCCAGCGGTTGACATAAAGGAGTATGAAAGGAAAAACATGGCAAAACCAAAAGTAGCTTCTGACTGGCTTGCGGGTTGTGCTGGCTGCCATATGTCTTTTTTGGACATGGATGAAAGGATCATTGAACTGACCAAGTTGGTCGACCTCCGTGCAACACCAATCACTGACTTGAAAGAGCCGGATAAAGAAGGCGTGGATGTTGGCATTCTGGAAGGTGGTATTGCGAATTCGTACAACGAAGAAGTCGCCATCAGAATGCGCGAACGCTGTAAAATCCTGGTCGCTTTGGGCGACTGCGCCGTATTCGGAGGCGTACCTGCGATGCGCAATTTCTTCGGTGCTGAGGAAGCCCTCAAACGTGCCTACATCGAAACTGAAAGCACCGATGAGAGCGGGAAAATCCCGGACGATCCGGAACTGGCAGTTTCACAGCACGTGCGACCGGTTAGCGACGTCGTCAAAGTGGACGTCTTCCTGCCGGGATGTGCACCCAGTGCAGACGCGATTTTTCACGTTCTGGCTGAACTTGCCCAGGGTCGTATGCCCGAAGTCAACGATCTGACCAATGATTGGCACTAGGAGAAGATATGGTCACACAGAAAATAACGATTGAACCCGTAACCCGAATTGAAGGACACGCCAAAGTCACCGTCCATATGAAAGATGATGGCACTGTGGAACATGCCTATTTCCACGTAAATGAATTCCGTGGTTTCGAAAAATTCTGCGAAGGACGTTTCGTGTCCGAAATGCAGCAAATTACTCCCCGTATCTGCGGTATCTGCCCGGTCAGCCATCACCTGGCTGCTGCCAAAGCCGCCGATATCGTCATGGGCTGTCCTCCTCCCCGTCCAGCATCTCTCTTGAGGGAACTGATGCACATGGGGCAGGTTATTCAAAGTCACGGTATGCACTTTTTCGAACTTGCTGGACCAGACTTGCTGCTTGGTTTCGATGCTGATCCGGCGACACGCAATGTGGTCGGGTTGATCCAGGCGGATCCTGATCTGACCGTAAAGGCTGTGCGCCTGCGCAAGTTTGGACAGGCAATCATTTCCGAGCTTGGCGAACGCAGCATCCACCCCACCTTTGCCATTCCTGGCGGTGTCAACCGCACTCTTTCACCCGAAGGTCGCGACCGCATGTTGGCTCAGTTGGACGATCAAATTGCCACAACCTTGCTTGGGATCAAAATTGTTAAAGACTGGGCTGAAGCCAATGCCGAGACCGTTCAAAAATTTGCAGTGTTCCCCACTGGTTACCTTGGTCTGACTACCCCCAATAAAAGCCTGGAGCTATATGATGGCGATATCCGCCTCAAGGATCGTAACGGCAAAGAATTGGAAATCTTCAGCGCTCAAAACTACCTGGATTATATTGCCGAGCATGTGGAACCCTGGTCTTACCTGAAGTTCCCCTATTATAAAAAACTGGGCTTCCCTGAGGGTGTCTACCGTGTTGGTCCGTTGGGTCGTATCAACCTGGCGGAACAGATTGACACTCCCCTTGCTGACAACGAACTGAAGGTCTTTAAAGCTATCAACAATGGCGCGCCTGTCGAGAATACACTCTTCTATCACTATGCCCGTATGATCGAAACCCTCTTCGCCTGCGAACGTGTTCGCGTTTTACTGGAAGACCCCGACATTCTGAGCAATGACATTCTCAACACTCGCCAGCAGCCAGTGGGACACGGCGTGGGTATCATTGAAGCTCCCCGCGGCACCTTGATCCATGACTATTACACTGACGAACTCGGTCGCCTGAAGAAGGTAAATCTGATTGTTTCCACCGGACACAACAACTATGCCATGAGCAAAGCTGTGGATATGGTCGCCAAAGAATACGTGCGCGGTCCGGAAGTCAAAGAAGGCATGCTAAATCGTGTTGAACACGCCATTCGTGCGCACGATCCATGTCTCAGCTGCTCAACTCATGCTTTCGGTCAAATGCCTATTGAGATCTCGGTCTACGACTCACAGGGCAACCTGACTCAAACGTTGAAGCGCTAAACAATACCAGCCTACGCTTAAACCTCCCCTTAAGGTATGATAGGGGAGGTTTTATTATTCATTCAGGAATAGGTTATGAAAAGACTGATCATTGCTTACGGAAACAGGGATCGTGAAGACGACGGAGCCGGCTGGCATATTTTGAAAAAAATCACCCGTTGTTTCGGCCTGGAAGTGCCAAATTACCCAGGTGAATGGGTGGAAACCGCTGATAAATCACTACGTTTCCTGTATCTTTTCCAATTGCTCCCTGAAATGGCGGAAGATATCGGGGAATATGACCAGGTAATTTTCATCGACGCACACAATTCAGAGCAGCTTGATGACCTATTGTTTGAAGAGGTTCAGCCAAGCACGGCTCATTCCGCTTTCACCCATCACATGAGCGCTGGTGAGTTACTGAGCATTGCTCAAACCATTTCAGGTGCCGCCCCAAAGGCAAAGATACTGACAGTACGCGGCTTTTCTTTCCAGTTTAGACAAGAACTTTCTAGTAAAACAGCACAACTGGTTGAACAAGCCGCCAGGCTTTTGCAGGCTGAACTTGGATTATCAGAGCCAGACCAGGTACCGTATCTTGAAATGCCGACTAAAACCTACCTGGATTCAGCCACCCAATTGATTGAACAAAACAAACCGGTCATACGTGAACATTCACTTGAATTGGTCGTGAATAGGCAAAGTTGGCTATCCTTCATTTGTTCCCCTACACAGCTTGAAGAACTGGCTGTTGGTTTCTTGTGGAACGAAAACGTGATTTCAGAAAAGAGCCAAATTTTGGATATCTTCCTGGAACCGGACTTGAAAACCATCAGGATCAAGGTGAGTGGAGAAGTTATCAAACCAGTCAGTTTTCATCGCACTTCAACAGGCACTGAACCTGCGTTCACTCCTTCTGCTAAAATCCAGAAAGCTGGTTTGCAAATCCCTGCCAAAGAATTGCCAGCGCTTTACAACCGGTTTTCGTTGAAGCAAAAACTTCATGATCATGCCGGCGGATTCCATACCGCAGGTCTAAGCGATGGGCACGAAATCAACCTGGTGATGGAAGATCTGGGCAGACACAACTGTATTGACAAGTTGGCTGGTGCCTGGTTATTGGGAAATCAGGATTTCGAACCGGCCATCCTGATGCTCACTGGGCGGGTAAGCTCGGAAATGGTGATGAAAAGCCTTGCACTGGGAGTAAAAATGATTATCACCCGCACCACGCCTACCACCCTGGCAATAGAAATGGCAGAAGAGGCAGGTATTTGCCTGATTGGTTACATGCGCGCCAACCAGTATGATATCTATTCGCATAACGAATATCTTGTCTAGATTATTCGTCCTGAGTCAGTGGACATTGCCATCCTGAGTCTTTTTTGCTTTGCTGACCTGACCATCGATTTAGGTTAGGTTGGAGTAATCTCCCCTCGAAAGGTATAATGTAAGCATGCACGAGTTAGCTGTAACTGAAAGCCTTCTGGCTATTGTGGTCCAATCTGCCAAAGAGAATCGCGCCCAAAAAGTGACGGATATCACGCTCTCCATCGGAGCCCTCTCGTCCATCATCGATGATTCGGTGCAGTTCTATTGGAACCACATCAGCAAGGGCACAGTCGCAGAAAAGGCAACGCTTCACTTTAACCGTATCCCAGCCACCATGCTATGCCTGGATTGCAGCACAGAATTTACACTCGAAGATGATCTGATACCCTGCCCAAACTGCGACAGCATTAACTTGAACATCATCGCTGGAGAAGAATTCCAGGTAGACAGCATCGAAATAGAAAAAGAGGAAGAAAACAACAATGAAACAAAGAGTTGAAATCGTCAAAAGGATCTTGGATTCCAACGAACAATTAGCCGAACAAAACCGAAAAAAACTGGACAACCACCAGGTTTTTGCCATCAATGTGATGGCATCTCCCGGTGCCGGAAAAACTACGTTTATTCTTCAGACGATTGCCAAGCTTTCACAAAGCTTGCGCTTAGGTGTGATCGAAGGTGATACTGCCCCAGTCACCATTGATGCGGACAAAATAACCGCGGCTGGTATGCCGGCGGTTCAAATCAACACGGGTGGTGACTGCCACCTGGATGCCAATATGGTTGGTTTAGCGATCGATCAACTTGATCTGGATGAAATCGACCTGCTTTTGATAGAAAATGTTGGCAACCTGATCTGCCCGGCAGGCTTTGCGCTTGGCAACCATGCCAATATCCTCATCTCTTCGGTTCCCGAAGGCGACGATAAACCCTATAAGTACCCGAACATTTATCGGAACATCGATGTTCTGATCATTAATAAAATTGATCTATTACCCTACGTCGACTTTCGTATGGATTACTTCCGGGAAGGCGTTGAAATGCTCAATCCCGGTCTGAAGACCTTCGCGGTCAGTTCCAAAACCGGTGAAGGTTTTGAAAATTGGATCGCCTGGCTGCAGGAAAAGGTCGTTGGCGCCCAGGAATAAATGAACGCAATAAATAAACGGGTGCTTGTACAGGGCATCGTTCAGGGTGTTGGCTTCAGACCAACGGTATATGGCTACGCGCAAAAGCTCGGCTTGACTGGCTGGATCCTCAATTCGGCTCACGGCGTCGAGATTGAAGTTCACGGCGAGCTGGCTCAGGTGGACGCGTTTCTGCACGAATTACGCACAAAACCTCCTCAAATGGCACAAATTGATACATTTCTCGTTTCCGATGTTGCTACCAATCCTTATGGGAGTTTCCAAATCCTCGCCAGCCAGGATAACCCTCACGATTTTTTGCCTGTCTCACCTGATCTGGATGTTTGTCCGGATTGTTTACGGGAATTGTTTGACCCAGCAAACCGACGTCACCGCTATCCGTTCATCAATTGTACCAATTGCGGTCCTCGTTTTTCCATCGTAAAAAGCATCCCCTATGATCGCCCCAATACCAGCATGTCCGCTTTTCCATTATGCCCGGATTGTGCAAAAGAGTATCACGGTCCGGCTGACCGCCGTTTTCACGCCCAACCAATTGCCTGCCCCGTCTGTGGACCACAGGTTTGGCTGCAATCGACTAAAGAAAAATTCGCAACCGGTGAAGACGCCATCCAACTGACCCGTCAAATGCTGACAGACGGGAAAATTCTGGCACTTAAAGGATTAGGCGGTTTTCACCTTGCTTGTGATGCCCAAAACGAGCACGCTGTTACTGAACTGAGACTACGCAAGCGGCGGAGCATGAAACCCTTCGCCCTGATGAGCAATGGCCTTGAAACTATCAGGAACTTTGCCCAGGTCTCAGCCGAAGAAGAAAAAATGCTGCTTTCGATCCAGAAACCAATTGTTGTGCTCAATCTTACAGAAGCAGGTAAAAAACTGGCTGATATTGTTGCTCCCGACCAAAACACATTGGGATTTATG
>ERZ764778.2252-NODE-2252-length-17487-cov-10.069585_pt1 | contig 17487 bp, 14 predicted proteins | sample MGYA00374951_ERZ764778 | MGnify/ENA primary metagenome ERZ764778 (study PRJEB28918, sample SAMN05720193) | bioreactor metagenome | isolation source: Anaerobic biogas reactor | place: USA:Washington, USA | collected 2015-08-08 ...
GTTTGCGGGATGTGCAATTGTGGTCAGCCATGACCGCTGGTTTCTGGACCGTATTGCTACTCATATCCTGGCTTTAGGTGGTGAAGCTAAGCCCAAACTTTTCCTGGGCAACTGGTCTGATTACGAAGAGTACCAGTTGAAACAATATGGACGCACGATGGGTGTCAACCGCAAAGACACTATGAGGGAGTTGAAGCGGAATTGATTGCGAATCAACTCAAATTGTGGGGCGTGATTGGAAGCACCGGACCTGTGTAAGGAACGGGCTTGTCCCGTTCCACCAGCTATCGGAACGATGCGGGACCGTAATCTCCGACTTTGATAACAGTTAAGAGATAAAAAAAAAGCTGGCCAGAGGCCAGCTTTTTCTAATTCCTTCGAATGTCTTAGTCCAGAACTTTTACGTCCTGAGCCTGAGGGCCTTTAGCGCCATCGACGACACTGAATTCAACTGTTTGATCTTCTTTTAATGAGCGAAAACCATCGCCAATAATTGCGCTAAAATGCACAAAAACATCTTTGTCATTGGATTTTCTGGCAATAAAACCGTAGCCTTTTTCACCATTGAACCATTTGACCGTTCCAACTTCTCTTTCAGACATGCTCTTACTACTTCCTCTCTTGATAGATAAAAAAATATTCTGGTGTTTACACCGTTGTTGTTCATAGCTAACTGGTCCTGAACAACCTGATAAATTTACTACATTTTCATGGTTTGTCAATTTATTCGATATTTCTTCTGCCCTCCAAAAGTTCCATTACACCATACATGACCAACATAAACGCTACGCCTTCATCCAGATTGCCGATGATCGGCAGATTGTCCGGGATGAATTCGATCAGCCCAAAGGTGGGGTTCAGGATGTAGAGCAAGCCCAATGCCGCCAGGGCAAACACCGACCAGCGGGGTAAGCCATACGACGAAAGAGGACGAAAGGAAAAAGTCTTTTTTGTTTCTTCTTCGGGATCCGGAGGATTGCCAATATCGATAATTTTTGGGTCTTTCATTTTTTTCCTTATCTTGAATATCAAAAAAACTGGGGGAGATAGCTCTGATTCGAAACCAGGATTTCTTCCAGCACTTTTTCTGCCAGATCCAGGTCATCTATGACTGGATCAAGTAGTAAACTCTGCAGGGCAAGCTGCCGGTCACCATGAACAACCGCATCAATACCCAGCTGAGCTGTGCTCACTTCCCGCTGCAGTAGGGAAAGCACCCCTCCTGGAAGGTCGAATTGGCTGAGCGGTGTAAAGCCATTTTTATTGACCTGAGCGGGGAATTCAACCACAGCATTGTCAGGGAGCCCTTTAATTGTTCCGTTATTTGGGATATTGACGGCTTCCCACACAGCGTTCGAATCGGTCAGCAAAGCTTCAATGATCTCAATTGCACCTTCAGAGTGGGTATGACTGTAACGATCTAAGTTTTGCCAAAGACGGATATCCTGCTCAACTTGTTTCCAAAGGTCAGTCCGGTTGGTTTCGAAATAATTCCAGTCATAAAGGGAGAGATCATACTTCTTCCAGGGTTGAGTACGGTTACAGCTCATCCATGGCAAATATTCGCAGAGGTGTTCATCTCCAGGGATCGGGAAAAGCCCAAAAACCGAAAAAACCTTATGAGTGAGAGGTTCAAAGTTAATTGGGATCGCCTGCCAACGCTTTCGGAAAAGCGGGTAAAGGTCTTCGCCGGTAACACGATCCTGTAAACCGATCATCCAGGTGAAGTGATTCAACCCTGCTGCAGTGATTCTAAAATGCTGCATGCCAGCCAGAGCCATTTTTTGTTGAGCCTCTGCGTTTTCCGGGTCAGCATGCGAACTGAGAAAAGATTCTGAGCCTTCAATGGCATAATCACTTGCCAGGGCTTTGGCAACCATGGCATATCCGATAGCAAGTTGATGGCACAGACCGACTGACCTGATGCTGGAATATTCGTTGATCAAATAGCAAATGCGGTGCATAGGATTGCTGAAGTTGAGATACCATGCCTGCGGACACTGTATTTCCATATCGCGTGTGATCTGCAAGATTGTGTTTACGTTACGTGCAGCATGGGCAAAACCTCCCGGTCCGCCGTTTTCAGCATAAGGCTGTCTGAGTCCATATTGACTGCCAAGTTGAAAATCCTCTTGCCAAAGCCTTTCACGGGGTTGAACCTCGATGGCGCTGATGACAAAATCCGAGCCATTTAAGGCGTTTTGATGGGAGGAGTGACTGCTTATCACTTTTCCTGAATCCCACTCGGAATTGAGCCAGTTTGCCAGCTCACTGATAAGATCCAGTGATTCCTGGTTGATATCCACCAGGGAAATCTCGGCTCCCCGCAAGACTTCGCTTTGTAAGAGGGTGATCAAAGTGCTCAGCCCAAAGGAGTGGCTGCCGGCGCCCAGACAAGTTATCTTGGTCATAGTGTGTATCCTAATGTACGGAAATGTGCCAACATGGCTGCTGCCGCTTTCCGACCGGCACCCATGGCAAGGATGACAGTTGCACCACCAGTAACGATATCGCCGCCTGCAAAGACTCCGGGAATGCTGGTGGCGTTGGTTTCTTTATCAACGATGATGTTGCCCCATTTGTTGACATCGAGAGCTGGAGTAGATTTGTGAATGATCGGGTTGGAGCCATTGCCAATGGCAATAACAGCAATATCGATCGAATGTAAAAATTCTGAATCGGGGATTGGGATCGGTCTGCGTCGGTTGCTTTGATCTGGTTCACCCAGTTCCATTTTTTGAATACGGACACCGGTCAGGTTTCCGTCAGCGTCTCCGGTGAATTCAATTGGACTGCTAAGATAAACAAAGCGGACACCTTCAGCAATCGCGTGTTCGATTTCTTCTCTTCGACCGGGCATTTCTTCCTGCCCACGGCGATAGATGATGTAGGTTTCTTTGGCTCCCAACCTGAGTGCGACCCGGGCAGAATCGAGGGCTGTGTTTCCTCCGCCAAAAACGCCCACAATCTTACCGTGCAGGTTGTGAATAGGTGTATCGACGAAGGGATACTGATATGCTTTCATCAGGTTGATACGGGTCAGAAAATCGTTGGCAGAGTAGATCCCAACCAGGTTCTCGCCTGGAATTCCAAGAAAATGGGGCAGACCCGCCCCGGAGCCGATAAATACTCCATCGAAACCATACTCTTCCAGTAAATCCTGAATGGTAAAGGTGGCTCCGATCAGGGTGTTGGGAACAAAACTGACACCCAGTTTCTTGAGATCATCAACTTCTTTGAAAACAATCGTTTTTGGAAGGCGAAACTCTGGTATACCATACCGCAATACCCCGCCAAAATCATGCATGGCTTCAAAAACAGTCACCTCCACACCAGCTTTAGCCAGGTCACCGGCACAGCTCAGGCTGGCAGGACCCGAACCAACCATGGCGGCTTTTGGAGCTTTTTCAGCGTGGGGAGGCTGGGAAATTTCCAGCCTGCTCTCCGCTAATCGATCGGCAGCAAAGCGTTCTAAAGCCCCAATGGCAATTGGCATCCCCTTTTTGAGAAGGATACACGCGCCTTCACATTGATCCGTTTGCGGACAGACCCTGCCACAAACCATGGGTAGGGAATTGTCTTGTTTGATTTTCAAGCCGGCTTCAACAAACTTCTTTTCCTTAAGCAGTTGAATAAAATCCGGAATTTGCACAGAAACCGGGCAGCCCACTACACAGCGAGGGTTGCGGCACTGAAGGCAGCGTTCGGCTTCAGCCAGGGCTTGCTCTTCAGTGAATCCTATGGCGACTTCATCAAAATTTCTGATGCGCGTGTCGATTGGAAGCTCAGGCATTTGCTGGCGTTGTTTTTCAAGGATGGCGATGTTTTCGAGCAATTCCTCTTCATTCAAATCAGCAATTTGCGCGTCAAGACGACAATTTTCATCGTCTTTGTAGGCACGCGTACGTTGGATGATGCTGGTGTAATCCACAAGGTGACCATCAAATTCGGGACCGTCCACACAAGTGAACTTGGTCTCAGCGCCGACCTGCACGCGGCAACCGCCGCACATACCCGTTCCATCGACCATGATGGTGTTCAGGCTGACGGTGGTGGGGATGGCGTATTTGCGGGTCAGATCACTGATAGCTCGCATCATAAAAAGCGGTCCGATGGCTAAGACGTGATCGAAAGTCTGTCCTTCATTAAGTAGATCCTGCAATTTACCAGTCACAAATCCGTTGTAACCAAAGCTGCCGTCATCAGTTGTGAAGTATAGGTGATCGCTGACGTCAGTTAACTCTTCTTTGAGGATCAACAGATCCTTGGTCCGCGCTCCGACAATCGTCGTAACTTCGTTTCCTGCTTGTTTCAGGGCTCGCGCAACCGGGTAAGCTACCGCAGCTCCCACACCCCCGCCAACCACACACACTTTGCCAAACTTCTGGATGTCTGAGGGATTGCCGAGCGGACCAAGCACATCGTGGATGGTTCCACCGACCGGGATTTCATCCATGTGGGTGGTGCTTTTCCCCACAGTCTGAACGATTAACCTGATGGTGCCGGCTTCGGCATCGTGATCAACGATAGTCAGGGGAACCCGCTCACCCGACTCACTCAATCGCAGGATCACAAACTGTCCGGGTTTGGCTTTTTTGGCAATGTAAGGGGAATAGATCTGATACGACTTGACGCGGTCTGCCAGCGTCTCTTTTTGAATGATTGTGTTAAGTTCGATGGGAGGCTCCTGAAAAAAAAAATTAAGGATATGGCTGTTCGATTTCTTCCACCAACATGCACCAATAGAGATTCTCACCCTTATTGGGATTGAGGGAATAAACCAGGCAGTAACGTCCGGGTTCCAAATCGGTTTCAGGAGTGAGTATATGGATATTGTTTTCTGCAGGAACAGCCTGGTAAGCTATCAGTTGGTCTTTCTGATCGTGCAACTCCAGCCGGTTCAAATTGACTACTAAAGTGTTGACCACAATTTCGGGTTTCAGACTTTTGGTGACTGGAACGCCATCTGTGCCTTCTGGAAGCACCTGGTTCATTGCCATTTCCACATATTGTTCATCTTCAAGGATGAATATGCCATTAGCCGGGGGCAAGACTGAGAGAACCTGGGTGGGTCGGCTGAGGTAAGGAATATCAACATTGAGCAAAGTGGAACCGATCAGGATGCCGATGATGATAAACACCATTAGTGTCAACCCGTATAGCATGATATCCAGCCAGGGTTTACGTGTACATGTGGTTGTCGAGGTTTGGGAAGCCTGCAACAAATTCGGAGTTTCAGACTTGGTTGAAACGGCTGGCTCTGGCATGGGATTTTGAGCGGCAACATGGGCGGCAGCCTGGGAAGGGCTGATGGGAGGTTTATTAAAAACGCCAATCGGGCGGGTGTAATCCGAAAGTTTCTCGCCTGGTTTGGGCGGAATATACTTCTTGCGTTCAATGAAGGCTAAGCCGCGTTGGGCTGGGCGGTTGCCCGGATCGATCTCAAGTGCTTTCTTGAGAAAAATGGTTTGTTTGTCTTCGTCTTCGATGATGGCGGAAAGCCAGACCCACACATTGGCGTTCTCGGGTTCTTCGACGATCGCATCTTTCAAATGTCCCAAAGCCTCTTCCATCAAACCGGACTTGGCTGCTTCGATTCCTTTTTCTAAAGATGTTGTCATAGTGATGCTCCGAGTGGGGTCATTGATTAGGAAATTTTACCATATGGATAAGGATAAACTAAAATTACCTGACAAAAGGAGCCAGTATGAAAATTGCAGTGATCAGTGACACACACAATAACCTGAATAATATACAGGCGGTAAGGCAAATTCTCATCTCTGAAAATATAGATGCCATCATTCATTGCGGTGATGTTACCGAGCCGGGTGTTTTGGATTACTTTGGTGATTTTGTTCTTTACTGCGCTTTTGGGAATGGCGATTTTGGCATGGAGATCGAACAACGGGTACGGTGGTTTAATACACAAAATTGTGCGGATGACAATCTTGATCTGGTTCTGGGTTCAAAAAAGGTATTTGTGACCCATGGGCATGTGCTTTCCGACCTCAGGAAGGCAATTGAATCAGGAACCAATGATTATGTTTTCCATGGACATACGCACCGTTATAAGGATGAAATAGTGGGTAAAACCCGTGTCATCAATCCGGGTTCGTTAGGTGGAAAAAAGGTTGATGACCGCTCTTTTGTGATCCTGGATTTGGAAAGCGGCGAATTGAAAAGACTGATTGAGCCTTTTTGATCGGAGCAAAAGCCTTGCGAAAAAACCGACAATGTGTATAATAACTGCCTATCGGGGCGTGGCGCAGTCCGGCTAGCGTGCTTGCATGGGGTGCAAGAGGTCGAAGGTTCAAATCCTTTCGCCCCGACAGAAAAGACCCTGGGAGAAATCCTAGGGTCTTGTTATTATCCATTGTAAAAATGAATATCATCAAAATAGTAGTGCGATATAATTTTGAAATTCTTCGTTGAAATTGATTTTTCCGACCATGTTTCATGGATAAAAAGAATGGCAACTATTCATCTGCTTTGTTCATTTCCATTTAGCTACTTCACAACTGGAGCTTTATTATGAAAAAAATCTGTTTGGCATGTTTGGCTATCCTGTTCATCTTCAATCTCCCTTCCTGCATGCTACCTGCATCAACGGAGGAAAGCATAAAAGAGGAAACCGAAGCCACACGCTCAACCTCGACCCCGCCAGAAATTGCGGAAACAGACTCTGTTGTGATGGTTGCATTTGCTGACCCGGTTCTGGAAGCCTTGATGCGCGCGACCATCGGAAAATCAAGTGGAGCATTATCGCTCGCAGAAGCGCAGACAGTTACAAGGCTGGACCTGAGTAATGAATGGCAGAAGTATGAGACGAGTCAGGATGTAATCCAACAAATTTCTGGTCTGGAGAACTTCACCAACCTGGAGTATCTGGATCTTTCCTATCATTCGATCAGCGATATTAGTTCCCTGCAAGGCTTGCATAAACTAAAGTTTCTCTCCCTTGCTGGAAACCAACTGGTCGATCTTTCCCCCTTAAGCGAATTGACAGGCCTGAGGAGTCTGATCCTTTCAGACTGTACAGCAGAGGACTACAGCCCGCTTGTTAATCTTTCCAACCTTGAAGTGTTGGTGTTAGATAACTCATCCATCTCAGATTTATGGACTCTGGCATCGCTGACAAACCTCAAGCGCCTGTATCTGGCGAAGACTTCGGTGGAAGACTGGTTTGTTCTATCTGAAATTTACCCCAACCTCGAGCAAAAGGATTTCATCCTGCCTTCCACGCTCCAGGAATTAGGCTTTGTTATGGACAACAATAGCAAACAAGCCAGATTTGATAGCGACGAAGCTTCTGTTGTAATCAACCATTCTTCCTGGGGTATGTCTGAAATGGAATGGGACAGAGACATCATCAGAATTTCGTTGTATGTTGATGATCAATACAAAATGTCTGTCGGCTATTATGGCGATATCGATGCTTATGTTGTTCAAATCTATACAGACGGAAGAATGGATGTGAACTATGTATACGACGCAAAAACAGACAACTTAAACCTCGGAGAAGAGGATCGTCAACGCTTCGAAGCGATTGTTGGCAGAGCGCTTGGCAGCAGAGAAGGCGAAGATGTGTTACTTGCGCCTGTATCATTGTTTGAGGATGTGATCAGGCAAGTCTTTAATTTGAGCCCTGATACACTTTTTGCCCTGCCTTTCGAGCCGAAATCCCTCAAGAGCCTTGGTTTTTACCCGGACAAGGATAATGCGGTTTGCCTGTACGAGCAACGGGGTGATTGGGACTATAACCTCGAAATCCACAGACCAGAATGGGGCGGAAAGGACTTCGACGTGCGCTTTTTCACGCCGATCAGTGACGAATACCGCATCGTGGCAACTTATCATCTCGATAGTAACAAAATACGGGTTTCTGCAGATGATAACAACCAGGGAGGAGCAGCATTTTATTACTTTCTTGATACCAAAGAGCATGAGGATGAATGGTGCAGTTACGAAAATTTGAGTGTGGAGCAGTACTTCATCCAAGCCTACAACGACCCGGCAATAGTAGATATCTACCTGCATTCGGTGGATCTGATGACGCAATATTTTATCGATCGGTTCGGGATGACCTTTCAGGAAATGTTCGCATTACCTGGATGTGAGTAGTTTTGAAACGAATTATTGGGAGTTACAAACTGAATTTTGCGAACATCGTTCTTGCCAGCCTTCTCATGCCATAAGGATCTTTACCGCTTGTCTCCTTAATTCCGTCCTCGCCGGTCCGAACTTTGCCTGATAGATCGTTGCAAGTTTTAGTTTCCTGGCTGTTTTTTTCAATTTAAGGTCCGCTGCCTTCAAAGGAAATTTTTTGCTATGAACTTGACCAGATTCACAAGACTATGAAATATCCGATTCATTTGTACACCTGATGTTTGAATGTAGCTTTACACAAGATATAATAATACATACATAATTTTGATCAACAACTTAATATTTTTCAGCTCAAAATTCCAAGGAGACTTGCATGAATACCAAGCGATTTACAATATTACATTCCAATGATATGCATGGCGATTTCCTGGCAGAACTCGAAGCCGGAACAGGCGAAGCAATAGGAGGTATTGCCTTGTTATCCGGATACATCAACGAGGTAAGGGCATCAGAAAAGAACGTTTTGTACACAATTTCAGGTGATATGGTGCAAGGCTCAATTATTGATTCCGAATTCAAAGGTATCAGCACCATCGAAATCATGAATTACCTTTCCCCAGATTGCGCATCTTTGGGAAATCATGAGCTGGATTACGGCTTGCCTCAGCTATTATTCCTGGACAAACTTGCCAATTTTCCGATCATCAATGCCAACATGTACATAAAAAAGTACAACAAGCGCCTGATGCTGCCTTACCTTATCAAAACTGTCGATGACTTTGATATTCTGTTTATCGGAATAGTTACTGAAGCGGTGCTGGATGCTCTCAAACTGGATTGCCAGATCGGCACTTTTATCAGCCTGGAAGATGCCGCTACGGAAATTGGACGAATTTGTGATGCCTACAAAAACGACGACATCGATCTAACGATTTTGCTTACTCATATCGGTCTCGACTCGGACAAGGAACTTGCAGCAATGCTTAAACCGGAGTGGGGCGTAGATATCATTCTTGGCGGACATTCCCACAGTTACATGGACCAGCCCGAGATCGTCAATGATATTCTCATTGCGCAGGCTGCGGTTGGAACAGACCAGGTTGGTCGATTTGATATCCTGGTGGATGATGACACGAATTCCATCGTAGACTGGAAATGGCGCCTGGTGCCAATCCGTTCGTCGGGGATTAAGCCTGACCTCGAACTGAATAAATTCATTCATTCGTACAAAACAGCAGTGGATGCCAAATACAACACACTGCTTTGCCGTATGGCGCAAGTATTAACACATCCAAACCGAGAGGTAGAAACCGAGTTAGGGGACCTTATCTCCGACATTTTTGCTGAAAATTGGGATCTTGATGTTGCATTCATCGGAAGCGGTTCGATCCGAATGAAGGAGTTAGGTCCCGTAGTAACGCTCAGGGATCTCAAACAGCTCTTTCCCTATGATGACACCTATTCCCGCTACACAATTACCGGGAAGCAGTTAGAACAGCTTTTCACCTATATCATGAGAAAAGAAAACCGTAACGGAGAGGGAGAATGTTACCAGGTCAACCATGGCGTGAAAGCAGTATACGATGAGGTCTTTGAACGCTTGGTCAGCCTGGAAATTGGCGACAACCCTGTAGATCCTGATCGAACTTACCAAATTGGACTGCAATCCTATCACGCGATCAATTGCCAGGAAAATCTTGGATTCACAATGGAAGAGCTAAGCGAGCTAAACCCACCCAGGGTATTAGCAACTTCCATGCAATCGGTGATCGATGAATATTTACGCGAACATCAGGCGATCAAACGTGAAGTGGAAGGTCGGCTGGTTTATCGATAAAAATGAAATCTCATTCCCCCGTGATCAAAAGAGGAATATAGAGGTCATAGAAAACCGATTGTTCCAGCCTGGCTTGAGCGCAATTCGAAAGTTGCGAGAAGCAAACAGCTCCGGTTTCAGCTGCCTCGACTTTGTAAAAATAATCTTGACCGAATTCAATGTTTGTGTCCTCAAAGCTGGTAGAGCTCACTTGACCAAGCCGGGTGAATGAGCCTGAACAGGTTGTCTTGCTACGAAACACGTTGTAAACGTCTGCATCTTCAATATCTTCCCAATTCAAGAGAATGGAATCAGTTCGAGCGCTGGCAGTGATTTGCGGGTCAGAGGCAAAGCATTTGCCTAACGGTTTTGCCAGGCTGGCGGCCGTGCCAATGCCTGCTTGTGCGATCGAAAGCGTGACAGGCAGATTCATATTGACAATTCTGTCATTGGTAGTGTGATAGTTTGGATTTCTGTCCTGCCCCACACAGCCATCCGGTAAATTGCTGTTGAAAAAGTTTTCAAGTACTTCAACTGCTCCAACGTTGGCATACCAAAACGAGGCGTGATCAGAAGCACCAGTAGCACCATTGGTGAGGTAGTCGTAAGTCAAGTTGAGATCATAATTGTCAATAACATCAGTGAAACATGTGCCGACTACATTTGAATCTGCGCGCGTGCCAACATGAAGCTCGAAACAGCGGTCATCGTTGCTATCATAACCAAACATGTCGAGGTTGACGACACCCACGATGTTGTCCATTTCCATTGGATGATCAGAGACATATGCTGCGCTGCCCCATAAGCCCTGTTCTTCACCAGTAAAGAAAATGATCTTGATTGTGCGGTCAAATTTATAAAACCGAAATAAGCGGGCAGCTTCCACGAGGGCGGCAACACCACTTCCGTTATCTTCGGCACCGGGGGCGTAGGTATTTCGCTGCTCGGAGGTACTGTCCATATGAGCAGTTATTAAAACGATCTCATCAGCATTCGGTCCATGGCCAGGAATGGTGACAATCTTGTTTTTCCACAATGTCGCTTGATCAGGATTGCCGATGACCTTTGCAAGGCGTTCAGTCGAAATTAAATCATCATCAGCTAAAAGGAGATCAAGGCTATCTTCTGCGCCGGTAGGGTAATAACTCGGGGTATAGGCGTGATCAGTAAGATACGCTCCTTCTTCGTAGCCAAGATTCAGCAGTCGCTCACCGAGATAAGGATATGCCATCGCGTTTACATTCAAATTGAACATTTGAGTGGAGAACCGCGTGAGGATTTTTCGCTCAACTCCTAAAATTGGGACGAAATCTTCGCCAGAAAAATTTCGGATCCATTGCGCAATGTCATCCTCAGTCACCTCTGCAAGAATATCTTCCACAAAAGGATCATATTCGCAGGTCGGCGGGTTTTGGGCGGTGACTTCTTTGGGGAAGATAGAAAAAATCAACGCAAACGAAACAAGCACAAGAACAAGCCTGGTTTTTTTCATGGATTCCTTTGGTCGTTTGGTTTACACTGCCAGCTTATAGCCTGCCGTGTGCGTAAAAGGTAGGGATGAATATGGTTGCCTGACCCTTGAGCCAGCTTTCCATTGCCTCTTCCTTGATCTCCAGAATCCGTTCTATGGGAGCCATGCCGCCAAGATCGTAGGCGATCATATCCCATTCTGATTCAAAAGCATCCAGTGAAGGTTGTCGCCATTCGCCGGCAAGCAATCCAAGATGCACACCTTGCAGACCTGCCTCCCTCATCATCCAGCCCAGTTTTCTACCCATGCTCAGGTTAACACCCTGAAACGCGAGCGAGTGGTTCTGCATCTGACCAATGCTCTGAAACAATTCTGGAAAATCGATGCGGGACTGATAGTCCGGTTCTGCGCAGGCTACCACGTAACCGCCGGCTTTGGTGACACGTTTCATTTCCTTGATCACTTCCTGGGGATTCTTGAGCCACAAGAGGAAGTAATGACAAACCGTGAAATCAAAGCTTCCACTTTTGAATGGCAGCCGGAAGCCATCTGCACAAGCTACTGGCGCTAGTGGTGATTGACTCAATGAAAATTCACACCGTTCCAGATCGATGTCCACCCCGAAAGGTTTCAACCCCTGGTACTCAAAGTCAGGGAATAGGGCGCCAGTCCCTGAACCCACTTCAAGAACGGTCTGACCAGAAGTCGCTTTGAGTTTATCGAAGATAAAACGTCGCAGGTTTTTAGTCCATCGGGCTTGCATCAGATAACGGTTGTGCCAATCAGCAGTTTTCATACAGTCTCCTTGCATTATTTTATTCTTTTACAACAAGTTCACGCCAACCAGCACTGATCAGATTGCCCAGGAGGTGCATCGGTAAGTCTTGTTGGATTAATGAACCATCAGGCAAAATGGTATAAAAGGTGGCTTCGTTCTCCGAGATTTCGGGGCTGAAGAGCCGAATGTGTTGGCTCATCGAGGCTGGTTGGACTGGGTAGGGGAGGTCATGTTCAATCACGATTGCTTTGTTGGAAAGTTGCTGGTTGAGATGGGCTGTTTCATCGTAAGCCTCAAGTTCAACGGGATAGAAACTGAGAGCATTCGCACCGGCGTCGACCAATCCGATCGCCCAGGAGTAGAGATCAGAACGATCATGAACAGGGAAACGGACACAGGTGAAAAGATCCTGATCAAAAATCCTTTTCAATTGGCTTGCATCTTCTCCTTTTTTAGGGTCAAACTCTATGATCAGATGGTCAAGCCCGCTATCCAAAAACGCATCCAGGGTATTTTGGTCCTGGTAGATATGAGGTGAGGCAGAGATCAGTCCGGAGACCATACCAAGCTCTTCTGTGTAACGCAGTAATTCAAGCAGATCTGACCGCAGGGTTGGTTCACCACCAATGAAAATAACCTGAGGAATTCCCGCATCGAAGGTTTTACGGATGAGAATTTTCCATTGTTCAGTGGAGAGTTCCTGGTATTCGCTGGATTGCGACTCCTCAATACGGTCGGTCAAACAGAGATTAACACGCAAGGGGAAATCTGTCGGTAAATCTGTTACCAGACTATCAAAGCCTGTATTAGTAAGCATGGGCGCTTGATCGGGGTTATTAATGATGGTTAAGATTTCGTTATCGAAACGCTTCAGATCAGCCTGGAGGATTGCTTCCTCGACGTTATAACGTTCCAGGGCAAGCTTCAGGATTTCGCTCTCAGATTTTCCCTGCATCTCCAGCCAGGCAAAGTACGTTCCGGTTTGGTTGAGACGCAGGATGGACGCCGCGTTGACGATCAGGATACCTGTTTCATCGGGCAAGACCCTTAAATGCAGGCGGTACTGATTTGGTGAACCATCGGGCGTGTGATAGGAATAAAAACCAGTGGGTGTGGGCTCAAAAAGAGAGGCTGTTGCGCGTAGTGGTTGAGGCATATTTATCTCCTGCTGATCACTAAATCACGATATATAGGGTGCGGTTGTTGTTGATCTCTGGCAAGCGGGCAGCCTCCGCCGCACTCCTGCAAAAAATCACAATACCTACATTCTGAAGGGATATCCAGTCGGTTGCGCAGGCTCAGGCAAAGGGGATGGTTCCAAATTTGGATCCAGGGGTCGCTGAGGATGTTTCCGACTGCCTGGTAATACGATTGGCAGGGGATCACGGCGCCGTCTGGTTCCACGCACATATTGTAATATGCCGCAGTACAGCCCTTGATTCCCAAATCGAGCATGAGCGGATCAAAGTGGCAATATTGGGTGGGGGTGTACCATATCAGACGTTGGTGGTTTTTGTTGGTCATCTCGATTGCCAGCGAAAGTAAGCCCGGCAGCTCTGATTCTCTCAGACCGGTATCCACTGTCTTGCCTTTGCCGGAATAGATCAAGGCGTTTAATCCGACGGTGGGCACACCCTCAGACGCCAGAAATTCAAGCGTTTCGCGAAGCGCTCCGGCATTGTTGTTGAGCAGCGTGGTGTTGGTCATCATATACAACTTGCTGTTGACAACGTTGCGTAATCCTGCCAGCGTCTTTTGCCAGGCTCCTGTTCTACGTACCATTTGGTCGTGAATTTGGGCATCATGGGACTCAAGCGTGATCTGCACATGGTCAAGTCCAGCTTCAACCAGGCTGTTCAGAAACGACTGGTCCCCAAGGCGGGTACCATTGGTGTTGATTCCAGTGACCATGCCCTTTTGATCGGCATAGGCAACCAATTCAGGTAAATCATTTCGGAGCGTGGGCTCACCACCGGTAAAAACAACATGCGGGATGCGGATCTCCCAAAGTTTGTCAATTACCTTTTTCCATTCAGTAGTTGAGAGCTCAGGATAGTTCCGTGTGCGGGCGTTGTAGCAATGGGCGCAATCGTTGTTACAGCGGTATGTGATTGCCAGGTCCATGCGATAGGGCGCGCTTGGTTTGGCAGAAAAGGGCATATTAGTAGATAAACCGAGATCACAAATAGGACAGTCATGGCTGTTTTCGTCGACCAGCGCTTCGATTTTCGCAATAGTAGCCTCATAATCTGCCTGAAGGTCGCTCTCCTGCACCTCAAACCTATCCAGTAAAGTGTCAATAGCTTCAGATTGATCAACCTTATTCAGGTAAAGGTATGCCATCAGTAAGGCACTTTGGTTCAGGTAAATGATCCTGGATGCATTGATGACCAGCAATCCGGATAGATCTTCGTCGACACGAAGATGCAGCCTGGATTTCTGACTCTCTTCTGAGATGTCAAATTTATATATTCCGGGTTCCGGCAGAGCAAGTAAAGTTTCTTTCATCAGCAGCGATCCAAATTAACGACCACCACCGGCACAGGCACAGGCACACCCAGCACAGGCGCAGGCACAGGCGCAGGAATGACCACCTCCACCTCCGCGGAAACCGCTGGAGCCACTGCTGGGTCGACTGACCGGGATTGGATTGGTCCGATTGGTGACCGCACCAGTGAAGCCAGTCAGATCGCCAACAACTCCTGCTGAGACTGCTGTAGCACCATTGATGATCGAAGCAGCAAAGTCCGATCCAGGGATGTTGGGCATGGAGATAGATGGTTTTGATCCGCTACCACCGGAAACCGATGCCACGGGGCTGGCAAGACCGGAAGACCCGCCAACAGCAGGGCTGGCAGAAAATCCTGGATTGTAAAGGTGCCACCAACGCGGAATAAACACTGGTGTGTTCACGAAGGTTTGCTGTGTGCGATTGTTGAACTGATCGTCCAGCATGGTCCATTCCAGGGTGTGGTCAAATTGAGCGCTCTTGATCTCGGGTGTCTGGGCACCTTCCACAGCCAGCCAGGCGCGCCTGGTGATATCAGTGTAGTAGTCTTTCGTTTCAGTTGGGCTGAAGCCCTTCATCTTATCCTGGACCACATCAACCAATTGGATCAACATAGCCTGGAGAGAACGACGCTGCTTGTCCTTACCGGTTTCCGAAAAAGCTTTGATGAAATTGGTCTCATATTCATAGAGACCTTCCGGCAATGGTTCGTTTGCCTTGATGGATAAGGGCTCTTTTTCCAAGACCGTGATCGCTTCTTTTTTCAGCAGACCGAAAAGAACCATCGTAAGGATTTTGTCAAGAGGTTCCTCAAGCAAAATACCAGCTTCAACCGCGGTCAAACCCCTCCGGATTCCTTTCCCATCGACGGCTAATTTCGGCGGAAAATACTGCAATTTTCGGGCAGAGGTTTGTTTTTGGCTTACCTTTCTGGAAAATATCCCAACGCCAAGGAAAAACAGAACGCCAATAATGCAGGGCAGGCTGCGCAGCAGGTTGACAAAAAAACCACCAAAGCCGCTCACATCACCGGTAGGAGCGTATTCTTCATAATCTTCGGGGTCAGCGATGACACCTGCCGGGATGGCACTGGCTGGAAAGGCAGCACCAAATTCATATTCAGTGTGCACATTGGCGTTGTTAGTAAACCAGGAGTAGTAAACACGATTATCCTGGGTAAGTGCCGACTCACTGATGTCTTCACCAGGCCAGTTGCGGGGATTGTAATAGACACCTTGGTCCGCACCAACTGCTGGCGGCAGGACGATGGTCATGCGGTATTCAGTATTTTGCGAACGGTCATTTGACGAATCAAAGAAGTTGGGTGTAAATTGGAAATTGATGTAATTTTCCCTATCTGCCTGGTCGTAAGGAAAAAGGATGTCTGTTATGCCTGGTACAGTGGCTATGACCGTGCCTTGAGCGCCGGGCTGGATCGCCAGGTTCTTCAAAGCCAGTTCAGCACCGTGAACATAGGCAGAATCATTGATCTCTGGCATGGGTTGACCATCGATCGTTGCCTCGATGGCGCCCAGGTTGTAATTAGCATAAGGCAATCCCAGATCGACGAAATCGATCGGGCTGGCTGACGGGTCGTTCTGAAAAACCATGTAATAGCGAAGTGTCAGACTGCCATCCGCTTCAATGTATGCTTCCACCTCGTAAGTTGGCAAGGAGAATCGGTAGGTCTGGGCATTCGAAGGCGTGGCAGGCAGGATCGCCAGCAAAACCAACAACAAACCGAACGCTACCAGGAGGAAGCGTTTGTCAAATCTCGTTGTTACCATTTGGGCTCCTCGGTGATCTGATAGGTGGTTCCGCAACTATGGCATTGCACCATAGCAGCCCCATTGACAATTTTAATATCCGTGGGGTTGAGCGGGGAACCACAAGACTGGCATTTTACGGTGTCCATCTGGATGTTTCCAGGCAGATCAAGGTTTACGTTATAGACTGTATCACCCGCTGCTTTGGCTTTGGCAGCCAGGCGTACGCCTGCAAAAATCAAGGCGAAGCCAATCATTAATCCAATTATCCCTACCACGAGCCATGAGGAGCTTCCGTCCGGGCTAAAGGAACCCAGGATAAACAGAAACGAGAGGATTATCGCGATCGCTGCCAGAATGTAAGAGATGATACTGCCGGTTTTCATAATGAACTCCTTCCAGAGAGGTCTCACTGAATATATTAATCCAGAAAAAACGAATTCACTATAGATAATATATTCCTTTTTATGATAACATCAAACTCAAAACTAATCGTTTTATGAGAGAAATTATAACCAAGGCAACCATGAAAAATGAACAAGTTCCTGAAATTGTGATCTCCAGATTACCGCTCTATGTGCAAACTCTGAATCAACTTTTAAGAGAAGGAAAAAGCGTCGTTTCCTCGTCAGAGTTAGGAGACAGGCTGAAGATAACCTCATCACAGATCCGCCGGGATTTTTCTTATTTCGGAGGTTTTGGCAAAAAAGGTACCGGTTACGACATCATTTCACTGATGGAGTCACTGCGAAACATCTTGAATCTGAACCAGATTTGGCAGGTTGTGCTGGTCGGAGTTGGGCATGTCGGTCAGGCACTGCTTAATTATGATGGTTTCAGCCGAAAAGGATTCGAGATCATTGCAGCATTTGACGATTCACCCAAGGTGATCGGTAAGAAACATGGCGGCATGGAGGTAAAGAGCGTCAATGAGTTGGAGAATGAGATCTGTGCCTTGAAGGTCGACATTGCTGCCATCACTGTACCAGCCGAACACGCCCAAATGGTCTGTGACCGCCTGGTGAAGTGCGGAATTAAGGC